>Ga0114972_10001879_pt1 | contig 15681 bp, 19 predicted proteins | sample M_140807_EF_Meta_FD_87354 | JGI IMG/M metagenome (GOLD analysis project Ga0114972, IMG submission 87354) | Freshwater microbial communities from Lake Montjoie, Canada to study carbon cycling - M_140807_EF_MetaG | ecosystem: Environmental > Aquatic > Freshwater > Lake | place: Lake Montjoie... | reverse complement strand
TGTCAAAAGGAACCGTGCACGGTCGCGCCGACGTCGTCTTTCAAGAAGGGCCGCTGGAGATCAAAGCCGTCAAAACGAGCCTTCAGGCCGAGCACAGCGCTCAGGCCCTCTGGTATGCCTGCGCCACGGAGTCTCCGAAGGCATGGCTCTGGGACGTCTACAGACGACGCCTTCTCGTCTGGGAGGCACCCCCGATCCCTGCTCAATTTTTGAAGAAATGCATAGTGGCCTACCTGAAGTACAACGCCCCCCCGGATTCCGCCAGGCGCGTGTGGCCCCAAGAAGTCCAGATTCACTGAATGAGGGTTTGATCCTGCAAAGGCTCGGCGCCGAGGCTGAGGCGCGCCTGACAAGCAGTCCATCGACGTTCGGGTCTTCGTTGAAAGAGACCGGTCAAGACGACTTCTCCCCAAGAAGGCCACGGACGCGTTTTGTCCAACCTGGGAGATCGCGGCAGTGTTTTCCTCTCTTCGTCGCTGGTGTCCTCGAACGGCATCTGTCGCTCAAGGGCCGCGTAAACAACGATGCCTGCGGCCCAGCAGTCGTTCGAGGCGCGGCAACGGCCTTCCAGAGCTTCGGGAGCCGCATAGGAATAGGTGCCGCTGAAAGGGACCTGCAGTTCCTGCACGCGCTCTTCGTTCTGAGCGCTCCGCAGAAAGAGGGCGCGCCCGAAGTCGCAAAGAACCATCCTCCGCGGAGAATTTCTGACGAGCACGTTCTCGGGCTTCACGTCACGGTGCACCACGTCGACTCCGTGGCACGCCTCCAAGGCTCTGAGGAGAGAATACGCCACGTCTTCTTTGAAGGCGTCGTCCTGTGCATCCAACGAGTACAAGCCCAGGAGCACCTGCATGAGATCCGCATCGAAGAGCTCGAGCCAGCAACAGCGGGTCTCTTGGCAGGCAGCCGCAAGCGCCACTATCCAGGGACTCTGGACGGCTTGCAGAGCTTTCAGTTCAGCCCGGAAGGTTTGCTCTTTCCAGTGGTACTTTCGCGCGATCTTCAAGCCGTCCGACAGAAGAACGTAGCCATCGGCACCTGATCGCGACCCTTCCTGCATTTCATCGTTCACGCGCATCCCGCAGAGGCGCTTGCCGTCTCCCTGGCCCGCGCTTGAGTCGAAACTGCATCTCGAGCTCGGAGGATTTCTCCAGCAGCAAGCGTGTTCAGCCGAAGCGACATCTTGGTCAGTATCTCGTGCATGCAGATGATGTCTTCAGGGAACATGGCCATGGCCGCCATGCGCATGCTCATCCATCCTGTGCGGTACAGAGTCTCGTTGTCCATTTCGGAAAACTCCCGATGCGCCTGTCTAGCCAGAGCCCCTTGGACCGCGCAGCACAACTCCGGAGAGTAGCAGATTGCCACGTCCAGGATCACTACGCCCCAAGGCTTCTGCAAAAAGGCCTCGGCGTGTGGAGAGAGCGACCTTGCCAAAGCTTCACGCGCCCAGGACTGTCCACACCCGCACAGCGTGGCCAGGAGCGTTTGGCAGGACGTCGAGTCTTCCGATATGAGATCTCCGTAATATCTCAGCGAGAGAAGACACGGAGCGACGTTGGACCTGGGAAAGCCATAGTCGGGTATGAGAGCCATCGGAATGCTGTCTGTGAGCCAGCCGCGTCGATCAAGGCTCTGGGCCAAGCGAAAGGGCGCGTCGGCGCTCGGGGCGGCCGTTTATTCGTTTGCAACCATCCGCCTCAGCCCGTCTTCCCGAACGGGCAAAGCGTCCGCCAAACTCTGCGCCGTGAAAATCTCCTGTATGTTATCGAGCTGGATCTCCCACTCAGCCAAATGATGCATGATAGTGATGGTCTTTTTATCGTTCGAAGTTGCGACGTGACGCCCGACGATCGTGCGCATCGTCGTCGTCACTAGCACGAAGTCGCCGAATTTCGGCCATGCCTCGCCCCTGAGGAGCGCCCAATACTTGGAGATGTTACTGTTTCTGAATCTCCAGAGTTCCTTGGGCGTTGCCTCCTTGCGGCATATGGGACATGTGGAATTTTGCAAAAAATGCATGGAGCAGCACTTGCGACAGAGTTCGTGGCTGCAGCGCAGGGTTGGATCCATGTCGGAGAGAGGCTCGAAACATATCGGGCAATGAAACTCCACGGTTTTTTTTGCGATCGCCACGGGGCGCGAGCCGAGAGTTCTGAGCATGTCGCCCTGTTCCCTCAGCGCATCCTGCAGTCGCGAGTTTGCCTCCACGAGGCGGTCAACCTCCCGATTCTTTGCTTCGAGCTTGGCGACGAGTTCTTTGACGGTGAGGCGCGGCATTCCGTTGAGCTTTTGTCATGACTGGGCATCCCCAAACGGTGATTGCAGCCGAGCTCAATGGAGGATGACTGCAACACCTGCGGCGACGGATCCGAACCCAACATATCTAGAAATGAGTCGCTCGCCTCTTCGGCGCTCTAGATGTCAGCATCCGGTCGTGGCGGTGCTGTCGGTTTCTCACAACCCAGCGAAGAAGTACGATGTGAGGATCGGCCGAAAAACAGTCAGTTTCGGAGCTCGCGGCATGAGCGACTACACCTTGCACAAAGATGCTCTTCGCAAAGAAAGGTACATAGGGCGCCACGTCAAGAGAGAAAATTGGAAAGAGTCCGGGCTGTCGTCATCGGGGTTCTGGAGTCGATGGCTCCTGTGGAACCTCCCTTCTCTGGCCGCGTCGGCCAAGGACGTGGAAAAGAGATTCTGCGTGCGCGTCGCGACCGGGTAAACTTCAAAGGACCTCGGTGGCAGGAGCAGCGGGCGTCGGGTGACGGCGTTGGCTGAAATAGGCGTTTCCGAGCGCAGACAGAATCGTCAGAGAGAGAATGGTGCTGCAATTTACCACTATCAGCACAGACGCGCCCGACAAAGCGGCGTAGAGCGTCGACAGCGTCGAGCTCCCTATCCATATGAGCCACATGAAGATGCCGATCCCAGAAGAGGTCTTGGTCACGCACAACCTCACGAACTCCGGAAAATAGCCGATGAACATCAAAGCAGTGGCGGCGACGGAAATCGGCCAGTATTTGGACGCGTCGTCCATGGCAGCGAGCGGACACGTTTGAGCTAAGACATCGTTTTGAGAAACGAGTCCACTTTGAACCGAATGGCTTCCACGTCGAGGAAGCGGTCGTGGTCCGTGCGATGTCGGTAAGCCACCGCCTCGGGGTCAAACTCCATAGACTCATAGCCGACGCGAACGGGGCTCCATGCCGTGCATTCGGCTACGAACAAGCCCAACGACAAATCGTCGATGTATTTTCTGTTCACGCGGTCGATCTCAGAAAGTATTCGTCCCATGAGAGTTGCGGATATGCAGATGCAAGTCCCGTGCACGAAAGGCATGGTGCCTCTGTCTTCGGGCCAATCCGGAACGTTGTCGTGTGAGTAGTTCGCTACCACCGTTCCGCCGTAGTGGAGCTCGCTGCTCCGTTCGAAGAGCCGCGCTCTCAAGGTTTCGAAGGCTACTAGAGTGGACACGTTCGAACGAACCACTCCTGCGTAGCGGTTCAGGTCGGGACCAAAGAATTTGAAGGCCTCCAAAGTCTTGTCCAATATACCGGGGATGTAGCTCTCCGTTCCTGGGATGCGCAAAAGATCGCCATCCAAGGTGGGACGTTGTACGTCATCGAAGACGTAATAGACGGTGTGGACGAAAGGAAGCGTCTTGTAATATCGACGCGTCTGCTGCATCATAGCGTCGTAGAAGGGAGACCGTGAATGGAGCACCAGATGAAGAATCACGCAGCCTCCGTTCCACGTGTTTGTTTGAAGCGACGTCGATGCGCACTCGGCGGCAACCACAGAGTTGGGGGCAAGCACTTGTGACGATCGAGAGCTGTCAGAGCGCTTGCATGATAAAAGGAAGAAAATGACGGCAAGGGCGACCACGAGGCCGCAGGCGATCGATCCCTTCATTTTTCAATCGTGTAATCATTTTATTGTGGTCCAGCCTCTCTGGCGTAACACTGCTAAGACAGCCTCTTTTATTTCAGACTCTTGATCAAGATTATATTCTTGTTCTACAATGTGTTTCATCAACGTTTGCGGAGGTTTATTCCCAGGCTCAAATATTGTTTTCAACATGTCGGCATGGGCGCTGGAATTAACATCATGGGATAAAGAGGGGTTGTCATTTGTGGAAGAGAGCACCTTATTCTCATTCAAAAAATTGATAAAGAAAGGAATTTTGAGTAATTTAATTTCATCGTTGTGGGGGAGCTGACCATGTATGAGTTCACACAGATTTTTTAGAATCATCGTAATCGAAGAGTCTGTCAATGATTGTATCAGCAGTTTTGTCATCCACATTGTTAAAGTTTTAGGTACGTCATCGTTGACTTTAGGTACCTCATCGTTGACATCTTTGCGCATGAAATCTTGGTCCTCTGAAAGCAGGAATGTAGAGGTTTTCTTGAATCCCGAGAACATTACAACAAACTTGTTGCGTTCATGGTCCTCCACGACAAAAGTATTATCAGCACAAATATTACCATGGAAAATACCCCTGCGTGCCATTTGAAATATCATTCTCATCAATTGTTTTGCCAGAACATTCATTCTTTTATCATTGTTGTCAACCTGAGAAACGTTTGCCAATGATTTATAGGGTTGACTCAGCACAGCCAATACACGAGGAGCTGGACGTATATGCACAATTTGTGCTTTATGCACTTTGAGCGAACATGGAGTCAATCTTGATGCCAGATACGCAGTCATCTTCAAAGTAAACAACAGGGCTTCTTCATCATCTTCATGCGGCTTTGGAAAGTCTGCAGGGTACACGTATAAAACTTCAGCTCCATCTAGTTGGGAGGGCTTCAAAGGCAATCCCAAGGGACTCTTCCATATAGGAGGAGTTGGATTTGAGTTTTCTCGAAGAGCTTGCAATTCATCTTTGGTGAGAAAGAGGGCTTGGGCCATTTTACAGTTAACTCATTAATTGTTATGGACGAGCACGCTCACGCGTCTTTTCGTTCGAGCGAAGCCCCATGTCGGACCAAGCACCAGGCTTCGTTGTACACGACCGTCGAGTACATCTGGGAGTAAGTGACATCTTCCCCGTCGCAATTGCAAGATTCCCGTACCGAATCTATGCTTGTTGACGTGAAGGCCGGCCAGTGATCCTGGGAAGAGAGTCGAGGATCTGATACTGCAGCTGTCACAATCGTGGAGAGCATGTCTTGCACTGCCCACGCCCAGACCTCGTAGTCTGCATCCGCGGCTTCGTTCATCACGACCGCCCCTTCATCGGCAGCGACGTCTTCCAGGCGGTCCCCCAAGCCGAGCAAAATGTCTTCAGGCTCACGCTGCATCTCGGTGGACGCAACCCAAATCACCGCGTCCCTCTCCATGCTTCGAGGATGCGACGTTCCAGCGCCGAAAATTTCCGTGCCGAGACGTCTCCTGCAAGATTTTGAGAATTTCTGAACCGCGGCCTGGGCATGAAACCCGATCTTCTTGCGACAGCGCTCGAATCCTGACAAGAATGCAGGCGTCCCATCCCTGAAAAAGATGGCCGACCCTGTTACCTTCCAGACTCCGGACTCCTCGTACTCCATGGTTTCGTGTCGACTCCCAACCACCATCAAAAGGCCGCACATCCCACGTCGCGCTCCTGCTTCCCAGATGGCGGTCTTGACATCGTCGGCGGTGCCGATGACGAAGCCATCTCGTACAAAGCGAGCGAAAGAGCTGGCTTCGAGAGCTGATGCTTCTGGACACCCCATGTAGTGCAGCACAGCGTGAAGCTGAGCGATGTCGCGATCCGGCACTCGATTCCCGGACACATAGAGTTCCAGCAGCGACATCTCTTCTGAGCTGAGGCCATCTCCCGCCTGGCCCCCGAGAGATACGAATCTTCTCTGCAGGTCGAAAAAAGGCAAGTCGTATACCTTACTCGGAGAGAAGAGCACGTCGAAGCGCACGATGACCTTGTGCCCACACGCGACGCCCTCCCCGGCGTGCGCCAGATCTCCGCGAAATACCAAGAAATCACCTCGAGTGGTGGTCGCGGAGCTGGAAACGACGGAGCCATCGGAAAGCCAGACCCGAGTCGTGCCTCCCGTGCATTCTCCGCGCAAACACAAGAGAACGACGAAATGCGTAGAGTACGGCGTGACCACGGGCGTGAAGTCCACGTGCTTACTGAAGAAACCCCCCTTTCCGTACCGGACGAGGTCGTAATGATTGGCCAACAGCGTCCACGACCCTGGCCGCGCTTCGCATAGAAGGGGAAGCACCAAGCGCCGGATGACCTCGAAGACCTTCTCATCGTGTCCGGTGTGTACTTCGGAGGACCGTCGATGCAGGTTCACGTGCTCTCCTTCGGCCGAAGAGTACACGCGGGCTTCCTTGTACGCGACGTCATCGAAAACAATCTCGAGACGTCTCGCATCTTCGTCGGTCAAGCGACCGCAGACCTCGAAGACCTCAGCCGCATCGCAAGAAAGTGCCATGGCCGTCGAAAGCTGAAATGCTTTGAACCTTCGGGTGGCGTCCGGGTTCACGCAACTTCGATGGGGCAAGCGAACAAAGAAACTCGTCGCTCGTGCGCTTGGTGCCTTTCGCCTCTCCAAAGCTTGGCCGGGTCTTGCTTGGGGACGGAATCTGCAGGCACGCGAGCCATTCGCAATCCGTGGAATAGGCGCCGTCCGAGCGGGGCTTGATGTAAATGGGCGGAACTTCGAGCTTTGTGTGCTGCAGCTCCGTAGAGAGCGAGGACCGCCCAGAGTTGGTCGCCACGTTGCCCGCCCTGGCGCCCGTGGCACCTCTGACGCCCCTCCAAGCCATTTCCAGGAGTTCAAGTCAGCGAACGCTAGTTCCCTCGGAGGCAGATTTTCCCACGCCGATGCGGAACGGAGGAAACTCTCGCCTTCCGTAGATGCCGAACCCCGGACCTCACACAAAGTTGCGGAATTGAACGGCCCCTCTTCGCGTGTACCTCGCCAATCGGGCGTTCAGAGCGCCGCCTGATCCCATGAGGGCAGCTGAAGCGACCTGTCCAGCGGGAGGGTATGGGGCCGGCTCCACCGCCCTCGTGCGCCCCGGAAGCGGTTCTGCGCTTCCCGTGTTCAGGTTTGGGTGTGGGAGGCACACTCCCGCCAGCGCCGCGGGCCAGTTCGGCAACCCTTGCGACACGAGCCCGCGAGCCAGCCATTGGCACAGCGATGCGCCCCCGATCTGGGCGGCGGCGCACGAGGCGGCATTCCTGCGACAAACGCACGTGGCCGCAGCCGCATTGCTGCGCGCGCCGGCGGCACGTGGCTTTGTGACAGACGCCTGCAAAGATTCTATGTCTCCTCTCCTGAGGAAACGCGCAGCCCCCCCGGTGAGCGCCGCTATCGCCGCCCTTCGCGCCACGCCGTTCGCATTGTCGGGCCAAAGCCGAGAGAGGACGGAGACCAGCGCCCAGAAAGCGCCGGGGTTGATGTCGCGTACCAAGTAGGTTCTATTGGCGGGACCTGGCACGGGGGCGGCGTCGTAGAAGTTTCCGACGCAACGAGCGCCGCGGGGAGCTTCCACCACCGTGGAGATGAAATCTCTCAGGCGGTCCATCGCCTGCCGACGGGAGCCCGCGGTGTTGTTCATGTTCCCGGCCGGGTCTGCTCTGGCCGCTGCGATGCGGATCAGGTCGGCGGTGGAAAAGATGCCTGCTTGTGATAACTTCCCTGTGAAATGGCGGCCTATGTAAGGCAGAGACCTGACGTTGAAGACGGGCGGTTGTCTCGCCATGGCTGCTTGCACACGGCCATCGACGGAGGGGTAAGTCAATACCATTTTTTGTCAAGGCATCATTTCTTTGCAGACATGACAATCATGCCGGAGACGGCGAGCCAGACCATCGCGACCATGAGCGTCAGGGTCACGACGGTGAGGCTGCCGTAGAAGACCCAATCGATATTTTTTATCGGACGCCCCCTCTTGGCCACGCAATGACGCCAGATCGACGACCACAGCAGGAGAATCGAGGACACCCACATTGCCATCGCGACGACGATGCCGAGTTGTTTGACGACGATGCTGGCAGCGTCCAAGTGAGAGCTCATTTGCGCGATGACCAGACCCAGGGCCCCCAGGGAGACCGCTGCGATGATGGCCCCCAAGATGTTGCTTTCGTCCATCCCAGAAAGTCGTTCGATTCCTGACATTCCGAGTCGCTACGTTTTTATCATCGCTCCAAAAAAGCGCGCGATCGCCTGGGACGCCAAAAACCACTCGCCGAGAACAAATATCCATACAAAAAAAAGACTGCCGCCATGGAGGGGGCGGACCATATCGTTGCTTATCTCTTGTCCATGCACGACACGGTCAGGCTCTACCATTGGCAGACCCGCAGCCACGCGAGACACGTGGCCACCTGTGAACTCATGTCCGGACTTCTGCCTCTCATAGATTCGATGGTAGAGACTTACATGGGCAGGTACCAGAGGCCCAATTATGGCGGGGGCGGCGTGACCTTGCATGTCGCAGAGCTCTCGGATACATCTGCCATAGAGAAGCTGCAGGCCTACGGAAGATGGCTGAAGGTAGATTTGCCCGCTTTCTTGAAGCCGCACGACACTGACCTCTTCAACATTCGCGATGAGATGTTGGCTCTCATTCACCAGACTCTCTATAGGTTTACGCTCTTCTGAAGAAATCAGGCCCTGTCCGTCATGAAATGAACTCGTCTCTCTGGATGCCGGCTCTTGCTGCGTTTGGCGACACGTCGAACGTGACCCGAAAGTTCGCTGGCCGTTGCGGGGGTGTGGCGATTGATGCGGACGCTCGGGCGGCACAGCGGATACTTTCCTCCTTGCGAAGCATGGGCTCTTCCACAACGTTCATAGGACCCGCCTCCTTTGGGTCGGTTAAGGTCCACCCATTTTTCACGGAACCATCTGGTCAAGCCCGAATCGCGAGAATGCGCGCCTGTGTCCGCGTATGTCCCCCCCAAACTTTTATACGTCTTGACGATCCAGCCGCTTTTGTATGCACTGGGCTTTGCAAATATCGTGTCGGCGTGTTTTTTGACTTTGATGTAGAGCTTGTCTTGCAAAGGGAGGGGAGACATGTGTTTCTTATACTTTGATACATTGGATTTGTCCGATCAGAACCGCGCGGGCGCGCCTTCCTCTCTCTGCGTCGCATCCTTCGAAGAAAATGTGAACCATTCGGAAAAAGAGATGCACTATCATTTTTTTTTGACTTCTTCCGAAAAAGACTCTCTGCAAACTTTTTTAAAAAAACAGCATCCAGCAGTGAAGCTGAGGAGCGACGCCGAAGATTTACTTGATGGCTTGAACGAGAGCGAGGAAGACGATGGGGAAAAGGAGGAGAGTGGAGAGAAACATGAAGAGGTGCATGAGCCAATAACCTTACGTGAACTGACACTCAGAAAGCTGGAAAAACTACAAAAAAACGAAATTAAATATAATGAATTTTTGAAAAAACACAATCTACGATATGGCACTACACCAGCTGAAGTCCTGACACACAAGGCAATATTACATATATATGAGGACTTAGGAATTCCGCGTGATGTTTACAAGAAAGGTAATGCACAACGTGTTATGCAACAAAGCAAACGCCCCCCCGCTCCCGCACACCCCCAAGCTGCAGAGGGGCGCGAATACCCTATCTCGGGAAGAGGTGGCTCGAAGTCACATGCCCCGGAAAATACGAATACGGACCCTGAAACTGAGCGGGCAAACCAATTCAAACCATGTCCAGGTGTGTTTAAATGGAAACAAAACTTGCATAAACACGCGTTCCCCATATTGTTCGAGAATGAAGATTTGACACGGTGCATCCGCAAAATGAAGCAGAGATGGGTCAATTTATGGGTGCTGGAGGAGACCAGGCCCCCTTTGTTTGCCGAGTTGAATGAAGCCTCCAAGATCAAGGGAAAGATTGAGGCGGATCAGAACGATTTGATCTTTACGTTGATTGGACTGTCAACGCACAACTCCAAAAATTGGAGAGACGATCGGAAAATCTGCAATAAACTTCCCCTGGAATATAAAATCTATTTGCGTAAAGGCGAGAAAGAGTTCGACATGGTTTTGGCGCCTTCATCTCAGCGTGCTGATTTAGAAGGCGTCATCGAAACCTTGAATAAACCTCAATTGAATGAGGGCGAGCTGAAGTCTGCATTGGCAGGAGTCAGACCAGACCATCTTGAAAGTTTCTTGGGACGTATTAATCAACCGCATAAGCCACTCTTGCAAAAAGTGAGTAAAGAGAAATTGATAAATATTATTGCCGAAAATTATGAGGATAAACGCCAAGATTTCATAGATCATCTTCACAAAAAGATGGAAGCGGGGACCGAACAACCCCGATGAATGGGAAGATTGTGCAAAGCAGCATTTACCATCAGCACATGTTCAATCATACTCAAAACACAGGATTGACATGATGAAAAACAATCATATACACCCAGTCATTGAAGTTATGAAAAGGAGTTAAAACCAAACATGGCGGCACCCTGGAAAAAAATCGTTTTGGTATTAATTTTCATATTCATTATCATAACGTCATGCATTCCAATATTGACGAAATCCTGGAGTTTCAATGCCCAGCATGGAGCTATAAAATATATGGCCATATTTTCATGCAATTTCGGAAATTATAGGAATGAGACAGATCTTGGTATAGATGGTGTTTTTTCAAAAAAATTAGCAGCCAAAGGAGTTGAGTTGTATTTTTTTACAGATGATACAACACTGGCTTCTGAATACTGGCATATTGTCCATGCCCCTCTCATAGATGGAGTGGACGGGGTGGCGCCAGCCAGAATGACAACTAAATACTACAAATTTGCACACCCTCCAGAACTTGTCACAAACGTTCCATGGATAGTATGGATGGACAGCCATATGGCAGCTTCTGACGAGAATATCTTTGACATTACGCACACTCTTGATTTTCTGAGGTCAAGTCCTGACTTGCAGCTGATATTGAAGCCGCATCCTGATAGAAAAACAGTGGCTGAAGAAATCAAAACAACAGTAGAACTGAAAATAGAATCGGAAGTTGCAGCAGCCATTTGGAAGCGTGAGGCATTAAAGTACGAGGAAAAGTTGAGGCTGGCAGAACTTAATTTTTGGATTCGGAGGACTACCAAAAAAATGGCCGAAATGTGCGGTAATGTGTATAGCGCAATGGTGAAATTCAAATTAGCTCGAGACCAAAATGTCTTCACCTTGGTTGCATCTAGGTTCTTTGATACCCAAGAAGTTCTCTATTTGAGTGCAAAATCCACTCAGGGGCTGGCCTTGACTTGATGTCCTAGCTGTAAACCTCATTCAAAACCCCAATTACCCTTTGTTGGTCTTCGCCCAGGTCTGGGTATAAAGGAGGTCTGAACAATCGTTGTGACTAGGAATCTGTTATCGACGTGGTAGTTGCGATGCGGCCATGTGCCAATCCTGCTAGACTAGAATGCAATGGAACGTAGTGACTGACTGCAGGCCGCCTTGAAAATCGCCATAGGCTTGGGAATGAGTGAAGCAAACGAATGACGGGACTCGGCGCGGTTGCCGCGTTCGGCGCGGGCATGTATGAAGAGCCTCGTAAAACGGTGCACTCACCACTCTTGCGTGTCGGAGATGCTTGCGTTGCATTGCGCTGGACCCGAGACTGCGGGAGAAGAAAGAACATGGCGGAACCAAGGTCGTTTCGAGGAAGATGCTACCAAGTTCAAGAGAAGATCAGCGAGGGATCGTTTGGAGTCATCCTGAAAGTCAAAGAAAGTGAATCGGGCGACGTCCTAGTGGCCAAAGTGTTCGAAGAAGAAGAGTGGGTGTCGTTGAGCGACGACGAAGAAGAGACGACGATGTCTCCGACGGCGCTTCGCGAGATATCATTCATGCAACTGCTGGATCGCCACGACGCGCCTTGCATGGCAAGAATCCTCGACTTCGATTTCGCGCTCTCGGACTACTTTGCGCTCGTCGTGTACATGCCCCTGTACTGCGGAGACTTGAGCGACGCGATATCCGAAGAACGGCTAGATCGTCGACAACGATTCGAGGTGGGGAGAGACGTCGTGCAAGCGCTCGCTTTCTTGCACTCGTGTCACCCGCCCATCGCACACAGAGACATCAAACCTGAAAACGTGCTCTTGGACGCAAGAAATCGGGGAGCGCTTGCGGACTTCGGATTTGCGTGCTTTGTCGATGGAGATCGTGCACGACTTGCTCCCAAAAAGAGAAAGCCCGGAAAAGGGTCGTGCAACAGCAGCTCGACCTCGCACGCCTCTCACAGCGGAGTCATCGGAACCGCCACCTACATAGCGCCAGAGGTGATCCGAGGGGCGTACCCTCACCATTCTTCCGACTTATGGGCGACTGGCATCATGTTTCTCGAGATGTACGAGAACGAACGCCTGGACGCAGACACCGACGCCCAGGCCTTCAAGCTCGTGAGAAAAAAAAGGAAGGCGCTAGACGACTCATTCTTGATCCAAAGAATCCTCAAGTCGTTGCTCTGCAAAAATCCCTCCAAACGCACGACGGCGGCGTCCATATGGACCTGCCTGGCGGACGCGCGTCTGCTTGGATCGGAACACCTCGGAGGAGAGGGTCCTCATTTCAAAAAGCCAGACGAACCCATCGTTTCTACCCAAATAGAAGCTCACTGCCAAAGGTTGAAAACTGTCGTGTCGGACACAGTTTCCGCCGCAGAGCAATACTGCCGCATCTCTCCGGACATGGACCCCAGAATTCTGGCCATCATCGCCGCCAAAGTACACGAGCACCTCCCCATGAGCGACGAAAACATGGTGCGGGCCTTGGGCCTCGACGTGGAGGCACTCGAGAACGCTCAAGAAGAGATGCTCAAAAGGACGGGCGGATGTCTGCTCTTGCAGTCTCTGCTCGGATCAAATAAATCGATTCAAGATGTCCAAGCCAACCGCGCAATCTCCCGCATCGACTCATCCAGCGCAGCGAGCCCGAGATGAAGAAAAACTTGCTGTGTCGGTATTGGGCTGCATTGATTGCAGATCTGAAAAGTCGATCGCTCGCATCATGCATCATCTCGGACATGGAGAAAACTACATCGACATCAGGTCGGCCGGGGCCGCATTCTCCTTTTATTTCCAAGAGCTGAAAAAACGCCCCGAGTGCACCTGCATCTTGCATCACGCTCCCATCGTAGAAACCATCGCAAAGGGAATATCTGCAAATTTAGATGCTGCTAGACACCTACCCGTTCAGCCTAAACTGTACATAGTGGACCATCAGGATTGCGCGGCCTTCAAAGCCTTCACCACCAGCAAAGGGACCAGTTGTCTTTCGTACCCCATTTGCCCGACAGTTTCGCAAACCTCGAAGGATCTAGAACTCCGCATCCACTCGGAAGCCCTGGTGGCAGCAAAGGAGGCGCTTCGGAAACGGCAGGGGCTGATGGAGATCGTCCTGGGCGTCGTTGACAGGGCGGGGGCATACGGCGTATATGACGAACAAGAGAAGTCTTGGTCGATAAAGGTTTTGCCAGAAACATTCGACGCGCGCGCATTGTTCGCAGAGCGCGGGGCAACGTCGAATTCCACGCGTCACGCCCCGTGTCGGTCGATGCCCCCGACCAAATCATTTTGCGTGGGGGGGTTTCCCCCGACGCCTCCCATGGCACCCGCATACTCGCCGCGTTTGTTGCCGAATATGTTCACTGAAATGGTTGCGATCTGAAAAGAAATGTTGGCAGAGACGGTCTCCTTGACTGCCTGGTGTCTGGCAGCCGCCCCGGTGTTCTTCGCTGGGTGGGCGACGGCGTGGTGCTTCTCTAAAACCTTTTTGAGACCGCCACAGCTAGCTCTGCCCGCGCCCGTCCAGAGGATGTTAGATTCCCGGGGAGAAGGGAGGCGCATGAGCAGACATTCTTCTCACGGATCCATGGATTCTCACCTGGTATACTGGGAGCGAATCGGAGAGCAAGAAGGGTTCTAGAGTGCCACAAAACCCATCGCCTCGTCCTCGTCTCCCTCGCCCCACTCCTCGAAAAAAGACTCATGAGCTCTGTCGTCGGAGTCAACGATCGTCGGAAATTCAGCGCTTCCTTTCCAGCTCTGCAGGCCGACGGAGAATACCATTCTGTGGGACATCGTTTCGGCCAAGAGTAGATAGTGTTCCTCTCGTGTGAGAAGAAGGACGCACGCGTTCTCTATCTCTCTTTCATCGTCTCCTTCTTGCGTGGGCGGGGATACGGTTGAGACGTGCGTCTCACAGTCATCTTGACAAAGCTGGACGACCAAGAAGCCTGTCTGGGAGCCCGTTATCTTGCTGCAGAATAGTGCCATGATCGACATTATTGGATGGTCGGCCCAGGCGGTGCTCTGCATGACTACGGCTTGCATCTCTCGGAGAGATGCCCCAATGGGCATGTTGCAGTAATGGCAGAGATCCTCACGGACTCTGTCCAGTATGCAGACCGCCTCTGGCCACGTAAGAGCGGCCGCCAAACATAGGCGCAGTCGCTGAGGGTCAAATAGCGTCCGGCCAAAATAAACATTCAGCCACACAGAGACGCACGCAAAGAAACAATCGCCCACCTCCGAGAGGACGTTGACCTGGACGGTGTTCTTGACAGGCGACGGCTCCCATCGCAATTCGCCAATACACACGTCTCTGCAAATAACCATGATGACCGGGGAGAGGGGGCGCTGCTCGTTCAGTCTTGATTCGACGCAACAACAATCATTGATTCATGCGCCTTTTTCAATTTTAGAAAAACAACTGAAGGCCGCAAGCAGGCGATTTCCGGATCTTATCACGGTGGCATTGATACTGGTATCCATGCTACACTATTGCTCCAATATATGATTCCATTTTCCCCATCGAACGCAAACGTATTTGCAGAGCTGGATGCAGGGTTCGCCGGACCGGTAGCCATAGTGGAATAATATGCAATACCTGGCACGCTACCGAAAGGTCCTGTAGTTCCTGTGGGGCCTGTGACTGTCGAACTAGATCCTGGGGCGCCTTCAGCCCCTGTGGGCCCTGTGACCATGGAAGCTTCCCCCATGGCGCCTGTACTGCCCGTGGGCCCTGCAACCGTAGAGTCTGCTCCCGCGGCCCCTGTGCTGCCCGAGGGGCCTGTGACGCTGGAGTCTGCTCCGGCGGCTCCTGTAGTGCCCGTTGGCCCTGTCACTGTGGAATCTGCTCCGGCGGCTCCTGTAGCGCCCGTTGGCCCTGTGACTGTGGAATCTGCACCGGCGACTCCTGTAGTTCCGGTTGGCCCTGTGACCGTGGAATCTGCTCCGGTGGCTCCTGTAGTGCCTGTTGGCCCTGTGACAGTGGAATCTGCTCCGGCGACTCCTGTGGTGCCCGTTGGCCCTGTCACTGTAGAATCTGCTCCGGCGGCTCCTGTAGTGCCCGTTGGCCCTGTCACTGTGGAATCTGCTCCGGCGGCTCCTGTAGTGCCCGTTGGCCCTGTCACTGTGGAATCTGCTCCGGCGGCTCCTGTAGCGCCCATTGGCCCTGTGACTGTGGAATCTGCTCCGGTGGCGCCTGTAGCGCCTGTTGGCCCTGTGACTGTAGAATCTGCTCCTGTAGCGCCTGTTGGCCCTGTGACTGTAGAATCTGCTCCTGTAGCGCCTGTTGGCCCTGTGACTGTGGAATCTGCTCCTGTAGCGCCTGTTGGCCCTGTGACTGTGGAATCTGCTCCTGTAGCGCCTGTTGGCCCTGTGACTGTGGAATC
>Ga0114972_10001878_pt1 | contig 15687 bp, 15 predicted proteins | sample M_140807_EF_Meta_FD_87354 | JGI IMG/M metagenome (GOLD analysis project Ga0114972, IMG submission 87354) | Freshwater microbial communities from Lake Montjoie, Canada to study carbon cycling - M_140807_EF_MetaG | ecosystem: Environmental > Aquatic > Freshwater > Lake | place: Lake Montjoie... | reverse complement strand
GGGAGACTGCGAGCTCCAGGGGATCGAGCACGCTGCCGCGACGGGTCCGGTTCTGGCTGAGCCGCTCGGTGAGTGATCGGGTTCGATCCGCATTCACTTCCTCGCGGGCTTCTTCGAGGTCGCCATCACCACCGAGTTTTTCCGTGAGTGCCTTCGCATCTGCTTCGTCTTCGGCGATCAGGTTCGCCGGGCGCATCAGGCTGTGTTCCTCGGCCTGCCAGAGGAAATCGAGCACGAGCAAGTGATCCTTGCCGGGCCATATCCGGGTGCCGCGACCGATGATCTGCGAGTAGAGCGCACGCACCTTGGTTGGCCGCAGGCACACCACACAATCAATCGACGGTTCGTCGTAGCCTTCGGTGAGCAACATGGCGTTGGTCAACACGCGGATCTCATCCTTGCGGAATCGCTCTAAAGTCGCCTGCCGCTCGTTGCTTTGCCCATCGACATGCTCGGCTAACAACCCACGCTCGCGGCAGATTTCCGCGAAGCGTTTCGACACCGCGATCAAGGGCAGGAACACGAGCGTCTTGCGGTGCCGGTGTTCGACCAATACGTCGGCGATCTGTTCGAGATACGGTTCAAGCGCATGGCCGAGGTCATCGGCGCTGAAGTCACCCGCCGTGGTGCGCACGCCCCGGAGATCCATGCCAAGCGGCACGGTCTTCACCTTGATCGGCGCGAGCCATCCTTGCTTGACTAGGTCTAAAAGACCTATTTCATATGGGATGTTCTGGAAATATTTCCCTAGGTGACGTTTGTCGGATCTCTCGGGAGTCGCACTGACACCCAGCACGCGGGCGTGTCCGTCAAAATGCCGCAGCACTTTTTGCCAGGTATCGCTCATTGCTCTGTGCGCCTCGTCAGCCACCACGAGATCGAAGTGATCCTTCGGCCACCTCGACAGGCGCAGATCGCCCATGAGGGACTGGACACTGCCGACAACCGCAGGGGCATCAAGAGATGCTTTGCTGGCACCCATTTCGATCTCTGCCGGGATGCCGAACGATTCAAGACGCCTTACCGCCTGGCCGATCAACTCCTCGCGGTGGCAGAGCACCAGCGATTTTCCAGGTTGGTGCAGGCGGATCGTCTCGCAGAAAATCTGGGTTTTTCCCGCACCGGTCGCGGCAACGAGCAACTGCCTAACGTATTCATCGAAACCGGCGATGGTCAGTTCAACCGCTTTCCGCTGATATGCGCGTAGTCCGTTCATTTCTCACCTCCTCGGAATGGCTGGTTGAAAATGCGAGCATCAGACCACTTGCGGTCGACTCTGTGCTGCAGCGCCTGCTGACTTACGCCCATCGACCGCGCCCAATTGGAGACCGACATTCGCTTTCCATCGTGATTCAGAAACCGACTCCGACTTGTGTTGGATGCTTGTTCGGCAAGCGGAATGAACCTGCAATTCGACGGTTCGTAGTTGCCATTGTTATCGATCCGCTCAATCGAGAGCCCTGGTTGGTATCCGCTGGCTATCGCCCAATCGTAGAACTCCGAGGGCTTGCCTAGCCATGCTTCATGGATTGTGATCCCGCGGCCTCCATAATAACGGAAGTGCGAGTTGCGCGGATCATAACAGCGGCGCTTCATGTTGCCGAAGAGCCACTTGAGCCTCTGCTTATGCGGACCTCGCCATTTTGTGGTGACTTGCCACGCAGCTTCGGACGCGCGGCGGATGGATTCGGCGACCGCGCATCCACAACTTTTGACCTTGCGGCTTCTGTCCCGGAGTTGCGATGTTGAACGCACAGCGACTCCGCCACAGTCACAATGACAAAGCCACCAACGTCCGGGTTTTCCGCAGAATGCTTGAGCGACTACCGTTAGGCGGCTCACCTTCATGTCCAATAATTCAAAATGGTTCGTTATCACTTCGGCGTGCTGGTTGGGATTTGGCTGCTGGTTTCGTGGTGGACTTCGGTGCGATGGACTCACCGGGCTTGGCAGGCAGCCACGCGGCGACCTTGTTGCGCTTCTTGCCGTTGTATTCCTCGACAGTGAGGCGGGCCTTGCCGGTGCGACCGATCAGGTCATCAGCGGTGATTTCGACGTCCTCTTCTGGTGAAACGACTTCGCCGGTGGCGGCGCGGAAGCTGTCGATCTTCCAGAACGCATTCGGGATGAAGACGAGGAAGTCGTAGAGGTAACTGCCGGACGATGTCCGGAGCTTGAGTTCGATCATCTCGTGGCCGGTCTTGGAAACCGTCTCGATGGCGTCGATAATTTCGACCTGATAGTCGCCAGGATCAACGAAATCGGGGCGTTCGGTCGGGGTGGATGCGGTGTATGATGGCATGATGTTAGTTTGGTTTGGTTTTGGATTGTTTGAGATAGGTGGAGGGCGCGGCGTGTTTCACCGACTCCTCCGGGAATGGCAGGTCAGTGGGCATGCGCTGGCTCCACAGGTCGCGGAATTTGGCAGCGGATAAATTTCCGTAGGCATTGAGCACGGCACCGAAGCCGATGCGCTGGATGTGGTGGCCGACCGTTTGGCAATCGACGAACTCGCTGCCCTTGCGCGTGACGAGTTTCCAACCAGGGACATCGCCGCCGGTCTTGATCCGCTCGGTGGCGATCTTTTTCGCCCGCTCGCGGAAGTCCTCGACGACAGCACTGGCAGCGAGAAATTCACCCAGTCGATCCGGATCGGCGAGTAGAGCATCGAAGTCGAAACCCGGTTGCGTCACAGCGAGCGCCTGATCCACCATCGCGAGTCGCGCCGGACAAGTGTCCGCCTTGGCGCACCAGGAGCAGTATTCACAGACCTTGGGCTTCTTCTTTATGTCGTTGTAGGCTTTGACAACCTGATCGACGATGGCGTGCGCTTCCTCGTAGGTGAACTTGTGCGTCTCGATCTCCCGCTGATCGCAGAACAGCAAGTGCGCCGTCCACGACGATGTGAAGTACGCGCCCATCAACCCGAGCGCGTAGGCCGCCATCTGTTCTCGGTAGTTTCGCCGCGCGCCAGTCTTCAAGTCGAAGTGACTGAACTTCATCGGAACGATGGCATCCGCCGTGCCGGTGAGGTTGAGGATTCTTACCCGGCAGTCGTCCTCGCGGGCAAGAACGCGCTCGCGACCGGACATCGCCCGCACCATCGAGGCCGACCAGGAAACAGCGGCGATTTCGTCAGCCGTCAGCTTGTTGGCGATCACGAAGCGTTCTTCGAGGCCGAGCAATTCGGCGCGGAATGCGTTGTCTAGCAGAGTGCCGCGCTCGGCAGCGGGGCCGGCCACTGGATTGCTCTCGTAGCAGGGACACACTGCCAGCTTCGGCAGGTTGGATGGACGAAGGGCACTCATGATGCCACCTCCTTCTGATTGGCGGCGGCCCACTCGTTGACGGCGGCGATGAAACGGTCAGGCTCCGACAACATCCGGGCGGCGTATTCCGGATCCAGGTTGTCGATGGATTCGAGCGAACCTTCCTGCGTGTAGCTGAGCTGGCCGCGGGCGACCAAGAAATCGACCACGTTAGCCATGTCGGCCTTGTACTGGAACGCCGCAAAGACCCGGTCGGTCAATGACGCTGCCGGTTCTGCTGGCTCCGGTTTGGCGGCGACAGAGCCCGCCGACTCTACCGCTGCACCGAACACCGGAGTCAAGGCATCAGCGGTGAACGGAAGTTTGTCCGGAAGACCATGGCGGTTTTTCGCGTCATAGGCCGCCGTATGATTGGCAAAGAGCACCCGCTCCTTGCCGCCGACACCACGCATCTTGCCGTTGTCCTTTTCAGCGACCTTGGTCACGTAGTTCGCGAAGAGCACCACGTCGGCCCATTCCTTGAGCAGCGGCGCGACCGACTTGCTCAGTTTCAGTTCAAACCTGTCGTAGCTGCCTGCCTGATCGGGAGCTTCGAATTTCTTGACCGTGGCGTGGGCCAGGAAGACGACGTGCATCCCACGGGCAAGCAGTGCATCGAGCGAGCTGAGGAACCGGGCAAATTCTTCGGTGAGGATGACCCAGCCTTTGCCGTAGCCGAAATCTTCGATGGAGTCCTTGTTGGACTTCCGGCACAGGTGTTCGGCCAAGCGTTTTTCCAACCAGTCTGCGGTGTCGATCACCAGCGTCTTGAACGGATGATCCGCCTTCACGAGTTGGGTGACGGCAGCGGTTATTTCCTCCCAGGTCGTCACCGCATCGAAGCGGGCTACGTCGAGGTGGTGAGTGCCGCCCTCGGTATCGAGGAAGACGGGTTCAGGTGTCTGACCGGCGAGCGTCGATTTTCCGACGCCTTCGGGTCCGTAAATAACGACCTTCTGAGGCCGCGCGATTCTGCCCCGGCGGATGGCCAGGGGATTGGTGGATTTCGGTGTAGTTTGCATTTGGCGAATGCGGCGGGGTGTCAATTGGCCGCCACACCCCGATGTGCGGACATGTCCGATAAAGTCCGAAAATCCCGCTCTCAACCGCCCAGAACCATTGATCTACCAAGGAATAATATTTTCATTTTTTTCTCCACCACCCATCGGACATGTCCGATAGCCCTGAAAACTGTCCGATACGCCCCGAGATATGTCCGATAGGCTGCAAAACTGTCCGATAAGCCTCCGAGATATGTCCGATAGCCCTGAAAACTGTCCGATAAGCCCCTGAGATATGTCCGATAGCCCTGAACACTGCCCTATAAGCCCCCGAGATATGTCCGATGACCGGCGGGTTCTGCCTAAATATCCGCAAAATTATTTGCAGTTCTTAACCATCGCCGCCCTCTGCTAGTGCTTGATTATTCGACGCTTGGTATTTCTTTCTTGCCGGTTTGCTCGAATGCTGTTCATTTGAACTAAATTCATCCTTGCCTATGCCCTCCATTCGCATCCCTCGACTTGTCCGACCTGATGTTCTATCCAACCTCAAGCCATCGAGCATCTTCGCGCTATTGCAGCCCTTTAAGTGCTATTTCATGCAGCGAGGCGTCGTGCTAAAAGACATTTTTACCGACCGATCCGCTCTGGATTCTCTTGTCGCCATCATCGCTAGCCCCACCCCAACAACGCCACCGGAACTGGTGGAGCAGTTGGAGCTACTCGATCTCATCTCCAATCCACTGCACGGTATCTGTTTCGAGGAAGGATACGACAAGGTGGTAGCACGCCTGTTGGAGCCTGATGATTCGCAGGATGACCTACACGTCAAAATCCTTCTCCACGCTCCTGAGATTGCATGGCGTGAATTCGATCGTCAGGCCTTGCATGCCAAGCGATCGCTCTATTCCTACTCCCACAATCCGCGCTTGCCCTACTTTCCGCCCGACGGTGATTGCGTTCGAAAACTAGAGGAATACATGCGCCCGTGGTTTAAGACGAATGCCCGCTCTGGCATTTGCAGTGTCCATATCAGGCAGGAAGCGGCAAACATTTCCTTCATCATCCGGCACGGCGATTTGCTCAAGCGCATGGCGGTTTTTGACGAACAGGGACGATCCACCTCGGCGATCCTGCGTCCCGAGCGGGTGGATGTCGCCCACTACCGCAGAGACTCAAATGAATGGCAGATTTCGGGAATCGGACGGAGATTGCAGGAGCTCTACTGTCAGGCATTCGGCGCGGTTTTTCATGGCTCTGCAACGGCTCTCGTAGCATCGAAGCGTTACTCGCTGGAACCACTGCGAGAGGGATCCGCGATAATGGTCTGTGATGCTGCCGCACCTATCTCGCACGCGAAATTATCGATGCTACGATTGGAACTGCCCTGCGGACAAAAACACACGATTGAACGAGGCGACATCTTTTTGACCATCAAAGCTCTCGATTCATCACTTTTTAAAGTCGTCACTCTTCTGGAGGCGAAGATTGAGCTGAAACGCCAGAATCAACGCAGGCTCGTTCCTGTTGTCATCAATCCCTCGCGCGACAAAATTGCCTCGCCTCACATCGATGCTGCCATCGAGGAATGGCTTACTGAGCGCGGCTTTACTACCCACCACGATGCAGGCCAACTTTTGGAAATCGCTTGAATTGCTGGGGGCTGGTGGATCAGCACGATGCGACTGGAACTTGCTCGTCGGTGATGACTGGAATCAATGCGCGGCATATCTCCGGCCCACGGGCCGCGTCGCCGATTCGATTATATGTCCCACAAGTCCACAACTCAGGCGCTTTCTCATGGTCGCAGGCGAGCATGACTTCGTTGCAATGAGTGACGATACGTGGGATCCCCCGATTGAGTTAGCTGCAGATGATGCCAAGATCTACGAACCGCGCTGGAATGAGATCGCCAATGCGCTCGGCGAGATCATGCAATTCACCCCCGGTTCATGGGACAATGACGGCATGCTTCGTCAAATCGGCATCGTCCACGGTGATGGGGGAGTAGTAACACCGGTGCTACTCTTCCTACCATCCGGCCAACTCGGTGATTACCAAGCTCTATTCCGTGATCTTGCGCGTCGGGAAAAATCCACGGTTCTTCTGCCTACCAATCGATGGCTCAATCGCGAAATGGAAGACCTCCGTCAACATTGCGGTCATCAGTTCGTCGTTTTGTTCGATCACCTGCAGAATCGCGAGAACTCACCGCATAACACCGTAAACCTCCCTGCGATTCCAGCCACCGTGAAGTCAGCTCGCGGCAAGACCAAGGCACTCATCCACACCGGTAAAGGCCTGACCTGGGACAAGATCACGATTGAGTTAGCAGGCAATCAATCGATCCGCATCAAAGCCCCCGGACAGGATAAAATCCACTCGTTTAGCAAACGCAGCAAGCTATCGAAGCATCATCCCCTGGGCTTCCTCATGCAAATCGCCAGCAAAGGGCACTGGGAAAACCCACCCACCTACTCCACCGAATACGAACGAGTCAGCAAAGCCTTCCAACGCTTTCGTATCCTCCTGCGCGAACTCATCCCCTTGCCGGACGAGCCTTTCACCGATTCCCAAGGACGACATACGCCGTTGTTCCGAGTGAAGATTGCCACATTGGATGGTTCGCTGCTTCATGAAAAAGCATAGAAGTTCATCAAATCATGCATTTTTGACTTGGGTGCTCGTACATAATCTAGTGCTTATTCATGATTAAATCGTACCTCAGAATCATTTTCGTTTTGTGTGCAATGTCGCGAAATCGGGGAAGTCGATAATTAATTCGTTTATTTTATACCTAGCGTAGAAAACGAAGTACCCTTTTCCCACGTAAAAATCATCATTTGGCACAACAAAAATGAAGAGAATTTCAAGAACCCTCTTGATTTTTTTTCTCAACTGCGCACAATAGCTAGCGCCGCCGCTAGAAATTTCTTTTTCTTCTGCTGCCCAACAATTATCTCCAAAAAATCACCCACGCACATGGGATTTTTCTACCGCAAATCCATCAACTTCGGGCCTTTCCGGGTCAATCTGAACAAATCCGGCCTAGGCTATTCGGTCGGCGGCAAGGGATTCCGTGTTGGCACGAGTGCCCGTGGTCGCCGCTACTCCGCCTTCAGCATCCCCGGCACTGGCGTGGGGTACCGTGGCAGCGGCTGCCTGATTCTGCTCGCCGCCATACCTGCCTCGCTTGCATTCACTCACTGGATCGTCACCTCTCTATCATGAACCTCACCTGGAAACGCACCCTCCGCACTCCCTCGTCGGAGCGCTTTCTCGCCATTCATCAAGGTCAGGACGCCGCCGCCGTAGACCTTCATTATCTCGCGAATGGCACCATTGCAGGCACCGTCATCATTCTGAAAAATTCCGGCATCAAGGACGAAGACATCCCCACACTGCTCTCCGCCCTCGACGACGAGTTCCTCCCCGATGTGGACATTGAGCACGGCAACCTCACCTACACCGTCGTCCGCGGCGAAGTCTTGGGCAACTGGGAGGCGGAGAAACCCCCGATGGGGGCCTGATGATTCCATTAGCAAATCAATCACTCATGAAAACTACTCTCAGCCGGTTGGAAAAAGTTCCTCTCCGCGATGCGTGGCGGCACGAATCTGGTGATTTCACGCCTTGGTTGGCGGAAAGTGACAACCTTATGCTGCTCGCCGACGCCATTGGGCTGAGTGAACTGGAATGCGTTGCGGTGGAGCACCAAGTGGGTGACTTCAAGCTCGATATGCTCTGCACCGATGGGGAAGACCAGGTCATCATTGAAAACCAACTTGAAAAAACCAACCACACTCACCTCGGCCAGATCCTCGCCTACGCAGCTGGGGTAGGTGCAAGGAAAGTGATCTGGATTGCCGAGAGTTTTCGCCCTGAGCACGCAGCGGCACTCCAATTCCTAAACGAAAATACCACCGAAGAACTGAGCTTTTTTGCCGTCGAGGTTGAACTTTGGAAAATTGGTGATTCTCCCCTTGCTCCAAAATTTGAAGTGGTGGTGAAGCCTAACGACTGGGTGAAATCCGGTCGTGAGCAGGCACGCGCCGCAACCTCTAGCTCAACAATCAAACAGCTCCAAATGCGATTCTGGTTGTCGCTGATCGAACACCTCAATGCCGCAGCTCCCGGCATACGCCCTCAGAAACCACGGCCGCAGCATTGGCTCAACCTGTCGATCGGCAAAGCTGGATTCAATTTGGCTGTGACGGGCAATACCCGTAACGAAAAGATTGGCGTCGAGTTGTATTTTTCCGGATCTAATTCAAAGAAAAACTTTGCAGATCTGATGACCCACAAAGCTGAGATCGAGAAGGAACTCGGCTTCGAGTTGGATTGGCAGGAACTTCCTGATGCCAAGGCTTGCAGGGTGGCAAGCTGGTATCCCGACGCGTCGTTGGTGGACGAGTCCCGGTGGCCAGAGTATCTGAGTTGGGTGACCAAGCGCCTGGTAATGATGGACAAAACCATGCGTCCGCTTCTAAAATTACTACCATGAGCCTGGTGAAATCCAAGCAACGCGTCGCTGACCACGGGGAGGTATTCACCCCGGAGTGGATGGTCGAGGCCATGCTGGATCTGGTGAAGGGTGAGACCGAGCGCATCGACTCGCGGTTTCTGGAATCGGCCTGCGGGGATGGCAACTTTCTCGTAAAAATCCTCCAGCGCAAGCTCGCCGCCGTGGAGCTGAAATACGGCAAGTCGGATTTCGAGCGGCGTCACTTCGCCCTCCTCGGCCTCATGTGCATTTATGGCATCGAGCTGCTGCCGGACAACATCGCCGAGTGCCGCGCCAACCTGCTGGAGATCTTCGCCGGATACCTGGATCTCCAGCCGACGGACGATCTCTACCTCGCCGGGTTCCACGTGCTCTCGCTCAACCTGGTCCATGGCGATGCCATGAAGATGCTCAACCACGAAGGACGTTCCATCCGCTTCGCCGAGTGGGGCTACCTGGGCAAGGGCAAGTTCCAACGGCGCGACTTCAAGCTGGATTGCCTGACCGGATCCTCTTCTTACAGCACCGAGGACTCGCTCTTCGCAGACCTCGGCAAACACGAACTCTTCACCCCCACCAAGACCTTCCCACCCATGACCGTGGGTGAACTGGCCGCCGCTGCGAAGGAGGTAGCTCCATGAGCGAGCAAGCCAGCTTCACCCTGCGAGGGCGGAATCCGGACGTGCTCACCTGCATCGCCAATCTCTCCAACGACGAGGTCTTCACCCCGCCCGAACTCGCCAACCGTATGCTCGACACGCTGACCGAGGCGTGGGCAGCGAACCACGGCGGCGCGAATCTTTGGGCCGACAAGACCGTCACCTTCCTCGACCCATGCACCAAGTCCGGCGTGTTCCTCCGCGAGATCACCCGCCGCCTCACCGAGGGCTTGGTGAAAGAGATTCCCAACCTGCAAAAGCGCGTGGATCACATCCTCACCAAGCAGGTCTTCGGCATCGGCATCACCCGCATCACCAGCCTGCTTGCCCGCCGCAGCGTCTATTGCTCGAAACGCGCGATGGGTGAACACTCCATCGCCAACAGCTTCGAAAGCGACGACGGGAATATCTGGTTCCAGCGCATGGAGCATACTTGGAAAAAAGGCAAATGCTCATACTGTGGGGCTGGCCAATCAGTTTTCGACCGGGCTGAGGCGTTGGAAAATCACGCTTATGCGTTCATTCATACCGACAACATCAAGACTCGGCTCTCCGAGATATTTGGAAAAAATATGCAATTCGACGTCATCATTGGAAATCCGCCGTATCAAATGGACGACGGAGGGTTTGGTGCGAGCGCAATCCCAATCTATAACAAATTTGTGGAACAAGCCAAGGCACTTGAGCCTCGGTATTTGACCATGGTAATACCGTCGCGCTGGCTCTTTGGTGGACGCGGCTTAGATGAATTCCGCAAGGTGATGCTCAGCGATAAACGTATTAGAAAGCTCTTCGACTACCCAGATAGCCGAGCAGTTTTCCCAAGCGTGGATGTTGCGGGTGGTGTCTGTTACTTCATGTGGGATAGAGATAATCCGGGAGACTGCCGCGTTGTAGAGTTTGAACACGGTCAAGAACCTTCCGAAGCAGTTCGCCCGCTTCTTGAAAACGGTGCTGAGGTATTTATTCGTAGTAACCTAGCGCTGCCCATCCTGCGAAAAGTGATGGCAGTGGAAACTGGATCAGAGTCACTATCGCTCCCTGACGAAAAGCGTTTTGAAAAACAGGTTAGTTCGCAAAAACCATTTGGTTTAAGGACCTTCTTTCGAGGTGTTGCTAAGAAGTCATCAAAGCACGAATTACTTGTCCTCCAAAGCGGGGGTCGGGCATGGACATCTCGCTCTGAGGTGACTGTAGGCATGGATCTGATCGATAAGTGGAAGGTCTTCACTTCCAAATCATCATCTGAACACGCCGGTCAGGTTGATAAGAACGGCCAGCGACGCGTGCTTTCGCTTTCCGGTGTTATTCCTCCGGGGTCAGTGGTGACTGAAACCTACATTCTTCTCGGCGCTTATGACACTGAACAGGAGGCGAGGAACTGCTTCTCATACGTGGTTACGCGATTCTTCCGGTTTTTGATAGCCGTGCGATCATCGGCACAAGATCTCGCACGCTCGACATATTCGTTCGTGCCGATTCAAGACTTCTCGATGGCATGGACAGATGAGATGCTTCATACAAAGTATGGCCTTACGGATGACGAAGTAGCTTATGTCCAGAGGCTGATCCGACCAATGGAAACCGGAAATGATTAAGCCTACTATCGAAGACATCCTGCTGCCTAAACCGGAAGCGCACCCTCGCATTTACGCCTACTCCATTGCGGACAAGGCGCACGCGGGGCTTCTCAAGGTGGGCCAGACAAGCCGTGAGGTGAAGAAGCGGGTGGTCGAGCGCTTGATAATCCAAAACACTTCCGAAGATGAGTAAGATGAAACAGCCAGCCTCCAGCGAGCCGCCCGCCGCGCTCTTCGATCGAGTCGCCACCATCCTCGAACAGGCGCGGGGCAACGTAGTCCGTGCGGTGAACACCCAGATGGTGCTGGCCTACTGGCTGATTGGGCGGGAAATTGTCCAAGAACTCCAGGGCGGAGAGGAACGGGCGAAATACGGTCAACAATTGGTTGATGAATTGGCGATGCGGCTGACTGAGCGGTATGGGCGGGGGTTTTCCGGACGAAACCTTAAGTTATTCAGGCAGTTTTATCTCACCTACATAGACCGATTTGCAATTGTGCACCCAACGGGCGCACAATCTACGGGGACAACGATTCCCCGCCCGCTGGGTGGAGAATTCAGAATCCCGTCAATTCAGCACCCAGCGGGTGACGAATCTGAAATTCTCTCCCCATCGGGGATAGAATTGTCCCCGCCCAAGATAAGCTCACCTGCGGGCAGCCAATTGCCACATGGCTTCTCCCCGCAGCTCACCTGGTCGCACTACCGCGCCTTGATGCGGGTGGACAACGTCGATGCCCGCGATTTTTACGAGCGGGAGGCAATTGAATGCGGCTGGTCGAAGGCGCAACTCGAAAGGCAGATTCAGAGTTTTTACTACGACAGGATCATCGCCAATCGCGGAAAAGAAGGGCTGCTGCCGGTAGGGCGGGAACGCTTGGCGGGAGAGATCGTTCAGCCTTCGCATCTGCTCAAGTCGCCGATGGTATTGGAATTTCTGGGACTTCCGGATGCCCCTGACCTGCACGAAAGCAAACTGGAACAAGCCATCATCGATAACTTGCAAAACTTCCTACTAGAACTTGGAAAAGGATTTTCTTTCGTGGCTCGACAAAAACACATCCGATTTGGAGATGACGATTTCTACATCGATCTTGTTTTCTACAACTACGTTCTGAAATGCTTCCTATTGATTGACCTGAAAATGGGGAAGCTGACCCATGCAGATGTCGGGCAGATGGACGGTTATGTCAGGCTTTACGAAGATCAGTTCAAAATTCCCGGCGATAACCCGACCATTGGCCTGCTGTTGTGCTCGGACAAGGGCGAGGCGGTTGCCAAATACTCGATTCTGAACGAGGACAGGCAAATCTTCGCCTCGAAATACGTGCTTTTCCTGCCGACGGAGGAACAACTCCGGCTGGAGATCGAAAGGGAGCGGCGTCTCATTGAAATGAACTTGGAGGAACAAGCCGATGAATAAGCCGACCATCGACCAGATCCTCGCGCCGAAGCCGGAGGCGCATCCTCGCATTTACGCCTACTCCATTGCGGACAAGGCGCACGCGGGGCTTCTCAAGGTGGGCCAGACCAGCCGTGAGGTGAAGAAGCGCGTCGCCGAGCAACTCAAGACGGCGAGGATCAAGAATTACACCATCGAACTGGATGAGTCCGCCGAGCGCGAGGACGGATCCATTTTCACCGATCATGAAGTCCGGGCAGCACTTGCCAAGAAAGGCCATGAGAAGGATGGGCTGGAATGGATGCGCTGCACGGTGAAGGACGTAAAAGCGGTTCTGGCCGAGTTGCGCAGCGGGCAGAAATTTTCTGGCACGCACCATGAGGATTTTCCTATGCGGCTGGAGCAGGCGGACGCGGTCGAGAAAACCCACGCCTACTATCAGTCGATCTGGGCGGAGAACAAGAAGGCGGTGCCGCGCTTCCTCTGGAATGCCAAGATGCGTTTCGGCAAGACCTTCACCGCCTATCAGCTTGCCAAAAAACTCGGGGCCAAACGGGTGCTGGTGCTCACCTTCAAGCCCGCCGTGGAGGATGCCTGGCAGACGGATTTGGAATCCCATGTGGACTTCCACGGCTGGCAATACTTGTCCCGCGCCTCCGGTGGTGATCCATCCGAGGTCTCCACCAAGAAGCCACTGGTGTTTTTCGGTTCCTTCCAAGACCTGCTAGGCACGGACAGCGTGGGGAAGATCAAGGCCAAGAACGAATGGCTTCACACCATGAATTGGGATCTGGTCGTTTTCGACGAATACCACTTCGGCGCATGGCGGGAGACAGCCAAGGAACTATTCGAGGGGGAGGACGAAGTCGTCGCGAAGAAAGAGACCAAGCTGGAATACGCCGCTGGATTGGAAGGCGTGAACGAGGATTTGACCGTGCTATCGGAGAAGGAAGCCGCATTCCTGCCCATCACCACCAGGGCTTATCTCTATCTTTCCGGAACGCCGTTCAGGGCTCTGTCCTCTGGAGAATTCATCGAGGAGCAGATTTTCAACTGGACCTACACCGATGAGCAGCGGGCCAAGGAGACCTTCGCCACCGAACAGCCCGGCAAGCGCAATCCTTATGGCGCACTGCCGCAGATGCGCTTGCTCACCTATCAGATGCCGGAGGAACTGCTGGCCATCGCGAGCGGCGGGGAGTTCGACGAGTTCGATCTCAATACGTTTTTCGAGGCGACGGGAAGAGGAGCGCTGGCGGAGTTCAAGCACAAGAGCGATGTGCAGAAGTGGCTGGACATCATCCGTGGTGGCTACGCGCCTCGTGCGGTGGAGCATCTCAAGACCGGTTCCCGCCCGCCCTTTCCCTACTCGGACGTGCGGCTGCTTCCCTATCTCCAGCACTCGTTCTGGTTCCTGCCCAACGTGGCGGCCTGCCATGCGATGGCGAACCTGCTGGCAGAGAGGCACAATGTTTTCTGGAACGACTATCAGGTGGTCGTGGCGGCAGGAGCCACGGCTGGTATTGGACTGGAGGCACTGCCGCCGGTGCGTAGGGCGATTCGCGGCGGATATGACACGAAAACCATCACGCTTTCCTGCGGCAAGCTCACCACTGGCGTGACCGTGCCGCAGTGGTCGTCCATCCTGATGCTGCGGAATTTGAAGTCGCCGGAAAGTTATTTCCAAGCGGCATTCCGCGTGCAGTCGCCGTGGTCAATCAAGAACCCCAACGGCGACAATCCCAACGAAGAGGAAATCCTGAAGCCGATTTGCTTCGTCTTCGACTTCGCGCCCACACGTGCCTTGCGGCAGCTTTCCGAATATGGGATCGGCCTCTCGCCGGGCGAGTCAAACCCGGAGAACGCGGTGCGGGATCTCGTGTCGTTCCTCCCCGTGCTGGCTTACGACGGTGCCAACATGACCCAGATCGACGCGGGCGGCATCCTCGACATCGCGATGTCAGGCACCTCCGCCACCTTGCTAGCCCGCAAGTGGGAAAGCGCCCTCCTGGTGAACGTGGATAACGACACGCTACGCCGGATCATGGATGATCCTGAAGCCATGGCCGCAGTGGGGCGCATCGAGGGCTGGCGGGCGCTCGGAGACAACATCCTCGAAACCATCATCAACAAGAGCGACAAGATCAAGGACCTCAAAAAGAAAGCCAAGGACGGGGAACTGACGAAGAAGGAGAAGCAGGAACTCAGCGACGAAGAGAAGGAGTTCAAGTCCAAGCGCAAGATGGTGCAGGAGAAGCTGATCAAATTCGCCACCCGCATCCCGGCGTTCATGTATCTCACAGATTTTCGCGAGAACACACTGCAAGACGTCATCACCAAGATCGAGACTGGACTATTTGAGACCGTCACTGGACTAACGGTGAAGGATTTTCACCTGCTTGTCGGGCTGAAGGTTTTCAATACCGAGCAGATGAATCAGGCGGTGTTCGCGTTCCGGCGTTACGAGGATGCCTCGCTTCGCTACACGGGTCTGGAGAGCCATGAGGGGCTAACACACTACGGACTTTATGACACCGTGGTCGCGCTGGAGTGATCGAGACTGGTATTATGAATCGAACATGGAAAAATCCTTCTACGTAAAAAGCTATCAGGTGGTGCCACAATTTTGTAAGTTTTTTTAAATATGCGAATATGAATTCAATTGCACTCAAAAAAGCCGCCGTAATCTGGCTACCCGAAGCCGCAGCCGTTATCCTGGCAGTGATCGCGCTCCGCAAAGGAAACCCCTACGGCTATTACGTGTTCTTGCGCTGGATGACATGCCCCATTTTTGTCTGGATCGCGTGGAAGGCTTATTCGTGCGGATATGGTCTCTTGCTCGCTATTGCATCCGGAATCCTGGCCGTCCTATTCAATCCGATCCTGCGCGTGATGCTGGATCGCGGAAGATGGGAAATTCTGAACATCGCCCTCGTCGCTGTCGCCATATGGTCGATAGCTGTTTCCTTCAAATCAAAGAAGCGCCAAGTATGAACAGACTTACGTACGGAGAGCAAGAAAAGACGAAAATTGCGGCGATGCTAGTGAAAAGCCTCGCCAAAGGTCATCAATCTTGTCTAACTAGCTTCAGGAACTGGCGAATTAGCAGCACATCACGGAGTCATCTCCCAACCGCACCCCCACAATCCACCCCACAATCCACCCCACAATCCACCCCACAATCCACCCCACAATCCACCCCACAATCCACCCCACAAACCACCCCATGAGC
>Ga0114972_10001877_pt1 | contig 15692 bp, 10 predicted proteins | sample M_140807_EF_Meta_FD_87354 | JGI IMG/M metagenome (GOLD analysis project Ga0114972, IMG submission 87354) | Freshwater microbial communities from Lake Montjoie, Canada to study carbon cycling - M_140807_EF_MetaG | ecosystem: Environmental > Aquatic > Freshwater > Lake | place: Lake Montjoie... | reverse complement strand
GCCCTTCACACCTTAGGTGGGCTGCGCCGCCTGCCCCGCATTATGCGAGCCGAACGCCTCCCTACAAATCTACTTTCTTGTCCCTATTCATCATGGATTTGGCGTATCCCATCATGTCGCTTCTACGGATCCTTCTGGGCTGGCTTTCGGTAACCGCATGCCTAACTTCAGTACTCGCTCAATCGCCAACCCCTCCGGATGCACTCGTCGCGGATTTGGGCCAACAAACCAAACTCGAACTGGTTCCTGTTCCCTCTGGTGAATTCATGATGGGAAGTACACAAGAGGAGAAGGATTGGGCGACGGGGATCGAAGGTGGTGCGCAAGCCGGAACTGAACGAGAATCGTATGAAGGAGAATTACCCCGTAAAATGAAGGTGCCGCGTCCATTCTGGATGGGGCGCACCGAAGTTACCGTCGGACAATTTCGCCGATTCGTCGAGGAATCGGGGTATGTGACTGACGCCGAAAAACCGGGTGGGCATACCCAGTGCTTCAACCCCAAGTGGACCAGCTACAACTTCCGTGCGTCAGTTGTGCATCCATGGGACCCGATGCCAGGCAAAAGTTGGCGTGATCCGAACTTTCAATTTCCTCTGCAAGACGATTTTCCGGTTGTCTGCGTGAGCTGGACCGATGCGAAAGCGTTCGCTGCTTGGCTCAACGAGCAGGCGAGCGTGAAACAGAAAATTCCTGCGGGGTACGAGTACCGCTTACCCACCGAAGCAGAATGGGAATACGCATCCCGAGGTGGACGGCAAGACTCTACCGCGTATTGGTGGGGAGATGATCTGGCCGAAGGACAAGGCCGGTTCAATATCTCTGCCGTCGATTTCCTGCCGGATCGGAAACAGAAGTGGCCATTAGCAAGTGCCCCGTGGAGCGATGGCTACTCCTTCGTTGCTCCCGTTGATCATTTTGGCGAGCGAGGAAGGAACGGCTTTGGCATCGCCGATATGTGTGGGAATGTTTGGGAAGTTGTTCTCGATCATTTTGATCCAAAAGGGGGCCACGAAGAATTGCTTACGACCACGGAAAACTATCGTCCGGTATGCAAAGGGGGTAACTACTTCGACGTCCCCGGCAATGCCCGTTGTGCGGTACGTTTAGGTCTTGCAGGTCCGCATTACTCCGATTCGCGCGATGGCTTCCGAGTCTGCCTCGGCCCTGTCGTAACCGCCGCACCGAAAAAATGAAAAAGGGCTAGATCTAAGCTAAGCGACGGTTTCGTATCTATCACGGCATGAAGGCAGGAGGAGACTCACGCGGAGACGAGGAGACGCGGGGGCTCGGAGAGTTTCCAATCCAAATACAGGAGCGATTATGGGTTAATTCTAAGAGGTCGCTTACCTCGGTGGGCTGCACCCTATCCTCAATAATCTTTCCCCCCTCGCGCCTCCGCAGATCAGTGACCATCTTTTGTTGGATCGCTACCTTGCCAATCTCAAATTCAAAAAGATCGCAAGAAAATACCTGTCCCAACAGGCGTCGCCAAAGTGGGATGCGTCAGTCCATGACCCTAAGGCCGAAAAACAAATTCGCTTGCTTGCTTGCCAGTGACCTCGTGATGGCGAATCGTAAGGCTGGGCGTCGATTGCGGATTGTCGTAGGTCAACGCACCCGAAAGAAAGCCACCTTGAACGCGTAGGAAACGATGGCTGGGCCGAGTGTCCCCAGCCTTCCAACCCAATTCGTGATTCTCACTGCCCGGACCACAACCAAATTCCCACAACTTCGTCGCTTCATCCACCGAGGCGTATTGCCAATGGCGATCTCCGCAAAAAACAATCGCTCCAGGGATACTGGAAACGAACTCCCGTATTTCGTTCCCCTCATGGGCAAATACGGCATTGGCATGATTGTCTTTTTTGTTTTCACGATCTGGACCGACGATGGGCGTCGGGCTGCAGATCAGTTTAAAGGTAGCCTGGGATTCCTTGAGGGTTTTGAAAAGCCATGCTTTCTGCTCGGTACCCAAGATGGTTTTCTCTGGACCATCCGGGACGTTATTGGGACTGCGATAGTCGCGACCTTCGAGAATCCACAACTGCAAATCCTTTCCCCAAAGGACGGTTTGATAACGCTCGGGCTTGCTCGGAAACTGTTCTTCATTGAAGAGCTTGACGCCTTCGGCAAACGTGACCGCTCCGTAGGTTTTACCAGGCCAGCAGTCGTCGTCTAACGTATCGTGATCATCTTTGATGAAATACGATGTGGTCTGGTTATAGAAATCGCGATTGTTTGGCAAGCTGAAGATCCGCCCCCATTTGAACCGCATCAGGGGTTTGGTCAGTGCCCAAGGGTCCGGTTTGTCGTAGTACTCGATATCGCCCGCATGGACGATGAAATCGGGTTGGATCGATTTCATGGCTGGGTAGATCTTATGTCCATTCCTGCCGTCGTCGCGTCGGATGAAGTCATGGCAGGTGGTGATACAAAATTTCACTGGGCTCGATTCGCTAGCAGCCGGCGCTGTCTTGAAGGAACCTCGAATGGCTGCTGATGGGGAACCATCGAGCGTCTGGGCCTCGCGGCTGGTGATGTATCTGGTTCCGGGGTTCAATCCTACAAGTTTCCACTGAGCCGTATAGTCATTTGCAGCTTGGGTGGTTATCCAATCCAACGACTTGACGTCTTTGCGATGCTCCTCTGGGAAGTAGGAAAGTCGCACTCGACCGGCCTTGCCCGGACAAGCACCGATCATTTCGTCCAAGCTCGTGCCGCTGGGAAGATGCAGTTGTTCGAGCTTTTGAGCATCTTGTACCCGCGCAAGTTCGTCCGCTTGCTTTGCGGAGACTTTGTTGAACGGTTTTCCATCCATAAGCATCTCTGGCACGCTGGTTGTGCGGGTCCAAAGGACAATGCTGGTTTGGTCGGCCCAGCTGTTGCGACTGGCATTGGCTAAAAAGGGACCTTGGTTGATCGATTCGGTTGAGGCAGGTGTTTGTAGGGGTTTGAATACAAAATCCTTGTAGATCGTCACTCCACCATGATCGGTCAACATGAAACGGTCTTGGTCGCCGGAACGTCCAAAGTCCTTTCCACCATAAAATTTGCTAAACGCAATAAGCGTATCCCAGCTTGGTCCGGATGTTGTACCGGTGGTGACCAAATCGCCATTGAGGTAATGCTCGATGCTATCCCCTCGCGCGACGATCTTGGATGTGTTCCAATGGCCAGGGGGATGAAGGATTTTCTCCTTCTTGGGACCAACCAGATCATAGATCGAAGCTGTGGACGTGTTCGATGCACTGTCCGATGGATTGTCGAGGATTTGGTATTCGAGTCCGAGGTAGCTATTATCGAAAAGGTTCTGTCCAAATCGACGAACGCGATACTTCAGACCGCCGTTGACCTCTTTTTCGATCTTCCAGGACCAAGAGAGTTCGAAGTTTGATGGTAGGGGTTGGGTAACGATATTGCCGCCTTGGCCGGGGTGAACCAAAGTGATGATTCCGGCCTTGAACTCCCAGCCATCCGGAACAGGTTTGCCATCGGTCGTTTCCCAAAAGTTTCGTTCAGTCCAACGGGTCGATGCATTGGAAGCAAGCGATGCTACAGGGGTTTCTTGTGCGGTCGCTAGGAAGCTCAACCAAGTCGCGAGGCTCAGGCCACCAAGAAATGTTTTCAAGAGAGTCATCTGTAGTCATCGATCATTCAGGAGAGGTAGGCTGTTGGCATCGGCGTTTGAGTCCAATCGAAATTGCTCGAACCAGCATGCATTTTCCGTCATGGGCAACCAACTCGCAAGACGAGCATTTCTCAAAATTCGAATCGCAAAACTTGGGCTCAAGGGAGGCCGCCACCCGGCTTCACGCCGGTGTGGCCATGACTCATCCCTACGAAACAAAGTTAACCCACAAAAGAACCCTACTTCATTTCCCGACGTTCGTCGGCCGTAAAACTGTTATCCACAACATCGTTGGACCATTGCTGTCCCCGCATGCGCGAAACTTTGAAGCTTGCCGACCTGTAAGCTGCAGCTACGTTCCCCCTTGAAAAGTCAGCGGCTCCATCAGGTTCGATTCCCATTTTCTGAGCTTCTGTAAACGAGTCCTGGTCGGCAGCGAGGAATGTAAAATGCCATCCATACTTTGTCTGCTGTAGTTGAGTCATCTCATTAATCTTGGCCTTTGAAAACTCTTTGCTTGAATTCTCCTCGCCGTCGGTCATCACAACAAAGATCACCAGACCCGGACGGTCCTCTTCAGCCATCGCTTCTAGCCGCCACCCAGTTTCGATCATAGCTCTGCCGATGGCATCGAGTAGTGCGGTACCTCCTTGCGGCACAAGTTGGAAGGTAGGCGCTTGCGAGATTGGGACACCTTTGCATAGGAATTCGTATTCCGTATTAAACTGCACGATGGTGAGCAGCACTTCGCCTGGCTCTTTGGCTTGTTATACGAAGCATACAGACCAACAAGATAACATGAAGCAAAGCAGGGTGACATCCTTGAACTGAGCTGCCATGTTCAAGCTTTCATCGTTTTTCATCAGCCATCGCCTTCGCGTCTGTTGGTTGACGTGAATCGGGACGTGATTGAACGTCCAATCGCTGTCAATGAAAGTTTCGCAGGTCCGGACGGGCAATCGTTGACTGCTTCGGCGCATCGCGATTACCATGCGGAGCCCAGGGAATTCTAAGGAAAGCACTCGCTGGAAGCGAAAGCTGTATACTTGTGCTCGTTGCCCGAGAGACGTTCCTCGATGAAAATGAGTACTAGACCATGCGATTGCCACACCCAGAGCTACACCGAACGGATCGCATTGGATGGCTTCGAGCTGCCGTCCTTGGCGCCAATGACGGGATCGTTTCTACCGCGAGCCTTGTTGTCGGAGTGGCTGCCGCAAATACCGCGAACAGCAACATTTTGGTAGCCGGAGTCGCAGGCTTGGTCGCTGGTGCAATGTCGATGGCGGCTGGCGAATATGTTTCGGTCAGTTCGCAGGCAGACACGGAAAAGGCGGATATCCAACGCGAGCGAGCTGAACTTGCTGCCGACCCAATCCACGAGCATGCGGAGCTCTCGGCGATCTACGTAAAGCGAGGGCTGGATCCAACACTCGCAAGCCAAGTGGCCGACCAATTGATGAAACACGACGCGTTGGGGGCCCATGCGCGAGATGAACTCGGGATTTCCGACACACTCAGTGCTCGACCAGTGCAAGCGGCGTTTGCATCGGCGGGCACGTTTGCGATCGGGGCAGCGATGCCGCTTTTAACAGCAGTCCTGACACCGCCAAGTGAGCTAATACCAGTGGTGGTTGCTACGTCGATTCTTTTCCTGGCACTGCTTGGCGGTTTTGGGGCTTATGCCGGTGGCGCTCCATGGTTGAAGGCCGCCGTGCGAGTTACATTCTGGGGCGCACTGGCGATGGCGATCACGGCGGGAGTAGGCGCCGTTTTTGGGGCTGTCGTTTGACGTTGTCTAGCCGGAAAAAAAAAGGAGAAATCCTAGGATAAACCGCGTTGCTTGATATGCTGATGGAGCATCTTTGCCCCGAGGATGTCAGTTTTCATCGATTTGGCCGTTTTCCTCTCCGATGACAACTCAACGGGCGGCACGTCAACGGGCCTGTTTTCTAAGATTTTAATGACTCGATTGTATGACTAGAGTAAGGGAGATTTCTTTGAGTTCCAGCACTCGAAACACAGATCGCCGGCACGATTTGGACGCCCTACGGGCAAGCGCGATGATCCTCGGGATCGTCTACCATGCGGCGCTATCGTTGGCGTTGGGTTTTCCTTGGATGGTCCAAGACCCTTCGGCCAACAAATCGATTTACGTTTTTCAGTCTTGGGTGCACGGCTTTCGCATGCCGCTGTTTTTTATCATCAGTGGCTTTTTCACGGCGATGCTTTGGAAAAAAAGAGGGGCCGGGGCGCTTGTTTGGCATCGATTCCGACGCATTCTGCTGCCATGCATCGTCGGGGCCATCACGCTCGTTCCTGTTTGCAACTTGGTGATGTTCAAAGCCGTCCTCGACGGCAACACTCGCCGCGCGGAAATGTTTCGCAGCGAACCGGCCGAAAAGAGCATCTGGACAGCGATTCGCAAGTTCCGTTCCGATGTGGTCAAGACCCATCTGGACAACGGCTATGCTTGGACAGAGTTGCACCCCGATTACCAAACCACGGCCTTGAGCTGGGCGGCTATCAACGGGGATCTAGACAGCGTTCGGTTGCTGCTCGAGAGAGGCTGCAATCCTAGCATCGCCAACCCGGATGGTAATACACCGCTGCACGCATCGATGTTCTTCGGCCATTTTCCAGTCGCCGAATATCTGCTCGACCATGGGGCAGACACCCAAAAGAAAAACAAGAATGGCGAATCCCCCATCGACAGCCTTCGTACCGACTCTACCTTTGCACCCGCTGTCGCTGGATTTCTCCTTCTTGATTTTAAGATCGCGGATATCAAACACGGCAGGGAACTCATCGAACAAAAGCTCAGAGAACCGAAGTTGGGTGTTGCTGACTCCCCTCAGGCCAGCTCCCCCGAGGCCAACGGGCTGCAAGCTCAAAGCCCAAAGGTGTCTGATAGACTACAGGCCTTTGGCACTTGGATCGCGACTTACCCAGCATTCTCGTACCTTTGGTTCCTCTGGTTTCTTTGGTGGTATGCAGTCTGTTTTGGAATCCTGCAATGGGCGATTGGATCGCTAAGATCCTTTTGGACCGCAGCCCCAATTCCATGGCGTTCTATGAAGTTACACTCCCCCCTAGCCATTCCCTTTTGGATTGCGATCACGATCATTCCGATCTACCGCATGGATGCGCTGGGATTTCTCTTCGGCCCCGATACCTCCCTCGGCTTTCTGCCGGCATGGCACGTGTTTGCTTACTATGCCATCTTCTTTCTCTTCGGTGTTATCTACTACTTGGCCGACGACGACCAAGCCCGTTTGGGGGAGAGTTGGCGCATGCTGCTCCCCTTGACGCTTCTTGTGATCTTTCCCGTCGCGCTGGAGATCAACGTCGGTACCTTTGGCTTGAGAGATTCCTGGATTTCCCGTGACTGGATTCGACCCTTGTCGGTCCTGAGCCAATCGCTGTTTGCATGGTGCATGTCGCTCTCTTGCATCGGGTTGTTCCGCAGCTGCTTTGCCGAGCCAAAGCCATGGATACGCTATGTGTCCGATTCCTCGTACTGGCTCTACGTCGCCCACTTGCCTCTGGTGGTCGCGATCCAATCCCAAATGGCTGATAGTTCGTACAACGGCTATCTGAAGCTCCTGGTCATCAGCGCCCTGAGCATCGCGATCTTGCTATTGAGTTACCAGCTGCTGGTCCGATGCACCTGGATCGGCCTGTTTCTCAATGGGACCAGAGAGAAGTGGTTCAAGGAGCCAAACAAGCCGTCTTAAGTTTTACATCGACGTGCAAACCATGGTTTTTTTGAGATCGCTGGCCGGATTATCATTGCCTGGGTGGTTGGCTTTTGATTCAATCAATGGTCAAGTCCTTGTAGGCCCATTCGAATTACTCCCCTTCCGACGAGCCACTCGATGAACTCCAACACCTCGACCGATCCAGTGCATCTGGAACCTGGACCTACGCCTCGGCACAAGCCCAAGCGATTTCGGAGAGTGGCCAAGCGGACTTTATTTGCAAGCGGCCTGCTTGCGCTGGGCATCACCGGCGCGGGAACTTGGAAAGTGCGTTCAAGCCTACCGAGTCTAAGCGGCCGGCATGCGACCGAGCATATCGAGCAATCGGTCAAGATCGATCGCGACGGTTTGGGAATACCTACCATCCACGCTACGAATCGAGTCGATGCTGCTTATGCGATGGGTTTTGTGCATGCCCAAGACCGATTCTTTCAGATGGACTTGCTCCGTCGGGTGCCATCAGGACGATTGGCTGAGTTGGTGGGCAAGTCTGCTGTCGGAGCTGATAAGCGATTTCGCAAACACCGTTTTGTTGCAATGGCACAGCAAGTGCTCGCTCAAGCAGATCGCGAGCATCAGTTGATCCTCGAAGCCTACAGCCGCGGGGTGAATGAAGGACTCAAAAGGCTCGACGGTGTACCCTTCGAGTACCAAGTCCTCCAGGCCACTCCCGAGCCTTGGGAACCCACCGACTCGTTTTTGGTGATGATCACGATGCTCTGCGATTTGCAGCCCATGGATGGTTCACCCGAACAAGCCTTGACGCTGCTTCATGAGAAAGTGCCTCAAGCCGTCTTCGATTACCTAGTCCGAGCTGGTTCTCGCTGGGATGCACCTCTTGACGGTACGAAAGTAGCGATGCCATCGATACCCGGACCCGAGGTCTGGAGCATGCGCGATTCAAAGACGACCGAGCAAGCATCCGCAGAGTCCTCCGCTAATCGTCGAGATCGAGACCAACCGCTCGATCCAAAGCTCGATGCTACCGAGTTGGCTTGGTTGAATTGGAGCCATATGCTCGACGGTGAATTCAAAGTCGGCAGCAACAACTGGGCTATTAGCAGCAAAGTGGGCAAGCCCGCCGAGGGCTTAGGCGGCAGCAACCGAGCCATTCTGGCCTCCGACATGCATCTGGGTTTGCGAGTACCGACGGTTTGGTACAGGGCGGTCATGCATACACCCACACGCAACCATCCAGGCAGGACCCTGGTGGGAGTCACCCTGCCGGGCGCTCCGGTGATGATCGAAGGCTCCAATGGATCGGTCGCATGGGGGTTCACCAACAGCACCGGAGATTTCGGTGACCTGATCGAACTCAAGATGGTAGGTGAGAAAGAATATGCCACGCCCCAAGGGCCCCGCAGTCTGGAAACAACCACCGAGAAGATCAGCTTTGGTAGCGGATCTGAAGACTACAGCTATGAGTGGTCGATCTGGGGTCCGGTTGTCGAACAGCGGGACAATCGACGATTCGTGCACAAGTGGATCGGCAACGACCCGAATGCATTTGATCTGAACATCCTCAACATGGAGTCGGCGCGTTCGGTCGAAGAGCTTGCCAACATGGCCAACCTAGCCGGTATGCCCAATCAGAACGTCATGATGGTCGACGATCAAGGGAATATCGGTTGGACGATCTCAGGTAGGCTTCCGAAACGAAAGGGAGCACCTCAATGGATCGCAGGCGATTGGTCTAGCCAAGAAGCTTGGGAGGGTTACTACAAGCCCCAAGAGTATCCACGCGTGATGAACCCAGAGTCCGGTCGGCTCTGGACGGCCAACAACCGGATCATGGGAGGTGAGTATCTCCAGAGTGTCGGCGATGGACGATTTGATCCAGGTGCCCGAGCCAAACAGATTCGGGACCGACTCTTTGAGAAGGAATCCATGGATGAAAAGGATCTCTTGGCCATCCAGCTCGACGATGAAGCGCGGATGATGAAGGTCTGGCAAAAGGTCTTGCAGGACGTGTTGGCAGCCGATACGAAAATTGCGACCGAGGAATTTTCGACGCTCGCAAACCAGCAGGAGCTGCGAGCCAGCACCGACTCGGTGGCCTATCGCATCGTCCATGAGTTCCGCAACCAGGTCTTCACCCGCATCTTCGGCTTTGAGATCTCGCGCAGAGGCAGCATCGACGCAAAGAAGCAGGGGCTTGCCAGGAGGCTCGGGATTAGTCGCAATGTACCGGTATCCTATGAGGACGTTGCCGAGGAGCTAATCGAGCAAAGGCCCATGCATTGGCTCCCCGGGGAATTCGAGACTTGGGAGTCGTTGCTTGCGGATGCAGCCGGTGCGACCCAGGCCGAGCTTACCAAGGATCAACCGCTCTCGGAGGCGACGTGGGGCAAACGCAATCGGGCCGCGATCAAGCATCCCTTGTCGATGGCCGTCCCGGCCTTGGGGAGTTTCCTGGATATGCCCGATGTCGAGTTGCCAGGTGACAGTCATCTGCCCCGCGTCCAGAGTCCCTCTGGAGGTGCCTCGCAGCGATTGGTGGTAAGCCCTGGCTTTGAACAAGTCGGCATCTACCATCAGCCCGGAGGGGCCTCGGGCCACCCGCTGTCTGCTTATTACCGCGCCGGCTTCGACGATTGGGCCAATGGCAAGGCTTCGGCGCTGATGCCTGGGCCTGTTGTCCACTCGATCGAGATCACTCCCAAATAGCACGAATCGTGGCGTTTCGCAAAGCTTGGACGAGCGCTCAAGTCGACTCGACGAGGAACCGACCAAAGCTTGCTTGGCTCATTCGAGATACGTATTGAGCGTTTGAAGATTTCACCGAGTCAAGATTTCACCGAGTCGATCGATTCATCGCATCGATCGCTTGGCGTCCGGTGTCTGGGAAGTCGGTGAAGAATCCATCGACTTTCAATTGGTCCAACAGCACGCGATGGGTTTGATCGAGAGACTTAGACCATCTCGGTTGGGCTTCTTTGCGCACCGTATAAGGGTGGACCAGCAGACCGGCTTCGTGGGCGGCTTCGACCAAGCCGGTGCTTTGGACCGAACCGTCAGCGGCTTGGGTTGCTAAAAGTTCGAGCGAGGGGCCCAAGCCTGAGATAAAGGACTTGAGCTCTCCGAGTCGCTCAAGTTCGATGGGTCTGCCGATCAGATAGACCATCGGTAGCTTGCAAGCATGTTCTTTGTGCAAGCTCTCTAGTTCGTCGAGTTCAAAGCACTGCAGGTAGCATCGGTCGTCGGCATCGTCGAGATCGAACTTCTTGAGCAGTTTGAGCAGTTCTCCACCCATGGATACCGAAAATTGTTTGCGATGGAACCCTGGACCTTTGAGTTCGATATACAGGCCGGTTTTGCGACCCGTGGTCTGGTCGAGACCTTGCAGGAGTCGGATCTCATCTTCGAGCCTTAAGACCCGCTGGCCAAAGCCACCTGGGAAACGATCCGCAAAGGCTTGCTGCTGGTTGTCCTTGCGTGTGCGCTCGTGCAACGTTAGTTTTTGGATCTCCTCCCAAGTGAAGTCGGCAAAGTACCATTTGCCATCGTTGCGATGCCGATCCGGATATATCTTCTCGACATCGGTGGTCTCCTCCATGGTGATGTCGTGCGTGACGATGAACTGAAGGTCATTGGTTAGCACCACGTCTTGCTCGATATAGTCGGCACCTTGAGCATGCGCCAGGACCTTGGCCCCTTCGGAGTGTTCGACGATGTATCCGCTCGCACCGCGATGGGCGATGAGAATTGGCGCAGAGGCTGTTGTTGATCCTTCGAGACTGGATTTGGCAATGCTGGACTGCTCTGGAAAGGCTTGCACAAGCATGTAGAGTAGAGCCAGCCAAAACAAGCCCGAGGGGATACTCGAAAGGATACCTGAGATGCTCTGGCGAGCAGATGATCTACCGATTGGGTTCGTCGTTCGCATGGTTGCCTTGTCCGATCTTGAAGCCTAGTTCCGTTCAACGAACGCATTATGCTTGATCGAGTCGCAGGCCGGAGGCGCACTGCACGCGCAAACGTTGAATCTTCTTGGAGAATTCATGCCTGAGGAATCATCGCCAGTTTGTTCTTTGCCACGACGCACACTTCGCGTCGGTTGTGGGCCAATTGCCGCGCCTGGACATCGGCATAACCCCATGAGCGGACTCGCTCGAGGTACTCAGGAATCCATGCCGTGGTTTCCCATTCGGGAAGCTTGATCGTTAGCACCAGAGCGCGAAGGTTGATCGTCGGGTAGAGCACAATGTTCTCGACCGTATCGAGCGTGTACTTGGGGGCCACGTTTGCATCGCAAACCAAAATCCGAAAGGGACGAAAGAGCTTGCGCTTGAGTTGCAGCGATCGGCTCTGCCAGTGGGTGAAGTTCGAGTGTTTGAGAATCCGCTCGTCCATTTCTGCTGGGTCGATGCCCGTAACGATCGCACCTTGGTCGAGCAGCCATTGGCAAGCACCGCCGGGGCTTGAGCCGATTTCGACGATTTTCTCACCTGGTTGAATTTGGAGGTTTGCCCAAGCGAAGGCTTCGGCGATTTTCAGGTAGGCTCGTGAGAGGACCACGTCGGGGATTGGGAACTCGGGGACTCCACCGGGCCAGTAGTCGTAGGATTGCTGTGCGGTCTTGTTAGCGATCCACCATCGGTTCGGCTCGTCGATGATGATCTCGAGAATCCGCTGGAGCTTGGGGTCCACGGGAGTCGGATCAACCGGGAGCGGGTCGACTGGGAGCTGGTCGGACTCGAAGGCAGGTCGGTTGGCCACAATTGGCCGAGAGGCACAGTCGCCGGAAGCTTTCAGAGCGTTTTGAAATTGCTGAGCTACCAGCCAAGCTAGCGGAGTGCCACCGGGTTCAAAGCCGTTCCAGCCCGGTTCGGCCATGTCCCTCTGCCAAACGTGGCAGACTTGCCAGTCGAGCTGCTTGGTCAACTCCAGGACTTGGCTTAGCATTTGGCCCGATTCGGTTCCTTCGACTTTCCCGAGCACCACACCTCGGGAGCGGATCAGGGGGTGTTCGGGCAGGGCTCTGGACCATTGGGGGACCGATAGATGACTTTTGAGAGTCAGGAATCCGCGAGCTGAGTAGGCCAGTCGAAACGGACCGTTGGGTTCGCACATAGCCGTTTTGAGGCCTGCGGCGGCACCGTGTTGGCAAGCCACATATAAGAAAGACTGCTTGGATTCAGGCAAGGACATGATCGGATTGTTGGGATTTGCTTCGGATGCGATGGTGATGTGCTGCCTGATAAGTTGGAGAAAAAGGGGGATTGGACTCGATCGGGATGTGGACTCTAAGGGGGTGAATCGTCTATAAATTAGCTTAATAACAAAAGATCATTGGCGGCAGAGAGCATCGGCTAGGACATTTTCGGATCCTGAGCTTTTGGAACCAGATCAATTTTGAAAGGGCGTATTCTCGGAACCTGTATGGCAAAAAACGAAGAAGCATTTGAAGTGGAGGGGACCGTCACCGCTGCGCTTGCGAACACGCGGTTCAAGGTACAGTTGGAGACCGGTAGCGAAGTGCTGGCCCACGTAGCGGGGAAGATTCGCAAGAACTTCATTCGGATTGTTCCGGGGGACAAGGTTCGCGTTGAGCTTTCGCCTTATGATTTGACCAAGGGTCGCATTGTATTTCGGGAACGCTAGTAGGTACTGTGGATTTGAATTCGTTTCTGGATAACTCCCAAGAAATCTGCGTGGCCATCGAATGCTAATGAGCCTGTGGGCTTTGTGGGGATTATCTTCGCTTGTTTTTTGTAAATTGCTTTTGAATTTGTGTAAGGAGCTGTGGGCTATGAGATTTCGACGGTTGGCAGTGGCGGGTTTGTCCGCAGCGAGTTTTCTCGGTTCAGGTGTGTTTGTGTGCATGCCGACCGAGACGGTCTATGGTCAGGATACCAAGGTTCTTGAGATCCCTGGATTTGAGGCCGCCAGTTCCGAGGGGACTGATGTGGTGACATTGTCGATTGCTCCCCTGGACCGACTCCTTCCGGACGTCACTCACTTGATGAGGATCTCCGGGGCCGGTGCTCAGAGCGGATTGATCACCGGAGCAGTCAACGGTTACACTAGCGGCTTGGACCGCTCGCGTCCGATTGGTGGATTCGTCAAGCTCAGCAGCGCAGGGCTTCCGATGGGTGTATTGGCCTTGCCCATAAGCGACTTGGACGAATTCCTCGGAGGCTTGGAACTTTTCGGAGAAGCAGAGGACCTGGGCGAAGGCCTCTACAGCATGAACTTGGGTCCAAACACTTTGTTTGCTCAGTTCAAGAAGGATTGGTTGTTTGTCTCGACAGCCGAGGACGCGCTCGAAGGGGCCCCGGAGAATCCGGGAGCTAGGATCGACGCGATGGCGGCCAAGAACGACCTGATGTTCGAGGTCAACGTCCAGAACATTCCCGACGAGTTGGTCGATCTATTGACCAGTCAAATGCGGACTGGATTTGAGCAAGCCATGGAAGCTCAGTCGGGCGATTTGACCGATGCTGAGATCGAAGCCAACCGCGTGCAAGGCGAACAAGCGATGAAGTCGCTTGAGGAAGCCATCACTGGCACAGATCGCTTCGTCTTTGGACTTGGTGTTCACCCCAAGGAAAAGAACATTACGATCGACTTTGGCGCCCAGATGGTCGAAGGCTCCAAAATGGCCAAGCAGCTCGGAGCCATGAAGTCGATGATGTCGAAGATCTCCGGTTACATCGGTGATTCGAACATGATCAGTGCCAAGACTATGACGCTCTTGGCTCCAGAAGATGCTGCCCAAATGCAGGCTTCGATCGATCAAGGCAAGAAGGCGATGTACAAGCAAATCGATGATCAGATCAACAACCCGGCTGTTTCGGCCAAGGTCAAAGAGTACGTCGATCGCTTGATCAAGATCCTCAACGAGTCGAGCAGTGAAGGTGCCGTCGAGGCAGCATTGAACGTCACAGCCGATCCTGCGCTCAACGCGATCGCAGCTTTTACCCTCGCTGACGGGGCCAAGGTAGAAGCTTTGGCTCAAGATCTTGCAAAGGAAGCCACCAACGCTGGGGCTCCGATCTCCGTCAAGCTCATGTCGGGAAAACACCAAGGTTCCAATCTTCATAACATCTCGGTCCCTCTCCCTTACGATGCAGACGACAAGTTGCGTAAGTTGATGGGCGACGATGTGAAGATCGCGATCGCTACGGCTCCGAAGTCCGTTTACTTGTCGGTTGGCAAGAACGCCGAGGCATCGCTCAAGGCTGCTTTGGATGCTGCCGCTGGCAACAAGAACATCGCTGGTGTTCCGATCCGCGGACGTCTGAGCATGACCCAATTGCTGAACCTCGTTCAGAGCGTCGAGTCGAATCCTGTCATCGACGGGATGCTCAACGCGCTCAACAGCGGTGACGACATGATCATGTACGACAGCAAAATCATCGATCGCGGTGGAGTCAATCGCATCACCATCCAGGACGGCGTGATCAAGGCTGCCGCTGGTGGAGTGCGAGCAGGTATGGCAGGCCAAGGCGGATTCTAATCCGTTTGTTTGTCTAGATCAGCTCTGCGATGAAATACGAATGAACCGGTGGCAACCCCGCCGGTTCATTGTTTGATCGTGCCTCGCCTAGGATTTCCTCGTACTCGTACTCAGTGAAACGGTACTCGTACTCGATGGCTGTTTGAACTGCGGCGATTATCGTTGATCGAGGCGGACTGAGTACGAAACAAAGCACGAACAACGCATTGGACCGAAGTGCTCGATCGGGCGTTATTCATTCGCTTGGAGTTATCTCCGCGCAATCGGTCAATGTGGTCGATGTCTTGAATTTCAAAACTCTTTTCGGTCGTTTTGGGAAATCAGTGAAGCTCATCATTGCTATTGTCCAACCGAATCGGCTCGAGCAGATCAAAGAAGCCCTCAGCCAAGTCGAGGTCTTTCGCCTGACCGTCGTGGATTGTTTGGGCTACGCTCGCCAAAAAGGGGAGAGCAACTCCCAACGAGCAGACGATGGTTCGATACAATTGCTGCGTAAACTCCAACTGCAAATCGCCGTCAACGAGGAATTTGTAGAACCGACTCTACAAGCCATTTTGCGAGGGGCAAAAACCGAGCAAGAAGGGCGGATAGGCGATGGCAAGATTTTCGTCCTGCCTCTTGAGGAGTGTGTTCGGATTCGGACTGCCGAGCGCGGTCCCGAAGCTATTTAAGCCTAGAGCGATCAACCATGACAGAGCAACCACTCATTGAAATCAGGGATGTAGCCAAGGTTTACAAGCTCGAAGAGGTTGAGGTTCGAGCGCTCGATGGAGTGGATCTGGTGATGCAGCGGGGTGAGTACTCCGCATTGATTGGCCCGAGCGGGTCGGGTAAATCT
>Ga0114972_10001875_pt1 | contig 15693 bp, 10 predicted proteins | sample M_140807_EF_Meta_FD_87354 | JGI IMG/M metagenome (GOLD analysis project Ga0114972, IMG submission 87354) | Freshwater microbial communities from Lake Montjoie, Canada to study carbon cycling - M_140807_EF_MetaG | ecosystem: Environmental > Aquatic > Freshwater > Lake | place: Lake Montjoie... | reverse complement strand
TGGTCCGCGGTTTCGTGATGAGCCGCACGTTCCGTTCGGCAAGCGCCGCGCCGCCCGAGAATGGCGAAAAGGACCAACAAAACCTCCAGCTCGCCTATTTCACCCCGCGCCGACTGGATGCCGAGGCCATTCTCGACAGCGTGCGTTTTGTCGCCGCCAACGATACGCCCCGACGTGCGATTTACAACCCGGTGGAGCGCAACAACCTCGACAGCTTTCTAACAAGTTTCAACTTCCCCATTCCCGCTTCGACGGTTGGCGTGCGCACTTCGACCAACGTGCCGGCCCAGGCTCTGACCATGATGAATGGAAGAATCGTCGAGGATGCCGCGCGGCAATGGGCCAAACGGATCACGGACAACCGCGATCTTGCCACCCCGGAGGCGAAGATCGATGCCATCTTCCAGCAGGCCTACGCCCGCCACGCCTCGCCACAGGAAATCGCCGCGTGCCTGGAATTCATCGGTAGCGAACCAGGTGGCCCAACGAAGGGTGACTCGTTTTTCCGCATCACCCACGCCATTCTGAATTCAAAGGAATTGATCTATGTCAATTGACCATCACAACCGACGCGAATTTCTGAAACTCACTTCGAGCGGGGTCAGCGCCTTCGCCCTTTCGAGCCTGCTCAACGCGTCCGACCGCTCCACGCTCGTGCCGCAGCTCCACCACAAGGCCCGGGCAAAATCGGTGATCTTTCTCTACATGTCGGGCGGAGTGTCCCATGTGGATTCCTTCGATCCCAAACCCCTGCTCAAACAACGCCACGGACAGGCGATGCCGGTCGCGCTCGAACGCACCCAGTTTGATTCCAACGGCAACATCATGGCCTCGCCCTGGGAAATTTCCCGATACGGCAAGTCCGGCATCGAAATGACCAACATGTTTCCGAAAATAGCGGAACGCGCCGACAACCTGGCGATCGTGCGTTCCATGACCGCGAAGTTCAGCGAACACGCGCAGGGCAATTTTTTCATGCACAGCGGATTTCCTTTTCTCGGCTATCCGAGCGCGGGAGCATGGGTGAACTACGGCTGCGGCTCCGCCAATCCGAACCTGCCGGGATATGTCGTGCTCCGCTCCAACAAAGCCGGCATCCCCCACGGCGGCGTCAGCATCTTCGGCAATGCGTTTCTGCCCGCGACGAATCAGGGATCGATTTTCAACATCTCGGAAAACCAGGCGGTGCCCGATATCAATCCATCGATGCTCAAAGCCGAGCAGCGCAAGGCCCTGGACTTGATTGGCAAACTGGACCGCGGATTCGCCGACAAGGTTGCTGCGAAGGAAGCCGTGCTGGCCTCCATTGCCAATGCCGAAACCGCATTCCTCATGCAGGCGGCCGTGCCGGAACTCACCGACATTTCCTCCGAATCCGAATCCACCAAAACGAAATACGGCATCGACAATCCCAACCAGCAACACGCCGAATACGCCCGCCAATGCCTGATGGCGCGACGCCTCGTCGAACGGGGCGTTCGCTTCATCGAACTCTCCTGCTGCAGCCACGACATCGGCGGCGGCAATGGCGGCAACCCGTGGGACCAGCACGGCGAACTGCAAAGAGGCCACGGTGCGATGGCGGAGCAGGTCGATGGTCCCATCGCCGCGCTCGTCGACGACCTGAAGGAACGCGGACTGTTAGAAGAAACGCTGATCGTTTTCACCGGCGAATTCGGTCGCACCCCATTCTCCCAGGGCAGCAATGGCCGGGATCACAACCCCTATGGTTTCAGCATTTGGCTCGCCGGCGGGGGCATAAAAGGCGGCGTCACTTACGGCGAGACCGACGAATTCGGATATCGGGCGGTCAACGAGGTCTCTACGGTCTACGATCTCTGGGCCACCGTGCTGCACATGCTGGGCATCGACCACGAACGGTTGACCTTCCGCTGGAGCGGGCGCGACATGAGACTGACCGATGTTCACGGCAGCGTCTGGAAAAACCTGATCGCCTGATTTTTCTTTTTTCGATGCGGCCGCGGGAGGACGGATCTCGTTTTACGCCCATGGTTTCCCGCCGCGTCCCCTTTCCTGCCACTGCTGCAAAGGCATGCGCCGATGCCCGGTAGTCGCCTGTCTTGGATTTTGTGAATGCCCAGCCCGTCAGCGAATCTCTAACGAGTATCACCTTGCAGCTTCATTTCCACCGTCCGCGCGCGCAGTTCAGGGATCACAGCGAGCGTCTCATTTGAAGCCGATCTGACGCATGGCTTCATAGAGCGCGATCGCCACGGACGTGGAGAGATTCAAGCTGCGGGTGCCACCGGATTTCATCGGAATCGTCACCGCACCATCGCCCGCCCCGAAAATCATGCTTTCAGGAAGTCCCTTGCTTTCCGCACCGAAGACCAGATAGTCGCCATCGGCAAACGCCACGTCCCACAAGCCGCGCGCCGACTTGGTGCTGAACAGCCAGAACCGCGCCGACGCGCCAGCCGCCTCGCGAAGGTCCGAAAAGTTCTCCCACACGCGGAGATCGACATCTTTCCAATAATCCAGACCGGTGCGGCGCACGTACTTGTCCTCCAAAGAAAAGCCCAGCGGTTTGACAAGGTGCAGGACGGCTCCGGTCGCGAGAGCCAACCGACCTGCGGCTCCAGCATTGTGGGGGATTTCCGGTGCGACCAGGACGATGTGCAACATGGCGCGACCGGATCAGGAAATTTTCTCCAACAAGGATCGACCCGTCATTTCGACAGGCTGTGACAGCCCCAGCATCTCCAGCAACGTGGGTGCGACGTCGGCCAGAATCCCGTTGTGGAGCCGATACTCAGCGGCATCGGCGGCGACGTAAATCGCATGAACCAGGTTGGTGCTATGGGCCGTATTGGGTGAGCCGTCGAGGTTGCGCATGACTTCGCAATTGCCGTGATCCGCGGTGATGAACAACTTGCCGCCAAGAGCAAGGGTGCGCTCGACCAACAGGCGCACACCGAGATCGATGGTTTCGCAGGCGTGTATTCCCGCCTCAACCACACCGGTGTGACCGACCATGTCCGGATTGGCGAAGTTGATGATCGCGAGGTCGTAGTTTTCCAAACGCCGGTAGACTTCAAATGCGACATCGGGCGCACTCATCTGCGGCTTGAAATCATACGTTGCCACCTCCTTCGGGCTGATCGCGAGATAGCGATCCTCGCCGGGATAGGGAGGCTCGACTCCACCGTTGAAGAAGAAGGTAACGTGGGGGTATTTCTCTGTTTCCGCGCTGCGCAACTGGGTCATTCCTGCCAGGGAAACAGTTTCGCCAAGAATCATCGACAGAGACTGCGGTTCGAAGATCACCGGACAATCGTAATTCCCGTAACTTGTTAGGGTCACATAGGAGACCTTCGGCACAACCTCGCGGTCAAAACCATCAAAGTTTTCATGAAGAAACGCATCGGTGATCTGACGGGTGCGATCGCTGCGGAAATTGAACCAAAGGAAAACATCGCCATCGCGAACCCGCTGTTCGTTCGCATGCGAGAAAATCATCGGCAACAGAAATTCGTCACCGCGGGGTTCGGTGGCATAGGCTTGTCGAACCGCGTCGCCGGGGGAAAATCGGGAAACCTCGCCGCGACCGAAAACCAGCGCATCCCAGGCCAGTTTGTTGCGCTCCCAGCGCTTGTCGCGATCCATCGCGTAGAAGCGTCCGATCACCGTGGCGATGCGAGCATTGGAACCTTGCAGGCGTTTTTCTACATCATCCAAAAAACCTGCGCCACTCGTCGGTGACGTGTCGCGTCCGTCCGAGATCGCATGCACCAAAGTATCGGTCACTCCCGCCCGCGCCGCCATGTGGGCAATCGCGATGAGATGATCCTGATGGGAATGAACACCGCCATCGCTGACCAGTCCGATCAGATGAAGCCTGCTGTTTTTTGCCCGGGCAAAGGCATTTTGCAGATTCGGGATTTTTTCGAGTTCACCGTCGGCGATCGATTTGTTGATGCGGGTGAGGTCCTGCCAGACGATGCGACCGGCACCGAGATTGAGATGTCCGACTTCACTATTGCCCATTTGACCATCGGGCAATCCCACGTCAAGTCCGCTGGCGGAGAGACGGGATTGAGGGTAGTTCTCATACAGGAAATCGTGGAAAGGAGTTTTTGCCAACAACGTGGCATCGCCGTCGCGTTCCGCAGTGGCCCGCCCCCCCGGATTGACTCCCCAACCGTCGCGAATGATCAATACTACTGGTTTCTTTGCCATGACACACGTTGCATAACGCAGGAAGCTTGCTTCGTCCATGCAAATGCGATCATTGCCCTGTCAGGACAATCAAACCGTGAAAAAACATGATGCCATACCTACCGCGCGTTCACCACTCATCGAACCGAATTTTTTTCCATCCTGAAAATTCTGAAATTCTGTCAAAAATGACATATTGCATAACGAAGCCACTTGATGACTCATTCCTGGTGTCTTCAACTGCATTGCTTTCACTGATCACTTCTGACTTCGCACTTTTCCAACACACTCACCCTGAGCGCCCTGCGACCACCCGATCCAGCACTGCAATCATCCGCTCCCGCAGCACGGCGGCTTTGTCCGCGAGGTCGCGTTGTTGTTCCTCATACTGCCTGCGGCCCTCCACGGTTTCGATCCTCACCGCTTCGTAGCCGAATTTTTCCAAATCGTAGGGACTGGCCCGCATGTCGAGACTGCGCAGTTCCATCGCCAGCGCGAAACAATCGAGCAACAACTCCCCCGGCAGCCAGACCTGGCACTTGCTGGCCCATTTGTACAAATCCATGTTCGCATGGATGCAGCCAGGTTGCTCGTTGACCAGTCGACCGTCCAAGTCCGGCTGCAACTGGTTCAATGGCACAGCCGAGGGAGTGAAGAAACGAAAGGCATCGTAGTGCGAACAGCGGATCGGCCGCGACTCGACAAAACGGTTCAACTCCCCGGCCTCCATGCGCAATCCGGTCACCCTGCCGTGACGGATTTCCTCACTCCGATAAACCATCGCCCACTCGTGCATGCCGAAACAGCCGAAGTTTCCCGCTTGCCGCGATGTGTTGATCAACAATTCGCGAATCCACAGCAGCCGGGCCATTTCTTTGTAGGACATCAAATCCGCATCGCAGAACATCATGCCGCCCTCGCAGCGATAGTACTTCGTTAGCCAGCACGGACGGGCATCTTCCGTAACTTGCAGAGCCCGACCGTATCCGGGATGCCATTGCTCCAGTTTGCCCAAGGCATAGGGATAGTAGGTGAACAAAAAATCCTCCACCGGGTGGACGATCCCCCGCGAACGCCGGTCCAGGGCCGGCAGCGTCCAGAACTGCGCCCGCTGCCGATGCCGCTCCATGTGCTCTGGCCAAATCTCCTGCGGTACGATGCTAAAATCCCCTGAAATCACTTCGCCGAGCCTAGCGCGTACAAAAGATTTTTCAACGGTTTCTTGATTCCCAAGCTGTGCGTCCGACCGACATCCTTGATTATCAACTTTTCCTAAATTTCAAGTTGCAATTCTTCCTTGCCGTGCTAAAAAAAGGCATGAAATACATCGTCCTTCTGGCTCTCGCGCTAGTCTTCAGTTCCTGCAACACCTGCATTGGCGTTTATCGGGATGCCAAACAAGGAGTCATCTGGACCCAGCAAAAGATTCAAGGCTCGGGTAGCGGCGGCGGCACCTCCGACCCCTACGGTGCGCCGACGTATTGATGCAGCGTCTCGTATGACAGGAAACGCCAACAGCCGACACCGTCCTGAACTGGCAGGTTTTTTGCGCCCCGCAAGAGAGCCGTCCATGGTCTGAGACTCGCTGCGATTTTCCCCTAACGAAAAATGGGAGCCCGGAGGTTCCCTGATCGTTGGCACTGAAATGGTGGGCAGAGATGAATTCGAACCAACGCAGGCGTGATGCAGCGGATTTACAGGGTGTTCCAAGGTCTGATTCTCTGTGGGTTACGGCGGAAACACGCGTAATTCTGCGGCATTTTGATCGACGTAATTTTGCCGGGTTTTTCGGGTGACACAGCTTGTCGCAAGCTTACGCTCCACGACTGGCGGATCATCGTAACTAGGATTTCGGTGATGGTGAAGGCTGCCCCGTTGAGGGCTTGCCTCCTCGGGGCTGTTTGAGGAGTTCCCATGTCACACACCTGGGGCATTCCATTGATTGCGGTCTCCGAAGTCGGAACCGAGTTCAAAGATGGTTCATCCCAGTGGCGACCCTGACAGCGGTCTGGAGGCTCAGGCCCGTAGTTCCAGCAAGTTCGGGCGGCCATCGAGCATCTCGGTCATGTCCTGGAGCAGCAGGTTCCAGCCGAGGAAGCCGCCTTCCTGGCCATGCTTGGACTGGGCGGCCGACGGGGCCAGCGGTTGGCCGGTTTCGGCACAGTAGTTCTCATGCAACGAGCCGCAGAACCCGATGTCGGTGAGATATAGTTTTGTCAGCCGTCGGACCAGTTCGGCGGCTTCGTCGCAAAAGCCATAGTTCATCATGGCGACGAAATAGAAGTAGTTGGCGATCGGCCAGACCGGCCCCTGCCAGTTCGAGAAAGGGATGATCATATTGAGGTTGTTGTAGTCCGGATCCTGCCGCGAGAGCGAGCGGATGCCGAAGGGGGTCAGCAGGTGGGCGTCGCTCCAAAGGTAGCGGCGGATCATTGCCTGCGCCCGTCCGGCCGGCACCATGCCGGCCCAGAGCGGAACAAAGTTGGAATAGGAAACCCGCTGGCACCATTGGCCGGTGACGGCGTTCAGATTCCAGTAGGATTCGGCTGTGGCATCCCAGAGGTGTTCGTTCACCGCATGGAGCAAGGCGGCGGCCTTGGCCGCGAATCCCGCCTGTTCGTCGGGCCGACCGAGACGCTCGGCCAGGCGCGCAAGCGCGAGGTATTCGCGGTAGAGCAGCGCGTTCATGTCGCACGCCGCCACCGTTCTGGCTGCGGCAGGGTCGTTGCCGATGGCCGGATTGTTGTCCGCCCCGGATTGCATGGCGTCGTCCCAGGCATAGAGGCCGCAGGATTTGATGAAATGGGTGGCCTCCCGGCGGGTCGAGATCCTGACGATTTCGTCATAGTTCTCCTCGATCCACCCGTAGTCGTCGAGCAAGCGGGCCGCGAGTTCCGCGCCTTGGGCGAGAAACGGTTTCAAGCGCAATGAGGGATGAGCCGACCGCGGCCCCTCGGGACTGATGCAGGCCGCGATATCGCCGTCCGGAAGACCGGATGCCAGGACATTCAAGGCCCACCATTTGAGGTATTGCGGCTGCGGAGGGGTCCGCGCCGCCAAATGACTGGCGATGAAGAAGCCATCCCAATCCCACTGCTGGTCATAAAAACCGCCGGGGATGCAGTAAGGATGTTTGATGAACTCATTGGCCGGCTTGATCACGCTCGGCCGCAGGCGCTCAAGACAATCCAGCATTCGGGCTTGGTCGGAGACAGCCGCAGACACCTCCGCGGTGTCATCGCCCGGTGGTAGTCCCTGCGGCACCGGATCCTTCGCATGCGTCGGATCCGGGTTTCCACTGAGTGTCGAGGTCCCGTCCGCGACGGGTTGGCTGGGATGGTTAGCAAGGTGCGGCATGGCGGCTGGAAATCCATCTTGCGCTATTGCGGGAACGAAGGGAAGCGGCAGCAATCCATTTGGCGATGTTCAATGACAGGACAAACAGCGAACCCCTACGGGTCCGCGCGGCCGCCCGCCGTCTCGCCGTCCACAAAGTCGGGCATGATAATGCATTGCCCGACGGTGGTTTTGGTGGCGGGATTGAGGGCTTTTAGAATCAACCGGGCCAAGCCCCGCCCCAGGCGTTCCGGATCCACCTGATAACGGGCGATCGAAGGGATACTCTCCACCAGGAGTCGCGCATCCATCCGGGAAATCACAGCGGCAGCCCTGGGTACCGGAAACCCGCGGCGGGTGAGGTGACCGATGGTGGCGGGCACATGATTGGCTACGGCGACCAGAAAGGCGGTCGGCACGGGCTGGGCGAGTAGCAGGCTGTCGAGCTTGCGGCACAGGTCGGGCACGGTGTCGTCGTAAACCACAACTTCGGCATGCCCCCCGGAGGAGGCGGCGGCGACGAATTCGCGGGCGCAGGCGATGTCGCCGGCGGTGGCCTTTTCCACCGTAAGGAAGACCATCCGTCGATGCCCGCGCGAGGCGAAGACTCCGGCGGCATGGCGGCAGGCCGCGACGAGATCAAACTCCGCATGAGATAAGGCGATTCCCGGAAACATGCCACCGAGCACCACCGCCGGAATTCCCGAGGAGGCAAACCATTCCTGCACCGGTTGCGTCGAGCGGTAGAGAACCCATCCGACCGTGTTCGGCTGGGACGTGATCTTGCGCAGCGCGGAATCGGGGTGGCGCAGGTCCCACAGGCCGGGGTGATGTTCGAACTCGAAATGGAGGCCCGCGCGGCCCAGGGTTTCGCTGATCGTTTGGAAGATGATCTGGGTCTGCCCGGCGACGACGAACCGTGGCTGCGGGCTGAGCACCCGCACCAGATTGCCGGCGAGCACGGGAAACCGGGGTTTGCGTCCGCCGGTTTTGGCGACGATGGTGTGCCGCCCGCCCCGCCCGCCCGGGCTGAGCAAATTCTCCGCGAACAGCGCGGCAAGCGCGGTGCGGAGCGTACCGCGGGACACTCCCAGCTCGCGGCACAATTCGCTTTCCGATGAAAGAATCCCCTGCCACCGGTTGACGCGCAGGCCCTGGCGGATGCACTCCGCGGCTTGTTCGGCGAGCGTCACCCGGACGGGCAAAGAAGGAATGTTTGTAGAACGCTTGGGCATAATAGGTCGTCGCCGCAAAGATGTCCAAGCCTTGCACATTCTGCAAGTCCGAAATTCGGCTTTGCGGACCGGGGCATGCCAATCACAGCTACACCGCCGATGATGATAGGCGCTTGAAATAGCGCGTATCCGCGGATTCCAGGACACCAGGAGTGGCGGGGCTGGCCTCCATCATCTTTACTCATGTCTAATTATTGAACATCTGGCTGGAACATCACAGGGCTTGCCTGCCCACCGGCCATGGCGGAACCTTTCCCGCGAATTTGTTGTCCAACGCCCCATGAGCCGATCTCCACAGCCTCCCCGACGCGCTCATCACAGTGGCTTTTCGTTGGTCATCAGCCTGATGCTCATGGTCCTGTTGGCGATTCTCGCGGTCGGTCTGTTGTCGCTATCGGCGGTGAGCTTGCGCAGCACGGAGGCAGGGCTGGCACAGGCCCGTGCGCGGGCGAACGCGCGGCTGGCGATCTTCTTGGCCATGGCGCAACTCCAAAAGCAGACCGGGATTGACACCCGGATCACCGCGCCAGCCGACTTTCTCGCACCAACGGGTACTGACACGCTCGCCAACCCCGCATGGCGCGGTGTGTGGCGCTCCAACCCGAGCACTCCCCAATCCTATCAACCCGCGCGATCCGACTTTTTCGTCGATTGGCTGGTCACTGCCGGGGCCCAGCCGCTCGGCATCGACGCCGCTCGCACTAAGATCCGTGGAGAGTCCGCCGTGGTCCGGCAAACGGAGGGCCAGCCGGAGGTGCGGGTGCCTCTGATCGCCAGCCCTGGCCGCGGTGGGCTCGGCTGGTGGACGGATGACGAATCCCTCAAGGCCCGCGCCAATTTGCCACTCACCGTGCCGTTGACCAAAGGAGATGCCGCGGTGGCGGCGCACGCCGCGTCCCGGGCCGCCCCGGAGACATTGCCGGAGATCGTCGGCTTCAAGCCGAGCGCCGGAAACACGGCCGCCATGGTGAGCGCCGCACAACTAGCGCTGGGGGCGGAGAAGTGGCCGGACCGGCAGGGCGCGCATTTCACCACCGATTCGCGCTCGGTTCTGGCCGACGTCCGGAGTGGCGGGTTGAAACAGGACTTGAGTTCCCTGTTCGAACAAACCCCCGATCGGATCACCGGGTTCGGGCAATGGACGGGACAGGGCAGCGAGACCGACGCCAAGGTCTATCTCTACGGAGCCGCCGCCGTCGCCATGGGTGCCCGCTGGAATCACCTGTATGCCTACTACAACCTTTACAAGGATGTCACTTTCGTCGGTGGCGAGCCCCGTGTGGAACCGAAATCCAATCTGATTGACTGGCACCTGGCGGATCAATTCAAGGATTTCGGCGACGAGGCGGGGGGCTTCCGCTATCCGCGCATGGCGAAGATCATTTATGTTTTTTCTTACACCGCGGCGCGAAACCCAACTCCGGCCAACCCGCAGAAACCCTTCAAGCTCCAGCTTGCCACCGACGTATTCGTCACCTTGTGGAATCCCTTCGACGTGCGGATCCATTTTCCGGTGAACGCCAAGTTCTTCGCAAAATTCAGCTTTGTGCTGCCCATGCAGTTCGACTGGCGCGTCAACGGTGCGTCAGTGGCCGCCCTTGGCCCGGGCGACATCAACGGCACCGGCTGGTTCCAGAAGTATTTCAACAACCCGTACGACAATCGGCAGTTCTCGATGGGTCCTGGGGAAACCTTGGTTTTCTCCCTGAAAAACGAGCAACAGACCGGCACCCAGCAGTTTTGGCCTGGCGCGTTTTTCGATGGAGTGACCAATGATGTCGCAGGGATCACGGGCACAGGCACGGAGAGAATCAGCGTGGGACTCAAGCCGGCCGAACCGTCCAATGCGGGAGGGGCCGATGCTGAAGCCAACTCCCAGTATATCGATTTTTGGATCAGGGACTCCGTCAAAGGGTGGCCGTGGTATGAGCATCGGGGAGAAATTCTCTCGCGGGCCGGAGCGCCCTTTCTCAAGCAGATGAAGGCGATCGGCGCGACCGAAGTGCCATCCGTCTCGCTGTCCAGCGTGGTCGGCCGCAAGCAGCCGTTTGGAGCCTTCATCATGGAGACCAAAACCGCGATGGACTCCGTGGTTCCGATTCCTGCCTTACTCAATTCCGGCACCACCCGGCTGTCGTCAAAACTCACCTCCAATCTCGCCGAATTTGCCAACGAGCGCCTGGAATACAAGGTCCAAGCCGTGACCGGTTTCGATAGCGACCTCATTCAAGTGACCTTGCCGAACAACCCGTCCGGGCCCAATCACGGCTACATCGGGTCCGGCCGCGGCCCGGCGAACGGCCAGACGCATTTTCTGTTTAGCGCGATTCCGACGGTGCCCCCCACCTCGCTGGCGCAGTTCCGCCATGCCGGCGTGGGCGATGGTGCCAGCACCTTGCGGGCCACCTACTGGGGCTTCAACAGCACGCCGAACGCCCCGTATGCCGATCAGTCGATCGGCAATTCTTACGCTCATCCGCTGGTGCCGCCCAACGCCACTACCAGAGGCACCTATCTCGATCATCGGTATCTGGGCAACGAGGCGTTGTGGGACAAATACTTCCTCTCGTCACTGGCACCCCAGAGAGCGGCAAGATTCGGCACCGAGCAATCGATGGCACAGTCCTGGCAAGCGTTTCTCGAAGGCCGGAAGCCACTCCTCAATTCCCGTTTCAAGCCGTGGTTGGGCGGGGAACTCCCCTCCACCCTCCTGCGCCGTTCTTTTGCTTCGCAGCAGGACAGCAGCATGAAAGTGGATGCCTACAAGCGCATCGCCGCCAACCTGTTGCTGGATGGCGGATTCAACGTGAATTCCACATCGGTCGAGGCCTGGCAGGCAATGCTGGCCTCCACTCGAGGCAGATCCATTAACAAACTCTCGAAAACCGGAGGCACAAGTAAAGAGATCGTGGGCACTGGCAGCGTGTTCTCGCGCACCGAAACCGTTCTCGCGGAGGCGACGGACTCCGCGGCCAGCGGGCCGGACAGCGGCTATTGCGGCTTTCGCGACGTCTCCGACAAGAAACTGGGCGAACTCGCCAAGGCGATCGTCGAGCAAGTCCGCAAGCGCGGCCCGTTTCTCAATCTGTCCGAGTTTCTCAACCGGCGGCTGAGCACGGACCCCGAACTCGCCCTTTCCGGCGCCCTTCAAACAGCCATCGATGCCAGCGGTTTGAACGAGGCAGCCGCCGCCGGTGGCATGCCGGGTGCGAGCGCTCCGGGCGGAGTGACCATGGCGTTTCCCAAAGCCAGTTCTCTCAACACCGCCGCCGGCAGCCCCGGTTGGCTGATGCAGGCCGACGTCCTGGACCCTCTGGGCCCGGCAATCGTCGTCCGAGGCGACACTTTCCGCATTCGCGGATACGGTGAATCCCGCGCCGCACAGGGCACCGACGTTGCCCGCTCCTGGTGCGAGGCGGTGGTCCAGCGGGTGCCCGGCTATCTGGACGGCAGCGAAACCGCCGATGTCAAAGGTCCCGTAAAGCCTCTCAATGTTCGGTTCGGTCGCCGCTACCAGTTGGTCTCGTTTCGCTGGCTCAGCGGACCCCGTGATTGAAGCGACTCACCGCCGCCACCCCGACCCCTTTGCCATGCAGCACCTCTTCCTGATTCCCATCCTCGCCAGCGTACTGACAGTGATTCCCGCCGCGGCGGCTACCGTCCGCACGCTCGCTTTCGATCTACCCGCGACCGCGGTCACCTTCGACATCAGGGCGGTTGACAGCCCACCCGGCAGCGCGGCCAAGTTGCAGTTGGAGGCTGGCAAAAACCAGTTCTCCACCCCGGTCAAACTGGCGCCGGGCCGCTATGTGGCGAGTTCCAAAGAATTCAAGACCGCGGCCGAGTTCACCCTGCCCGACCCCGCCAGCGGCCGGTTTCTGCTCTTGATTCTGCCGAAAAATGACGGCGGCTGCGCGATTTTCCCGATTCCCGACGACATCACCAAGATCGGCCCAGGCGACCGGTTTCTGCTCAATGCGACCGGGGAGGAAATCGCGGTCCGCTTCGGCACCCAGCGCTCGACCCTGAAGCCCGGCCATTCCGCCTATTTGCGCGCCCCGCAACCCGCCCCCAAGGATCAGCGGATCGAAGTCGAAATGTTGCGACGGGTGGATGCCGCGTGGGTTCCGTTCAATTCCACCTATTGGCCGCTCGACCCCACCGCTCGCTCTTTCGTGCTGGTGCATCCCGACCCCGTGACCGGCACCCCCCGGGTGCGGAATCTATCCGAGGTGCCGTGACCGCTTCCATGTCGAATTGCTTTGTTGTGACTGCCTTTCGTAGCCTCCTGACTTGCTTGCCGATCCTGACTTGCCCTCGCTCAGGCTGAGGTTGCAGTCGCGGAGGCGGAGATGAGCTTGCTTGAACTTCCGCAGAGGGGTTGATCGATGAGCCCGGCGATTCCTTGCTCGTTAAATCGCGAGATCCAGAGTCTGAGGAAGCGTTCGCCGCTCCCGCAGTTGCGCAGAACCCGCACGACGCCGTGCATACCGGTTTGCACCATCCCGCCCGAGCAGGCTCAAAGCGTCGCGCCGGAATGTCCATACGTTGAACATCCGGAAAGGGCATATCCTGACTTGTGCCCTCCCCCAGGCCCGGTATCGTCGGGCACCTTGGCAGATACAAGCGAAAACAAAAAAAATCAGTCTCCACTCCATACATCATGACAACTCATCACTCTTTAATCCGGATCGCCAGCGCCTTGCTGGGCAGTGCAACCATGGGTCTTGCGGCCCCCGTGAATGATGACTTTGCCAATGCCATCAATCTGGCAGGCAACAGCGGAACCCAGACCGGCACCGGCAACGTTGATGCCACCTTGGAATCCGGTGAACCCGATTGTGTCTATCCAGGAACTGACAACACGGTCTGGTTCAAATGGACCGCCAGCCAATCCGGCACGCTCAACCTCAGCACCACCGGCTCGATCAATATCGGCAGCAGTGAATGGGATGCGGCAATTTGCGTTTACACGGGCGCGACACTCGCCACCTTGAACGCCCCGCTGGTGTCCCAGGATACCGGCTTGGACGAATCCTGCAGCCTGCCAGTCACCGCCGGCACCACCTATTTCATCCAGGCTGGCGGCTACCCGAATCCCCCGGCTGACGCGGCCAGCAACATCCTGCTCACTTGGTCCTTTGTGCCGCCTTTGTTGACGGTGAACAGTCCGGATGTCATCAGCATTGACGTGGTCAGAACCGATAGCACCGCCGTCAGCGGCGACATCACCGGAAGTCCCGTCACCGGCCAGACCGGCCTCTGGAACCGCCTGAACGGCGGTACCGAACCGCAAACGCTGTCCACCCTGACAAACGGCGCGGGCGCAACCGCGGCCGGAGTGAGCTTCTCGATTGTTTCCAAGAGTGATCCCTCCGGCTTCCAGATCAGCGGGAGCGGTGCCTCGGGCGTGGTCTTGGCAGCCAACGATCCCGAGCGGCTATGGGTGACCGGTGATGGCACGCGGACCTTCGCGTTCAGCGGCCTGACTTCCGGCGCGACTTACGGCCTGGTGATTTTTAATTCCGGCCCTCCCCAGGGGAGCCTCACCATCAACGGCGGCACGCCCCATACCGCGGTCCCCACCATCTTCTACACCAATGAAGTGGCCGATGGCACCGGCAAAATCACCGTGGTGGTGGGCTTCAACGGCGCGGCTCATTCGGACTACATGGAAATTTCCGGCTTCCAACTCTACCCGGTCGCAGCCACAGGCGGCTATGATGACTGGGCCGCCACCAACGCCGGCGCCCAAGCCGCCGACCTGGATTTCGACGGCGACGGCGTACCCAACGGAGTCGAGTATTTCATGGGGGCCACCGGTTCCACTTTCACCGCAAATCCCCCGCTGGTGACCACCGCTGGTGTTAGCACCGTCACTTGGCCGCGCGACCCAGCCGCAGTGATCGCCTCGTTCATGGTGCAGGAGTCCGATAATCTATCGAGTTGGACGGACATCGTGCCGCCCAACGCAAGCATCAATGAATCCAACCCGAACCAGGTGGTCTACACACTGCCAAGCGGTGCCCCGAAGAAATTCTGCAGGCTGGTCGTCACGCCGTAAGCCTGGTTCATCTCACAGCCAACCCCACAGGTGACGGGCACCCGGTGGGGTTGCCCCGTCCGGCCAGCCTGGATATGCAATCACTGAACACTGCACCATGCGGTTTTTCACCTCCCCTCCCCCGGCGCGGATCTCTGTCCTTCTTCGAACAGAAAGTTAAAGACAAACAAACACCGGCTTTTCCAAGCATGGGCCTTGGCCGGGGAACCGGTGCGCAAGAAATTGCCCGAGCCCGTACTGCCCCGAAATGCCCGTCATTCTGACATTCCTATGAAAACCATCTTGAATATCCGCATTTACCTCGTGCCGCTGTTGCCTTGCTTGCTCGTTTCCGCGCTGGCGCAGGGTGTCTCCTCGCAGCTCATACCGCTGCCCAAATCGCTGGTCGAGGGACAAGGCGCGATGCCCCTGACGAAGGAATCCCGGATTCTGGCAAGCAACAAGGAACTGGAACCCCTGGCCAAGGTGCTGGCGGCGGAGATCCTTCTTGCCACCGGGGTGGAGTTCTCCTCCGCGGCGCGGACCCCCGACGGTGCTGGAGCCCGGCCCTTCAACTACAAAGGTCCCGCCGATATCGTTCTGCAGCTCGACCCGGCCCTCAAGGGTGAGACCTACACGCTCGAAGTGGCGGACACCGCCGTCGTGAAAGGAGGCACCTATCAGAGTGTCGCCTCGGGCACGGTGACACTGCTGCAGAGCTTGCGCGTCGCCAACGGTGTGCCGGGCATACCGCGCTTGAAAATCACTGATGAACCGGTCTATCCCTACCGCGGGGCGCTCATCGACCCTGCACGCAAGTACCATTCGCCGGGGGGCATCGAGCAGGTGATCCAACTTTGCCGCCTCTACAAGATCCGTTACTTGCACATGCATCTGACG
>Ga0114972_10001874_pt1 | contig 15694 bp, 14 predicted proteins | sample M_140807_EF_Meta_FD_87354 | JGI IMG/M metagenome (GOLD analysis project Ga0114972, IMG submission 87354) | Freshwater microbial communities from Lake Montjoie, Canada to study carbon cycling - M_140807_EF_MetaG | ecosystem: Environmental > Aquatic > Freshwater > Lake | place: Lake Montjoie... | reverse complement strand
GGCATGGCACTGCCGGTGCCGCGATAGGGCACATGCACTGCGTCGATTTTCGCCATGCGCTTGAGCAGCTCGGCGGACAGGTGCACCGAGGTGCCATTGCCGGCCGAGGCAAAGCTGAGTTTGCCCGGGTTGGCACGGGCATCGGCGATCAGCTCATTGAGCGTGCGGTAGGGCGAACTTGCCGGCACCACCAGCACGTTCGGCGCAGAAAAGACCAGTCCGATGGTGCTGAAGTCGCGGATGGGATCGTGATTGAGCTTGCGATACAGCGAGGGATTCACCGCGTGCCCGATCGAGGGCATGTACAGCGTGTGGCCATCGGGCTTGGCGCGGGCGACCGCATCGGCGGCGATATTGCCGTTGGCACCGGCGAGGTTCTCTACCACCACCGGCTGGCCCAAGCGCTGCGAGAGGCTCTCGGCGAGTGCACGCCCCACGGTGTCGGCTGCGCCGCCGGCACTGAAGCCGACCACCAGTCGAATCGGCTTGCTCGGGTAATCGCTTGTCTGGGCCGCGGTGGCGCTTGCAATGCCCATCAGGCACAGCAGGATCAAGCCGCGTCGAGTGATTGAGTGCGTCATGGTCGTTTGATCGAGTCGGAGGAGACTGCGCGTGGCTCGCGGGCTGAACCTGCGACCATCTCGATGCGAAACAGTCGACATTCCAGCGCACCGTTGAACAGCGGCGTGCGCAACGAAGGCTTCAGACGCATCAGCTTGGGCACTTCCAGGTCGCTGGTGAACAGGCACACGCTCCAGCCGGCGAACTTCTGTTTGAGCAGACTGGCAAAGGCTGGCCAGAAATCGCCCGCCTGCGCAAAGGCCTGCCGGCCCTTGATGTCCAGGCGCTCGCCATAAGGCGGGTTGGCGAGCAGCAGGCCTGCGGGCGCGGGCGCTGTGTCCATGCGCAGCACATCGAGCTGTCGCCAATTGACCCAGCCCGCAGGCACGCCGCTTCGGGCCATGTTGGCGCGGGCCGCGGCCACCGCGGCTTCCGAGACATCCGAGCCGAAGATCATTGGCGTCGAGGGTGCCGGATGCGGGGCGACACGGCGCATCCGATCCCAGGCCGCGCGATCGAAGCCGCGCATGCGCTCGAACCCGAAACGACGGTTTGCACCGGGTGGCACGCCGGCCGCAATCATCGCGGCTTCGATGATGATCGTGCCCGATCCGCAAAACGGGTCGAGCAGCGGCTGTTCAGGTGTCCAGCCGGCCAGGGCCAGCAGACCGGCCGCAAGGTTCTCCTTCATCGGCGCGTCGACGCCGTCACGGCGCCAGCCACGCTTGAAGAGCGATTCACCCGACCAGTCCAGGTATAGCGTGACGTGCTCGGCATCGAGAAAGGCGAACACCCGCCGATCCGGGCGCTGACGCTCGACCGAAGGACGGTCGCCAAAGCGCTCGCGCAGTCGATCGACGATGCCGTCCTTGATGCGCAGGTTGGCGAACTGCAGGCTTCGCACCTTCGCGCCGCTGCCAGTGGTGTCGACCCGCAGTGAGGTCAGCGGATCGTGCCAGCGCTCCCAGTCGGTGTCGTGCGCGAGTCGATAGAGATCGTCTTCGCTGTGCAGCGGGCAACGGGCGACCTGCTGCAGGATGCGACTCGCGATGCGCGAATGCAGGTTGGCCGCCAGGCCGATGTGCTGATCACCTTCGAATCCGACCCCGCCCGGGACCGGCCTGACCTGCCCGGCTCCGATCGCGTTGAGCTCGACTGCCAGAGGCGCTTCGAGCCCGCGCGGGCAGGGGGCGAAAAAGCGGATCGGGGTCAACCGGCGAGCGCCCGGTCAACGAACTCCAGCCGATCCTGGCCCCAGAACGGCACGCCGTCGATGAGATAGAAGGGCGCACCGAAGACTTCGTCGCGAATCGCGGCTTCGGTGTAGGTGTCGAAGGCGCTTGCGGCATCGGCAGTGCGCGCTGCGATCGCGGCCGCATCGAGTCCACGCTCGGCGAGGATCGACTGGCGAGTGGCCGCGTCGGAAATGTCGCGGTCTTCGGCCCAGCAGGCACGCAGCAGGGCGCCGGCCAGGCCCAGCGCCGCTTCGGTGCCCAGGGCGAGGTCGCAGGCAATGATCAGACGCGCGGCATCGTCAGCTGGCACCGGGAAATGTTTCGGGTGAATGTTCAGGGGCAGGCCGGTGAATTCGCGCCAGCGAGCCAGCTCATGCAGGCGGTAGGCCTGACGCTGCGGTGCTCGCTTGGCCAGCGGCAGGCCGCCCGAAATCGGGAAGACACGGCCCAGGTCGATCGGACGCAGCACGATGTTCGCGCCATGGCGACGTGCACTGGCCATCAGGCGTTCGTGGCCCAGGTAGGTCCACGGGGACACCGGCGACATGTAGTAGGTGAGGGTTTTCATTGGCGCTTCCGGGTTATTCAGAACGGCTTGACGACGACCAGCAGCACCACCGCCACCAGCAGCAGCACCGGTGCTTCGTTGAACCACCGATACCAGATGTGCGAGCGCGAGTTCTCGCCGCGCTCGAATCGCTTGACCATGGCACCGCAGACATGGTGGTAGCCGATCAAGAGCACCACCAGCGCGAGCTTGGCATGCATCCAGCCGCCGCCGATGCCATAGCCCAGCCACAGCCACAGGCCTAGTCCGAGTGCCAGGATCATGAGCGGACCCATGAATCGATACAGCTTGCGGGCCATTAGCAGCAGCCGCTCGCGTTCGGCGACAGACTTTGAATCGACCATGGCGAGATTCACCAGGATGCGGGGCAGATAGAACAGCCCGGCAAACCAGCTGGTGACGAACACGATATGAAAGGCTTTGATCCAGAGCATCGGACGATTGTACCGGCCGAGGCTAGAATGCGGCCGCAGCCCGTCCCTCAAACCGTTCATCAATCCAGACACCAAGGTTCCCATGGCCAGCTTCTACGACATTTCGGTCCCAGTCTTCGACGCCATGCTCGGCAATCTCTCGAACCTGCTCGAGCGCGGCGCAGCCCATGCGGCTGCAAAGAACTTCCCGCCCGATGCGCTGCTCAAGGCCCGCCTGTTCCCCGACATGTTCGAGCTGGTTCGACAGGTACAGATCGCAGCCGACGCAGCCAAGTTCGGTGTGGCCCGGATCGCAGGTGTGGAAGCACCGAAGTTCGAGGACACCGAGGCGAGCTTCGATGAGCTGCGCGCCCGCATCGAAAAAACCCGTGCGTTCATTCGCAGCGTGCCGCGCGAGCAAATCGATGGTGCCGAGTCGCGCCGGGTCGAAGTGCCGGTGCGCACGCAGGTCTATGCCTTTGATGCGCAGACCTTTCTGGAGCGCTGGGCCCTGCCCAACTTCTACTTTCACCTGGTGACCGCGTACAACCTGCTGCGTCATAACGGCGTGGAGATCGGCAAGCGCGATTACCTGGGGCAGGTGCCGACTCTGGGCTGAGCTTGGCGTTTCGGCTGACGCTTACGACGGCCAGACCGTTCGGATCGGGTCTTGACCGTCCCAATGGGCGGCAGCATCACGCACACCCGTGAAGATGCGCTCGCGGCCGGCTGTGAGGTCGGCCATCTCGATGACTGTTCCCGGATGACCTTCGTTCCAGAGGTAGACGAATCGCCCTCGCGGGCTGTCGCCCTGCTGACCGATGGTGTAGCCGCTGGCCAGGGCCTGCTTGAGCTTGGCGTCGTAGTCGGTGGGCCAACTCGACCAGTGCTGCATGCCTTCATGGCCGGCTGCGAGAAAGTCCCGGTACATGCTGGGTGTCTTGCAGCGCTGCTGGATCAGCTCCAATTGCACATCGCCTGAATTGGCCAGTGCGATGGAGATGTGCAGGTCATCGTGCCGCGTTCCCCGATAGCTGAACTCGGTGATCACCAGCTTCTCGGTGTAGAACCAGGGTCCGACCCCGCAGACCTCGATCCAGTGCTTCATGGCTGATTCGATGTCACGTACGACGATGCCGATTTGACGGCAGGATCCGAACAGACGGCTCATGATGTTGCTCCTCGTATCTGACCCGAACCGAAGACCACCCACTTCTGCGAGGTCAGGCCTTCCAGGCCCACCGGGCCTCGTGCATGCAGCTTGTTGGTCGAGATGCCGATCTCGGCCCCCAGGCCGTACTCGAAGCCGTCGGCAAAACGGGTCGAGGCGTTGATCATCACGCTGGCCGAATCGACCTCGCGAATGAATCGCATCGCACGCGAATGGTTTTCAGTGACGATGGCATCGGTGTGCTGCGAACCATGGCGGGCAATATGCTCGATGGCTTCATCGAGTCCGGCCACGATGCGAATCGACAGGATCGGCGCGAGGTATTCGGTGTCCCAGTCGATGTCCTGGGCCGGCACACAGGGCAGGCCAGTGGCTTCGATGAGGGCACGGCTGGCCGGGTCTGCACGCATCTCGACCCCCTTGTCGGCATAGATGCGCGCCAGACGGGGCAGCACTTGCGCCGCGATGCCATGCGCCACCAGCAGCGTCTCCATGGTGTTGCAGGGCGAGTAGCGCTGTGTCTTTGCGTTGTCTGCGATGCGAACCGCCTTGTCCGGGTCGGCCTGGTCATCGATATAGACATGGCAGATGCCATCAAGGTGCTTGATCACCGGCACGGTGGCTTCGCGTGCAATGCGCTCGATCAGCGACTTGCCGCCTCGCGGCACGATCACATCGACCCATTGCGGGCTGGAAATCAGCGCTCCCACCGCAGCCCGGTCTGTCGTGGCGATCAGTTGCACCGCATCGCATGCAAGCCCTGCCGCCTGCAAGCCTTCGCGGATGAGTTCTGCCAGCGCCCGATTACTGTGGATCGCTTCCGAGCCGCCGCGCAGGATGGTCGCGTTGCCCGACTTGATGCACAGGCCTGCGGCGTCGATGGTCACGTTGGGGCGCGACTCATAGATGATGCCGATCACACCGAGCGGCACTCGCATCTGTCCGACCTGAATGCCCGAGGGCCGATAGCGCAAGTTGGCGATTTCGCCGACCGGATCGGGGAGTGCAGCGATCTGCTCCAATCCAAGTGCCATCGACTCGATCACCGAATCGGTCAAAGCCAGCCGGTCGACGAAGGCCGCGTCATGTCCGGCGGCGCGGGCCGCATCGAGGTCATGCGCATTGGCTGACTGAAGCCGCGCGGTCTCGCGTCGCAGCGCCTCGGCAGCGGCCAGCAGGGCCGAATTGCGGGCGGCGGTCGATGCGCGGGCCAGGTCGCGCGCGGCTGTGCGGGCACGCTGCCCCACTTCGGCCACATAGACAGGGATATCGATCGGGTTCATCTCGGTCATCCAGAAAATCAGGCGGCCAGCGCCGCAGGCGGGTTCAGTGCCAGTGCCGGTGCACCGGCCATCCCCAGGACGATGGCCTCCAGAGCATGCCATTCATCGCCTGCCAGCACGCCCTTGGTGATGCGGTCGACCCGACCACAGGCCGCCAGCAATTCGGCGGGGCGATGGGCTGCAAGCCTGCGCAGCACCTGCGGATACAGACGTTCGCGCTCGCCCCAGATGCGCATCGATCGCATCGCCGGACCCAGGGCCTGCCCGGCCTGCTGCAGCCGGGACAATCGCACCAGATTGCGGGCCGCATCGGCCAGACCCCAGAGCACCACCGGCACGGCCACGCCTTCTGCGCGCAAGCCTTCGAGGCAGCGCAGGGCACGCGCAACATCACCGGCCAATGCTGCATCGACCAGATCGAAGGCGTCCCAGCGGGCCACATCCATCACCGCTTCCCGAACCGCCTCGGGCGCAAGCCGGCCTTCAGGCAGCAGCATGGCCAGCTTGCGCACCTCCTGATCGGCTGCCAGCAGATTGCCCTCGACCCGCTCTGCAATCAGCGCAAGCGTTGCCGCATCGGCCTGCTGCCGGTTGCGGGCGAGGCGCTCGCCAATCCAGGCAGCCAGCCGGGCGCGATCGACCATCGGGATCGAGACCGCCCAGCCGGCTGAATCAATCCGCGAAAACCAGGCTGACTCGCTCACCGCCTTGTCCAGACGTGGGCTGGTCACCAGCAAGCGGGTGTCTTCATCGAGGCTGCTCAGGGCATTGGCCAGCCCTTCACCGATCTCCTTGCCAGGCTTGCCCGTGATGCGCAGCTCGATCAGCCGGCGGCTGGCAAACAGCGACAGCACCTGGGTCTCAGCCAGCAGTGATTCGAGCTTGAAGCCGCGCTCGACCTGAAAGACCACCCGCTCGGTGTATCCGGCCCCGCGAGCCGCCAGACGCACCGCATCGGAGGCTTCAAGACGCAAGAGGTCTTCATCACTGGCAATCCAGATGATCGGCGCCAGCCCGGTCTGCCCGATCCTGGACAGTGCGCTCGACAGTGACTCGGCGCGCATCATGTCGCAGGTTTTCTCACGGCTGACATGCGCCGCACGATCTGGCGCACCGCATCGCTTCGCATGTCGGCATACAGCAGTTGCTCTTCTTCCGGATTGACGATGCCCTGCACGTCAAGCACGGTGATCTGACGGCGCAGGACCATCTCGGTCGAAGGAATCAGCGCCTGATCTTTGGCATCGCGCACCTGCCAGCGCAGCCTCAGGCGCAGCTGGTATTCCCGCGGGCGGCCGCTGGTCGAGAGCGCGGTGATCTCGCGCTCGGGCAGCTCGGCCTGCAGCTCGAAACGCGCCTCGGCCGCATCGCGCTGTTCGACGATGGTCACGCCATTGACCCGGATCGTTCGTTTCAGTTCCGCCCCGAATTGTGAGGCGGGTGGAACGGAAACGAACAAGGATTTGAAAGGCAGCTCGGCTGCCCCTCGCGGCTTGAAGCCACACCCCGCCACCGGAATCAGTGCCAGGCCGCCAACGGCCCACAACGCACGCCGACGGGAACGGTCATGCGGATTCAGGGCGTGTGCAGCCACCATCTTCAGACCACCAGGTTCACCAGGCGCCCGGGCACGACGATCACCTTGCGCGGGCTGCGGCCCTCTGAATGGCGTGCAAATCCTTCGCTGGCCAGGGCTGCGGCTTCAATCTGCTCGCGCCCGGCACTGGCCGGCACCTTGAGGGCGCCGCGCACCTTGCCATTGATCTGCAGCACCAGCTCGATTTCGTCCAGGGTGAGGGCAGACTCATCGACCTGCGGCCAGGGGGCATCGAGCAGTTCCCCGATTGCGCCGGCATAGCCGAGTTCCGACCACAGCATGCAGGCGATGTGCGGGCAGGCGGGATAAATCGCCCGCAGCAGCACCGAGACGCCCTCGCACAGCACGGCTGCATCACCGTCGCTGCCATCGGGCTTGAAGCCCTCCAGCGCATTGAGCAGCTTCATGCAGCCCGAGACCACGGTGTTGTACTGCATGCGCTCATAGTCGAAGCTCACCTGGCGCAGCACCAGGTGCACCTCGCGGCGCAGCGTCCTGGCCTCAGCGCGGGGCTGTGCGGTGCTCAGGTCGGTGGCGCAGGCGCGACTCAATGTGGTGGCCTGTTGCGCGGCAAACGCCCACAGTCGTCTGAGAAAGCGATGCGCGCCTTCCACGCCGGCATCGTTCCACTCGAGGGTCTGCTCAGGTGGTGAGGCAAACATCACGAACAGTCGCGCGGTGTCGGCCCCGTATCGGTCGATCAGTTCCTGCGGGTCGACGCCATTGTTCTTGGACTTGGACATGGTGCCCACGCCCTCGTAGTTGATGGCGGTCCCGGCGGGCAGTTCGCCTCTGGCTTCTTTCAGGCGGGCGCCCACGACCTTGCCGGACGCGTCGGACACGTTCTCGACGTCCTGGGGCCAGAAATAATCGACTCCACCCTTTTCGCCGCGGCGGGAATAGATGTGGTTGAGCACCATGCCCTGAGTGAGCAGCCGCGTGAACGGCTCGTCAACAGTCACCAGCTTCAGGTCGCGCATGACCTTGGTCCAGAAGCGCGCATACAGCAGGTGCAGAATGGCATGCTCGATGCCGCCGATGTACTGATCCATCGGCATCCAGTAGGCGGTGCCTTGGCCGACCATGGCGTCGTCCAGCGTGGCGTCGCAATAGCGCATGAAGTACCAGGACGAGTCCACGAAGGTGTCCATGGTGTCGGTCTCGCGCCGTGCTGCCTGACCACAGGTGGGACAGGTCACGCCGGCATGAAAGCCCTCGTGCTTGTTGAGCGGGTTACCGCTGCCATCCGGGATGCAATCTTCGGGCAGCACCACCGGCAGGTCCTTCTCGGGCACAGGAACCGCGCCGTGCTCCGGGCAGTGAATGATCGGGATGGGCGTGCCCCAATAGCGCTGGCGGCTGACGCCCCAGTCGCGCAGCCGCCAGGTGATCTTCTTTTCGCCCAGCCCAAGCTTGCCCAGATCGCGAGCAACGGCATCGACCGCATCCTTGACGCTCAGGCCGTCATAGGCGCCCGAGGCCATGACCGTGCCGCGTGCCTTGTCGGCGTACCACTCATGCCAGCGGGTCACGTCATAAGCGCCTTCTCCCGCTACCGCGATGACCTGCACGATCGGGATGCCGTACTTCAGGGCAAAGGCAAAATCGCGCTCGTCGTGGCCAGGCACGCCCATGACCGCGCCGTCGCCGTAGCTCATCAGCACATAGTTGCCGACCCAGACATCGACCTGCGCGCCGGTCAGCGGGTGGGTCACCTGCAGGCCGGTTCGCACCCCTTCCTTCTCCTGGGTGGCGAGCTCAGCCTCGGTGGTGCCCCCGGCCTTGCAGGCCTCGATGAATGCAGCCACGTCGGGTCGTGTGCGCGCGGCGTGCATGGCCAGCGGATGTTCAGGGGCCACCGCACAGAAGGTCACGCCCATGAGGGTGTCGGCGCGGGTGGTAAAGACATGCATGTGCCCGCCCTGAACCAGCGTGCCGTCGTCGCCACGGATGTCGTGCGTGAAGGCGAATCGCACGCCTTCGCTGCGTCCGATCCAGTTTTCCTGCATGAGCTTCACGCGCTCGGGCCACCCGGGCAGCTGGTGCTGCACATGGTCCAGCAGCTCCTGCGCATACTGCGTGATCTTCAGGTAGTAGCCTGGGATTTCGCGTTTTTCCACCACCGCGCCCGAACGCCAGCCGCGGCCATCGATGACCTGCTCATTGGCCAGCACAGTCTGGTCGACCGGGTCCCAGTTGACCACCTGCGTGCGGCGCTCGGCAATGCCGGCTTCCAGCATCTTCAGGAACAGCCACTGGTTCCAGCGGTAGTACGAGGGATCGCAGGTGGAGACTTCGCGGCTCCAGTCGATGGCCAGACCCATCGCCTGCATCTGCCCCTTCATGTGGGCGATGTTGGAGTAGGTCCACTGTGCGGGCGGCACCTTGTTCTTCATGGCCGCGTTTTCCGCCGGCAGGCCGAAGGCGTCCCAGCCCATGGGCATCAGCACGTTGTAGCCCTGCATCCGCAGATGACGGGCCAGCATGTCGTTGATCGTGTAGTTGCGCACATGCCCCATGTGCAGCTTGCCGGAGGGGTAGGGCAGCATCGAGCAGGCGTAGTACTTGCCCTTGGGGAATCGGGGGTCGTGCTCGACGGCGCGATAGGCCTGAGTGGCCGACCAGTGAGCCTGAGCCTTGGCTTCGACTTCGGCAGGAAGATAGCGATCTTGCATCGTATTGGCAGGAAGAGTCGGTGGCGGGCTTGCGCCTAACCCTCGATTATCTCCCGAAAGGCCTCCCAGCGGCCTGTCCAAGCCGCGTTCCAGAATGCGGTGCAACACGGTTCCACTTTCTGCGATAATCCGGTCAGGTCAGGCGTCCGCCAGAGACGCCGACCGTCAGGCAAACCGATCCGGTTCGACTGAAAGTTGCATCAGACGCACACGACATACATCAGGGAGACAGGCAATGATCATTGAAGACGTCACTCAGGCCGATGTGCCTGCCGGCTCAGCCATCCTGCGGGCCATCCGCATCCTCGAAGCGCTGGCCGACCACGAGCGCCCCCCCCAGCTGGCTGAAATCGCGCACACCGTGGCGCTGCCCAAGCCGACCGTTCTTCGCATTCTTGGCACCCTGGAACACGCCGGCATCGTCTGCCGCGAACCCGACACCAAGCGCTACGGTTTTGCCGAGCGTCTGAACCAGTTTGCCGGACAAGTGCTGCTGGGCTCGCCCAACCGCTCGACCCGCCACGCCATCCTCGAGGAACTTGTCGAGCAGGTGGGCGAGACCTGCAACCTCACGATCCCCAATGGCAACAGCGTGCAGGTTCTCGACCGAATCGAGAACGCCTGGCCGCTGCGCCTGCAACTGGGCCCAGGCTCGCGGGTGCCGCTGTACGCATCGGCCAGCGGCAAGATCTTTCTGTCGGCCATGCCCAAGCGCAGCCGCGACCGTTTTCTGTCGCAAACGCCGCTGATCCGGCACACCCCCCAGACACTGACCGATGCCAAGCGCTTGAACACTGAGTTCAACGCCATCCGCGAGCGTGGCTATTCGATCAACGACTGCGAATACCTCCCCGGGATCTGCTCGATCGCCGTGCCGATTCGCAATGCCGATGGCAAGGTTGTGGCCGGCATCTCGGTCCAGGCACCGTCGAACCGCATGCGCCCCGAGCAGGGGCTCGAATTTCTGCCGCAACTGCGGCAGGCCGCCGAAGCCATCACCGCCACCATCGACTGGTAGGAGCCGCCGCCATGGGTCACGCCGATCCCCTGCTTGAACAGGATGCGCGCCAGAACTTCTGGATGCCGTTTTCGCCCAACAAGGAGTTCAAGCAGGAGCCGCGGATGTTCGTACGCGGCGAAGGCGTGTGGCTCTACAAGCCCAACGGCGATCAGGTGCTCGATGCGTCCTCGGGCCTGTTCTGCGTGGCTGCCGGTCATTGCCGGCCCGAAATCGCTCAGGCGGTCTACGAGCAGCTCAACACGCTCGACTACACCATGCCCTTCACCCGGGCGCATCCGAAGGCCTTCGAGCTCGCCCAGCGGGTGGCCACCTTCACGCCTGAGGGTCTGAACCGGGTGTTCTTCACCTGCTCGGGTTCGGAGTCGGTCGACTCGGCGATGAAGATGGCACTGGCCTATCACCGCGTCCGCGGCCAGGGTCATCGGCAACTGTTCGTGTCTCGTGAGCGGGCTTATCACGGTGTCAACATGGGCGGCGTGGCGCTCTCGGGCATGGTCAACAATCGCCGCAGCTTTGGTGTCGGCCTGCCCGGTGTGCACTTCATGCGCCACACCGCGCTGCCCGAGAACCGCTTTGTCCAGGGGCAGCCTGAAACCGGCGCCGACCTCGCCGACGACCTGGCGCGCATCTGCACGATGGTCGGTGGCGACAACATCGCTGCGGTTTTTGTTGAGCCGGCCGCCGGCAGCTTCGGTTGCCTGCCGCCGCCCAAGGGCTACCTCGACCGCCTTCGGGCCTTGTGTGATGTGCACGGCATCCTGCTGGTTTTCGATGAGGTGATCACCGGCTGGGGGCGGATGGGCACGCCGTTCGGTGCGCAGAAATTCGGTGTCACCCCGGACCTGCTGACCATGGCCAAAGCCATCACCAATGGCGCGCAGCCAATGGGTGCGATCGCGGTCCGCCAGGACATCTACGACACCATCACCGAAGCCGGCCCCGAGCGCGGCGTCGAGTTCTTCCATGGATACACCTACTCGGCCCATCCGGCATCGTGTGCGGCTGCTCTGGCCATGATGGACATCTTCGAGCGCGAAGACCTGATCGGCCGTGCTGCTGGGATGTCGCCTTATTTCATCGAGGCGATCCACTCATTGCGGGACCTGCCCTGTCTGGTCGACATCCGCAGCATCGGCATGATGGCGGCCCTCGAGCTCTCGCCGGCGGGTCAGCCGCCAGGTGCGCGTGGACACGAGGCGCAAAAGGCGCTCTACGACGCCAACCTGAATCTGAAATCGACCGGCGATTCACTGATCATCGCGCCGCCCTTCATCGCTGAGACGGCGCATATCGACCGCATCGTCTCGACCCTGCGCGACGTGCTCTCGCGATTCTGATCACGCACCACGGAGAGACTTCATGAAGATTGCATTCCTGGGCACCGGGCTGATGGGTTCGGGCTTCGTTCGCCGCCTGCTCGACAAAGGTCATACCGTTCACGTCTGGAATCGCAATCCGGCCCGAACCGCCGCGCTGGTCTCGGCAGGCGCCGTCGCTTTTGCCGAAGCCGCGCAGGCTGTGCAGGGCGTTGATCGGGTGCAGGTGTCGCTGGCAGACGATGCCTCGGTCGATGCGGTGCTCGAGCCGCTGGCCGGTGTGATCGGTGCCTCGACCTGGATTCTCGATCACACCACGACCGCCACCACGCCGACGGGCGAGCGGGCTGCACGCTGGGCAGGCCGCGGTATTCGCTTTCTTCATGCGCCAGTCTTCATGGGGCCGGCCAATGCGGCAGAAGGCACCGGGCTGCTGCTGCTGTCCGGTGACAAAGCCCGCTGCGATGAAATCACGCCGGCCATGCAGGAGATGAGCAGCAAGGTCATCTATCTGGGCGAAGACCCCAAGCGCGCGGCTTCGTTCAAGTTGTTCGGTAACCTCGTGCTCATCGGCATGGCCGGCGTGCTGGGCGATGTGGCACGGCTGTCGCATTCAGTGGGCATCGAGCCCGCCGAGGCGATGACCCTGTTCGAGCATTTCAACCCGGGTGCGATGCTGCCTGCGCGCGCAGCCCGTCTGGTCAATGGAAAATACGATCAGCCATCCTTTGAAGTGGCGATGGCCAAAAAGGATGCGCGGCTGATGGTCGAAGAGGCCAAGCGCCATGGCGTGGATCTGGCGGTCATGCCTTCGGTGATTGCGCTATTCGATGCCGCGATTGCGAGAGGGGAAGGTGCGCTGGATTCGAGCGCGGCGATGCGTTGGCCGGTGAAGTGATCGGTTGAGCGGGTTGCTGGTTGCGCGGGGCGTGTCGGTTGTGACAGCCTGCTTGCTCTAACGGCCTGACGGCCGAGTCGCGGCGCAGACTGCCCCCTCCGACGCGCCTGATGCGTTGGCGCCTTCTGCGTGATGCCTTGTGCGGAAGGCGAATGCGATTGATGGGTTGCTGGTTGCGCGGGTCGCGCCGGTGGTGACAGCCTGCTTGCTCTAACGGCCTGACGGCCGAGTCGCTGCGCAGACTGTCCCCTCCGACGCGCCTGAGGCGTTGGCGCCTTCCGCGTGATGCCTTGTGCGGAAGGCGAATGCGATTGATGGGTTGCTGGTTGCGCGGGGCACGCCGGTTGTGACAGCCTGCTTGCTCTAACGGCCTGACGGCCGAGTCGCGGCGCAGACTGCCCCCTCCGACGCGCCCGAAGCCTTGGCTCGCCGGGCCGTCTTGCCTGGTGCGTTCGCGCCTTCTGCCTCACGCCCTTTGCGCGGGCTGCATGGCGCAGTTGGCTTCAGCGTGCGGTCATGCCGCCATCGACCACCAGTTCCGAGCCGGTCATGAACGAGGCGTCGTCGGAGGCGAGGTAGACGATGCCTCGAGCAACTTCTTCTGCACGGCCCATTCGGCCCAGTGGATGGGCGGCCGCCATGGTCTGAGCGATCACGTCGGCTGAGATGCCTCGCTGCAACATGGCGCCGGCCACACCCTGCTGCGCCATGTCGGTGTCGATAATGCCGGGGTGAATCGAGTTCACGCGGATGTTGTAGCCCAGCGAGGCAGCCTCCATCGCGGTGCCCTTGGTGAAGAGCCTCACGCCACCCTTGCTCAGGTTGTACAGCGTTGAATTGGGCGAGCCGATCAGGCCAGCTACTGAGGACAGATTGACGATTGCCGCGCTTGGCGAGCCCGCTGGGCGTTGCTTCATCGCACGAAACGCATGCTGCGTGCCGAGCACCACACTTTTCAAATTGACGTCGAACATCTCCTGGATGTCGGCGGCACTCGCGTCTTCGGTCTTGCCGTGGCGATAGATGCCGGCGTTGTTCACCAGGATGTCGACCCGCCCGTGCGCCCGCATGACCGCCGCGAAGACCGCCGCCCATTGCGCGTCATCGGTGACATCGTGCCGGTGGAACTCGGCCTTGCCGCCTTGCTTCTGGATGTCTGCAACCAGTGCCTGTCCATCGGCTTCGCGCAGGTCGCTTGCGATCACGATGGCGCCGTTGGCCGCAAGCAGACGGCAGGTGGCCGAGCCGATGCCGCCGGCAGCGCCGGTGACGATGGCGACCTTGTTGTCGACTCGGTTCATGGGTGTCTCCTTGCTCGTTGATGTTCGGGTGTCGCTTCAGTGTATTCGCGAGCTGCGAGACCGTGCCGTGATTCAGCCCATCCGAGCTTTCATTTTTCTTCGACCTGCTGGGCATCGCGAATGATTGTCTCGATCCGCTCCCGGTCGAGTTGGCCGCGCACACCGATCACGACCAGTCGGCCGTCTGATGGCAGGGGGTCCTGATGCCTGGGTGCGAAGGCTCGAATGTCCACGCGCCGGCCGGTGATCTGCAGCACCACGACGTCGGATGCAGGCAGGCCCGGGGCGACCGGGTGCTTGGCGTGACCTTCGATGCGATTGCACAGCACGCCCTTGGCCCGGATCACGCCGGTCTCGTCGGCGATCAGCCTGTGTGCCAGGCGTTCGACATTCACAGGGCCTTCAAGGGTCAGACTGAGGCTGTCAAATGCCTTGGCGGCCGATGGCTTGCGTCGGGCTCGCCGCAAGCCGCTGGCATCGCCGGCAAACAGCCCTCCGCTTTGACGCTCGAGCGAACGCGGTGAATCGACTTCATCAGCCAGGGCACAGACCAGCGCAAGCGGCACGGCCGCATCGCAGGCCTCGATGAGGCGGGCGTGCGGTGCCTGCATCGCAAGCCACGACCGAATGTCGGTCAGCGCTGCATCGTCGATCAGGTCGACCTTGTTGAGGACCAGCAGGTCGGCGTCCTGAAGTTGCTGGCGAACGGTGTCGCCCACATGCCGATCCTGCGCCTGCTCGCGAACAGACTGCGCATCAGCCAGAACCATCACCGCATCGACCTCGATCTGCGGGGCGAGCTTGACGCTGCGCGCCACCGCGCCGGGCAGGGCCACGCCACTGGTCTCGATCAGCAGCAGATCAGGCAACGGACTGCGTTCACCCAATGCAATGAGGGCACCGATCAGGTCGCTGCCGACGCTGCAGCACAGGCAGCCGCCAGCCAGTTGCATCACCTCGCCGTCAGTCGACACGATGAGGTCGGCGTCGATGCCGATCTCTCCGAAATCATTGACCAGCACCGCGATCCGCAGACCCTGCGCCTGGCGCAGCAGGTGGTTCACCAGGGTGGTCTTGCCCGCGCCCAGATAGCCGCCGATCACGATCGCTGGAATCGTGCGCAGTGGGCTGGGGTGTACGATCGGCGCCATGAATCTGCCCGACTATACCGATGTCCAACGCGCGGTCGATCGACTGCGAGGCGTTGCGCACCGCACGCCGGTGATGCGTTCCCGAACCGCTGATGCACTCACCGGTGCCGAGTTGTTTTTCAAGTGCGAAAATCTCCAACGCGCAGGTGCATTCAAGTTTCGCGGCGCCTACAACGCGATCGCGGCCCTCGACACCACGCAGCGTCGTGCCGGCGTGGTGAGCTTTTCCTCGGGTAACCATGCCCAGGCGATTTCATATGCCGCCTCGCTGCTTGAGGTGAAGGCCACCGTGCTCATGCCGTCTGATGCCCCTGCGATGAAAGTGGCGGCCACACGAGGCTACGGCGCCGAGGTGGTGCTCTACGACCGTTATTCAGAGGATCGCGAGGCCATCGGTCGGCGTCTGTCTGTTGAACGCGGGCTCACGCTGATCCCGCCCTATGATCATCGCGAGGTGATTGCAGGGCAAGGCACTGCGGCGGTCGAACTGATCGAGGAAGTTGG
>Ga0114972_10001871_pt1 | contig 15698 bp, 14 predicted proteins | sample M_140807_EF_Meta_FD_87354 | JGI IMG/M metagenome (GOLD analysis project Ga0114972, IMG submission 87354) | Freshwater microbial communities from Lake Montjoie, Canada to study carbon cycling - M_140807_EF_MetaG | ecosystem: Environmental > Aquatic > Freshwater > Lake | place: Lake Montjoie... | reverse complement strand
TTCAATGATTGCTTTATTGATGGTAACGGGAACACTTAGTCTAAAAGAAATGGTTGTTCAACAACAACATGGATATTGGAATGTAGTGTATCAGCCCTTGGGCTTTTTGATATTTTTAATTTGTTCTTTTGCAGAGTGCAATAGAACACCTTTTGACTTGCCAGAAGCAGAAAACGAATTAATTGGAGGTTATCACACAGAGTATTCTTCCATGAAATTAGGCTTCTATCTTTTTTCAGAATATATCAACATGTTTATTAGTAGCGTGATAATGGCTACGTTATTTTTTGGAGGATATGACTTGCCATTTTTAGATGAATCAACTTTGGCACCTAATATTGCTGCAATCATTGGTGTAGCTGCATTGATGGCAAAAGTAATCGGGTTTATATTTTTATTTATGTGGGTTCGTTGGACGATTCCTAGATTTAGATATGATCAATTAATGCATTTGGGTTGGAGAATTTTGATTCCCTTAGCATTATTTAATATGTTGGCAACAGGAGGAGCGATTTTATATTTTGGAAAGTAATAAAGTAAAAAGTAAAAAGTAAAAAGTGATTTTTTAAACTGGTTTTCGATTTTGACTTTTGAATTTTTAATTTGAAAAAAATGCAAGCACTAACAAATAAAGCAAAACAAGTAAATAGAGCTCCTATGAGTTTTATGGAGAAGTTGTATTTGCCAGCCATCATTAAAGGGATGATGATAACCTTTAGTCATATATTTAAAAAGAAGCCAACTATTAATTATCCGGAGAAGAAAAGACCATTTAGTCCGGTGTTTCGTGGGTTACAAATTTTAAATCGTGATGAAGAAGGAAGAGAAAACTGTACGGCTTGTGGGCTTTGTGCAGTGGCTTGTCCGGCAGAGGCTATTACCATGGAAGCGGCTGAGAGACAACCTGGCGAAGAGCATTTATATAAAGAAGAAAAATATGCAGCTAAATATGAAATCAACATGCTTCGTTGTATATTTTGTGGCTTGTGTGAAGAAGCCTGTCCAAAAGATGCAATTTATTTGAGTGAAACATTTACGCCTGCTGATTATCAACGTAAACAATTTATTTATAGTAAAAATGATTTGTTGATTCCTCATCCAAAAGAAAATGAAGAGGCCTATCTAAAAGCATTAGGCAACAGACCCCAAAAACAAACTCTATAAAAATGAACCTTACTTCAATCATATTCATACTTTTATCATTAATGGCTGTGGGAAGCGCATTGATGATGATATCGAGTAAAAGTCCTGTTCACAGCGTGTTGTGGCTCATTGTTGTATTCTTTGCTATTTCTGGTCATTACATTTTATTGAATGCACAATTTTTAGCCATTGTAAATATTATTGTTTACGCTGGCGCCATCATGGTGTTATTTTTGTTTGTGGTGATGTTAATGAATTTAAATGCAGAAACAGAACCAATAAAAAATTATAGATTACAACTAGTAGGCATAGTAGCGGGGGGATCTTTATTATTGATAATCATTTATGCGGTAATGAAAATCGATGTAGAGAATTTAGTAGAAATGAAAGTTGGAGATGCAGGATTGATCAAGAATCTAGGAATGAACTTATTTAAAAATTATGTTTTGCCTTTCGAAATAAGCAGTGTACTCTTCTTGAGCGCAATGATTGGTGCTGTTGTGATTGGCAAAAAAGATGAATTATCAAAATAGAAAATAGTAATAATGGATATAAAAGCATATATCATTTTAGCATTAACATTGTTTAGCATAGGCATAATCGGTGTGCTTGTTCGTAGAAACGCCATCATTATTTTTATGTGCGTAGAATTGATGCTGAATGCAGTTAACTTATTGTTGGTAGCATTTTCAAAGATGCATGCAATGAGCCATTTCACAAAAGCATCACCTGATTTTGCAAGCGATGCTCAAATTTTTGTTTTCTTTATTATGGTAGTAGCTGCTGCTGAAGTAAGTGTTGGATTAGCTATCATAGTAATGATGTATAGAAATGTACATACAGTAGATGTTAATTTCTTAAATAGACTAAAAAATTAAAAAATAAATGAGGTGCATAATTCCTCATTTGATGAACACATTGTATACTCATCAAAACCGGCTCTAACCAACCGAGATTGAATATACCATGTGACCAAAAACAAACTATACTAACAGATGAATAATATTTTACAATTAGTTTGGCTGATTCCAGTTTTGCCTCTAATAGGATTCTTAATAAATGGATTGTTTAGAAAACAATTATCAAAATCTCTTGTTGGAATCATAGGCTGCGGAATGGTACTATGTTCTTTTATTTTATCCTTCTTTGTTTTTTTAAAAGTAGAAGAAGGAAATACTTCTACATTTCATGTATTTAATTTCTTACAGTTAGATGCTATAAAAATTGAATTAGCTTTTAAAATAGATCAGCTATCAAGTTTATTTCTTTTAATTATTACTGGCATTGGTTTTCTTATTCATATTTACTCTACTTCTTACATGCACGAAGAAGATGACAAAGATTTCGCTAAGTATTTTGCCTATTTGAATTTGTTTGTTTTTTCAATGTTGTTGTTGGTGATGGGGGCTAATTATTTAATTATGTTCGTAGGTTGGGAAGGTGTTGGACTTTGTTCTTATTTATTAATAGGATATTGGTTTAGAAATACAGAATATACAAATGCGGCTAAAAAAGCATTTATCATGAATCGCATTGGTGATTTAGGGTTTTTATTGGCTTTGTTTTGGTTGATATCTAAAATTGGAACACTTGAATACAATCAAGTTTTTTCTGCAGTTCAACTTGCTAAACTCTCTGCTTTTGATATTACTGGAATTACTTTACTGTTATTTGTAGGTGCAACAGGGAAGAGTGCACAAATTCCGCTTTATACATGGCTGCCTGATGCAATGGCGGGCCCAACTCCAGTAAGTGCATTGATTCATGCGGCAACAATGGTAACAGCCGGCATCTACATGATTGCTAGAAGTAACGTTTTGTTTTCTTTAGCGCCAATCACTCAAGATGTAATTACAATTATAGGGTTGTCAACTGCTTTACTGGCTGCAAGTATAGCCATCAAACAAAACGACATAAAGAAAATACTTGCATACTCAACCGTTAGTCAGCTAGGGTTTATGTTTTTAGCAATCGGAACGGGTAATTACGTCGCAGCAGTATTTCATGTAATAACCCATGCCTTTTTTAAAGCGTTAATGTTTTTAGGAAGCGGTTCTGTTATACATGCAATGGGCGGTGAACAAGATATTAGAAAAATGGGCGGACTTCACAAACACATGAAAATTACAAGTTTTACTTTCTTAATTGGCTGCTTGGCAATTGCTGGTATTCCTGGGTTTTCTGGTTTCTTTTCAAAAGACGATATTTTGGCTGGCGTATTTGCACACAATACCATACTTTATATCGTTGCCATTTTTACAGCGCTACTCACCGCATTTTATATGTTTAGGTTGTATATAATTACATTCACAGGTTCATTTAGAGGCACTCACGACCAAGAGCATCATCTACATGAAAGTCCTATGGCAATGACAATTCCATTAATCATTTTAGCAATTTTTAGTGTAATTGCTGGTTATATTGGTATTCCAGAATCACTTGGTGGAAAAAACTGGATAGTAGACTTTCTGTCACCAGTAGTTAATTTAACAGAGCATCATCTAACTCACAATACTGAATACATGCTGATGGCAGGGTCTTCTATTTTGGTATTAATTTCAATATCATTTGCATGGTTCAAGTATAAGAATTTTAAAGTTGAGGTTTCTTCTCAAGGGTTTGGTAAAGTACTTGAAAATAAATGGTATGTAGATGAATTATATAATACCATCATAGTTAAACCGCTACAAAGAACAGCAGCATTTTTTAATACTATTATCGAGACGAAAGTGATAGACGGAATTGTGAATGGAGTAGGAAGGGCTGTTCAATATAGTAGTCGCCAAATTCGCTTGGTACAAAGCGGACAGGTAGGCGCTTATGTTTTATTAATGGTAATTGGAATGGTATTATTTTTTATTATACAATTGTTTTTTTAAATTAATTTACTTTGGGTACTTATATTACATTTCCTGACTTGTTAATTTGGCTTCCGTTGATGGCTGCCTTTTGTTGTTTTATTTTCGACAAAAAAAATCAAGCAAAGAATTTAGCGGTTACTTTCTCGTTAATCATTACTATTGTTTCTATTGCAACTTTGTTTTTCTTAAATGACACCAAGTTTCTTAATTATAATAATGTTAGCTACATCTGGTTAAAATATATTGGCGCAAATTATTCCCTGGGTTTAGATGGTACAGGTAGAATGCTGACCTTATTAACTGCATTAGCATTTCCTCTGATTTTAATAGCATCGTATAAATCAGAAGTAAATAAATCATCTTCGTTTTATGGATTATTGATGCTCACACAAGCCGGACTTATGGGCGTGTTTATGGCAACAGATGCTTTGACTTTTTATTTTTTCTGGGAATTGGCTTTGATACCAGTTTATTTTTTATGCAGCATATGGGGTGGAGAAAAAAGAATACAAGCAACCTTTAAGTTCTTTGTATATACTTTCGCCGGATCTTTATTAATGCTGATTGGCCTCATCTACGTTTACCTTCATACAGGAGTTAAAACTTATGAAGACGGTACTATTTCACATCATTCTTTTTCGTTAGCAGCTTTTTATACGGTGCAGCTTTCAGCTTCAGAACAAAGCTGGCTTTTTGCATTATTCTTTATAGCGTTTGCAATTAAAATGCCCATTTTTCCTTTTCATACTTGGCAACCGGAAGCATATAATCAATCACCTACAATTGTTACAATGATATTGAGTGGATTGATGGTTAAGATGGGTTTATTTGGTGTCATTCGTTGGTTGATTCCTGTTTTACCAAAAGCTTTTATTCATTACAAAGACATAGTAATCGTTTTGTCAATAATTGGAGTTATCTATGCAAGTTGTGTGGCAATGATGCAAGACAATATAAAAAAATTAGTTGCGTATTCTTCAATAGCTCACATAGGGTTAATGTGTGCAGCTTTATTTGCAATGAATGAAATCAGTGTTAAAGGGATGATGTTGCAGATGTTTAATCATGGTATTAATATTATTGGCATTTGGGTGTGTGTTGAAATTATGGAAAGAAAAACAGGTGTGAAAAAAATATCTGAGTTAAGCGGATTAGCTCAAACCATGCCTGTATTAACAATATTATTTTTGATTATTGCGCTAGCTAATATCGCATTACCTCTTACTAATGCTTTTCCTGGAGAATTCTTAATGTTTTCTGGATTGTATAATTATAATAAATGGTTTGCTGCATTTGCTGGTGTTGGAGTTATACTATCAGCTGTATATACTTTAAATATGATCCAAAAAGTTTTTTATGGAAGTTTAAACAATAAAACTGCAGAAGTAAAAGATATTAATTGGAATGAAAAATTTGTTTTGTTTTTTATTGTAGGGATTATTTTTTTCATAGGAGTGTATCCTCAACCAATACTAGAATTAACCAAAGGTTCCGTTACACAATTATTTGAATGGGTAAAATAAAAACTTGTTATTAATATGAACTCAATTATACTTTCTGCCATTTGGGGTGTTTTAATGATGTTTTGTGGTGTTTTTTTGAAATCAAAATCTACTCCAAAATACATTGCAATATTAGGCGTGGTTATCATTTTGTGTTTGAACGTGCTTGAAATGATTTCTAATAAATCTCTTTTTACATTTAACATTAAAGAGATGCTTGTGCTAGATCATTTTAATTTGACATTCATTTCTATTGTTTTAATCTGCACATTGATTTACTTTTTATTATCAGGTTCTGAAATTGAGAAAGTTGGTCCTCACGTAGGAGAGTATTTCGCCCTTATATTCTTTATATTATGTGGTGTTTCAATTGCAGCTAGTTTTAATACGTTGTTGATGTTGTTTATTGGAATTGAAATTATTTCTATTCCTTTGTATATACTAACTGGAAGTGATAAACGTAATTTAAAAAGTAACGAGGCTGCACTTAAATATTTTTTAATGGGTGCTTTTTCTACGGGCATTTTATTGATGGGAATTGTATTTGTGTATGGAGGAAATCCTAGCGCTTCGTTTTATATAGATAAAATTTTACTAGGTTCAGGCAAGATGCCAATTTTAATTGCAGTTGGATTATTGTTCATGATGATTGCAATGTCATTCAAAGTATCTGCAGCACCTTTTCATTTTTGGACTCCAGATGTTTATGATGGCGCTCCTACTGTGTTTACTTCATATATGAGCACGATAGTTAAAGTGGCTGGCTTTTTTGCATTCATTAGATTGTTCGAACATTCTTTCGGCACAATGCAGGATCAATGGCAAAAATTAATCGCTTTAATAATTGTACTTACCTTATTATTTGGAAATATTACTGCTGTATTTCAACAAAGCGTAAAAAGGATGTTGGCCTATTCAAGTATTGCACAAGCTGGTTTTATGATGTTCGCAGTATTTGCTTTAAATGATAGAGCAAAAGAAGGGATACTATTGTACGCAGCAGCTTATTCTTTGGCCACTATTGGTATTTTCGGTATACTCACAAAAATGGAAGATTACACAATTGATGGCTTTAATGGGCTGGCTAAAAAGCATCCATTATTAGCTTTTACAGCAACAGTTTTTTTATTATCACTTACCGGTATACCATTGACTGCAGGATTTCAAAGTAAATTCTTTATGTTACTTGCAGCTGTTGAAAACGGTCATCAGTTTTGGATTGTAATTGTTGCCGTATTGTTTGCAGCCATCAGTGCGTATTATTATTTTAAAGTAATTCAGGCTATGTATTTTAAATCATCAAATGAAACCGAAAATCAGGTTTCATCTAATTCGAAATCATTTAATATCATCTTGGTACTTATTGCTGCCTTAATAATAATCATTGGAATTTATCCGGAAATAATTATTGGCTGGAAATACAGGTAATTCAATTTCAGTATTTCTGTCATTCTTTTTGCCCTTCTTGAATAAAATCTTTATTGTATCTTCCCGTTATGAATACATTTGATTCATTGTCGTTATCAATGAAAAATATTCGCGGCAATAAACTTCGCACAGGAATTACTATTGTTATCATTGGATTGGGAATCTTTGCTTTGATATTGATTATAACAGCAATTCAGGCTGCAAGTAATAGCTTAACGAATAGCTTTTCTACTATGGGTTCAAATGCCTTTAGTATTCGATATAAAGAAAGGACATTCAACTTCGGACATAGACAGAGATCTGCATCAGTCAAATCAACAAAGAAAAATCTAAATGAAAGAAAATCGAATACGGGTATCCCTATTAGTTATAGTGAAGCTAAATCATTCAAGTCGTCATTTTCTTTCCCAGGCAGTAAGGTTAGTTTAGCATTAAGGGGGCCGGGTGGTATTGTGGTGAATAATAGTCAACATAAAACCAATCCCGAAGTAAATGTTTTTGGTGGAGATGAAAATTATCTGGATTTAAATGGCTATAAAATTGCCATTGGAAGAAATTTCACAATTGCTGAAATTGAATCTGGAGTAAGCTTATGTATGATAGGCAGTGGTGTGGCTGCAAGTTTGTATCCCGAAAATTACGCAAAAGCAATAGACGCAACAGTAAGAGTAGATCATATTCCATATAGAATCATTGCTGTATTAGAAGACAAAGGGTCGAGCGCTTTTTTTAACACAAGTAAAATAGTAGTAACACCTTTCAATAATGTTAGAAAATTATATGCTACTCAAAATACAAGTTATAATATCGCTGTAAAAGTAGACGATATAAAGAAAATGAATTTGGCTGTAGGGGAAGCGTCTGCATCATTTAGGCCCATACGAAAATTAGCTGTTACGGATGTAGATAATTTCTATATTGATAAAAGTGATAGCGTTGCAGAAAGTCTATTAACAAATTTGGGTTTTCTTGAAAAAGGCACAATCGGAATTGCATTTATAACATTAATTGGAGCAGCTATTGGTTTGATGAATATTATGTTAGTTGCAGTAAACGAAAGAACAAAAGAAATTGGTTTAGCAAAGGCACTAGGAGCAACAAAGAAGTCCATTCGTGCTCAATTTTTATTCGAATCAATAATCATAAGTTTATTTGGCGCTATTACAGGAATTATTTCAGGGGTTTTATTAGGTAATGTAGTTGCATTGCTTTTGCATACCGGATTTGTTATTCCCTGGGGTTGGGTTTTTACTGGGATTATTGTTTGTTTTGGGGTAGGCTTATTCGCCGGCCTTTATCCAGCTTTGAAAGCATCTAAATTAGATCCAATAGACGCACTCAGGTACGAGTAGGGTTTCAGTGTTTCTTAATTTTATATTATCTTTTCATTTTTTTTTACTGTGAAAGTTCTATAATTAAATTAATTTATTAACTTGTCGGCTCATTGATAAAGAAGATGATTCTTATCATGATTTATTAAGTAAATATATTCAAAATCAAAATTTAAAAAACAAAATCAGATTGTCATGGCAGAAACAAAATCAGCTGCAACAGCACAAGGAACTAAATCCAACAACATGATCTCTTTATTAGCACCAGTAGTGTGTTTGTTTGCTGGATATTGCATTTGGAGATTTATTTTAGGAGCAGGATCAAATTTTACTGTAGGAAGTGAAAACGGTGGTTTTTGGCCAGATAGAGAAGGTCCAAAAACTGCATTAAGTAAAATGTATTTAGGTGGTGTTATTGTACCTATTTTGATTGGCACTCTCTTAACTATGTTAACATTTGTAGTTGAAAGATTTTTAACCATAAAAAAAGCTAGCGGTACTGGAAATAATTCTGATTTCGTTCGTAAAGTACAATTTCATTTAGCAAATAAAAATGTTGATGCAGCTATTGCAGAATGTGACAAGCAAAAGGGATCTGTAGGAAATGTTATGAAGGCTGGTTTACATAGATATAAAGCTATGATTTCTGACAATACACTAAGTACAGAACAAAAAGTAATGGCAATACAAAAAGAAGTTGAAGAAGCTACTTCTTTAGAATTACCAATGTTAGAAAAAAACCTTGTATTCTTATCAACCATTGCCTCAATTGCAACTTTGTTAGGGTTATTAGGAACGGTATTAGGTATGATTCGTTCATTCTCAGCTTTAGGAGAAGACAGTGGTGGTGGAGCAGCAGCTTCTAAATTATCTGTAGGTATTTCTGAGGCGCTTTATAATACTGCACTTGGAATTGGAACATCTGCATTTGCAATTATGTTCTACAACATCTTTACTACAAAAATTGACGGAATTACATACGGAATTGATGAATCTGGATTTACATTAACTCAATCGTTTGCTTCAATGTACAAATAATTAATTGTACAAAACAACTATTGTTTACTGTAAAAAAAATAAAGGATGCCTAAAGTAAAAATACCCCGCAAGAGTACAACCATCGATATGACAGCGATGTGTGACGTGGCGTTTTTATTGTTGTCGTTTTTCATATTGGCAACAAAACAAAAACCACCCGAAGTACTTGCTGTAACACCCCCTAACTCAATATCAGCAAAGGCTGCGCCCGATAAGTCTATTTTAATTACAATGACTAAAGAAGGTAAAGTTTTCTTGATGTTAGGAGATGACACAAAAAAATCAGAGATTTTAAATAACATCAACCAAACAAAAGCACTAAACCTTTCTGCTGCCGAATTAGCAAAATGGAATAAAGCACCATTTGTTGGATTGCCATTAAATCAAATTAAAAGTTCTTTATCATTGGTAAATGAAATACCTGCAAACAAAATGCCTGGTATTCCTACTGATTCATTGAATAATGAAATGATTGATTGGATAAGAAGTATCAGTAATGTATATGCAGGATCAGATCAAAGAAAATTACAAGAAATGCTTCTAGTAAAAGGAGACGGGGAAACTTTTTATCCTGTTTTCAAAAGTATCAAGACTGCATTTAAAAAGAACGAGATTTACAAATTTAGAATTGTTACAAATGGGGAAGCAGTTCCTGTTGGATCTGAATTATATTTAAATCCACCTAAAGCAAATTAATAACATAAAATAACTTTACCGATATGGCAGAAATGGATACATCGTCGGGGGGCGGACATAAAAAAGGCCCTGGTGTCAAGAAAGGAAAGAAATTATCAACAAGAGTCGATTTGACTCCAATGGTGGATTTAGGTTTCCTGCTTATTACCTTTTTCGTTTTTACTACTACCATGAGTCAATCAACGGCAATGAATATGAATGAGCCTAAAGATGATGACACAACTCAAGTAATGAAAGTGAAAAATTCTGGAGCTATGACTATTTTATTAGGAAAAGGCGATCAAGTATATTATTACTTTGGTCAGCTAGATGCTAATACTTTGAGTGAGCAATTTAAGAGTACAACTTTTAAACAAATCAGAGAGGTTATTGTAGGCAAAAAGAAATCAACTAATATAGACGACTTAATGTACATCATCAAATCAGATAAAAAATCGACATTTAAAAACGCGATAGATATTTTGGATGAAATGAGTATTTGTGCAATTCCTCCTGGACACTATGCAGAAGTAGAAATGACTCCAACTGAAGAATTGCTTATTCAAAAAACTGAAGAGGCAAATGGAATTCAATAGTTAATAATATTTGATTCTAAAAAACAAAAAGCAAAACATGGATGTAAATAAAATATTAAATGCCGATTTATTAGACATCATTTTTGATGGTCGAAATAAAGAGTACGGCGCTTATGAATTAAGAAAAACATACAGTTCCAGATTAGTAAAAGCAATGATAGTAACCAGTTCATTGTTGCTTTTGATTTTTGGAGGAACAGTATTGGCAGATGTGTTGGAAAAAAATAATAAAGCAGAAGATATAAATGTACTGGATACTCAAATGGCTGAGGTTAAGAAAGACGAGCCACCTCCGCCACCTCCACCACCTCCACCTCCAACACCTCCGCCACCGCCAGAGGTTAATCAAATAAAGTTTACACCTCCAAAAATCGTAAAGGATGAAGAGGTTAAACCAGAAGAAAAAATTGAGGAGATAAAAGAAGATCAAGTTATTAGTACAAAAACTGTTGAAAGTAATAATACTGAGCAAGTTGTGCAAGCGCCTGTAGAAGACAATTCCAAAGCGGTTGAAATGCCCAAAGAAGATGACGAAAATAAAATATTTACTAAAGTAGAGGTTGATGCGGCTTATGCTGGAGGAGAGGCTGCTTGGAGAAGATATTTATCCAATAATTTAGATGCAGATGTGCCAGGACAAAATGGAGCACCAGCAGGAACTTATACAGTAATCGTGAGATTTATTGTGGCAAAAGACGGAAGTGTGAGTGATGTAGTAGCTGAAACAAGACATGGTTATGGTATGGAAGAAGAATCAGTTCGTGCTATTAAGAAGTCTGGGAAATGGACACCAGCAATTCAAAATGGTAGAAATGTTACAGCATATAAGCGTCAGCCAATTACTTGGGTGGTGCAGGAATAGTAGTGTTTAAAAACTTTTTAAAGAAGCCTCCCGTTCTAAATGGGAGGTTTTTTTTTGAACTGTTTGGCAGGTTTCATTCGTTTAGTAAGTTCAATAAGTTTTTGCTACGATTATTTATTTGAAGCAATATTATTTACTGTGATATCAGTTATATCTTTGACAAATGAACAACAAACTTTCAGGTTGGGATGATACAATTGTGGCGCTTGCCACTGCACCCGGAATTGCTGCAATTGGTGTGATTAGATTAAGTGGTCAATCAGCAATTGAAATTATCGACAAGCTATTTCCTTCAAAGGAAATTTCAGTTCAAGCTTCACATACATTGCATGTGGGATTATTAAAAGATGGAAATGAAGTGATAGATGAGGTTGTTCTTTCATTATATAAAGGTCCCAAAAGTTATACTGGAGAAGATACAATAGAAATAAGCGGACACGGAAGTCCTTATATTCAAGAACAGATAATTAATACTTGTATTAAATATGGTGCGCGATTAGCAAAGCCTGGTGAATTTACACAACGAGCATTTATCAATGGTAAATTAGATTTAACACAAGCAGAATCTGTTGCTGATTTGATTGCATCGAACACAAAAGCAGCACAGAAAACGGCTATACAAAATATCCGAGGTGGTTTTTCTCATCAATTAAAAAACATGAGAGAACAGTTAATCAAATTTGCTGCATTGATAGAGTTGGAATTGGATTTTGCAACAGAAGATGTAGAGTTTGCCGACAGAAAACAATTTTATAATCTTATAGAGGAAATAGCAATCGCCACTCATCAATTAATAACATCTTTTCAATTAGGCAATGTGATTAAGAATGGTGTAAGTGTTGCCATAATTGGAAAACCAAATGCGGGAAAATCAACTTTATTAAATTGTTTGTTGAATGAAAATCGCGCAATAGTAAGTGAAATTGCAGGAACAACAAGAGATACCATTGAAGAAACGATAAACATCAACGGGATTTTATTTCGCTTAATAGATACAGCTGGCATCAGAACACAATCACAAGACATCATAGAAAATATCGGAATTGAAAAGAGTTTGGAAAAAATGAATTCTGCGGATATTGTATTGTATATTTTTGATTCCAGTACTGAAACTTCAGAAGAATTAGCAAAGCAAATTCAAGTCTTTGACGATGCAGGAATAAAATATCTTTTGGTGGGCAACAAATCAGATATTGAAAAAACGGAAAGAACAAAGGATAGTAGTGTTATTTCTATTTCTGCTAAAGAGAATAATGGCATTGATGATTTAAAAGATAAATTATATCAGTCATCTGTAAACAGCGAAGTAAACACAGACAATACGGTTGTAACAAATGCCAGACATTTGCAGGCATTGCTGAAAATGAAAGAGTCATTAGCATCAATAAGAGAGGGGTTAGATCAAAATATTCCTGGTGATTTATTAGCTATAGAAATCAGAACTTGTTTGTTTCATTTGGGAGACATAACAGGTGAGGTTACTAGCGAGGACAAGTTAGATTACATTTTTTCGAAGTTTTGTATCGGTAAATAGCGTAACTATTTAAATATCAATTAATTATATCAAAAATTATCATATTTTTCGCAAATTTTTAAAAATAAAAAATTTGCAAAAAGTGTCGAAATTCACTACCTTTCGCAAAAATATACTTTTTGGTGGATGCAAAACAAAATATCAAAGCTGAGGATTGGGTTAATGAATTATTATCTCAGGGTAAGTATGCATTTACTTTGGACGCAATAAGAATTGCATTTCCCAATCAAAAAAATGTTGCAATAAAATCTTCATTAAAAAGATTAGTTGATAAGGATTTAATCATTTCTATTCATAAAGGTTATTATTTAATCATACCTCCTCAATACAAATCAAAAGGTATTCTTCCTCCTGCATTATATCTCGATAGTTTTATGAAAGAATTAAAACGTCCTTATTATTTGGCCCTATTAAATGCAGCTGCTTACCATGGGGCATCACATCAGCAACCACAAGAATTTTTTGTTGTCACAAATTTTCCGGTGTTAAGACCAACTCGAAAAAAAGGCCTTAAAGTAAATTACTTTAGTAAAGAGGAGATACCTGAAAAGTTATTGGAAATAAAAAAAACAGAAACAGGTTACTTGAAAATTTCCAATCCTTTATTGACAGCTACAGACCTTATTCAGTATGCAAAAAGAGTTGGAGGAATCAATCGGGTAACAACTATATTATATGAATTGATGGAAAGTATTAAGCCAGAATCTTTTGATAACTATTTGCTGGAATATGTTTCTGTCAGTGCTTTACAGCGGTTGGGGTATTTGTTAGATAAAGTGTTGGATAATCAATTGCTTGCAAATAAACTATACAAATTACTTCAAAATAATAAAACCAAATTGTATCCCATTTCATTAAAAACATCTGCATCTGTTAAAGGATTTACTGTTGAGGAGAAATGGAAAGTGATTGTGAATACGATTATTGAAACTGACTTTTAATTTACTTTATACAAAAAATATTAAATGATTCCTCAGGCATACATAACAGAATGGTCAAATCAAGTTCCTTGGCAAACGAATGAACAAGTTGAACAAGATTTAGTTATTTGCAGAGCATTGGTTGAAATATTCTCCGATGAATTTTTGGCGAAAAGTCTTGCCTTCAGAGGAGGTACTGCTTTACATAAATTATACCTTAATCCGCAGCCACGTTATTCTGAAGATATAGATTTGGTGCAAATAACAGCAGAACCATTTGGCAACATTGCAAACAGATTAAGAGAGCGACTTGTTTTTTTAGGGGAACCAATACGTAAACAAAAAGAAAATAATTTCACCCTGCAATATCGATTTGATTCTGAATTTCCTCCGGTTCAAAATCTACAATTAAAAGTAGAAACGAATTGTAGGGAGCATTTCACTATTTTAGGATATCACCATTTCCCATTTGAAGTAAAATCTGCTTGGTTTACTGGTGCTTGTAATATTACAACTTATAAGATTGAAGAGTTGTTAGGCACAAAATTACGAGCACTTTATCAAAGAAGAAAAGGAAGAGATTTATTCGATATGCATAAGTCATTAGAACAGCTTCCTGATTTGAATAAAGAAGCGATTTTAGATTGTTATCATCAGTATATGAATTTTGTTGTAGATCATCCGCCAAGTAAAAAAATGTATCTTCAAAATATGGAAGCAAAAATGCAAGATGATGAATTCATTGGTGATATTGCTGGTCTAATCAGACCAACAGAACAATATAACCAGACTGCGGCGTATGAATTAGTAAAGAAAAATTTATTGGATAAATTGATTTGAGAGGTTTCAAAACTCAGTAAAAAAATAGATTATTGAAACCTGTTCTTACTTTTTATTCCTGTACCCCATTTGTACCCAGACCCTGAAAGCCTTTACTGAAAAGGGTTTTAAAGTTTTGTTTCGGAAAGTAAGTACAAAAAAGACTTATCTCAAATACATTGTAATCTTTAATTAGTATATCCAATAGCCAATTAGGTAATCTTGATTTAAATATGGAAATGGAACTAAACGGAAACAATGTTTCGAAATAATACTAAAATTCAGATAATCAAGTCGGTATGATTATTTGTCAATTTCAAGTATTTTGACTTCCCCAAAATAAATAGGGATTTTGAATTGAAGTCATAAAAAACAAGTAATTTAGGAAACTAAAACTATTATTTATGAAACACCTAAAATCAGTATGTTTTTTTTTGTTATTGAATATTTCTGTTCTGCCTCAAGTGTTTTCACAATCATCTAAAGTTTGGCTTACAATTTTAGACGATGAGCATATTCCATTTTATGCATCAGATGGTAGATTGATTTCTAGTGATTCTGTTTTCAATTTTTACATCAACTCTCTTGATATTGTTTCTTGTAATCAAGCGCTACCTTCATCAAGAAATAAATCGCTTAGAAAAGTGTACGAGCTTTCTTCAAATTCAAATCAAAATGATCTTGAAAACTCTTTGCGGAATTTTGTAAGTGCAGTATCCGGTATCTATCCTGCACCTGTATATGATACACTGCACACTCCGAATGATTATAATATTGTTCAAGGAGTTAATAATTATGCGCTCAATTTAATCAATGCACAGTCGGCTTGGGATATTACTCTAGGTGACTCCAATGTAGTTATTGCAATTATAGACCAATCTTACAGTCCAAATCATTCCGAATTATTGGGCAAATATGCTTATATCAATGCGGGCACATCTATACCAACACATGGAAATGCAGTTGCCATTCTAGCAGCTGGAAATACA
>Ga0114972_10001869_pt1 | contig 15702 bp, 13 predicted proteins | sample M_140807_EF_Meta_FD_87354 | JGI IMG/M metagenome (GOLD analysis project Ga0114972, IMG submission 87354) | Freshwater microbial communities from Lake Montjoie, Canada to study carbon cycling - M_140807_EF_MetaG | ecosystem: Environmental > Aquatic > Freshwater > Lake | place: Lake Montjoie... | reverse complement strand
TGTCAATTGATGCTTGGTGTTACCAATTTCAAACCAGGTAGCATTTGGAATACCATGCCTTCTCATTTACACGACAGAAGAATGGAAGCTTATTTTTATTTCGATTTACCTGATGCGCAAAGAATCATTCACTTTATGGGAGAACCTCATGAAACAAGACATATGTTTTTAAACAATGAAGAAGGTATTGTTTCTCCATCATGGAGCATACATAGTGGTGTTGCAACTGCTGCTTATTCATTTATCTGGGCAATGGCTGGTGAAAACAGTTCTTTTGCTGATATGGATTTCGTAAACATTATGAACTTAAAATAATTTCAACATGTTAAATTTCAGGGTAGATAATAAAGTGGCCATTGTAACAGGCTGCAATAAAGGCATTGGATTGGCGATTGCTCAAGCGCTTGCAGAAAGTGGTGCAGACATCATTGGTGTTAGCAGTAAAATGAAAGAATCTGGCCAAGAGGTAGAAAAAGTGGTAACTGCAGCTGGGAGAAAATTCTATGCATACAATGCTGATTTTACCAATCGCGAATCGCTTTACCAATTTATTGCTGATGTTCAAAAAGATCATCCACGTATAGATATTTTAATCAACAATGCAGGTCATATTTTACGCAATCCTGTTGCAGAACATTCTGACGAATTTTGGGATACCATCATAGATATTAATTTAAATTCTCAATTTATTCTAACCAGAGAAATTGGTAAACAGATGATTAAAAATGGGTACGGGAAAATCGTATTCACCGCTTCGTTATTGAGTTTCCAAGGTGGCATTAATGTTCCAGGGTACGCTGCGAGTAAGGGCGCTATAGCTTCATTGTTAAAAGCATTTGCAAACGAATGGGCTAAATTTGGCATCACCGTTAATGGTATAGCACCTGGTTATATTGCTACCGATAATACGGCATTATTACGCGCAGATGCAGATCGAAACGCTTCTATATTATCTAGAATTCCTGCTGGAAAATGGGGTGATGCAACAGATTTAGCTGGAGGATTTGTATTCCTTTCCTCCCCTGCTTCTGATTATGTAAACGGGACCATTTTAACCATTGATGGTGGCTGGATGGGTAGATAATTTTAATGTCAAAATCTATATTTTGTACCCCTATTTTTTATTTGGGAATACAAGTTTAAATTTTGAATTTTGTTGGCTAATGTCAGTCAAAACTATTTATACAAAAAGTAAAGTCTATTTGATCAGTTTTTTACTGGTGTTTATGGGCTTTACTTTTTTTTTAGCCATTTTTGGAAAAGCAAAATCATTTGTTTTACTTAATCCATATCATAACAAATCGCTTGATCTATTTTTTTCAAAATTCACTTTTTTGGGTGACGGATTATTTGTTGTGATACTTGCCATAATCCTTTTTTTTACATTAAAAACACAGCGATTATCCATTCTCATTTTAATCTCCTATATCGTATCTGGATTGCTTGCACAACTATTGAAACATAGTTTTAATGCCCCAAGACCAAAAGTGTTTTTTAAACCCGAAGAATACCAACATTTTATTGATGGAGTAAGCATCGCCAATTACGAAAGCTTTCCTTCTGGCCATACCACATCTGCATTTGCATTGGCATTTATATTAGCGCATTCAACAGAAAAAAAATCATTTCAGTTCATTTTACTCTTATTCGCTCTTGCCGCAGGTTATTCAAGAATTTATTTAGGACAGCATTTTCTTACGGATGTACTTTTGGGTTCATTTCTTGGAACTTTTATCTCGGCACTAACAATTTTTGTTTCAAACAAAGTAGCGTATAGGAAACCGTTGAGGTTTGGGAGGGTTTTTTGAGGTTTGGGAGGTTTGAGAGGTTGAACGTATTTTCCAATTATTAGCATTTTTGTTTTTAAAAAAACTTCGTGTATTTGTTACTTTGTGTCAAAAAAAATACTGAAAGCATTATTTAAATTTAAGCTTTGCTAATATTCAAGATTGAAAATGTCCTAATTATGAGATGGTAGATTAGGCAATTGTAAATAATAAAAATGACCAAACCAAAAAATTGCGGCAAACACTTGTATTTACAGCAATTTTTCTTGTATTAAATATAAAATGTAAAACTATGATTAATTAAACTTCCCTGTTATTTGTGAAATATCAAAGTTTCCTTTCATTTCTTGAACTTCAATTCTTCCATGTAAGATATCAAAAAAGAAATTTCTTATTTTTTCCATTGTCAAAATTGCAGGCTGTCCTTTTACGTCAACGCCTAAATCGTAAGTTTTTAGTAATTGTGTGCCCAAACTAGCAGCAGTCAATAAAAAGTGATTTTGAAATTTATCCATGTCTAATAAATCTGCAGCTAAAACTTTTCCTATAACAGAATAACTTCTTAACGTTTTTTGAGATTCTTCGTTTGTTAATGTAGTTTTAACTTCATCTACATCTATATTCATTTCAATTCTGCCAGAATTCTTTGTTTGAGGTAACCCTTTATATAAAGAACCTAAATCAGCAAGACTAAGATTGTAAAATTTTGTACCAGGTACTACTAGTATTTTTTCAATAGAAAATGCACTTGGTAGAAGTAAAGTTACTGATTGAGAAGCTTTGATAGATGGTGTATTGAATGTGCCCACAATTGTATTCGTTAAATCAATTGTTTGAGTAGCAAAAACGCCACCAATTACAATACAATTTTCGAGTATTATTTCATCGGCATATATGCTACCTGCTACAAAAGCATTGTTAAGAGTTACACTTTTTGCATTTATGTCACTATGAAAAGTAATGTTACAATTTTGAGCCCTTGAAACTATTGAATCGGCCGAACCAACACTTTTTTTGAAAATAATGTTTCCTTTTGCCTCACTATTAACATACAGTTCAAGATGTGTAAATACTGCTCCATGGATTTCAGAATCACCTTGTTGAATTTCTAACTTATGAGCATATACAGGTCCTTCAATTACTGTACTACCCTGTATAGTAATAGTTCTATTTAACTCAGAAATTTTTTCAGGAAGTATAGAGCCTTTCACCAAATTATCTTTAAGCTGAATATTGGTTTCATTGAATCGAATTTCTTTTAACTCTTGCATTGTTTTTAATTTTTAGTGATTTTGAACATGTATAATTTGAGTAGAACTAAGAATAGCAATCTTTTGAATCATTTCTTTTACCCTTACAGAATGTTGATCTGCATCAGAATATGTTTTATTTAATTCCGAATTAAAATACAATTTAAGGTTATCTAAATAATCCTTTGGGATCGTACCCCAGGAATTTGTTGATTGAGCAAATTGTTCTATTAGTTCATTTTTAGTTTGATTTTCCTGCAAAACAGATACAAATGATGGGACGTTCAATCCTTTTGAAATTTGATCTTTATCCGATTTTGTTTCCATAAAACATACGGGTGAAAATTGAGGAGATTCTACACTTTCATTTAACATACTTTTTTGAACGGTATTGTTTAACTTTTTCTGTTGCCACAAAAATACTTTTGCCTTATTTAATGTGTCTAAAGCTCGTTTTTTAGCAATTGAAGCACTTATTTTTGATTGTAATATGCTACCCTCTTTGCCAAATACTGCAACAGTATTAACTAAGTCATTTTTAGTTGTTCTAACACTTTGATTATCTAATTCTTTTTTGAAAACGAAAGCAGGTTTATCAAGTTCATATATTCGATTAGATAATTCATTATTCAGGTCATCAAATGTTTTTATGTATCTACTTGAGATACGTAAAAAATCTCCTTCCATTTGTTTTTTCTTACCAATTACTGCTTTTGATAATTCTTTTAGATGCATTAATTGAGAATCTATTCCTTGAGTTAGCTCTGCAATTTGTTGGCTGATTTCTGAACGAATATATCCGAAAAAGCCTTCAATAATCGTGTTTGCAACTTTCTTTGAATTTTTGTCAATTGAAGCTATTTGTGCAACTTCAGTTGCAACTACAGCTCCTGTTAATAAATTAACATTAGTGTTGCAACTTTCTACACTATTGTCAAATGCAACTGTATCCACAACTATATTTACATCAACATCTTCATATGCTGTGCCACTATAGGAAACAGATGAAGACCCCCCATTTTGAGATGCAGGATAAGTATATCTTACTGTTCCGGAATATGGTACACTAATGCGTTCTCTATATTTTCTAGAATAACTCATAACTAATACATTTAATTGGTTTGATAATTATTGGACTGAAACAACATCAAAGCCATATCTTTTACTCTCTGTGAGTTTGAAGAAAAAGAAACTAATTTGCTGAATTCACTTATAATTTCAACATTAGTTTTTGATTGGGGCTGCCATTCTATTTGATTTAGCTCAGCAAATGCTGTATTTTTGATCGCTGACTTTGAAATATTATCTAACTCAACATTTGTAAGAGAAATTTCAACTCCAGGTTCAGTTTTATCTCTATTGCATTCACAAATTATTACTGGAATGTAAACCGTTGCAGTTTCAGTATATCTTCCATCGTTTATTAATATCTGATCTGTAATTTTTTTTTGCGTATTCATCTCAAAAAGAAAACTACGCATTGATTTAATTACATTTAAACCACGGTACTTAACATTTGATGCAACGATTTTTTGACTAGTTGCTAAGGATTCTAATTGTGCAATTGGAATTGTTGCAGTTAGTTGTTTTGTTCTGTTGGAAATTTTATCCACTTCTTTTACAGCAAAATCAATAGTGGGCTTGTCAAGTTCAAAAACTCTCTGTTTCAAATTTGAGTTTAATCCATTAAAAAGCTTGATATACCTACTTGATATCATATTGTAGTCCTTTTGCATCCGGTTTTTTATGCTTGATAATGCATTTTTTTGTTGAACCATTTGCATAAGATGAGAATCAACATCGCTTTGAAGCTTCGCCATTTTCTGAGAAATTTGAGAGCGAATCAAAGAATAAAACCCTTTATTTACATTATTACAAACATGTTCTGCTGCTTTTTCTTCGGCAATTATGACTGCTGTTTGCATAGCTACAACGGCACCTGTAGTTACATTAACATGTTTTGAAACACTACGTATTTCATCTGCCATTGGCTTTGTATCTACTGTATAATTAAAAGTTGCCATGTTTCTTTTTATTTAAATGATTATTGTTTTTTTGTTTGATCTTCGGAATCATCGTTATTCTCTTCTTCAGAATCATCATTATTCTCTTTTTCGGAATCATCATTATTCTCTTCTACAGAATCATCGTTGGTTTCTATACCATTTGATAAAGCCGCCTCTTCATCTGATTCTTGATATTCTTCAAAATCTTCATTTGTATTGTCCATTTCGGCGTTATTATCAATCACTCCTTCTTCTAAATCAAGTTCATTTTTGTACTCAGTTACAATGTTTGATGTTTCAATTATTCCCAATCCTTCGGGAATTGATTGCTCTTGTACCAAATCATCCTCCAGTTCCTTTAAAGTGCTTTTTGCTATGTTTGGTAGATTTAAAGAAATGTGTTCATAAATGATATCTTCCACGCTAGGGGTTGGAGGCAAATCTGATGTTTTTGCAAATAATGGATTAACTGTAATCAATGGTTTTCTTCTATCTTCTAAGTCATGTACCTCATTTGCTGCCACAGCAATATCTTTCGAAGTTCCATCACGAAGCTTAGCATCATAATAATCTATATGCTCAAATTTTTGAGCTTTTACATCAATGTCTTCTTTCAATCGTTCCATATAATTTTCAAAATCAAGTTGAACGTTTTGGAATTCTTTTGATTGTATTTCAAAAGCTGCAAAAACCTCTGCTGAATTTTCTGTTGTTGTTACAACAGTTGATTCTAAAGAACCGCCAGATTCCGCCATGCTTTCTTCGGTTTTCTTTAATGAAGTCAATGTATTGTAAGCAGCTACATAATCCCTTAAACTCGCTCTCATGAGGTTAATAAGATCCGCACTCTCTGCACGATTTCTTCCGTAAAAATCCTCTGTATCTTGATGCCATTTATTGAGATAACTTATTTTTTGATCTTTAATATGATTATAAATTTTCAGTCGTTCTATTCTTGTTTCATTCATGAGATTTTGAACCATTGGAGCAACAATTTCTTCATGAATTTGATGAACCCCAAAAGGAAAGTTTGTTACACTTCCATCTTCTGCAGTCCACATACCAGAAACTAAATTGAAGCGAACTTTAGAGCTGTCTTTTAATTGAAATGGAACATAATCAGAAACGGCTTCACTATAATTAAAACTTTCATTTTTAATACGTTCAATTTCTGAAGCTTCTAAAATAGGAGAATAGTGATTATATGGCGATTTAAGTATTTTATAGAGTACTTTATTTGATTCAAAAACAATTTTATCAGTTGAAGCAACTTTCAATGCAGAAATTGCTTGTACTGAGTTTGCCATTGTTACCATTAACCCCTTCAATACATCTTCAAATTGTGCAGTATGCCTCGATAAAGAATCTTTAAGTTTATTTAACTCTTGGAATTTTGATATTTGTTCATTATATTTTTGATTGTCAAATGCTTTAAAAATAGGCGCATTTGTAGGAATTTCGTTTGTTGCAAATTCTTTCAAGAAATTAAGATATGAACTTTCATTAGCAACTAATGGTAGCTGAACAGATGTTACATCCAAATCGTCCATGCAATAAGAAATAGTCCTTAAGGAACGTTCAAGCTTTCCAAAATAATCATGTTGATTAAGTTGTTGCATTGACTTTGAGTATTGTTCTGTTTCAATTTCTTCTATATCATTTGAACTTTCTACAATTGGAGCTTCTTCTGAAAGTTTTTCTAATTCAGAGATCGTTTCAATAAGTAAATCGTTTTGCTTTGATAATTGCAATTTAACTTCAGATTCCTCAACCATTCCAGTATGATCAACAATAAAACTCTTGTTTTCATACTTTATTTGATCGGCAATTGGAACATAAGCAATACCCAATTTACTTACTTTATAATCCCTGAAAATTTCATTATGCATTTTCTGAAATTCATTGATTCTAGAGTTTAATTCCTCAACTTCTAGTCTGGTTTTTTTGAGTTTACCTTGAAACCATAATTTAATCCTATTCCACCAAGAGGACAATATGTCTTCTATCATCATTTTTTCTTCTTCGAGTTTCGCAATTTCTTTTTCAATGCGCTCCTCTTCTTGCACTATCTTCTCTGCCATTGACTGATAATAGTTAAATAATATCTTCGCTTGGTCTTGGTAGATATTACTCGATTCCGGGAAAATTTTTCCTTTCATACAATTTGATTTACTTAGTTTAAATTAATTTGAAAAAATTTGTTTTCGTTCTTTATATGTTCTTTCACAATTTTTAATATTGTCGTTAATAATTTCAATGTTTAAAGGATTGTCTAAAAAACAATTTTTTAATGCCCTAACTTCCTCAATAAATTTGCTTTCAATTCCTATAGATTCAATATTATTAGTTGGTGATAAATACCTCAGATTTTCCTGTAATTCATTTATACGAGTTTTGATTTCTAATGGGATATTACTCATTGAATCCACTTTCAGCATTAATTCTTTTGTAGCCTTTTTCATCTCATCAATTCTATCTCTGTTTTCCTTTTCTTCAAAATAAACTTCACTTACTTTATCAGATGTTGAAAAAGAAATAAACAAACCAAGCAATATTAGAAATAACAAAATACCATGAATCAATATTTGATATGCAAAATGTACCGGTTTTTGATTGTTAAAATAAACCATAGCTCCGATTGCAAGAATTAAATAGGAATAAGTAAAAAACCATCTTATGCCTATTGAACCTATTTGCTTTTGAGTTTTATCTTTTAGATTAACCCAAGGGAAAATAACGTCGGAAAATAATAAGCAATAAATTATTGTAGAAACAAAAATGTTAAGAATTAAAACATCTTTCTGCGTATTTTTAAAAAAATATAAAAAGAAGAAAATAATTAGAGCCTCACCAAAAAGTGCAAGCAAAAGCGAAAAAGTTTTTTTTGAAGACATTTTTACATTTTTTATTAACGTTTTTGACCACACTTAGAGCAGAATTTCACATTCGGGCTAAGTGGATTTTGACATCTTGAACATTTATTCTCTGCTTGTTGTTGACCACAATTGCCGCAAAATGAAGCGTTTGGAGCTAATGGGTTGTTACAATTTAAGCATAAGGAAGTTTCACTTTTTAATTGTGTACCGCAACTAACACATCTTTTTGCATTTTTATCATTATCGGTACCACATTTAGCGCAAGCATCATAAGAATCTCCACAATGTGGACAAAAACTATGTGTGCTAGGAAATTTTTTTGAACAATTAGAACAGTAAACATCTTTAATTTGATTTACTGATTGTGAATTATTCATCTGTTGTTGCTGATTTGCACCACCAAACGTAGGTTGATTGTATTGCGGCTGCATAGCTGCTGCCCCAGCACCGCCTAATCCGCCCATCATATTTGTTGCTAAAACTGCACCCAAAATGCCTGAATTGCTATTTGAAATTCCATCAATTGCAGTATTTGCAACACCGAATGCCTGTTCTTGTTGCCATGTATAACCTCCTATAGATTGGGCACTCTGGCGCGAAATTGCATCTAAAACTCTTCTGCCAGATTCCGTTGAACTGTCTATTTCAATACTGGTTACATAAAACTTAGTAAGCTCCAATCCGAGATTTTCCCAAAAAGGAAGCATTGCAGATTTTAAATGTTCGGATATGCTGTCTAGATGAGCTGAAATCTGCTTTAAACCAATTCTATTATTAATCATAAACTGCAAAACAGTAGATTTTGTTTTTGTAGAAAATTCTCCAAAAAATTGGTCTGTTAAATCGTTTTGATCAAATAAATTTTTCGTGCCAACAATCTTAATTAAAAATCTTTCTGCATCATTAATTTTTAAACCATACCTTCCATTTGCAACAAGTGGAATTCCAGTGTTATAATCTGAATCATGAATGTCCATTCGGTCAATTGACCAATCTATGTTATAAGGCTGCAGTTTATTTATAAACCAAACTTCAGCTGTAAATGGATTTTTTCCGCCAAAAGGCAAACCAAATAAATTTCTTAATATAGGAAGATTTTCGGTGTTAAGTGTATGTTTTCCTGGTCCAAATTTTCCTGCGATTTGGCCTTTTGAAAATAAAATAGCTTCTTGTGATTCTTGCACAATCAACTGTGTATATGTGCTAAGATTAGTCTCCGGAAACCGATATGCATAAATGGTTTGATTTCCTTGAGGTGACCAACTGACTAAATCAATTATTGCCATAATTATTAATTTTTTTACATTATTAGTTTATAGATTGAATCTCATGGTTTTTGAGAAGAAATGGCTTTTTGACTTATACAAAACGTTGACTTGAATAATGTACAAAATGCGATTTACTAAACAATTAAATACAAAAATAATCTAGTTTTATTTTAACTAAATTAGAAAAAATATTACAAATTATGCTTATAAAAATAGAAAAATAAATTTTATTTTAAATTTTTAAATCCAAACGTTTATTTCACCATTTCTTTTGCATTCATTTTCTCTACTAAAGTAGGTTCAACTTGTATTGCTTTACTGCAAAAGAGTATTTTCGGGGCATTGGAAATTTTATATTTCTTTACTTCACAGAAAAAATCTTTTTTTTGCAAAAAAATATCTTAAACACTCTATTCATTATTGTTACAGAACATAATAAAAGTAATTTTAATGATCAGCAAATTGGCCGTTTCCCTTTTAGGTCAAATTCCCTTCCCCTTTAATGAAAGAATTGTATAAGGGTACCACCAAACATTTTCAATTACTCATTGGCGATAAAGTTAATTTTTGCTATCTTTCAAATTAGTTTTTGATAAATCAATGACTATTATTTTTCAATTAATAAATTCCGGATGAACATAATCGACAAGCACCCTATTTCAGAGATTGGTTACAATTTCATAGAAGCTCAATATTTGCCAAAAGGTAAAAACGAATACCACTTAAGGGATAAACAGCGTAATTCTGATAAAGATTTTTTTAATCTTACCAACAAGCAAATAGAACAACTAATTGCAAACAACAACAACTCAGATAATTGGCAAAATATACTCGTAACCAAAAAATTCAATCCCAATTTAATTAAAAATAATTCCTTTTTTGGATTAATCCGTATTGGCGATTTAAGTGCATTATATCATGAATTTCACAGTTTCAAAATGGCTGAAGGCATTTATAACAGCACCATAATTAGTTCTGATATTGGCAATCATGTTTGCATTGACAATGTAAATTATTTAAGTCACTATATTATTGATGATGATGTAATGATTGCCAATGTAAATGAAATGGCAACAACGGAGAAAGCTAAATTTGGAAACGGGATTTTAAAAGATGGCGAATTTGATGAAAAGCAAAGAATGGTTATTGAGGTGTCAAATGAAAATGGGGGAAGAAAAATAATTCCTTATGATGGAATGCTTGCTGGCGATGCTTTTATGTGGAGTAAATATAGAGATGACTTATTGCTACTTGAGAAATTCAAACAATTAACCGAAAAGAAATTTGATAAACAACGTGGTTATTATGGAAAAATTGGTTGCAGAACTGTTATAAAAAACTGTAGAATAATCAAAGACACCATAATCGGAACGGATGCATATATAAAAGGCGCTAACAAACTAAAAAACCTAACCATTAACAGTGATGCCGATAGAAAATCACAAATTGGAGAAGGCTGCGAATTGGTAAATGGCATAATTGGATATGGTTGTAGAATTTTTTATGGTGTTAAAGCCGTTCGTTTCATTGCCGCATCTCATTCTCAATTGAAATATGGCGCAAGATTAATCAATTCTTATCTGGGGAACAATTCTACCATTTCTTGTTGTGAAGTATTAAACAGCCTTATTTTTCCTGCTCATGAGCAACACCACAACAATTCATTTTTATGTGCTTCAACCATCATGGGACAAAGCAATATTGCAGCAGGTGCAACGATTGGCAGCAATCATAATAGCAGAAGCGCAGATGGCGAAATACTTGCAGGACGTGGTTTTTGGCCAGGCTTATGCGTGAGTTTAAAACACAATTCTAAATTCGCAAGCTTTAGCATGATTGCAAAAGGGGATTATATGAGCGAACTTAATATCCCTGTACCTTTTAGTTTAATTAGCAATGATGTAGCAAATGACAGGTTAATCATCATGCCTGGATATTGGTTTATGTACAACATGTATGCCCTTGCACGAAATGCATGGAAATCGGAAGACCGAGATCAACGTCAGCACAAAGTACAGCACCTAGAGTTTGACTATCTTGCTCCAGATACCATCAATGAAATGCTTGATGCCATTCATCTTTTTAATACCCTTACACCAAATGAAAGTGGAGAAGCCGAGGTTAAAGGTTGGGAAAATAGCAAACGCAAAATCATCTTAACAAAAGTTCCGCAGGCAAAAAAAACCTTTTCTGATATGATTAAGTTACATGCTTGTTTGCAAATACTAAAACACATCAATATTCATAAAACAGAAAGTTTCGATGCTTTAATTAAGCAATTAAAATTCAAGTCCGTTAGGAGCAGTTGGCTAAACATCGGCGGGCAAATGATTTTAACAGATGAATTGGAAAAACTAAAAAAGAACATCAAAACAAATAAAATAAAAAGATGGGAAGATATTCACCATTTTTATGAAACGCAAGGTGGTAATTATGAACAAGACAAAACGACTCACGCTTTATCAGCTTTAATGGAATTGCTTCAAATGAAAGTTAAAGACTTCACACCTAATTTCTTTAAATCATTATTACAAGAGTCTATTTTCATAAAAAAATGGAAGACTGAAAATATTGAAGTTTCCAGAGCAAAAGATTATTCGAGCAGCTTTAGAAAAATGATGTACGAAAACGATGAAGAAATGAATCAAGTAATTGGGAAACTTGATGACAATAGTTTTATCAACGATCAAAAAAATACTTTGAAAATTTGGGAAAAGAAAATTAATATGCTGATAAAAAAATGGAAGATTTAATGCGCAGATTTATTTATAAAACATTGTACAGCAAGTTCATAACCTTTCAATCCTAAGCCACTAATAACGCCTTTTGCTTTTGCAGAAACATGAGATATCGTTCTAAATGATTCTCGTGAAAAAATATTGGTAATATGCACCTCAATTACTGGAGCCGAAACAGCTGCAATCGTATCCCCTATTGCCACTGAAGTATGTGTATAACCTGCAGGATTTAAAATAATTCCATCACATTCTTTTCCTGCACGTTGCAATTCATTGATTAACTCTCCTTCTACATTACTTTGAAAATATTGAAATTCTATTGTTGGATACGCTGATTCTAATTCCTTTAGATATGATTCAAATGTTTGATTGCCATAAATATCATTTTCCCGATTACCGAGTAAATTTAAATTGGGACCATTTATAATAGAAATTTTCATGATTTTAATTTAAAAGTCAAAAATTAGAAATTAGAAATTAGAAATCGTTTGGTGTTTGGCGTTTGGTGTTTGGTGTTTGGTGTTTGGTGTTTGGCGTTTGAACCTCTTGAACTCATTGAACCTCCTAAACTTCTTAAACATCTTAAACCTCCCAAACCTCATAAACCTCTAAAACCTCTAAACCCTACCCCATCATTGCCATAAAATCATCAAACAAATATCTACTATCATGCGGACCTGGCGTAGCTTCTGGATGATACTGAACAGAAAATGCTTTCTTTCCTTTTATTCTAATTCCTTCAATACTTTCATCATTTAAATTCACATGCGTTATCTCTATAGCAGGATTAAGTTTTACCGCATTTGCATCAATTCCAAAACCATGATTTTGTGTAGTTATTTCAGACTTACCTGTAATAAGATTTTTTACAGGATGATTTAGTCCACGATGCCCATGATGCATTTTAAACGTATTTATTCCATTGGCAAGCGCCAACAACTGATGTCCTAAACAGATCCCAAAAATTGGCATATTCGCTTCTAAAATCTGCTGTACAGTTTTGATTGCATAATCCATTGGAGCTGGATCTCCAGGACCATTACTGATGAAGTATCCCGAAGGGTTAAATTCTTTTAATGTGTCAAAATTTGTTTTTGCATTAAAAACTTTTACGAATGCACCTCGTTCCACCAAACAATTTAAAATATTTTGCTTTACCCCGAAATCTAGTACAGCAATGCGTATTTTACTATTTTCATCTCCCAGTGTGTAACTTTCCTTTGTACTTACTATTGAAGCCAGTTCCAAACCATCCATCGAAGGCACTTCTAGCAACTTCGACTTCAACTGATCCACATCATTAACTTCTGAAGAGATGATGCAATTCATGGCTCCGTAAACCCTAACATGCGCAACCAAAGCCCTTGTATCTAATCCATTAATGGCTACAATTTGTTGTTCTTCTAAATATTGCTGAAGGGATTTGTCGCCCAAGAATCTACTGAATTTTTCTTCTAAATTTCTACCGATAATTGCTTTTACTTTTACAGAAATGCTTTCTACATCTCCAGAATTTGTACCATAATTACCAATATGTACATTATTCATGATAAGCACTTGGCCATAATAACTTGGATCTGTAAATACTTCTTGGTAACCTGTCATACCCGTATTGAAACAAATCTCTCCTGTTGCAGTACCTATTTTCCCAAATGCAAGTCCTTGAAAAACAGTTCCATCAGATAGAACTAGTGTAGCATTATTTTTTTGTTGTGTTTCCATTATTTTAAAATTATACAAAGTAAGTAAGTCTATTCTAAACTAAAAAAAATAATCAAAAAAAAAGCCCCGAAATTTCGGGGCAATATTTTTAATAATATTTATTATGCTTCAGTTGTTTCAGTTTCAATATCATCACTTGCCGTATCTGTAGAAGCTTCTGGTAATGAAGTCGCTTCTTCTTCAGTTGCAACTACTTCTTCAGTGGTTGTAGTTTCTGTTGTAGTTGCAGCTTTTTTCTTACCTGCACGACGTGTTTTCTTAACTGCTTCACCAGCTTCTGTTATTGAATTGCCATATATTTCATTGAAATCAACCAATTCAATCATTGCCATTTCTGCGTTATCACCAATACGAGCACCCAATTTGATAATACGTGTATATCCTCCTGGACGATCTGCTACTTTTGGCGCAACTACAGTGAAAAGTTCTTTTACAGCAGCTTTGTCGTTAAGATAACTAAACACAATTCTATGGTTGTGCATAATCGACTCTTTACTTTCTGTAGCTTTTGTTTTGGTAATTAGTGGTTCGATGTAGGTACGTAAAGTTTTAGCTTTAGCTAATGTAGTTGTAATACGCTTGTATGTAATCAACTGACAACCTAAATTCATCAATAACGCTTTTCTGTGAGAAGCTGTTCTACTTAAATTATTATTTTTATTTCCGTGACGCATGACTTTTTATTTTTTACCCTGTACCGTGTCAGGAATTACAAGGTTTGTGAATTAAATTATTAAATTTTCGTTGAGTTAAATTTCAACAATTAAAATTGATACTAAGACTCGTCGTCTAATTTCAATTTGCTTAAATCCATTCCAAAGCTTAAACCTCTTTCATGTAAAACCTGATCGATTTCACTTAAAGACTTTTGGCCGAAGTTTCTGAATTTCATTAAATCTTCTTGCTCGTATTGTACAAGCTCACTTAACGAATTGATTTTAGCCGCTTTTAAGCAGTTGAAAGCACGAACTGAAAGATCTAAATCTTCTAGTGGCGTTTTTAGCATTTTACGCAATTGTAAAGTATGCTCATCAACCATATCTTCTTTCTTATCTTCTTTCGTATCAAAAGTGATGTTTTCATCAGTAATGATCATCAAATGTTGAATAAGAATACGACTTGCTTGCTTAACCGCTTCTTCAGGATGAATGGTACCATCAGTAACCACTTCCATGATTAACTTTTCGAAATCGGTACGTTGTTCTACCCTTGTATTTTCAATCAAATATTTTACATTTTTGATTGGCGTATAAATCGCATCAACTGGAATATATCCAAAATGAGATGATTTATCTTTATGCTCTTCAGCTGGTACATAACCTCTACCTCTTCCGATAGAAATTTCAATATCCAACTTAGCGTTACTGTCTAATGTGCAAATCAATAATTCTGGGTTCATTACTTCAAAAGTAGGTGAAACTTCAGCAATCATTCCAGCAGTAAATTCTGTTTTATTTTTTATAGACAATGTAACTTTTTCTGAAGCAACATCATTTTCTAATTTACATTTCAAACGAACTTGCTTTAAGTTTAAAATGATTTCTGTAACGTCTTCTGTAATGCCTTTTAATGTTGCAAATTCATGGTCAGCACCAACGATATTGATTCCTGTAATCGCATACCCTTCCAATGAATTTAACAATACCCTACGTAAAGCATTTCCAATGGTAACACCGTATCCTGGTTCTAATGGACGGAATTCAAATTGCGCTTCGAAATCGTTAGCTTTTTGCAGAACAATTTTGTCTGGTTTAACAAAATTAAATATTCCCATTTTATATGTTGTTTAATTGTTTTTAAAATATCCGGAATTACCGGTTGATTTTGAGTTTAGCAAATGTAAAGTCAATCAGATTACTTACTGTAAAGTTCTACAATAAGTTGTTCTTTTATGTTCTCAGGTATGCTTTCTCTTTCTGGATAAGCTATGAAAGTACCTTTCATTTCAGCTTTTCTTCAATCCAACCAATTGAATTTAGGTTTTTTTCCTTTTCAATTTCCAGTAATAATTTTTTTTGATTTATTCTTTTTTTTTTATCCAATTTTATCTATTGT
>Ga0114972_10001868_pt1 | contig 15711 bp, 14 predicted proteins | sample M_140807_EF_Meta_FD_87354 | JGI IMG/M metagenome (GOLD analysis project Ga0114972, IMG submission 87354) | Freshwater microbial communities from Lake Montjoie, Canada to study carbon cycling - M_140807_EF_MetaG | ecosystem: Environmental > Aquatic > Freshwater > Lake | place: Lake Montjoie... | reverse complement strand
ATTTGATAACTCTCCCATTTGATAACTCTCCCATTTGATAACTCTCCCATTTGATAACTCTCCCATTTGATAACTCTCCCATTTGATAACTCTCCACCTGACTGTTCATATAGAATAAAATATTCTATATGACTAATTACTATACCTAAAAATCTAAAAATCGGATAAATAATGTATTAAAGCGCCGGGAGATAATCTAGTTAGAAAATCATGCACCACCGGCTTTCGCATTACTACCTTCGCACCAGCCGCCATTGATGGAATGAAAACCTCGTGATGTAATTTATGAACCAGGGGAAAATATTTCGCCGGACATTTCTCCCCCGTACGTTTGATATAATTCGCCACATAGAGTCCATGAATATGGGTAACGAAGTTCTCGAACTCTATATGGAATTTCTGGAAAAGCCCCATATACTGGGGGAAAAAATGCAGGAATTCGGGAATCCGCGACTCCGCCCAGAGTGAGAAAAATAGAAACTGCATATTCGGATGATTGCTACGAAGTTCTCGTAAATAGTTATATCCCATATTCTCTATATGACACCTATCGCCGGTTCTCAAATTTGTTAGCATATAGCCCATGAAAAAAGGATTCGTCATTATCATATAGTCGTCATATTGATCATTATCATACGAGGTAGGAAACTCGATGAGACCGCGTAGATTGATAAAACAGTCCCACTCCTCGTAGATAATGGGTGGGATATAAATCGCGCGATTATCACATATATGATATACGGCAACTAAATAGACCACGGGGTTATCAACCTTCTGGACGATATGGTTGGCCGGATGGCGTAGGACGAATGTATACGAATACTCTTTGGGAAAATATTCTAGGAAGGCCATGGAATTCAAATCCTGGCCTTCTTCTGCCCTGAATGCATCTAAAAACATCTGACGGAATGTGTGTTGGGGTTCCTCCGGATCACTCCGATACTGGGTCCTATAATACCAATAATGGGCGCCTACGGCGCCCTTTGTACCCAATTCCCATGCACAAATGCGATCGTCGTAGAAAAGGGTCATCATCGTCCCCTCGATACAGTCATTCACATATATATCATCCGTTATTTCGGGGTATTTCGCCTTGAATTCTTCCGGGCTAATAGCAGAAGGCGGCGTAAAAGAGAGGAGTTGGTTCTCCGGTGTGGAAAATATGACCGACCGGTATTTACCGTCGGAAGGGTTATCATCCTGTCCATTTGTAATAATCCTATATGACACAGCGTTCTCGGTATTCTTTTGCGATACGTATTCCTTTATTTTCATATTTTCGTTTTCGATAAGTGGATCAACCATATAGTTGACATAAATATATTCAGCATCGGCGCCGTCACTCTCGCCTCCGCTATAGTATTTTGGGGGTTGGGTTCTCATTGATATGGCAGACTTTATAAAGATACGCGGCTTGTTTTTATGTTGATTTATGATAAGAATATCCAAGTATTATAATGTTGATCTATATGACACCTCGTTTTTTCCATATCTCCGTTATATCCCGCATATATCTCCTGTATATGATAATATCTCGCGAAGAATCCTATAAACATAATAGATAGGAGTGCTACGCATATACGAATATTGACCCTATTTGATAATGGCCGGCCTATAAAAATATAGTTTACTAGGTTGAAAAATCCCATGTATATGACGGTATGAAAAATAACCGACCTTACTATTTGTCCTATAGTATAAATATTGAAACATTCGTAGAATCCGAGTTTTGGATTCGTAGTTCGTAAATATAATTCTGTAAACATTATATATGATTCTAGATAAATATTTATCGTATGATACTAAAGTCGTAATTTCGATTATGTTTGCCGGATTATGGATTTATTTCCGTACTGCACAATGTTATTCTATGATACCTCGAGAACATATATTCCCAGTTATATTCGTTATGGGTTGGACTTATTTGAATTATTATGAACCACTTTTTCTTCCTATAGGATTATCTATTCTCATCATCTATTCGCATCTATCCTTTTTCTTGGATATGGAACCATTTTAGCCTTTCCCTTCCCTTCATTCGGCTATAATAAAATATTCTGATATAGAATTATCTTTATATGTCATATAGATGTGTTTCTTCGATTTCTGCTTCGCACCCCAACCAATCGAAAACGAATATACGTATCGCGATGAACTAGATGCGATTGACCAACAGTTGAATATCATACGGCATAATACAAATGAGAAATTGAGAAAATTAAGAGAAATAAATGCCAGGAGAAAAGAATCCCGTATTGCGCGTCATAAAAATAAATAGATAAAATTGATTTCAAATTATCCTATAGGACAATATGCATACCATGCAACTCGATCATACAAAGTTGAATAACCCGGCATATAATATATTCCAAGAATTGAAAGTACCAGAAGACGTCGTCAATATGAAATGCGGCGAAACCCGTATATTATACGTCGACCTAGGAGTCATTTACGTAGAAAAATGTATTGGTTCGGTTCTCAAACAAGTGATTGATAAGGGGTCTCTACATAAACTCCCCTTCGATTTCAAACTCATGATTATCGATCCTCTATTATCTGACCCCTATCGTGAGAAACCGATCTCCCCTATGTTCTTGAACCGACGAAGAGAAATCTATTTATGTAATAACGTGGAAAAAATGAATAAAATGGGTCAAATAGAGAATCCTATCCGGCTTATTGGTAGTTATACGAATGTAATCAGAGATGTGGATCTATCTGGTAATCCGTTCGAATATTATGTTCTCGTATATACGAAAGGTAATCTATATGACGGTACGCGCCACTTTATGTCTACTAGTAAACTCGAAGATATACAGCAAATCTTACTCCGGAGAAATCTGAAAAAGATAATTACGGCGATCGGAAAAAATAATATAGATAGCATAGAGTTTTTAAACCGAGAAAAAGATCGAGAACTTTTTCAGAAAGAATTTATGAAAATAGTAGAATTCCTATTATACTATATCGTCGCCCTAGTTATTATTCTATTTGTCCATATCATCGATTTTTATAAATAAAAATATACTTCATCTACATTGGCCAGGGGCGAAGAATCAGGTAAATTATCATATAGGAAATTTCGTAGTTTTTTAGCCGAAGGCTTGACGCCATAGGGACTCTTTGTCCACCAATCTCTAGGATGTAAATTATTCCTATTTGACATAACCGTATTAAGCGCATCTCTGATATCGTTTTCATCCGTGAATAGGGCACCCGTTTCTTCCGTAATATATTTCGACCCACATATGATTTTTTTATTCATGATGACGGGGACGTCTTTTATTAGGGCTTCGGCCACTACTCGGGGCGATGCATCGGCGATATTGGGTATGAATAATATACGGGATTCATATATGGCAGTTTGGAATTCGTCATATGGTAAAAAATCGACCACCTTTATTTTCGACCCATAGGTCTCTTCGAGACCACAATTGATGCGGCCGACGACTAAGGCCGAGAGGCCGTATTCTTTAATCATAATAGGAAAGCATTTTTTGGCTAAATCGAAGTTGCGATTGGTTGCATTCCAACCATCTATAGGACACGTATCATCGTCTTTTAGACAGATATATATGAAATCGTATTTCTTAGTATACTTCTTTATGTTCTCGTCGGTATCTGCATCGTAGAAATCGGATTCGCTCATGTCCAATAGAATATTGTATTGGGTAAACCCATAATCGGTTGGATCCTTTACACATGAAAGCCAGATTTTGATTTTTCCTATATAGTCGAAATTGAAATTGGCGGTATAATCGTCTGCCGTGCCATCTTTGAATGGTTTAGGGAAGGATTTATATGCAGTAATACCGAAAATCTGGATTCCATTTTTTTGATATTCGTCAAATAGGTTGATTCCCCTATCATCTCGGAAAGGGCCCGTTACTGCGACTATTGGTAGGATATTATTACTCGCGTCGCGGAAATAGCGATAGGGGAATATGCGTTCTTTTTCGTGTTCTTGGAGGGTAATTAAATAGTCTTGGTTGAATCCTTCTATCCACTGGGATTTGTTTTTGTAATAGGTCATATAGATATAAATTCCTATTGTAATTAATATTACGATTACGAAAAATGTCATATATTATACTATTATATGATATATGCCTAGACCAAAAGGGGCTAAAAATAAAACTACTGTTGCAAAGGCGGCGGTGGCGCCGAAGGCGCCCAAAGAGCCTAAGGTAGTAAAGGAACCAAAGGTAGTAAAGGAACCGAAGGCACCGAAGGCGCCGAAGGCGCCCAAAGAGAAAAAACTAACAGAAGAACAAATCAGTAAATTAAAGGAAAAGCGTAATAAATGTATCCAAAAATATAGAGAAAAATGGAATAAAACAAAAGCGAAAATGGCTCCTAAAAAAGAAAAACAAACTAAAAAAAAGCGAGAACCTACCGTATGAGTTTTAGGGGGAAAGGATATATATGTATTATATAATACATATATAATGAACTACCCAAAAGAACAAGAAGACATAGTGGAAATTGGAGAAATAGAAGAAGTAGAATATAAAGAAATAGGAGGATCAGAAGAAGGAGAAGAAACAGACAAAAAAGAATCATATAAACGAGAACAAGAACAAAAGGCCGATAAGCCATATGCAATAACTATAGAACTAGGCGATATTATACAAATCAATAGTCCGCAAAACTTGAATCTCCATGATAATACTATCTATGTGACATATGTTGATGAATATAAATTGAAGGGTACGAATATTGCCACATATGAGTCTATACAACTTAATATCGAGAACCAGAGGTTCACAGACGAATCTATAAGACAAATCGCAATCCTTAGTCGAAGTGAGGTACCCGGATATGCCCGGCAAAATGGTCTTATACAAGGTGTTTGGGTAGATATCTATTTCGGTATGAATATACCCACCGTCATTACCGGCGAGATAACGAATTTAGATGAAGATCAAATAGAAATCACTACTGTGCCTTCCCTTGATGCTATATATATCGATTTTGAATATAAGGGTCTACCTGAACATATACCCATACGCGAGATTGTTATAAGACAGAAGCCCGAACGGTTTAATAAGTTGAATATTTTGAAACTACGCGAAGGCCGAGAAGAAGGTGAGGAAATCGATATAGAAGATTTATTGAAGGGGGAAGGGGAGGGGCAGGGCGAAGGGGATGGCGCCGAAGGCGCCGATAAAATCAAATTGGGTGAACAAGGAGAACCCGAGGATAATATCCGCGATATTTTGAGAACCACCCTACGTAAATCATCCTCCGGTATCATATACGGAAAACGCCTCGATTCCGTCGTACAAATCGTCGAAGTCGCAGAAGAATATAAACGCTATCATATAGATGAACAAATCAATAGTCTATTGGACGAATACCTCTCCACTGTTCCCAATAGTGCGCGTACAAAGTCATATATGAATCATATCCATACCTTGATTGAGAGATTCCGAGAACTTCGTACCAAGTTCTCCAATTTCGACGAAAATGCCGATATAGAATCCCTGAAAATAAAGGGCCCTGCATATAAACCCCTATTAGACCCCCTATATAATCTGACCGCGGTACCTAAATGGCTCGTTCCCGTCGTCGGTTTACGAAAGAAACTCTATTCGAATGATAAAGATATGATAGATGGAGCCAGCGTTGTCATATATAACATGAGTAATATACTATTAGAAGAAGAAGATACGAAAAATAGGGCGTATTATAAAAATAATGCGAAAGTGGACGAAGTCAAATACGCCTCCATGTACAAACAGACCCGCGATTTCCAAACCCCCTTCCTACCACCTTCGAAAACCGATATAAATATCCTATGTGATAAACCCGTCCGTGCAGATTTAGAGGCCGTCGTCAATAATGGGGATTGGTTCTCGACTACCGTCGAATCCAATAAAATAGTCAGAAAGAAGAATATTACCCAGTCTTATAACGTGGGACTCACCCATGTGACATCCCATATAGAAAAGGGAATACATACCTATATGACAGAACCCATGACCCCCGCGGATAATATTCATATAAAATCGTTTATTATGATGCCTTCCTCCGTCATCCATTATTCTCGTATCCAAAATTCGAGAACGAATATTTTGGATAAGACCGACCTGGCGAATAACCCCTATTACTTGGGTATGTTCTTGGAGAAGGATAAGAACCCCTATTTCATCGGCGATCTAGTAAAAGAGGCCGAATATAATATCTTTTCAAATAAGATAAAGGAATTCATTCTATCTGACGAAATCGGGACGGGGTCAACGGGTAACCAATTCCATAAACTATTGGACGTCATTTTACCGAAAACCAACGTAATCCTTAACCAAATCATACCGCATATGTCCTATAAGACATCCTTCCATAGTGTGGTGAAATACTTGGAACCCTTCGGTATTTATCCCGAGGATATCACGTTCTCGAAATTCTATACGGGGAAGGACGAAAAGACTTTATCCTCCTATGGCGAAATCCGGGGATATATCGAGAACCAAATACGGAATCTTCGGAAGACCTATAAAGAAAAAGGGGAACTATTCCAGAAATTCGGAGAACGTATGAACCCCGCGATGAACCCCCTCGCTATTATTAAAATTCTAAAGGAGAAAAAGGAGAATATCGAACTCCTCCTCACATCCTATAAAATAGAAGAAAGGAATGATTCCTATAGGACAAGTCCGGAGGTTCTCGCCGCAATGATAAATAAAGACTATGGGACCCTATATTCCCTATTACTATCCTCTATGATGAGTACGCTATATACTCCGAATAATCTCGCCCTCTTCCCACCGGCCGAAGATGGGGATATGTCAGATATAGAGAAAATCAAACCGGGCGATTGTAGTAGGAAGGTATTGACCAAGAAATATACTTCTATAGGACAATTACAGAAGGATAACGGTACTGTGGAGGTCTATTACGATAGCGATTTCGATGATACCCCCTATGATATTTTACAAAAATATAAAGAAAAGAAGAAGAATATGTTAGCGGAAGAGTTCCCCGAATTCTTGACGGAGAACTTGATACAGAAACACGATTGTCCTATAGAACTCGCGCCAGAATTGGCCGCGACCCTTATCGCCGGTAAACGCGCCGTAAAAGAGGGGGAGTACGCGGTTCTCGAATTGCGACCCCAACCCCTATCTAAGGATTCTTCGGAGGAAGAAAAGGCGAAAATGGAGATCGAAGCCGAAGTCCGTGTCAAATATCAATATTACCGCCGGGTCAAAGACCACTGGGTACAAGAACGCGATATTGACGAGAACGCCTTTTTGGATAGTAATTCCCTCTTCTGTAATATCCAGCCCGATTGTACGAAAGTCGAGTTGGGCTGTATCTCGAATGAATCTGCTATGGGTCATATAAAACGTATTGCCTCTATGCGTGCTAAAAAAGAGTTTGAAGATAGAATCGATATTTCGGCGAAGGAAATAGAACAAAATATTCTATCTGACATACAGCGCCAATTACGCCGAATGGTCAAATTAGGAGTCTTATCCACAATTCAAACAGAAAGATACGACTATTTGGCCAATGCACTCGGAACCATGGCTATAAAACCCGATACGATCGTATCCCCCTATGCCCGACTTCGCGACCTAATCCTGGGACAGACCGATTTCGCAAAGAGACAGAACGATATTGTCATGTTCGTCGAATTATATTGCCGCGAGGCCATGGTCGAACAATTGGGCGAGAACCTAGCATGGAAGTTTTGTCAGGCGACCAATATACCCCTTATACCAACATTTCTATATGACCTGGCGTATGCGTTCATCAGCGGTAGCGATTATAGGGGTTTGCTAGATGAGATCTGCGCTAGAATCGGGGTTCTCAGCGAAGACGGCGATTCTATCGTAGATAAACATACGGGATATGTGATCCGGAAAATCGATTTCTCTAAAGAGGAGGGGTTCTCCGCAGAGGGCTTCCGTATTACTACGAATGCCGTATTGGAGAAGGACTTGGGAACTGTGGTTCTCGAGAACTTGGGGAAGAAAGTGGCCCGTGAATTTGAAGATGAAACATCGAAATTGATCTATAAGATTTTCACGTTCATTTCGGCGAATGTGGGACTTCCTACCGAGGCCATCTTCGATTTCGTCCATTCCGTCGCTAGCGATATTATCAAAAAGACGATTAAATCAGAAGAAGTTTATAATAGTCAAATAGAGAAATTGACCAAACAGGCCGAGGCGTCCAATAAGAAATTTAAAGCCGCTACTTATGTCAAATATAGGAATGAAAATATCATCCATATTGTAACTTCGACCACCCTGGTCGCTATCCAGACGGCCATGCCCACTTTTTTCACGAAAAAGACCTACCCCGGGTGTGTCCGCTCTTTCGAGGGCTATCCTTTCACCGGTGTGGAAAATCTCCGGGGTATTCAATATTTGGCCTGTATCCTGGAGAAATCGAGGGCGTCTATTGAACCATGGGACTCTATTAAATCGCTCAAACAAGATGTTCTCGTAAAAAGAATCAAGGATACTATCGAGAACTTTGTCGTCAAACACCCCAAGGTAGACGAGGCCTATATCTTGAAACGCCAGTATTTAGAACAGAACCCCGACGTAGAAATCGAAAAGGAACACGCCGTAGAAAAGTGGAGAACCTTCATGCCGCCCTTGGTCAATGTACAAATAACAAAATCCGTCGCAGGTATTGGCGAAGGATTCTACGAAGAACTCATTGCCGAGATAAAAGACGGGAAGTCATATAGAACTTCTGAAAAGGAAATGGTTCTCAAAAGTAAAGTCGCCCATTTTACGGCGGCGATCATTGAAAGTATCCAGGCCATCGTCCATAATAAAGAACTCTTTTTGAGAACTTCGGGAAATATACCTTTCTTACAAAACGCGTGTTGTAATGAACGCGAAAAGTCCATCGTACCCATTTACTATTTTATAGAAGAAGATGAGAAGATCAAATCCTATGTGAAGTATGCGGCCAAATGTGCCGAATTGTCCTATAAGATTAATTTGCTATCAAAGGCCGCTATCTTTTCACCGCCACCTTCATCGGTCTCGCCATCGGTTGTCCAAATTGGTACTACGGAAGATAACCTATATGACACTATTTTCCACTATTTGGGTATCGATCGGGGCCTACCTATTCCTCCGGAATTCGAGATGATTCTACAAGAAATACCTGATGGATATAATGCTAGTTGGTCGATCATAGATAAAATCGGGTATTTTAAACGGATGGGGAAACGATTCGATGAGAACCAATTCTATCAGGTTATGCAAATCGTGGGGCGGCGTAATATCGTTAAACCGTATGTAGCGCCGAATATTTCGCCGGTGGATGCATTACGCGAATTCTTGACGGCTTTTGCTAAGGTTAAGACCGACATAAAGGTGAATACCGACGCTAAGGTGAATACCGACGCTAAGGTGAATACCGACGCTAAGGTGAATACCGATACTAAGGCCACTTCGAAGGGTCAAATAGGAATTATTGAACAGGGTCTGGCGAATAATATTTTGGCGAAATTGAAAGATTACCAACCCAAGGGCGTTTATAATACCCGGGATAAGAAGGAAGACCGCGATCTACGTAGCTATTTGATAAATGCAAATACGGAAATGCATCGCGGAATCATGGACTTCTTCCGTGTTCATGGTAAACTATCGAAGAAGCGACTCAATGAGGTCGATACCTTTTTACGAAATCTCTGCGTATTTCATATAGAAGAAGATATAACCAAGTCCAATAAAAGAATTGATATAGGACTCTTTCAAATCGCCAAACATATGAAAAATGCGATATATGATATCACTAAGATTCTCCCCAATATTATCCTGAATGATGTGGATATATATAGTATACCCAATTATTGGGGTCTATCTGACTACGACGGAGACGACTTATATAGTTTCATAAAGTCTCATATAAAATCCTTGAACGATTTCCGCGAGGACTGGGTCATACATGGTCTTATCCGGGGAATACAGGGGAAATTGGCCGATCTCACCCTACTCATCCAGCATATTCCTCTACGTAATCCCATGGTCAAAAATGATACACTCTATTATTCTCTATTTGATAAAGAACAGATTTACTATTTACTTGTATATACATTCTATTCCATCCTATATGAATATATCACCACGGCCAATAACGATGAATATTTGAAACGGGATCTTTCCCAGGCGAAACAGGACCGGCGTACGAAAATCCGCGAACAGAGGGATCCTTCTAAGTTCTCTATGGAAGAGGATGAAATAGATGATCTATATGACACATTGGAAGAAGTCCAAATAGACGTTGGTAATCAACTCGCCTTGAAAGAACGCGTGGCCCAGCTACTTTTGGGTTATATTACCATTACCGAGTCCAATAAAGAATATACGAATTATAGTTATGCGATGATAGATAAGAAAGTGAAGAAGAGTCGAGAACGCGAGAAGAAGATGATTACCGATAGGTTCAAGACGATTACTGTGGACGAACGTAAGGTGGAGAATATGATGAAGCAATATAGGATAGGTAAATGGAATGTGGGCCAGCAGAAGGGTCTCATAGTATATGATAAAGATACGAGTGATCGCGAACGTATGGAAATGATTGCGAGAGAGAAGAAGGAGGAGAAGGAAATCGAATTTGATTTGATACATCAAGAATTGGAGAGGGGCGAAGGCGAAGTCGAGAACGTGGGGGAGGACTTGGACCCCCTTGTCCGATTCGAAGAGGATTATGCGGAACAGACGGATATAAGGGGGATGCACCAGGACTATAACGACGGGGTTTTCTATGAGGATGATGCCATGGAGGATTTCGCGGATGATTAGATTATAATTATGATTTACAAAATATATAACATAATTAATTGCATTCAATGGGCGCAAACTATATCTATATAAGTCATATAAAAATAACTGTCTGGAATTTTTAGAAGACTTCTTTATTTCTTGTTTTGTATTTTATAGTTTTGCCGCCCTTTTTTGATTTCTTTTTTGATTTTTTTTTAGAATATGATTTACGAGATGATTTACGAGATGATACACTTGATGATTTTAATAAACACCATATAGCTCCAATTTTATCAATATATCTAGGATGTTCTCTATCGCCAATAATAGAGCCCAACCACCAAAATGTCCCTGGATTATCATAATATAATATATCTAACATTGTTGCTACGTGATATTTTTGTATTTCTGAAATATTTATACTAGTACTTTCAGTTATAAATTCACTAATAATAACATCTGTTATAACGTTATCCTTTGTAACTTCTTTCTGTTTTTTTCTGCTAACGTTTTGACTAGTAAGTTCTTCACTAGACGGATGATTCGTTTGAATGTATCTGTTAACTAAACCTATATTAAATTTTACAAAGTTTTCTTTGCGGTCAATAAGGATACCAGCGTCAATACTTATAGATGTTCCATTGCTAACTTGTATTTTTTCTAATATAGTTTTCTCTTCTTCTGTGCTTGCCAAAGTTATTGCTTTTACCCTTTTATCATATATTTTCTTTTGTTTATCTTCCCTCAATTTGTCAATTCTTGTAAATATAGAATTAGCTGGTTTTAAGTCTGACGCAATTTTACCTGCACATGCTAGTTTTAGTAAATTTACGGCAGATTCTATAGAAAATGTTAAATATTCTTCACTAACATCGATTGCAACTAATGGTTCTGTAAAAAATATACCAATATGTGTTACCTTATCATGATTTAAAAATTCAAGCATTTTGGTAATATAATTAGAAGTCGTTTCATCTTCTTGATTCTTATCCCACTGCTGTATTAATTCCATAGCCCTCTCTTTATCTAATAATTCAGACCCATAAAAATATACTCCATCTCCATCTCTTTCAAGTATGATTGAATTATCTGTCTCTTCTTTAAATCTTGATAATGGTGCAACGTTTTTAGAACCGAAGTCTCGAATATAAACTGATAAAGTATCCTCATCAGTATTATTATTTTCATCTAATAATACTATTTTTATAACACATATTCTACGATTATTATTATTAGTATCAAAAGCATAAAAAACAAAGCCATAAGCACCCGCATTTGATAAAAAATTGATTTTTATATTAGGATCGTGCATTACCCTTTCCAATATTATAATGCTATTAGATTCAGCAATAAATTCAGCCATATATATAATGAATATCTCTAAAAAATCGGTAATAATCGGTTGAAAGTGAAAAATATAAGAATCTAATCATATAATAGAAATATGCTATCCATAAAAAAAATCAGAAAGAGAAAAGTCGTATTTGCTATCGTCCTTTTCTTGGCGCTATTTTCCGCATTTCATGCTATTAAACCCGGGTTTGTATATAACCAAGATGGTGGTATAAGACCCTTCGGAATCGGCTATCGTGATAAAACTGTCATCCCCCTCTGGCTCATCGCCATTGTTCTCGCTGTATTGTCCTATATAGTCATTTTAGGAATAACCCAATGAAAATTCTTTATATGACAATATATACGCGATCCTTTGTTCCTTATCAATGGATTCCCCTAAATTAATCGAATATGGTACTATGCAATATATGCAATCTATTCTTTCGCGATGTCATGAAAACCGTGTGAATATTTATTTATATGCACTGAATACGGGGGTTCTCCTCTTTTTTGGCGGCCTCTTATGTTTGGTATTATATTATTCTTATAGGACACGGCTCACGCCCGAAGAGGCTTATCAGAAGAGACTTAAAGAACAGGAATATGTTCTCTCGAAAATAAAGGTTTATAAAGAACATCAGCATCATATCGCACGAACCGCTGGATTTACGGCGCTTCCAGTGACGGATTCGGCCTTTGGTCCGAACTAGATTATGTGTCAAATCTCGTGTGAAGTACGCATGTCATACAGAATTAGTCAACATGAAGTACGCATGTCATACAGAATTAGTCAACATGAAGTACGCATGTCATACAGAATTAGTCAACATGAAGTACGCATGTCATACAGAATTAGTCAACATGAAGTACGCATGTCATACATTATTTATATGACAGAATAATATAATCATGATAGAAGAATTGAGAGAACATGCGATATCCCACGAAAATAACGCACAGAATAAAATCCTAGACTATTTGGAAGCCCTCATTCCCACCATCGACGAATTAGTCATCGAAGAACCCCTCTCCGGTGATATTGATTTAGAAGTCGTGGAAAAATGCGATTTCAAAAACGTCAATAAAATCCGATTCGCCCCGGGTCATATAACCAGTATCCGTAATATCCCCAAAACGATCAAACATTTCATATGTCCAAGGAATTTACTCACCCATTTAGAGGCCTTGCCCACCTCCATCGAAGTTCTCGAAATCCCCGAAAATGCCGTCCATCATATAGATCTAGCTCCTCTTACTAAATTAGAAACCCTCGATATTAGGGGGAATAGATTCGAAGTAATCGAGAACCTACCTAAGTCCATCAAATCTATTCTATGTGACAATAATCAAATACGCCGTATTAATTTAGCCAATGTCCAAGGCCTCAAGATATTACATTGTTCGAATAATGGACTCCTACATATCGAGAACATGCCCGATACTGTGACAGATTTCGAAATGGAGAATAATCCCCTAATCGATATCAGTCATAAGTCGGGTATGTTTGATACGCCCCATACCCATGATACAATGGAAATCGAATTTACCGATGCCTTGAACCAGTATTATGCGTGGAAGTCCAAATACGAAACGAAAGCCCATATACAAAGACGAACCATATATGAACGCGTAAAAATGAAACACGGTATAAAACGCGCCCAAAAAGAGGCCCAACGTGTCATACCCTCATGTATATTATGCGGGAAATCCGTAGGTATGGTTTTTGTTAAGAAAGATAATCATCTTATAGGACAATGTGGTTATAAAAATAACCGATGCCTCGATGTTAAGATATATATGGGGGAAAATATGTCTTTAAAGGGTCTTATAGAAGAATATAAATCCATCGAGGAATTCGGGAAAGAGGAAATCATCCAACTCAAATATAATACACTATTCAACTATATTACAGAGTCCGAATCCGTCAAAGAGTTCAAAGATAAACTCGAATTATATAATGCATCCATAGAAATACTGAAGGATTTCGAAGATAAATACGAGAACCTATATTTCAATCCGGAGAGAAAAGAGAGTCTCCGAAAAAAACGCTTGGAAATGGCCGACCTCCAAACCAAAATCCGAGAACTTTATGGTCAATATATGAAGGAGGGGAATCGCGATATTTTGGCCGCCGCGGTCGAAATCCATCAGAAAGAAGTCCTACCCTTGATCGAATCCATGAGATACTTGAAATATGATACCGTAGAAATAGATCTATATGACAATAAAATTAACCTAGTTCAAAAACCCGTTGGATTGAGTCATATAGATTATACTGTTGGAGAGTCTGCGAAAGTAATTACGTGGATAAAACGGGAGGGTGCGATTGAGAAAGATTCGATTAAATTAAAGGTGGATCGTAGGAAAGACGAGGAAGATGAGGAGGAGGAGGACTATTTACGATATGGCGGATAAAATGTGGTGGTTATGACTTACATCCATTATAATTATGTATACCGTCCCATATAACACCATTTTTATTTGACCATGCCTTCAGTGCGCAATTCCTCGATTCGCCGCCATTATATGTTGACCAGCGTACGTCCGTGAAATCGACTTTACCATTTTTTACATCATATCCAAATGGTATACTCTCGAAATTATACCCGTTTATATTTTCTGACTGATATTTCGAATTATCATTACTTCCGGGAACATAATACCTGGGATCATTGATATAAAAATAATCTGTTTCTGTTCTCTCTATAGAACCCGTATTTGATGGATTTATTTTACACGATCCGTCCATTTGGATTTCCCAGAAATCCGGACAGGGGTTCGTATTTTGTGGATAGATATCTTTCGGATATCTATAAAAAACAATCATAAATGTGATGAAGAAGAAGAGAATACATAAAGCGATCGATATTGTCAAATATTGGTATTTATAGAAAACTACGAATCGAATGCTAAAAATTATGCCTATTATAAATGAAATGAAAAAAACGATTGTAAGAATAATATTTATATTGTTATCCATATACATATTATTCTATTTTTCTCTTTTTCTCTTTTAATAACTATTGCAGTTTTGAGAATCCTTTGGTGCTGCTGGATTAATTAACCCGCTATTCGGACATCTAGTTGATACATTTTCTGAAGTACCAGAGCCGGTTTTTGTCATCAATAGTCCTACACCAGTTAGTGCTAAAATAAGTAAAACGATTGCTACGATCAAAACGATAGAATAGAAATTAAAGTCCATATATCATTATGTGATATTTTTTATATTTTTACTGTAATATTCTTCCATATAACATGTATTGCATAATGCAAAATATAAAACTACCATTCCTATTGTGCCTGTTATGCTTAATATAAATTCTGTAGTTTCTTCCTTTATATTTAATACTAAATAAATTTGCTCGGATATGTCATAGAATGTATTAATTATGGTATATAAAACCCATAACATAATAAATACGAGTGCAATAATATAGAAAATATAGTTTGTATCGAATAGTGTTTTTATAATTGTATTAAAATTCATATATATTTAGTCATAGTATTTTTATAATACCAATTTACTTTTGGTATACCGGATATTATAATACCAATTTACTTTTGGTATACCGGATATTATAATACCAATTTACTTTTGGTATACCGGATATTATAATACCAATTTACTTTT
>Ga0114972_10001866_pt1 | contig 15715 bp, 14 predicted proteins | sample M_140807_EF_Meta_FD_87354 | JGI IMG/M metagenome (GOLD analysis project Ga0114972, IMG submission 87354) | Freshwater microbial communities from Lake Montjoie, Canada to study carbon cycling - M_140807_EF_MetaG | ecosystem: Environmental > Aquatic > Freshwater > Lake | place: Lake Montjoie... | reverse complement strand
GCGGCCGGAGGGGGTTCGCGGCGGGCCGGCTGGGTGGGGCGCACCACCCAGCCGGCTGCCGGCGGAATTGGCCGTCCGACGCTCAGGCCTTCGCCTCGTCGAGCGCCTGCTGAAGGCGCGGCTTCGGTTGCACCCCCATGAACTGCTGCACGAGTTTCCCCCCCTTGAAAATCATCAGGGCGGGGATGCTCGAGACGTTGTAGGCCATGGCGGTCTCGCCGTTCTCGTCGACGTTCACCTTGCCGATCTTGAACGTCCCCATGTTCTCCTTGGCGAGCTCCTCGATCGTTGGGCCGATCATCCGGCAGGGGCCGCACCAGGGCGCCCAGAAATCGACCAGGACCGGCACGTCGGAATCGAGCACTTCCCGCTGGAAGTTCTCGTCGGTGAACTCAAGGGCATGTCCGGCCATCGCAAAAGACTCCTTCATTTCGGCGGGGGCGGGCGTCATGATGTCGTGGCGGCCTCCGTTCGGCCGGGACATCGCGTTCCCTAGTATACCGGTCCCCAACCTTGGGCAATCGCTTGGTCGCTTCTCCACACAACCCCGGCCATCGGATTTCGCTTCAGGGGGCGTGGGAGCCGCCGTCGGCCGGCTCGTCCGGCTGGGGGCGGTCGTTCGGTCGCCCCGGCGATCTCCCGGCCGGGGAGCGGATCGACCTGGTGATCGTCGCCCCGCGACCGGTGCTGGAGTCGGTGACGCTCAACGCCCGACCGCTCGTCTGGACGGACGTTTCAGTCGCCGGGCCCGGGATGGTCTGCGGGCGCCACGACGTCACGGCGGTGCTTGCCCGCAGGAATGACCTGCGGCTCCGCGCCACAGCCCCCGGCGAGGAACCGACGAGCAGTATTCGCGGCACGCTTCCCGACGGCGTGGCGCTGGTGTGGCTGGAGATCCTCGGGGCTTTCGGCCCGGATCATCCTTGACCGCGGGCCGGGCGATCGCTACGACACGCGTAAGGTGTGAAGGCCAAAGTGCCGAGGGACGATTCCCCGGCCGGCGTTCGCTCCGCACCACAGCCAGGAACTACCCCCGATGTCCGTGATCCGTGTCGGTTCCAACAGCAAGTACGCCAACGGGTGGAGCAACATCTTCGGCAGTGCGAAGGCCTCCGCCGGGAAGGCTGCGAAGAAGGCAGCCAAGAAGGTGTCGAAGAAGGCGACGAAGAAGAAGACCGCCGCCGGCAAGAAGCGCTGACGCGGTCCGGCCTTCGTTGTAGATGGAGGGGAGGACCGGTTCGGCCCGTGGCCTCGGGTCCCGGCCGCCCCGTGCCCGGCGGGGCTGGCGGCGTGCCACCGCGCGGAGGGTGGCGGATCACCCGCCGGACGGTTTTCCCAGGGCCCGCGCCCGATCGGCGGCCGCGACGACCGCGTCGATAAGCGCCCCGCGCACGGCACGCTGCTCGAGGATCGCCAGCCCGGCGATTGTCGTGCCCCCCGGGCTGGCGACACGGTCCTTGACCTGGGCCGGGTGTTCGCCGGTCTGTTCGATGAGGGCCGCGGTGCCGGCGACGGTCTGGATGGCGAGCGCCTGGGCCAGGCTCCGCGGCAGCCCCGCCTTCACGCCGCCGTCGGCGAGCGCTTCGCACAGCAGGGCCACGAACCCGGGCCCCGAGCCGGACAGCCCGGTAACGGCATCGAGGAGGGTTTCGTCGACGTCGTGGACGCTCCCCACGGCGGCGAGGAGGGCCGTGGCGGCCCGCAGGACCTCCTCCGGCACCTCGGGCGCTCGGCAGAGGACCGAGACCCCCTTCCCCACCAGACAGGGCGTGTTCGGCATGACGCGGATGATCCGCGGCGTGCCAAACCAGGCGGAAAGCGTCGCCACCGGGACGCCGGCCACGATCGAGACGACCGTCGCCCCGGCCTCGAGGGCGGGGGCGCACTCGCGGGCCGCTCCGGCGGCGTGTTGCGGCTTGACGGCCAGGAAGACCAAGGCCGCCCCCTTCACCGCCTCGGCCGAGGAGGGCGCGAGGCGGATCCCCGGCAGGCGGGCGGAGAGGCGTTCGCAGGCGGCGGCGACCGGGTCGTGGACGGTAATCGCCGACGGCGACACGAGGCCGGCCCGGCAGAAGCCTGTGGCGAGCGCCAGCGCCATCTGGCCCCCTCCGACCATCGCGATCGGCCCGATCGGGGGGGCGGCGCTGGTCGCAGGGGTCATCGGACGGTCTCCACCGGCGCGACCGCGGGAAGATCGCGATCGATGGCATCGAGATCGGGGCGCGACACCCAAAGCTGGCTGGCCGAGCGCTCTCCGTCGCGGCTGGCTGTCCACATCAGGAGCGTTCCGTCGGGAGAGAAGACCGGCAGGACGTCGGCCCCGGGGTGATCGGTGATCCGTAGCGGTGCCCCGGTCCGGAACGTTCCCGTCGCGGGATCGGCTTCGTACCGGGCCACCCACAGGTCGTAGTTGGGGCGCTGCGTCGGGTCGCTGTGATCGGCCCCGGTCCAGATCAGCCACGGCTTCGTCGGATGCCAGAAGGGAGCCCAGTGGACCCCCTTGCCGGCGGTGATCGCCGTGTCGCCACTGCCATCGGCTTTCATGACGTGGATCTGGAGCATGTCCTTCTCGACGCGGTCGGAGCGGTAGCAGATCCACTGGCCGTCAGGAGAGAAGAACGGCCCCCCGTCGTAGCCCGGTGCGTTCGTCAGTTGCCGAACGTTGCCCCCGTCTTCGCCATCGGCGACGTAGATGTCGGCGTCGCCGTCGCGGTTGCTGACAAACAGCAGGCTCGTTCCGTCGGGGGACCAGGAACACTCGGCGTCATAGCCGGGGCTGTTGGTGAGCTGCTGCAGGTCCGACCCGTCGGGACGGGAGGTGAAGAGGTCCATGTGGGGGTCGAAATCCCACTGGTAACGGCGGCGGCGGCCCGTGCGGGCATCCTCCTCGGCTTGGGCTTTGGCTTCGGCCTCGGTCTTGTCGATGGCCGGATCGGGGTGGCTGGAGGCAAAGAGGAGCCGCGCGCCATCGGGGGAGAACCAACTGCAGGTCGTCCGCCCGCGCCCCGGGCTGACCCGCGTGGGGGGAGTCGGCCGCGGGGCTGCTCCGTCGAAGGATTGCACGTAGATCTGGTAAAACGGATAACCGGCCGGCACCCCCTGATAGCAGATATGGCGGCCGTCAGGGGCGAAGTATCCCTCCCCAGCTTTCGAGAGGCCGTCGGTGACCTTGACGGGAGGGGCGAGATACCTGGCTTCGAGTTCCCGGGATGCCGGCGGTGACGGCGCCCGGGGAGCATCCTCCGCGGCGGCCTTGGTAGCCGGGGACCAGATCGCCGGGGACCCGAGAAAGAGGAGCGGGACGGCCACGGCGAGCGTTGCCGCCCGGGCCAGGAGCCGCTGGGGAGCGGAGTGGTTGAAGGTTTTTCTCATGGGCAGCAGTATACGTTCTGCCATCCATCCACGCGCCCCGGGAGGTCCACCATGAAGATCTACACGAAGACCGGCGATGCAGGCGAAACCGGCCTGTTCGGAGGTCCCCGGGTGCGGAAGGACCATCTCCGCATCGAGGCCTTCGGCACCGTCGACGAATTGAACAGTCATCTGGGGCTCGTCCGCACCCTCCCCGGAAGCGGGTCGATCGATGATTTCCTGCGGCGGATCCAATGTGATCTGTTCGAGCTCGGGGCCCAGCTCGCCACGCCGGGGGATGCCGCCGAGCGGATCACCGCGGCGCATGTCGAGACCCTCGAGGAGGCGATCGACCGCCACGACGTCGCACTTCCCCCGCTGTCGTCGTTCATCCTCCCCACTGGGACGCCGCTGGCCGCCGCGATGCACGTCGCCCGGACCGTCTGTCGGCGGGCCGAGCGGCGCGTCGTCCAGCTCGGCGCGATGCCGGATGCGACGATCCCGGTCAACGCGATCGAATACCTCAATCGCCTCGGCGATCTCCTCTTCGTCCTTGCCCGCCACGCCAACCACCAGGAACGGGTCGCCGACGATCCCTGGCACCCGAGTCGGCTGTGAGCCTCCCGCCCGCCGGAGCTGGCGAACCCTGCTGGGAGTCGAACACAGGCGGGGCCGACGGCTTCCGTCCCACCGTCATCCGCGGACGCGCGAGCTTGGCGGCGCTGCGGGAGCGGGTGGCGGCGGAACGGGCCGCCGGCACGCCGCCGCGGTCGATCGCCCGAATCGCCTCCGATCTCACCGATGGGATCGTCCTCGATGTCTGGGCGGCGGTGATGGATGATCTGCGGGCCGCCGCCGAGGCGAAACGGGGCTCCCTCGAGAAACTCGTCCTCGTGGCCCACGGCGGGTACGGTCGGAGGTGTCAGGCCCCCTACTCCGACGTCGATCTGATGATCCTCCACTCCCCCTCGTTGGTCTCGGTCGACACGAGCGTGGTCGCGGTGGCCCGGAGGCTCCTTCAGGAACTGTTCGACATTGGGTTGGAGGTGGGGCAGAGCGTGCGGACGGTGTCGGAGGCGATCCGCCTGGCCCGCTCCGATGCGACGGTGTACACCACGCTCATCGAGGCCCGCCTCCTCGCCGGCCCATCCGGCCCGGACGAGCCATTCGATCGGCTCACCCGGGATCTCGCCGGGGTCGCCCGCCGCGGCCCGGAGCGCCTGGTGGCCAAGCTGTGCGAAGCCCGCGCGGAGGAAGCCTCCCGCTATGGCGAGTCGACGGCACTCCTCGAGCCGAACGTGAAGCGGTCCCCCGGGGGGCTCCGCGATCTCCAGTTCATCCACTGGCTCGGGTATGTGGCGCATGGCACGGCCGACGCTGCGGCGCTCGTCGCCGCGGGCATGCTTTCCCCCCGCGACGCAGCGGTGCTCGCCGCGGCCGCCGACCACCTCCATGGCGTCCGGATCGATCTCCACCTCGCCGCCGGCCGCCCGGCCGACGATCTCACGCGGCAGATGCAGCAGCGTCTCGCGGAGGAGCGCGGCATCGCCCCCGCTCCGGGGCTCCTCCCGGTCGAGATCTTCATGCGGGAGTATTTTCGGCACACCCGTGAGGTCGTCCGGGTCGTGGAGACCGTCAAGGCTCGGGCGCTCCGCCGGCCCCGGCGCCCCTCCTGGGTAACGGGAATCCTCGGCCATCGCGTCGAGGACCGCTACCTCGTCGGGCCGACGACGGTTGCGGTCCTGGCGGCCCACCGGGGAGAGGTCGCCGCGAGTCTGGCGGCGGTGCTCCGCCTCCTCGAACTCTCCCAGACCTACGGGTGGCCGGTCGATGACGATTCTTGGGACGCGATCCGCGTCGCGGTCGGGGCCGCGGCGGGCGCCGACGCCGACGCCTCGCCACTCCCCGTCGACGTCTGCAGGGGGTTCCTCGCTCTCTTCGATCGCCCCGAGCGGCTCGGCTCCTCCCTCCGCCGTCTCCACGAAATCGGGCTCCTCGAGCGGATCATTCCCGAGTTTTCCCACGCCCGCGATCTCCTCCAATTCAACAACTATCACAAATACACCGTCGACGAACATTCGATCCGCGCGGTGGAGGCGGCGGTCGCCCACGGCGCCTCGAAGGGGTGGATGGCCGACCTGTGGAGGCATGTCGGGCGGCGGCATCTGCTCCTCCTGGCGCTCCTCATCCACGACCTCGGAAAGGGCTACGAGGAGGACCACAGCGAGGTGGGCCGACGGATTGCCGAATCGATCGCCGTCAGGCTCCGTCTCCCCGGGGATGAGGCCGGGATCCTCGCCTTCCTCGTCCATAAGCACCTCGTCATGGCGCACCTCGCCTTCCGGCGGGATTCGAGCGATCCGGCGCTCGTGATCCGCTTCGCCTACGAGGTCGGTTCGCCGGAGGTGCTCTCGATGCTCACGCTCCTGACGGCCGCGGACGTCGCCGCGGTCGGGCCCGGGGTGTGGACGGAGTGGAAGTCGGATCTCCTCGCCGATCTCCAGGCGAGGACTCTCCGCGTCCTCGACGGTGAGGGGGTGTCAGCGTCGTCGGGGCTGCTCCGCCTCGGCCTCGAAGCGCTGCTGGAGGAATGGGAACCGGATGATCCGGTCGTTCGCATCGGGCGGCAACTGCCGGCGTCGATGCTCCGCGATCTGCCGCCGGCGCGGATCCTCGAGGAATTGGTGCAACTCGCCCGCCTTCCGGCCGACGGGATCTTCGTCGCCACCCGCTGGCAGGCCGACACGTCGACCGTGGCGGTGACGGTGGGAACGAGGGAGAGTGTGGCGCCGGGAGTTTTCCACCGTGTCACCGGGGCGTTGACGAGCCAGCGGCTCGAGATCCTCGCCGCCGGCATCCACACCCTCGACGACGGCCTCGTGATCGACCACTTCACCGTCCTCGACCCCGACTTCACAGGAGCCCCGCCTCCCGATCGCTTTGCCGACATCGCCGCCGCGATCCGTGCGGGGATCCGGGCCGACCGGGCCCCGACCTTCACCCCGCGGCTCAATCCGCTCGCCCCGCGCCCCGATCCGGCGCTGCGCCATCCCGTCCGGGTGGCGATCGACAACGTCAGTTCGGAGACCTCGACGATCGTCGAGGTGTTCGCCACCGATGCCCCCGGCCTCCTCTATCGGATCGCCCGCACGCTGTTCGACGCCGGAGTGTCGGTGCGCTCGGCGAAGGTCGGCACCTACCTCGACCAAGTGGTCGACGGGTTCCACGTCACCGATCTGGAGGGGGGAAAGATCGACAGCGTCGAGCGGCTCGAACGGCTCCGGATGACCCTCGAGGAGGCGCTGGCTCCGCCGCGCAGCCCCTGACGCTCCGCCGCGCAGTCGCTCCGGCGCGCAGTCGCAGCCGCTCCGGCGCGCAGTCGCTCCGGGCCCGGGGACGAGGCTCCCGGCCCGGCGTCATTCGTAGGAGAAGACCCCCATCGCTCCGGCATACGTGCGCTGGGCCCGGCGCAGATCGAGGGTCAGGGCGTCGTCCACCCCGGTCATCGACTCGAACATTTTCCCTGCCTTTTGGCGCTTCTGCGGCAGCTGGAGGACCGGGTTGCGAAGCGTCTCGAGGAACGGCGTGGAGAAGTCGTCGAACAATTGCGCCCGGGCCTTGAACACCCTCTGGCAGACCAGGATCAGCGAATCGGCCTCCGTCGCCTTGGGCACCGGCCACGCCTCCGATTCCTCGCGGATCGTGCGGCTCTCGGCCTTCAGCTTCTCCAGTCCCGCGGCGACATCGTCGTCGGTGGTGGCACTCGATTCCTGGAGCCGAGAGGAGACGATGTCGGTGAACTTTTTCCTCGCGATCGACTGCCGACGGTTCGCTTTCGCGATCGCCTCGAGAAGTTTCTTCGCCCCGGTCCGTCGCTGGGAGGCGCAACCGGCGGCGAGGAGCGTTGCGACACCGGCGGCCAATCCCCCCAGCAGCAGCGACCGCCTCGGAAGCCGGTTCGATGCCGTCGGTTGGCACGGCCACCGGGGGCGTCGACTCCCACATGCTTCCACGACCCTCGTACGCATGCTCGGAAGTCTCCTGGCGACGAACGCCGGGGGAAAATTTTACAGTATCCTAACGGAACTCGACGCCCTGGCAATTCCGTTCACTCCGAGGAGGCTTTTCCAGCCGAGCCTCTGGCGGATCGGGGCGCACCAGGATCGATCAGAGGTAGGTGTTGACGAGGTTCTCGAAGAGCTCCTGCCGGCCACTCGTGCAGGGGGCGGCGTCCCCCTTGGCGAGCATTTCCTTCTCGAGCGACTCGAAGCTCTCGCTTCCCACCTCGATCCGCCGTCCGAGGGGCCCGGACCAGCTCGCATAGCGATCGTCGACGAGTTTCTTGAGGGCTCCGTCGGCCCGCATCGCCGCGGCGATCTTCAGCCCCCGCGCGAAAGCATCCATCCCGCCGATGTGGGCGTGGAAGAGGTCGATTGGTTCGAAGCTCTCCCGCCGCACCTTGGCGTCGAAGTTGACGCCCCCCGGATTCAGTCCGCCGTACTTGAGGATCGTGAGCATGATCCTCGTCGTCAGGTAGATGTCGGTGGGAAACTGGTCGGTGTCCCAGCCGACGAGCGTGTCGCCGGTGTTGGCGTCGATCGATCCGAGGTACCCCTGCATGCCGGCGACCTCGAGCTCGTGCTGCATCTCGTGGCCAGCGAGCGTGGCATGGTTGGTCTCGATGTTCATCTTCACGTGATCCGTCAGGCCGTACGTCTGGAGGAAATTGATGCACGTGGCGCAGTCGTAGTCATACTGGTGCTTGGTCGGCTCGCGCGGCTTCGGCTCGAAGTAGAACTGGCCCGTGAATCCGATCTTCCGAGCATGCTCGACGGCCATGTGCATGAACTTGGCGAGGTGGTCGATCTCGCGTTTCATGTCGGTGTTCCACAGGCACTGGTAGCCCTCCCGGCCCCCCCAAAACGTGTACCCGGCACCCCCCAGAGCGTGGGTGGTCTCGAGAGCCTTCTTCACCTGCGCTGCCGCGTAGGCGAAGACCTCGGCGTTGCAGCTGGTGGCCGCGCCGTGAACGTAGCGGGGGTGCGAGAAGAGGTTGGCGGTGCCCCAGAGGAGCTTGATGCCGGTCCGGTCCTGGTGGGCGCGGAGGGCGTCGGCGACGGTATCGAGATTGCGGTGGCTGTCAGCGAGGGTCTTCCCCTCCGGGCTTACGTCACGGTCGTGGAAGCAGTAGAAGCCGACCCCGAGCTTCTCCATGAACTCGAACGCGACGCCGACCCGGGCGACCGCGGCGGCGAGTGTGTCGCCACCGGTTTCCCACGGGCGGATCATCGTCGCGGCGCCGAAGGGATCGCTGCCGGTGCCGCGAAAGGTGTGCCAGTAGGAGACGGCGAACCGGAAGTGGTCGCGCATCGGCTGCCCCTCGACGATCGCGTCGGCGTCGTAGTGCCTGAAGGCGAGCATGTTCTGCGTGCCCGGGCCCTCGTAACGGATCGGGCCGATGCCCGGGAATGCCTCGCTCGCCGCCATGGATGATTCTCCTCAGAACCCGCGAGCCGCTTTTTTGGGCGCGCAGAAGGGGGCACGGTCCCGCTCCGCCGGGCGCCGTCATGCGGGTCGATGGTAGCGTCGCGCGGAAGGGCGTGTCAGCCCCAGCCCGCGGTCGATCCCGGCCTCTGGCCTCACGGCGCCGTGGTCGGCGGAGGGGTGAAGCGGGCGAGGAGCCGGCGCCCCTGGTCTGGGAACCACTCGACAAGCCCGGCCAGCCAGGCCACTTTCCGGGGGACGACCAGCTCGCTTGCCCGCCGCCGGCAGGCCTCGAGAACCTGCTCTGCAAGGCGGTCGGGATCGAGCCGTTTCAAGGGGGCGCCACCGCCGGGTCGATTCGCCTCGGCCGGCAGGCCGGCGGCGGCAATCTCGTCGGCGTAACGATCGAACGTGGCATCGTCATCCGCTTCCTCGCGCCGGATCGGTCCGGGGGAAACCAGCAGCACGTGCGCCCCGTGGGGCGCCATCTCGATGCGGACGGCGTCGACATACGCGGCCAGGGCCGACTTCGCCACGGCATACGGCCCCATCAACGGCGTGACGAGCTTTCCGGCGAGGCTGCCGATGTAGACCATGTGGCCACCGGAGCGGGCGATGTCCTCGGCGGCGGCCGTGGTGAGCTCCACGGCGGTGCGGAGGTTGGCGTCGAGGAAGCCGGCGAGCTGATCGGCCGACGTGTCAAGGATCCTCGCCCGCCCCGATCGGCCGACGGAGAAGAAAAGATCATCGACGCCCCCGAGCCGGTCGAGGGCCTCCCCCACGACGCGCCCCCCCTCCCCCGGGCGGGTGAGATCGGCGGCGGTGCCCAGGCTCTTCGATCCGGCCAGCGGCTCGGGGAGCCGCTCGAGGGCCCGACGAACGCCATCGGCCGACCGGCCGACCAGAAGCACGCTCGCGCCGGCCTCCAAAAGATGACGGGCGAGAACGAGCCCGAAGCCGCTGGTGCCCCCGGCGACGATCACACGGCGCCCGTGCCAGGAAGATGTGCGGGGCCGTCGGGGTGAGGCGTTCATGGATCGGAGTGTAGCGTGGGCTCCGGTTGGAAGTCCCGCGAGCCACAAAGGCCAAGAAGACATCGAGGGCTTCCTGAAGCGGCATCGTGGCCGTCGCGTCGCGCTCGATGAGATCCACCGGCTCGCGGATCCCTCGAATCTCCTCAAGGTCGCCGCCGATCATTTCCCTGACATCCATGTCGTCGCCACGGGGTCGTCCACGCTCGGGGCCAGTGCGCGGTTTCGTGACACGCTCGCCGGACGTAAAACGCACCGTGCGGCTCCTGCCGGTGCTGCACCGAGAGATCGCGTTGTTCCGGGTCCGTACAGCGGAACGCCGTCTCCTCCACGGTGGCCTGCCGGAACACCTCACCACATCGGTTGTCCCTGAACGGGATTTCGCGGAGTGGATCGAAGCCTTCTGGGCCCGTGACATCCGGCGGTGATGCTTTGGGGCGGGAAGATCGCTCCGTGATCGCGGCGATGGCGGGGCGGCTCCTGCCTCCCTGATTCGCGCCAGTGGGCTCCCGCGGTAGGCTGTCTCGCGCTGCTCAGCCTGCCCTTTCCTGCCCCTCCCTGCCCTTTCCTTTCCCACCTTCGGAGGGCTCCATGTCCACCTTCTCGACCGATTCATCCAGGTATGCCCGCGCGCCGGCCGACCCGGTGACGCCGCGCCGGCCCGGGGCCGATCCCGACTTGGTCCGCACGAAGATCGTCGCCACCCTCGGGCCGGCTTCGCGTTCGGAAGAGGCGATCCGCGGCCTCGTCCAGGCGGGGGTCGACGTCTTTCGGCTCAATATGGCGCACGGGTCTCTTCCAGAGCATGCCGAGACAGTCGAGCGGATCCGCCGGATGTCCGACGAGCTCGTCCGCCCCGTCGGCGTCCTTGTCGACCTTGCCGGCCCGAAGATCCGCCTCGGGGAGCTTCTCGGGGGCGAGTTCGACTGCGTCGAAGGGACGCGGATCCGGTTTGTCCGTGGGCCGGGGCCCGCCACGGCCGACACGTTCACCACCACCTACGCGCCGCTGATCGACGAGCTCCACGTCGGCGATCCGGTCATGCTCGCCGACGGCACGGTGAGTCTCGTCGTCGAGGAGCGACAGCCCGATGAAGTGATCTGCCGGGTCGTCCAGGGGGGCACGGTGCGCAGCAGGCAGGGGGTCAATCTCCCCGGCGTAAAGCTCTCGGTGGCGGCCATGAGTGCCGCGGATTGGGAACACGCCGAGTGGGCTGCCGGCGCTGGGGCCGATTTCGTCAGCCTGTCGTTCGTGCGCTCACCGGTCGAGGTCCGTCTCCTCAAGGAGCTCCTGCGGACGCGCGGCTCGGTCGCCCGCGTCGTCGCCAAGATCGAGAAGCGCGAGGCGGTCGAGACCATGGAGGCGATCGTCGAGGCGGCCGACGTCGTCATGGTCGCCCGCGGCGATCTGGGGGTGGAGATCGACGTCGCCACGATGCCGATGGTGCAGAAGCGGATCATCCGCGTTTGCCAGCGCTATCAAAAGCCGGTAATCGTCGCCACGCAGATGCTCGACAGCATGCAGCATTCCCGCCGGCCGACCCGGGCCGAGGCCACCGACGTCGCCAATGCGATCCTCGACGGCGCCGACGCCTGCATGCTCTCCGGCGAGACGGCGATCGGCGACCACCCGAGCCTCGTCGTGGAGATGATGCGGCGTATCGCCCGCGCCACCGAATCGCAGTATCTCGCCGATCGGTGGCATTCGCTCGAGGAGCGGCAGCGGGCCCCGTGGCTTCCAGCGGCAGCGGAAGTCGGCCCGCCGGAGGTGCTCGCCGAGGGGCTCCACCCGATCACGCAGGCGGTAGTCGATGGAGCGGGGAGGATTGCCGTCGACGTCGGTGCGCGGCTCGTCGTCGTCGCCAGCCGCACCGGATTGACGGCGATCGCCCGATCGAAACGGCGCGGGGCCGTCCCCACCGTGGGTGTGAGCGACAACGTCAGCACGCTCCGGCAGATGGCCCTCTACTGGGGAGTGACGCCGCTGGCCGGAACCGTCTCCACCGATGTCCAGGCGCTGTTGGGCCATGTCACCACCTGGGGCCTCGGCGGGGGGCGATTGCGAACAGGGGATCGGATCGTGCTCGTGGCCGGTGTCGGCTTCGGGACGGGAGGCCATAATATGGCGCTGGTCAAAGAAGTGTGACCGTTTCCCCGGCTCACGGCCGGGGGAGAAAATGCCGATGGTGTTTTTTTCGGGAAGCCCAGTTGCTGGCGGCCCATCCCCGTTTCGATCGAGGAGCATTCGTGAGCGGAAAGCGGACCAAGTGCGTGCTGGCATATTCGGGTGGGCTCGACACCTCCGTGATCCTCGGCTGGCTCATCGAGCGCGGCTATGACGTGATCGCCGTCTATGTCGATCTCGGCCAGCCCTGCGAGGACCGGGCGGCGACGCTCGCCAAGGCCCGCACCTGCGGCGCCATCCACGCCGAGATTGTCGATGTCCGTGAGGAGCTGTGCCGCGACTTCGCCTTTCCGGTCCTCCAATGGCAGGCCCGCTACGAGGGGACCTACCTCCTGGGCACGTCGATCGCCAGGCCGCTGATCGCGAAGGTGATCGTCGACATCGCCCATCGCGAGGGGGCCTCGGTGTTTGCCCACGGCGCCACCGGCAAGGGGAACGACCAGTGCCGCTTCCAGCTCGCCGCCGAGGCGCTCGACCCGAAGATCGCCGTCCTCGCCCCCTGGCGGATCCGCGAGTTCCGCGAGCGCTTCCCCGGCCGTACCGAGCTCATCGATTTCTGTGACCAGCGCGACATCCCGGTGAAGGCCTCGAAGGGAAAGCCCTACAGCTCCGACGAAAACTGCCTCCACACCAGCTACGAGGCGGGCCTCCTTGAAGAGATGACGACCGACGGCTTCGAACTGGTCGAGTTCGGGATGACGGTCTCGCCGCAACAGGCCCCCGAGAAGCCGGAAACGGTGCGGATCGATTTCGAATCGGGGGTGCCGACGAAGGTCAACGGCAAGGCGCTTGCCCCCCACGAGATCGTTCTCGAGCTCAACACCATTGGCGGCCGCAATGGTGTCGGCCGGTCCGACATTGTCGAGAACCGGTTCGTCGGTATGAAGAGCCGCGGTGTCTATGAGGCGCCGGGGATGACGCTCCTCTACGAGGCCCACCGGCTCGTCGAGCAGCTGACGCTCGACCGCGACCTCGTCCATCTCCGCGACCGAATCGCGCCGGAGGTGGCGGAGATGGTTTATTACGGGTTTTGGTACTGCGCGAAGATGGACGCGCTCGCGGCGTTCATCCGCGAGGCCCAAAAGCCGGTCACCGGCACCGTCGAGCTCAATCTCTACAAGGGGAACATCCTCGTGAAGAGCCGGACGAGTCCCAACAGCCTCTACGACGCGGCGATCGCGTCGATGGAAGGGGGCGGTTCGTACGACCAGACCGATGCCGAGGGCTTCCTGCGGATCATGGGGCTTCCGGGGCGCGTTCAGGGGGGTGTGCGGCCACGCGGCTGACCGCCCGCTCCGCTGCCGCTGGCTCGATCGGCCGCAGGTCGACGTCGAGGGGGAGATTCTCTCCGCTCGTTGAGTCGGCCGCTGCCGGGACAGCAACCGCCGCGGTGTGACCAGGGCACGGTGTGAAACAGGCGACCCGCCAGGACCGTCCATCCGCGGTCCTGGCCCTTCCGTTGACCGAGCCGTCGGGGTTCAAGTCGATGACGACGTCGGCGAGCGTCGGACCTCCCCCGCCGATCCCCGTGCCGAGGCACTTCAGGCAAGCTTCCTTGCAGGTCCAGAGCCGGTAGAACACCGCCGCCGCCTCGTCGTCGGGGAGCCCCTCGAGGAAGCGCGACTCCTCCGGCGCAAAGTGGTCGGCGATCCGGCGGAGATCGGCAAGCGTGCGACGGGCGGTGTCGATCCGCTCGAGATCGACGCCGATCGCCGGGCCGCCGGTGGCGGCAGGGCCCGTGACGTCCGCTCCGTTCTCCGTTGGAAGGAAGGCATAGAGCGCGAGGCCACCGCTCCGGGCGAGATTGAAGCGCGGCGGGAGCTGACCGGGAGAAACCCCCGCGCGGTAAACATCGGCCGCCGAGAGCCCAGGCTTGCCCGCCGGGCCGGGCTCGAGCGGCACGCGCGCGGGTTCGAGCGAGAGGCGCTCGGCGAGGAGGCGGCGGAGGAGCCCGCGGCGAACGATGAAGCGATCGCGGTCGAGCGTGTGGCGGAAACGCTCCGCCCGCGCCTGCTCGTCGGTAGAGAGGCACGCTGCGAAGACGGCCGGCAGCCAGGCGTCGCAGTCGGCGAGGTGGAGCAGAATGGGGGGCATGACGGGATCGCAAGGGAGGGATGAAAGGATCGGTTGGGACGGTGAATGATTGGGCCGTGCCGTGTCAGCGGGGGCCACCGATTCCGGTTGCGGGTGGGCAATCCCGCGGGCGGCAGCAGGGAGGTCGAAAACGCCGCGGTCACCGGCCACACTACATGGTCCCGAACCGTCGCCGGCCTGTCGAGGAGCTCCCGAAGTCCATGATCTCTCCGTCTCCCGTGCCTGCGGGGCTAGCTCGTTCCATCGCCCCGTACCGCAGGTGCATTCACCGGGTGTTTGACGACCGGGTGAGCGAGCGCCCCGATGCGATCGCGATCGAGTGCGGGGAAAGGCTGTGGACCTACGCCGAGATCGCCGCCGCGAGTCGCTCTTTCGCGGCCGATCTGCGGCGGGCAGGCGTTTCTTCTCCGGGTGATCCCCGGGAACGGGGGCGGGCATGAGCGGACGCGCGATCCTGTTGGAGGTTGAGGCCCGTCGGCCCGCTTCCTGGTTGCTCCTCCTCGCCGCGCTCGGCGGGGCTTCCGTCGCCGGCAGCGGACGCGTCGTCGGCATACCGCCGGCCGCGGTCGGATTCCTCCTTGGGGGATTGTTGGCCGTGGCGGCGCTCGGTGACCGCGGCCCCGCGCCGGCCGGCCACCTCGGCGGAGCGGGGATGGGAATGGCGGTGAGGATCGTCTGGCCGCTGATCGGGGGAATCGTCGGGGCCTTGGCCAGCCCCGCCGGGCCTTCCCTCCCGGCCCTCGCCGGCTTCCTCCTCGGGATCGGCTCCGCCGCCCTCCTCTCCGCGCGCTTCCAGAGGGAATTGACCAACCGTGCCGATGTCGCCAGCTCCGTTCTCCTCATCACCGCGGGCGTCGGGCTGGCGGGAGGTTGGGGGTGGAACCGGTTTCCGGACCACGGACCGGCGGCGGGGAGCGCGATGGTCGTCGCCGTTGTCGTGACGGTCGTCGGTGCGGCGACCGCCGTTCGTCTCCCCGTCGCTGCCCGAAAGCCGCGGGGAACAGGGCGCTTGATCGCCTCGGGCGAGCCGGCGCGGGGGCGGCTCGATCTGTGCGGGATGGCCGTCGCGTTGACGGCGATGGTCGTCTGCCTGTTCCTCGTGCCCGATGCGGCGGCCACGAATGTCGTCGTGACGCTCGCCTGCTTCCTGGCGTTGGCCGTGCCCGAGGCGACCATCTCACCGGTCGGAGCGGAACGCGGCTGGAGCCGGTTGATGGGATCGGTGGCGGATCGGGGGCCGGGCGGGCGATTCGGCATGACCGGTCTGGTCAGCGAGAGCGTCGGATTCCACGCCCTCATGCTCGGCTGGCCCTCGCTCGTGGCCTTCCTCCTGTTGGCGGGGGATCGGGACCGATCGGCCGGAGCGCTGGCCACCGTCGCGGCCCTCTCGGCCACCGCGGCGATCACCTGGGGGACGGTAACGCTCCTCCGGCGTCGGGTCGACGGCGGTACGACGATGGCGGCGGTGGTCGCCCTCCTGATCGTTGTCTGGATGATCGTGGTGTCATCGCTGCTGTCGGCCGGTCCGGCCCAGCCGGTCTAGTCCGGTCGGTCCAGTCCGGTCGGTCCAG
>Ga0114972_10001865_pt1 | contig 15717 bp, 13 predicted proteins | sample M_140807_EF_Meta_FD_87354 | JGI IMG/M metagenome (GOLD analysis project Ga0114972, IMG submission 87354) | Freshwater microbial communities from Lake Montjoie, Canada to study carbon cycling - M_140807_EF_MetaG | ecosystem: Environmental > Aquatic > Freshwater > Lake | place: Lake Montjoie... | reverse complement strand
GTGGAGAAAAGCATCGCCGTTTGGAAGCTCCCGAGCGCAAGGTCCGCCATCGCGCCAACGACCAGCGCCACGGCACCCGCGTAGAACCCCGTGCCTCGGTCTCCGAGGGCCGCTCGCTGCGTGGTGAGGGCGATCGACGCGAGCAAGCCGCCGAGCAGCGCCGCGACGACGAACAGCGTTCGTGAGCGTCGTGCCTCGACGAAAAATCCAGCGCGGTCGCCAGCGCCATGCCGCGCCGAAAGCTCTCGCAGCAGCGAGACGAGCACCCCGCCTTCGCCGAGACCGACGTACGCCGCGACCGAAGTGAGCGCGACGTAGCTTGTGTAATCGCGCTCGGAAAGGCCGAGTTGGAGGATCCGCGGCACGAGGAGCTGCGCGGCGATGGCGACGCCGACGTTGAATCCTGGCAACAGCCACACGACGACGCGCGCAAACGAGGGGGCCTTGGAGGGCTCCGCAGCGCGACCGTTCATCGGCCCTCGCGTCCGCCTACGCGGGCCTTGCGGTCCACGGCGTACTCAATTGCGGAGACCGTGTTCGCGGTCGCTTCGTCGTAGTTCCATGACCGAATGCGCGCCCGTCCTTCGGCGCCCATCGCGCGCATCCGTTCCGGATCGCTGAGGCGCAAGGCCAGCACGTCGGCAAGCCCGCGCGCGTCTCCCGAGCGGTACGTGTCTCCGGTGACGCCGGGGACGATGAGGTCGCGGTGTGCCGTCACTTGGTCTGAGCAAATCACCGGAAGTCCGAAAAGCATCGCCTCGTTGACGACGATTCCCCATGTCTCCCGCTTCGACGGAAACGCCATCAGGTCGGCGGCTGCGTAAATCTCGCCGAGCTCGCGTTGATTGCGAAAGCCCGTGATGACGACGTCACCTTCGATGCCGTGGCTTTTCGCTGCCCGCTCGACCTCTCCTCGGAGCGGTCCATCCCCGAGAAACACGAGCCGCGCAGGTTGCTCTTGGCGAACGCGAGCAAACGCCTCGAGGAGCTCGAGAGGCTCTTTGTCCGGAAATAGCTTGCCCGAACACACCACGATCGGGCGCGTGTCGGTGACACCGAGGGCCGTACGGAGCTCCTCTCGCCGCGGCATGAGCCGGGCACGCTCGCTCTCGAAGAAGTCGTTGTCCGCGCAATAGTTCGCGAGAAACACCTGTTCGGGTGCGGCGCCGTAGGCGAGGTACATCTCGCGCCCCATCGAGCCGACGGCCAAGAAGGCATCGCACTGAGAGAACAGGGCGGAGAGGGTCGCTCGGCGCAACGCGGTCTTCCACGGCGGTCTGGTGAACGGGCCGAGGTTCGACTCCGAGTGCATGAGCACCGGCACGCCGTGGGCGCGAGCGGCGGCCACCGCGATCATCGTGCTCGCGAAGCCCCAGCCGAAGACGATCACGGCGTCCATGTTTCGGTGGTGAACACGGTTCCAGAGCGCCGGGTTTGTACGGTTCCAGTAGCCGTGGGGCCCAGGGTTCGGATGGACGTTCGGCAGGAACTCGTGGCGGTAGCCGTCGGTCAGCTTGCGATCCCACGCGAAGGTGGCATTGAAGCCGGGATCGAAGCTTGGCTTCGTGCCGTGGTCGCACGCAAACAAGACCTCGAGGTCTACGTTCGCCGCTTCGGTGAGCTTCCGGAACCACGGCCCGTGGTACTGCACCGGGTGCGTGGTGACGATTGCGACGCGGTGCTTACGCGACGGACGTGATGACATCGCGCACGATCTCTTCCAGCGCGAACCGCGGCTCCCAGCCGATGTGGTTCTTGATCTTCTCGATGCTCGGCACCCGGCGCATCATGTCCTCGAAGCCCTCCGCGTAGGCTTCTGCGTAGGGGATCTTCGTGATGGCGCTCGTCGACCCCGCCTGTTCTTTGACGAGGCTGGCGAGCCCCTCGATCGAGATTTCGCGGGTGCTTCCGATGTTGAACACTTCGCCGTACGACTTGTCACTTTGCATCAAGCCGATCAGCGCACGGACCGTGTCCTTGACGTGGCAGAAGCAGCGTGACTGGGTACCGTCTCCGTAGACCGTGATGGCCTCGTTCGCGAGCGCCTGCCGCGCAAAGCTCGGCAGCACCATCCCGTAGCGCGCGGTCTGGCGCGGACCCACGGTGTTGAACAAGCGGCCGACGACCGTAGGCAGCTTTTTTTCGCGGAAGTACGCGAGCGCGAGGAATTCGTCGATCGCCTTGGAGCAGGCATACGACCAGCGGCCCTTGCTCGTCGCGCCCATCACGAGGTCCCCCTCTTCGCGGAACGGGAACTCGGTGGACTTGCCGTACACTTCGCTCGTCGAAGCGACGAACACGGGTTTCTGCTTTTTCGCCGCCGCAGCGAGCACGATTTCGGTGCCGCGGACGTTGGTCTCGATCGTGTGTACCGGGCTCTCGACGATGAGCTTCACGCCGACGGCGGCTGCGAGATGGTAGGTCACGTCCGCGCAGTCGATGAGCTCGTTCACGAGCGGCACGTCCATGAACGACGCGATGTGGTAGTGGAACTTCGGGTTCGTTTTGAACGGCCGAAAGTTCTCGGCTGAGCCCGTCGAGAGGTCGTCGAGGATGAACACCTCGTGACCCTGTTCGAGCAGCGCTTCGGTCAAATGCGAGCCGATGAAGCCCGCGCCTCCAGTGATGAATGCCTTCATGGTTGCCTTCAGAGGCCGCGCGATGAGGCGTCAGCCGAGGAGCGCCGCGATGAGCGAGGCGCCAATTCGTTCGAGTCGTCCGCGCCGGTCGAGAGCGTCGCGTCCGGCTTGTCCTCGCCGTAGTACCCATCGCGCTTGTAGTAGTAATACGAGTACTTGTACTCGAGTTTCGAGAAGTCCACGGCGTTTAGCACCCCGCCGATGAGCTTGCCGCCGACGTCTTGCATCGAACGGATCGCGTGTCGCGCGAGTTCTTTTCGCGTCTTGAATGCGCGGAGGACGATGACTGCGCCATCGACGAGCGTCGACAAGATCGTCGGGTCGGTCACTGCGATGACCGGCGGGCTGTCGATGATCACTCGATCGAAGCGTGAGCGAAGCTCTTCGATGAGCTGCTTGAACTTGTCGGTGTGAAAGAGCTCCGCCGGGTTCGGTGGGATTGGGCCTGCGGGCAGCACGTAGAGGTTCGGCACCTCGGTCTGCGAGATCGCCTCATCCAGGCTGCCTCCGAGGAGCGTGGTCGAGACGCCGGACTCGGAGCCGCGACCGAAGATTCGGTGAATGCGCGGGCGCCGAAGGTCGCAGTCGACCAGGAGGACGCGCTGTCCGGTCTGCGCCATCGCGATGCTGATGCTGCACGCCACCGTGGTCTTGCCTTCGGACGGACCGGCGCTGGTGATGAGCAGCACCTGGTGCGGATTGTCCGGAGCCATGAACATGAGGTTCGTGCGGATCGCGCGTGACGCTTCCGCGACGCTGCTCGTCGGTTCGTTGTGCACGATGAGCTCGGGTTTGCCCTCTTTGAGAGGCTGCCCGCGGCGCCGCTTCTTCTTCGCGTAACCGTACTGATAGCCGTAGTTTCCGAAGAGTCCCGCACCCACCTGCGGCACGAGGCCGAGGAAGGTCAGACCGAAGTCGTCTTCGAGATCGTCGGGGACTTTCACGGTGCGGTCCATCAGGCCACGCATGAAGGCCGCCGCGATGCCGAGAAGGAGACCGCCGAAGATTCCTGCGGCGAGGTTGAGCGGCATCTTCGGAGACACCGGGGAGCGTGGCTGCAGGGGGCGGTCGATGACGCTGATGTTGTTGACGCGCATCATCTGCGCGAGGTCGGCTTCCTTCGTGCGCTCGAGGACGAGCGAGTAGAGCTTCTCGGTGTTGTCCTTGTTGCGGCGGAGCCGGTTGAACTCGATCTCGAGTTGGTTCAGCTCGTGGGCCTGCTCCTTCGATTTGTTGAGCATGCCCTGCAGCCCGCCCGCTTGTTTTCCAAGCACGTCGAGATCCCGAGCGACCGACTTTTTGACGTTCTGGATTTCCTTCAGGATCGCCGCCTCGGCGTCCTGAACGCGCCGCTGGGCGGCCTGTACGTCCTGGTGATTCGGTCCTTTGCCGGAGCCAAGCAGCGCGTCGCGCTCGCTCGTGGCCGTCTCGTACTGCGTCCGCAGACTGTTCAGGAGCGCGCTCTTCATCAGCTCCGAGGACTGAATGACGCGCGCGTCGCTGTCCGGCGTCGTGTCGAGGACGAGCTTTTTTGCTGCGGCTTCTTGGGACTGCGCCTTGACCCGCGTGAGCTCCGCGTTCAACGCCTTCATCTCTTCGGAGAGCATGCTCGACTTGTCGTCGAATGCGACCGAGAGGATGTCGTTGGTCTTTTTGTAGTTGTGAAGCGCTTCCTCGCTCGTCTTCAGATCGCCGTTCAGCGTGTCGAGTTGGTTGCGCAGCCAATCGCTCGCCGTGCTCGTGTTCTCGAGCGCACCTTCGAGGTTTTGGTTCACGTAGTTGTCGACGATCGACGCGAGAATCCGCTGCGCCCGATCGGGGTTTGCGTCCTTCAGCTTCACCGTGGCGAGGCGGCTGTCGCGGACGGGCTGCACCTCGATGCGCGTCCGAAGCTCATCGGCCGCGCGCTCGGGCGAGACCTTGTCGGGTGTCTGCTTTGGCACCACGCCCGCGGGGAGGTTCTGAAGGAACGCGACGTCGTTGTGCAGGCCGAGTTCGTTGACGACCGTGAGGGAGACGCGTCGCGAACGGATGATGTGGTACTGGGTCTCGTAGTACTCCTGGTTGCCCCAGTAGTTGTCCGTCCCCATGTCGACGATGGTCTCGACCCGATGGCCAAGCGGTTTGGGCGGCCGAGGGTCGAACATCACCGTCGCCTCGGCCTGATAAATCTTGGTCTGGCCGAGCGTGTAGAACACCGTGCCAGTGACGACGGCGACGAACGTCGTTACCGCCGTAGGCCAGTACTTTCGGACGATGTGCCCGACGCTCGCTCCGGGCCGCGAAACCTTCTGCGCGGTCGGCGTGGGCTCTTCTGAGGAACTCATAGGTGGCGTTGCTAGAGGGATTCGGTGCCGCACGCAGCGAGGACATTCACCATGCCACAAAACGCTGGCGGCGGCTCCTCGTGGAAGCCGCCGCGCGTCCGGAGGGGTTGGTCGCCGTCAAGTTGGGCGACGAGCTCCTCTCGTCGATTGTCTTGGCTCGGCTCGGGGCACCGCTGCCGGTTGCCGGACGAGCCGCCCGCCGTCGCGTCAGTTGGTGAAGAAGATCGCTTCGATCTCGTTCTTCACGTTCTCTTCCGTCTGGTTCCGGGCGATCGCGATTTCCTTCACGATCAGCGTGCGGGCCGTGTCGAGCATGCGGCGCTCGCCGAACGAAAGCTGCTTGTCCGTCTTGAGACGGTACAAATCACGGAGGACCTCGGCGACGTCGTAGATCGAGCCCGTCTTGATCTTGTCCATGAACCCGCGGTAGCGGCGGTTCCAGGTCTGGTTGTCGAAGGCGATCGTGCGCTCGCGCAGGATGTCGAAGATCTCCTGAATCTCTTGCTCGGAGATCACCTGGCGGAGGCCGACGGCGTTCGCGTTCTTGACCGGGACCATGATCTTGCGATCGGTGTCGAGGATGCGAAGCACGTAGAATTGCTGGCGATTGCCCGCGATGTCCTTTTCCTCGATGTCCACGACCTCAGCTACGCCCTGAGCGGGGTACACTGCTTTGTCGCCGACTTTGAACTGAACGTCTGCATTGGCCTGCATGTTCGCTGGTTCTCCTTCTCGTAGCCTGCTCGGGGTGGGCATGTCCGTGGTGCACGCGCCTTAGCGCGCGTGGCTCGTTCCAAGAGGAAGGGTGTAACCGTCGCTCGAAAGCCCGGTGAAAACCGGGCTCGTGAGGCGACAGCGTTGCTTCCGCTGGTGGGTTGGGGTGGTCTCGCTGCCGTTGGGGCCTGCTACCGGATCCCGGTGGACATTCTCCGCGCTAGGCGCGGCGAACACTAATAAACGATAGCGAATCCGTCAAGAACTTTGCGTCGTGCCGAAGATCGACTACGCCGCGACTCCCCTCGGCGGAGACCGTTCGCTTTTCGGGCGATGCTCAACCGCCGAGTTGGCTCAGCAATTCCAGGGCGAGGCCCCAACGCACGCCTCGGTCGGAAGTGAGCAGCCGCTCAGCTCCCGCGGCTTCGCAAATCTCTTCGGCGATGAGGGCTCCGGTGACGATCACGTCCGCGCGCTTCGCCTCGATGGCGGCTTCCTTGCGACGCTGCTCGAGCGGCATCGCAGCGAGTCGCTCGACGGCCTCGGCGAGCTCCGCCCGAGCGAGGACCGCGCCGTGCACGAGGCGCGCGTCGTAGGGAGCGATGCCGTGAACGAACGCGGTAAGGGTCGTCACGGTTCCGGCAACGCCGATCAGCGGCTTGCCCTTGAAGGCTGGAGCGCGTTTGAGCGCGGCGCGAACATCACGTCGAATCGCGTCGAGTTCCGCGGCTGTCGGCGGATCGTGTCGGACGTGGCGTTCGGTCAAGCGGACCGCGCCGATGTCGAGGCTGACGGCGCGCGTGAGCGTGCCGCGCCCACGACCGACGCGGGCACCGACGATGATCTCCGTGCTGCCCCCACCGATGTCGAACACCGCGAGGATGCCTTCCGGCTCGAGGCCGATGAGGGCCCCATCGAAGGTGAGCTGCGCTTCGCGCTCCCCGCTGATGACGGTGGGGCGCACGCCGAGGATTTGTTCCGCGCGGTCGCAGAACGCTTCGCCGCCTTTTGCGTCCCGCATCGCGCTCGTGCCCACGGCTGCTACCGCGTCCACGTCGAACTTCCCGAGTTCGGCGGCATAATGCTCGAGGCAAGCGAGTGTCCGAGCCCTCGCGGCATCCGAGAGCTCGCCCGTGGCATCGACACCCTCGCCGAGCCGCGTGATGGTGGCGTACTCTGCCAACGCTCGGACGTGCGCGCCTTCCTGCGACGCGACGAGGAGCAGAACCGAATTGGTCCCGATGTCGATCGTCGCAACCCGCCGGTCCATGCCCGCTCAGTCCCCGGTGATCGATTTCAGATCGAGCATTTCCTCGATCTTTGGGAGGACGACGAGCTCGCAGCGGCGGTTCGATTGCCGCCCTTCCGGCGTCTCGTTGTTCGCGACCGGATCGGTGTCACCGTACCCCGAAGCGCTCCAGCGCTGCGGGTTCAAGCCGCCGCCCTTCTTGGCCTCGGGCTTGATCAAGAACGCGAGGACTTCCCGGGCACGCATCACGCTGAGTCCCCAATTGTCCTTGAAGCTCCCGGGCCCGTAGGCCTCGCTGTCGGTGTGGCCCGCGACCTGAAAGTCGCGCTCCGAAAGCGCCGCATCGCGGCGGACAATCTCGGCCACTTTGACGAGAATTTCTTCGCCTTGCCGCTTCAACGTTTCGCGGCCCGAATCGAAGAGAACGTCGCCAGGAAGCTCGATCACCATCTTGTTGTGGCGCACCGTGACTTTGAGCCCGAGCTTCGTCAGGTCCTGAAGCTTCGCGCGCAAGAGCTCGAACCGGCGCTTGATTTCCTCGAGCTGCGCGGCGCGGCGCTTGAACTCCTCGAGCGCCTTTGCCTTCTCTTCGACGTCGCTCTTGAGGTTGGCCACATCGACGTTCGCGTCGGAAAGTTGGCTTTTGAGCTGCTCCGCCTGCGCGCGAGCCTCGTCGAGATCCCGTTGAAAGCGCTTGTTGTTCGCGCTTTCTGCCGACAGCTGCTGGCGGAGTCCGTCGAGCTCGCGCAGCTTCGCCCGCATCTCCTCCTCGGAATAGCCGCATCCGGATAAGAAGAGCGCTGCCAAAGCGAACGACGAAACCAGAGACTTGGCACTCATGGGGCGGCGGGACCGTACACCGAAAACCCCTCGCCGACACCGGTGAACGGCGGCGGGACGCTGGTCAAGGCGGGTACCGCGGATAACTACGGAACAGGTGATCGGTTACTGATCATTTTTTCCGTTGACGGAGTGCCATAGATGGCACTATACGACTTGCAACATCTGTTACACCTCGTTTGAGCCTTCGCGCCTTTCCGCGCGAACCATCAGGCGAGGCTGGCAGACCCAGGAGGATTGAGACATGGCTGCAAAGAAGGCTGCTCCGAAGAAGGCTGCTGTGAAGAAGGCTGCCCCGAAGAAGGCTGCTGTGAAGAAGGCTGCCCCGAAGAAGGCTGCTGCGAAGAAGGCTGCCCCGAAGAAGGCTGCCAAAAAGGCCGCAAAAAAAGCCTGAGCGCGAAGCGGAAGCAGGCGGCCAAGGCGCCCGCTCGCGCTAAGAAAGCTTCGACGAAGGCAGCAAAGAAGCCTGCGGCCAAAAAAGCCGTAGCGAAGAAGCCGGCAGTAAAGAAGCCGGCAGCGAAAAAGCCGGCAGCAAAGAAGCCGGTCGCTGCACCCGTCGTGAAGGCTGCTCCGATTCTTGCGGTGGCACCCGCCGTGCCGCCGATGCCGCCGAAATTCTCGGTGGACGACGATTCAGAGTGAAGGTCACCAGCTACCGTTTCTGAACGAATGTCACGTGCTCTGAGCGGCCTGGGAGACAATCCCGGAATCCAGCTTCGAGTGGGTGACAGAGAAGGGGCTGGGCGTTTTCGAGTGGGAATTCCCTCGAACCGCCCCTCAAGCTCCTCCCCACCAAGGGCAATGCCCGAGGTGGGAACGCGGCCTACGCCATAGCCGAGAGGTTGATGGCCGCGTCGGGTGGCGAACCGAAGGGTTCCCCCCAAGGCTCTCAGCGAGACACACACCAGGGGAGGCGTGTGGACTGGGGTGTGTCTCGCTGTTTTATTCCCGCGAAGCAGATCGCGGTTGGGCCCCGTCGCTCGACCTCGGCGCGAGCGGTGACGGCGGACGACCTCTCCGCAGGCCTCGTTGCGGTTCCGTCGGACGCTCGTGCGGTGGCTGCTGTCAGCGGGGTAGCGCGGCGCGCAGGGGGTACTCGACGATGGTCGCGCGCTTGGTCGGCGATGCGGGATAACTCAAGCGCATTGCCGCCGCGTTCAGGCACGCGATGGTGGTCGGCTCCGTGAGCGTCGACCGTCCTTGGGCGACCTCGCATGCAGCTGCGTGACCGTCGGCTTCCAGCGTCAGTCGGAGGAGCGCGCGGGCTTCGTTTGTTGGGCTCGTTGCGGCCCAGGGCTCGAAGCAGCAGCGAAACGCCGGTAAGCCAGCACGCAGGGCGTCGAGGATGCCACGCGCGCGGTCGCCGCGGCCGGCCTCTGCGGTGCTCATCGCGTTGTCGAACAGGGCGCCCGCGTCGTCGGGGAGCCGCACCTCGGCCTTCGGTGCCGTGCACCCGAGCAGCGCCAGCGCCTCGGGGGAGTTGGAGGGCGATGCCGCGTGCTCAAGGTGGCGTTCGGCCGATGGCGCCGTCGGTGGGGCGTCCGTCGCCGCGTTGGATCCGGAGGATGGCAAGAGCACGGCCTCGGTCGACGATGGGGACGGCGTAGGCGCTCCGCTGCGCGGTTCGGGGCCGCGGCACGCCCCGAGCGCGACGGCGAACAAAAGAACGGGGGACCGCGGGCGCATCGAGGTGCATCGTAGCAGGAGCCGTTTCGGTGTAGGAACCCAACGGTGTCGCGTACCCGTCGCCATGCGGAGCCACCGAAAGGAGGACTCTGGGACGAGCCCCTCGAACGAGTTCCGCTCGCATTCGTCGACCTCGAGATGACGGGTCTCGACGAGAAGCGCGACCGCGTGCTTCAGGTTTGCATCGAGCGCGTGGTGGGCGGGCAATTGACCGAGCGCTTTCTCTCCTACATCGACCCTGAACGCGCGGTGACCAACGGCGCGGTGCATGGCATCGGTGAAGCCGAGCTTGCGGGGGCGCCGACCTTCGCAGAGGTGGGGCCGAGGCTTCGTGCGCTGCTCGAAGGAGCGGTCTTCGTGGCGCACGGAGCGAAGTTCGATCTCGCGTTTCTGGAGGCCGAGTTTGCGCGCGCGGGGACGCCCTGGGAGGTCCCGTATTTTATCGACACGCTGCACCTCTCGCGGCGCGCTTACAACTTCAAGAGCCATCGCCTCGCGTTGCTCGCCGCGGAGCTCGGAATTGAATGCCCGGCGGCTCATCGCGCCGACAACGACGTCCGGGTATTGCGCGCGTTGTTCGATAAATTGCTGCCTGTTCTGACGCCGACGACGCCGCGCGACTTGTGGCACGTTCGCACCGGACTCGCCCACGCGCGGCCCGAACTCCTCGCAGAACTGGAGCAAGCGCGCGTGAAGGGCACGCCGTTGCGGCTTCGCTACCGTCCCGCGGGGCGTGCCGTACAGGAGTTTCCCTTCCACGTGACCACGATGCGGACGGACCTCGACCCGCCGATCGTGATCGGGTATCTCAGCCACACCCGCGGGCGGCGTGAGCTTCGGATCGATCGGATCCTCAGCTTGGAGCCCGCCACGAGCCCGGGCTCCACACCATGACCACGCGCCATCGCATCTTTTCCTCTCTGCCCCTTCGCGCAACCTCCGTTGCGCTTGCCGTCGCGCTGCTCGGCTGCCCTTCGGCGCAGTCTCCGCGCGCGGAACGTCCAGAAAAAGCGGAGAAATGGTACCAGCGTGCGCTCGCTGAATACCGGCAAGTTTCGATGGAGGCCGCGCGGGACTCGGCCCACCAGGCACTGGAGCTCGTCAAAGACGACGCGGATGTGCGCATGCTGGCGGCTCGTGTCGCGCTCGCCCGCCTCGAGTTCGACGAGGTGCTGCGTCTTTTGAAGGGGGTCAAAGGCTCGCAGGCTGCATCGTTGCGTGGCCGCGCTCAGTGGTACCGTGGGGATGTCGAGCGCGCTGCGGAAGAACTCGATCAGCTGTTGGCGGATCCGGAGATTGAGGATGGCTGGGCCAAGTCGATTGCCGCGCTCGCGCACAACGGCAACGGCCGCAAGCCGTTCGACGCGTCGATTGCGGAAGGCTCGCTGGTTGCGGTCGAGCTGACGCGCGTGGCTCCTGGCGGGGCTCCGCTCTACGTCGTTCCGGTGGAGATCGACGGGGAGCCGGTGCTCGCCCTGGTGGCGACAGGTACGGCAGAGGTCATGCTTGATTCGGGCTCGAGCGCGAAGCCGAGCTGGATTTCGATGCGCTTCGGTCGCCGACTCGAGGTGCGTGACGTGCCCGCGCTGGCACAGGATCTCTCCGGCCTTTCGCAGCAGCTCGGCGCACCGATCAAGGCGCTGCTTGGAGCGAACTTGCTACGTCACCTCAACGTTACCCTCGATTTCCGGGGCCGCCAGTTCGTCGCGAGGATGTTCTCGCCTCCGCCTCCGCCCATCGCGAGCCGTCTCGATGTCGCCTACCTGCGCGGTGGCGGGATGACCATCACCGGCAACCTCGGTGCGCTTCAGACGCTCTCACCACTGCTCGTTGACACCAGCATGGGATTTTCGATGGCGCTCGACGATGGCGGATGGAAGAAGCTCGGCCTCGACGCGACCAAGCTCGATCGCCTCGCGGTTCCAGGTCCCGAAATCCGTCAGGGGACGGTGCCGGCACTGAAGCTTGGCGCGTTCACCATTCCCACGGTGCCTGCCGTTTCGGGGCCCAACTTCGACCGTCTCGAACGGGAACTCGAGGTCGATCTCGACGGCGCCCTCGGCTCGGCGTTCCTCGCCTCCTTTCGAATGACGCTTGCCGATGGCGGGCGCGTCCTGTGGCTCGAGCAAGCGGCTCCCGTTCCTCCGCCTCCACCCATCGAGCTCGGCCCTGACGGCATGCCCGTCGATCCCGGCTACGATATGGGATTCGGAATGCCGAACGAGTCGATGCCGCAAGGCGGGGAGATGGTGCGATGAGCGCGCGACCCGCGGTGTACGCGGGCAGTTTCGATCCGGTCACGCTCGGACACGTCGATCTGATGAACCGCGCGGCCCGGCTTTTCGACCGCGTGATCGTCGCGGTCGGCGTGCACCCGACGCGCAAGCCGCTCTTCTCCGTAGAGGAGCGCATCGCGATGCTGAAGGACGCCGCCGTCAACATCCCGAACATCGAGGTGATGTCGTTTGGCGGCTTGCTCATCGACTTCTGCAAGCAGCATGACGCGCACATCCTCATTCGTGGGCTGCGTCATTCGATGGACTTCGAATACGAGCTCCAGATCGCCCAGGCCAACGCGGACATGGCGCCCGATGTCGAGACGATCTTCTTGCCGACCGCGAGCAAGTACGGATTCATCACCGCGTCGCTCATCCGTGAGATCGCGAGCCACGGCGGCGACGTCGGCCGTTACGTGCCGCCCAACGTCGTGTCCGCGCTTGCCGGTAAATTCCGCGACGGCTGATCGGCCGGCTTCGGCTCCGCTTCGCGCATCGGCGTTGGCATGAAGAGCAACGCGAACAGCACGAGGCAAAGAACGCCCACAGCACGGCGGCCTCGCGAGAGCTTCTCGTCGTCCGATTCGGTCGGTGGGTGATTGCCTCCGGTCGCCCGGGTGAGCAGCGAGAGCAGCACGAACCACACGAGCCAGATCATTCCCGGCTCGAAGCGTCGGAAGGTGACGAGGTTGTAAAGAAACACGACCGGAAGCGTCGCGTGCAACACCCGCGCAAGGGTGTTCTGGCGTCGTCCGAAGAGCGCGTAACCGATATGGCCACCGTCCAGCTGCGCGACGGGTAGCAGGTTCAGCACGGTGACGAACAATCCCGCCCAGCCTGCGAACGCCGTCGGACTGAGAAGGACGTCGTGGCCCGCCGGGATCGGACCGAGGACCAGGCGCTTGAGCGCGAGGTAGAAGAGCGACTGCCCTTCGACCCATCCGCCGGACGGCTGCACCACAGGGGAGTGCGCGAGGCCCACGACGAGCACGGGAACGGCGACGGCCAAACCCGCGAGTGGCCCTGCTGCGCCGATGTCGAGGAGCGCGTTCCGCGAGCGAATTCGCTCGGGCATCGAGATCACGGCACCCATCGTGCCGAAGGGGCTAAGGAACGGGAGCGGAATGAAATAGGGGAGCGATGCCGGCACGCCGTGCCAACGCGCGGCGAAGTAGTGGCCAAACTCGTGGCAGATGAGGATGGCCATCATGGGAACGGCGAAGGTCCAGCCCTTTGGAAGATGGCGCACAAGGCCGAGCCAGGTGAAGGGCTCCGCTTCGGGATAGACCTGCAATGCGCCCGTCACGAACAGCGACGCGAGCGTTGCGAGGAACAGCGCGAGGTGGACCGCCGGTCGCGCACCAGGGGCGTGGGGCGCGGTGGAGGCTCGGTCCTCTTCGAGTGAACCCTCGCTCATGGCCTGGTCCCTAGCACGGCGGCGCTCGACAATCCGAAGAGCGCGCGCGCTTCGTGCAGATCGGTCACGACATGGGACGCGAGCGAGACGAAGGGGGCCCGCTCAAACTCGGGGATTGCAACGACCGCCATGCCGGCGGCATTCGCGGCGCGCACGCCGGCGAGGGAATCTTCGAGCACGACGGCCTCTCGGGGGCTGACGCCGAGTCGCTCCGCGGCGAGGAGAAAGATGTCCGGTGCAGGCTTCGCGTTCGTCACGTGGTCGCCGGAGATCACCGCGTCGAAGAGCGGGCGCAGCTCGAAGCGCCCGAGCACGTGCTCGATGAGCCTCAGGGTGGAGGAGGACGCGACGGCCATGCGCAGACCCGCGTGCCGCCCGGCCTCCACGAGCTCGCGACAGCCCGGCTTGAGTTCGAGCTCTTCGAGGCGGCCGATGAACGCTTCGACGAGCCACGCGACCCCCTCTTTTTCCTCCAGCGCGAGGCCATGCCTCTGCATCGTGCGGATCACGTTGGGGAGCCCGCCGCCGACGCAGGAGAGCGCAAGTTCGTCCGTCCACCCGATGCCGTGCGCTTTGGCCAGGGCGTGCTCCACGCGCCACCACACAGGCTCGCTGTCCACCATCAGCCCGTCCATGTCGAAAATCAGTGCACGCAGCGTCTCGGGTAACACGGCGCGAGTCTTGCCGAGGTACGCTCGGCGCCACAATGGCGATCGGCAAGGGCCTCGTCAGCGCGCGGCGCACGCTCCCCTTTGCGGTGCTCGTTCTGCTGACGTGCGCTCTCGAAACGGTGCGGTTCTCGGCTCCCTCCGCGAGGGACGTGGCGCCTTTGGACGCCTTCGCGGCTGGCCGTGCCCTCGGCGTTTTACGGACGGTGCTTGCCGACGAGCGTCCACACCACCGCGGTACCGAGCAGAATCGCGCCGTGCGTAGGAGAATCGAGGACGAGCTCCGCCGGCTCGGTCTCGAGCCGCGCGTGGACCGTTCGAACGGCTGCCGCGGTACGCGCTGCGCGCCCGTGGAGAACATCGTTGCGACCCTTCAAGGAAGCGCGCGTCGCGACGAGGCTGTTCTCCTCGCCTGCCACTACGATTCGGTCCCGAGCGGTCCCGGAGCGAGTGACGACGGGGCGGGCGTTGCGACGCTGCTCGAGGTCGCGCGGGCCCTCGTGGCTGGCGGCCGTACCGAGCGCGACGTCATTTTTTTGTTCGACGATGGCGAAGAGGAGGGGCTTCTCGGGGCGGACGCGTTCGTCCGCAATGCGCCTGAATTCGCGAGAATTGGCGCCGTCGTGAACGTCGAGGCGCGCGGAACCGAGGGGCCGAGCATGATGTTCGAGACCCAAGGCGTCGACGTCGATGGGATCCGCGCGATGGCCCGAGCGCTCCCGCGCCCCGTGACCAGTTCGCTTTTCGGCGGAGTGTACGAGCGCATGCCGAACGACACCGACCTCACCGTGTTCGGCCACGCCGGCCTCTCCGGCTACAATTTTGCGTTCATTCGCGGCGCGAGCCACTACCACCGTTCGACCGACGATCTCGCGCATCTTTCGCCGGACAGCCTGCAGCACCATGGCGACAACGTGCTCGGAATGGCCCGCGCCCTGGGCTCGACGGACGTGTCCTTCCAGGCCGCGTCGAAGGCGCCTCGAGCGGTGTGGTTCGACGTGCTTTCGCTCTTTGTCGTGGTCTGGCCCGAACGGTGGTCGCCTTGGCTTTCCCTAGGCGAACTCGTGCTGCTCGTTTTGGTGGCCCGCCGAAAGCTGCCGGTCGCTCGAGGGTGGGCGGCCTTCGCCGCTCTCGGATTCGTCGTGTCGTGTGCATTCGCGCCTGCGAGTTATCTGTTCGTCGCGCCCGCGATGGTGGCAGCTCTCGCCCTCACCCTCGTCCACTGGGTTTCGCCCTCGCGGCAGGAGCGTGCGCGTCGGTGCGTACTCTTCGTGGCGTCGGTACTCGGCGCTTCGGTCTGGTTCGAGGTGTTCCTCGGGCTTCGCGACGCCTTCGGCTGAGATGGCGTTCACCCGCCCCTTTGTTGCCTGCGGCTACGCGGCCTCGGTACGACAGCGGGATGGTGCGTTGGCTCGTGACGCTGGGGCTCACCGCGTTGGCGGCCATCGGCGCGTGGGTTCTCGCGGGTCGCGCGCTCGACGAACGCGCCCGCAGCGCCGCCGCTTCGGCGTGGGTCGATGCAGAGCTCTGCCTCGTCGGTCCAGGTCTCGCCTCCGGAGCGCGCCCGAGCACGCGAATGCGCACGATCGCGCTCGGTCCCGACGCGGCCCGCGGCTGGCCGAAGCGCTGCGCCGAGGTGGCGCGCGTCCTCGACGATGCGCTCAACGCGCCGCCCCTTCGAGACGAGTTTGCATCGGCGCCGCGCCTCACCCGCGTTTTAGGCGGACCCGTTGCGGAGCGCGAAGCGCACGTCGATCGCTTGTGGACCATGTTGCGCGACGCCGCGCTGCCCGCCGGCACTCGGTCTTACCAAGGGGTCTCGCCCGAGCCGACCGTCGTCGTTCTAAAGCGTGCTGGGCTCGAGGTGCTCGCGTCCGGATTTTCCCTCGACGCGATTGTGC
>Ga0114972_10001863_pt1 | contig 15723 bp, 14 predicted proteins | sample M_140807_EF_Meta_FD_87354 | JGI IMG/M metagenome (GOLD analysis project Ga0114972, IMG submission 87354) | Freshwater microbial communities from Lake Montjoie, Canada to study carbon cycling - M_140807_EF_MetaG | ecosystem: Environmental > Aquatic > Freshwater > Lake | place: Lake Montjoie... | reverse complement strand
TGTTCGCCCACGACGGGCGGCCTTGGAGCAGTAGTTGGGCCGACAGGATGTCACCGGGTTTCGCTTCTAGTTGCCGTAGGGGAGATAATTGGTCTTTTTTAGACAAAAGGTTCTGGAGGAGCTTTGGCCCTATGACCGTGGAACCACGAGAAGCGACGGCCGCAGGGATTCCCTTCTCCCTTGAGGCCATGACACGGCCTGTGGATGGACCGGCTGCCCGCAACGCAACTGTGGCAGCCGCCGCCGCGGCCGAAGCGCGGCTGGGACCAGCTGATGTTCGACCAGGTGCTGCAAGCGCCGGAAGGCGCCGATCTGCGCTTCTTACGGCCGGAGGGGGCGTGATGGCGGCAACTGGCGCGATGCGGATGTCGCCCCTATTTACCAATATGGTCCTGATTAAAAAAAGGGGGTCCCATGCCGATCAATAACCGTATCGCCGGCTTTCATGAGGACATGACCGCCTGGCGGCGCGATCTGCATGAGCATCCGGAGCTTGGCTTCGAGGAGCATCGCACCAGCGGCATCGTGGCCGAGAAGCTGCGCGCCTTCGGCTGCGACGAGGTGATCACCGGCATCGCCGGCACCGGCGTGGTGGGGGTGATCCGCGGCAGCGCGGCGGGGCCGGGGATCGGGCTGCGCGCCGATATGGACGCGCTGCCGATCGCCGAGGCCTCCGGCGTTGAGCACGCGTCCCGCAACCCGGGGAAGATGCATGCCTGCGGCCATGACGGGCATACCACCATGCTGCTGGGCGCGGCGCGCTATCTGGCGGAGACGCGGAATTTCGCCGGCACCGTCTATGTCTTCTTCCAGCCCGCCGAAGAGGGCGGCGGTGGTGGGGAGGTGATGGTCAAGGAAGGGCTGTTCGACCGCTTTCCCTGCGAACGCGTCTTCGGCCTGCACAATTGGCCGGGCGCGCCGGCCGGTACCTTCGTCTGGCGCGACGGGCCGATGATGGCGGCAACCGCCAAGCTGTTCGCCACCATCCGCGGCACTGGCTCACACGGCGCCATGCCGCATGAGGGGAACGACCCGATCGTCATCGCCGCGCAGATCGTGACCGCGTTGCAGAGCGTGGTGGCGCGCAATGTCGAGCCGATGCAGGCCGGCGTCATCACCATCGGGGCGATCGCCGGCGGGGATACCTTCAACGTCATCCCCGATACCGTGACGCTGCGCGGCACGGCGCGCTGGTTCAAGCCGGAAGTGGGCGACCTGCTGGAGAAGAAATACCTGGCGATCGTCGAGGGCGTGGCGGCGGCCTTCGGCGGTACGGCCGAGGCGGTGTTCGAGCGCGGCTATCCGGCGACGGTGAACGAGACCGCGAGCACCCGCCTGGCCATCCACGCCGCGGCGACGGTGTCCGGCGAGGCGAAGGTGCAGGAGATGCCGGTGCCGACCATGGGGGGCGAGGATTTCTCCTATATGCTGAATGCCTGCCCGGGGAATTACATCTTCCTCGGCAGTGGGAAGGGCACGAACGACCCGGCGCTGCACAATGCGCGCTATGACTTCAACGACGAGGTGCTGCCGGTGGGTGCCAGTTATTTCGCAACGCTGGTCGAACAGCTGCTGCCGCGGCGCTGAGGGTGGGGGGCTATTCCGCCCGGATGCCGGCCGCGTCCGCTGTCATCTTGGTGCGGGCGCGCTCGCTCCGCAGCCAGGCGGCGAGCGTATCGGGCGCGCGGAGGGCTGGTTCAGCGATCTCCGCCCCCACTTCGGTCTGCCGCGTGCGATAGGTGGGATCCTCCAGCGCGGTGCGGACGGCGCGGAGCAGGGTGGCGATCACCGGGGCGGGCGTGCTGCCGGTGGTCATCAGCGCGGCGAAGCTGCCGCCGATCAGCCCGGGATAGCCGGCCTCCTCCAGCGTCGGGCGATCCGGCAGCAGGGCGCTTCGCGTGGGGCCGGTGGTGGCCAGCACACGCACGAGACCACCGCGGGCCGAGGGCGTGGTGGTCGAGACTTCACCCATCACCACCTGGACATTGCCGGCAATGAGGTCGGGCACCGACTGACTGCTGCCGCGGTAGGGGACATGGGTGAAGCGGATGCCCGCGGCGGATTGGAACTGTTCGATGAGGAAATGCGTCGCACTCCCCTGGCCCGAGCTGCCGATGGTGAGCGTGCCCGGCGCGGCCTTGGCGGCAGCGACGAGCGCGGCGACATCGGCCCAGGGCGCATCGGCGCGGACCACGAGGGTAAGCGGGCTGCGGCTGAGCAGGGCGATGGGCGCGAGCTCGGTCTCGACATCGTAAGGCAGCTTGGCCTGCAGAACCGGGTTGACGGTGAGCGGGCCGTTGGAGCCGAGCAGCAGCGTATGGCCATCGGGCTTGGCCTTGGCCACCAGCTCCGCGCCCAGCGTGCCCCCAGCGCCAGCGCGGTTCTCAACGACGAAGGGCTGGATCAGCGCATCGGTCATGCGGGCAGCGATGAGCCGGCCCTGAATGTCGGACGACGTGCCGGCGGCATAGGGCACGATCAGACGGAGAGAACGTTCAGGAAAGCCCTGCGCCCAGGCGGGGGCAGCCAGCAGCGCGGGGGCGGCCAGCAACGCGCGGCGGCGGATCACGTGCCGACTTTCAGCGTGCTGGTCAGCCCGCGCAGACAGGCAAGGATGGAGAGCGGGGTGATCTTGCCGGTACGCGGGTTCTCCTCGCTCGGCACGTTCTCGATGGTCATGGTCAGACGCGCAGCGGCAGCCTCGACGCGGATGGTGTGCGTGTTCCGGGTCACGGTGGGATCGCCCCAGATCTCCACCATGGTGCGCTCCGGCCCGATGCCGGCCAGCGCCAGCGCGGCGGCCACGTTGACATTGGCGGGGAAGCCACGGGCGGCGTCGAAGGCATTACCTTTGAAAACGATGGTCGGGGTGGTGATCGCCAGCACGTCGATTTTGTGCTCGGCCAGATAAGGTGCGCCTTCCAGGCCGCGCGGCGGCTTACGGGTCTCGATGGTGACGCTCTCGACCGTGCCCTCAGCAGCCGCGCGCACGGCATCAAGGCCGAGCAGCGCCCCGGTTGGGACGATGATGCGCGCACCGGTCTCCCGCGCCCGTTGCACCAGGTGCATGCGCGGCAGCAACGCGCCGACCGAGGAAGGGACGAAGATGCGCCCCCGGCCGATGGCGGCCTCGGCGATCTGCTCGAACACCGCTGCGGGGGCGGCTTCGACAATAATGTCGGCGTGCTCTGCCAGGGCCGGCAGCGCGACCAGGGCGGGCGCCTCGCGGAAGCCGGCCAGGATACGGCGCGCCTTGTCCTGATCCCTGGCGGCAACGGCGGTCAGCCGCAGCCCCTCGACCCCGGCATCGAGTGCCCGCGCCAGGTGCGCCCCGATCGCCCCGAGCCCGCCGATCGCTACTGTCAGCGTGCGTGGCATGCCGAACCTCCTGAAAAACGTCCTGGGCTAAACCATTCGTCAACCAGTCTCTGCGAAGAAGCAGAGGCCCGATAGCCGGCAAGATGCCGCGATACCGGGCTGTGATTCGACCGGCACTACCCCCTCCTCCGGTCGGCTCCAAGCGGACGCCACGCCATCTCTCCCGGCGTGGCGTCCTGCCAGGGCTCAGACGACCGGGCTGCGACCGCCATCCACGTTAATCGCCGTACCGGCGATGTAGCCGCCCTGTTCGCTGCTGAGGAACAATGCCATGGCGGCGAACTCCTCCGCCTTGCCATAGCGGCCGAGCGGCAGGCCGGCACCGGCCTTGGCCAGCCACTCCTCGTAGCTTTCGTTCACCTTGCTGGCGGCCCAGCGACGGCGATGCTGGTCGCTGTCGATCAACCCGACCAGCATGGCATTAACCAGAATGCCATGCTTGGCACCCTCATTCGCTTGCACCTTGGTCAGCGCCATGCCGGCAGCGCGAGAGACGGCGGTCGGCGCGCCTTCGGCCGGCGGTGCCTTGGCGCCGGTGTTCAGCACGTTGATGATGCGGCCCCATTTCCGTGCCGCCATTCCCGGCCAGACCAGCCGACCAAGCCGGATCGCCGCAAAGAGCTTGAGATCGAGGTCGTTCTGCCAGAGCGCATCGCTAACCTCGAGGAAGGGACCGCGCTGGCTGGTGCCGGCATTGTTGATCAGGATGTCCACCTGCCCAAGCTTCGTTTCGGCCTGCTTAAAGGTGGCCTCGCAGCCCTCGGCCGTCGCAATATCGGCCGCGATGGCGGTGATTTTCGCGCCCGGCGCGATCTGGCGCAGTTCAGCTTCGGCGGTCGCCAGCGCCTCTCCACCACGGGCGACGATCGCCACATTGCCGCCTGCGCGCGCGAAGACCTTTGCCATCGCAAGCCCAAGGCCCTTTGAGCCGCCGGTGATCAGCGCACCGCGGCTTTTGACATTGATATCCATGAATCACTCCCCTGCGTGGTCGGCGGGGAGGCTAGCCCGCCCGGCAACTTCGGCAAGCGGGGGCGGGTGGGGCGACCAACGGGACTCGAACCCGCGACATCCAAGACCACAACCTGGCGCTCTACCATCTGAGCTATGGCCGCCACGCACGCCGGCGGCCGGAATACGGCTAGCGGGCCGGGGCCGTCAACTACCGGGCGCCGCGTTCGGCCAGCCAGCGGCCGATCCGCGCCAGCGCCTCATCCAGCACAGCCTCCCCTTTGCAGAAGGCAAAGCGGGCGTAGTGGCTGGGCGCATCGGTCGAAGCATAAAAGGCGGTGACCGGAATGGCCGTGACTTTCGCCTCCGTGGTCAGGGTGCGGCAGAAGGCAACATCATCGCCGTTGAAGCCGAGCGGGCGGAAATCGGTGGTGATGAAATAGCTACCGCGCGAGGGGAGCACGCCGAAGCCGAGATCGGCGAGACCCTTGGCCAGCCGATCGCGCTTGGCCTGCAGCGACGTGCCGATGGCGGCAAAATAAGCGTCGTCCTTGAGCAGCCCCACGGCGACACCGCGCTGCAGGTTGGGTGGCGTCGTGAAGGTCAGGTTCTGGTGTGCCTTGGCGACATTGGCCGAAAGCGTGCGATCGCAGGTGATGTAGCCGATCTTCCAGCCGGTCAGGCTGAAGGTCTTGCCAGCGGAGCCAACGCGCATGCAGCGTTGGCGCATGCCCGGCAGGGTCATTAGCGGGATGTGCCGGGCGCCGTCGAAAGTCAGGTGCTCATACACCTCGTCGCAAATCGCATAGCAGTCGTGCTGCGCGATCAACCCGGCAAGGAATTCGAGTTCCTCGGCGGAGAAGACCTTGCCGGTCGGGTTCATCGGTGTGTTGAACAGGATCGCCTTGGTCTTCGGGCCGAAGGCGGCGGCCAGTTCGGCACGCGGCAGAGCCCAATCGGGCGGCGTCAGGCGGACCAGCTTCGGCACCGCCCCCAGCAGCTTCACCACGGGCAGATAGGTGTCGTAGAGCGGCTCGATCAGCACGCATTCATCGCCCGGATTCAGCACCGCCATGAGGCAAGCGGTGATCGCCTCCGTCGCGCCGGAGGTGACCAGGACCTCATCTTTCGGATCGATGGCCAGACCATAAAAGCGCTGATTGTGCTGGGCGACGGCGGCGCGCAACTCTGGCACACCGCTCAGCGGCGGGTACTGATTGCGACCATCAAACAGGGCGTCGGCGGCGGCCTTCAGCACATCCTCGGGCCCGTCATAATCCGGGAAACCTTGGCCGAGATTGATCGCACCATGCTCCAGGGCAAGCGCGCTCATCACTGTGAAGATCGTGGTCCCGGTCGCCGACAGCAGATCGTTCTGCGGCTTCATGGCGCATATCCCCGTTCATTCAAATATAAAAAGACAGCACTGTTTTAACGGGAAGGCACGGAGCGCACCATGGGGTGGGGCACTGGACCCCTGCCGGATATTTGGGCAGAATGCCCAGGCGGCAGGCGCGGGTTTGGTCATGGCCGGCGAAAACCGCGCGGGACGGTGATTGTTGTCATGGCACGGCCCATGCAACACCGCTCGCAACCGGTTCAGCCTTCTCATCGGCGAGCCTGTGACGTGCTTTTTGGATCGCCGAGGCATTGGGTGTTGACGGTCTGACCGCCCATTATGGGCGTCTAGATGGGGGAACCAGGATGCTTCTGATCCGCAACAGATGCTATAACGCAAAGCGGGCGCCATGAAAAAAATCGAGGCCATCATCAAGCCCTTCAAGCTCGACGAGGTGAAGGATGCGCTGCACGAGATCGGGCTGCAGGGTCTGACTGTTGTCGAAGCCAAAGGCTTCGGCCGGCAGAAGGGCCATACTGAGCTCTACCGCGGCGCGGAATACGTGGTCGATTTCCTACCCAAGGTGAAAATCGAGGTCGTCTGCACCGACGATCTCGCGGAGCGCGCCATCGAAGCGATACAGCAGGCCGCCCGGACGGGGCGGATCGGCGACGGTAAGATTTTCGTCTCGGACGTTCAGGAGGTGATCCGCATCCGGACCGGCGAGCGCGGAGAAGACGCTGTATGAGGCCCCCGCCCGGGGGGGTAGGACAGCCTGTTCCGGTCATGCTAGACCGCCGGCCGCCGATCTTAGGATCGGGATGGTTTTTCGGGGCGCAGCGAGGCTGGCGCCGGACGGGATAACGGCAGCGCCGCCGCCTGGCGGCCGCAAGGCAAGCAGGGGTAACAGAGGCATGGTTGACAAGGCAGGCGTCTCCAAGGTCATGGAAATGATCAAGGAGCACAGCGTCGAATACGTGGATTTCCGCTTCACGGATCCCAAGGGGAAGTGGCAGCACACGGCGCAGCACGTCTCGACGGTCGATGAAGACACCTTCACCGACGGCATCATGTTCGATGGCTCCTCCATCGCCGGCTGGAAGGCGATCAACGAGTCCGACATGATCCTGATGCCGGACACTGCCAATGCCTGCATGGACCCCTTTTCGGCCAAGCCGCAGCTGATCCTGTTCTGCGATATTATCGAGCCGTCGACCGGCCAGATGTATTCGCGCGACCCGCGCTCCACCGCTAAGCGCGCCGAGGCGTATCTGAAGTCCACCGGCATCGGTGACACCGCCTTCTTCGGCCCAGAGGCAGAGTTCTTCGTGTTCGATTCCGCCAAGTTCGGCACCGGCGGCAACTTCGCCCATTACAGCCTCGACAGCATCGAGGGGCCAGGCGCCAACATGAAGGATTACCCGGAAGGCAATATGGGCCACCGCCCAGGCTTGAAGGGCGGCTATTTCCCGGTCAACCCGGTCGACAGCGAAGTCGATCTGCGCGCCGAGATGCTCTCGACGATGATCGAGATGGGCGTGCCGGGCGAGAAGCACCACCACGAAGTGGCGCAATCCCAGCATGAGCTCGGCACCAAGTTCGGGCCGCTGGTGCAGCAGGCCGACTTCATGCAGATCTACAAATACGTCATCCACAACGTGGCGCACAGCTACGGCAAGACCGCGACCTTCATGCCGAAGCCGATCTACGGCGATAACGGCTCGGGCATGCACGTTCACCAGTCCATCTGGAAGGGCGGCAAGCCGGTCTTCGCCGGCAACGCCTATGCCGACCTCAGCGAGACCGCGCTCTATTACATCGGCGGCATCATCAAGCACGCCAAGGCGCTGAACGCCTTCACCAACCCGCTGACCAACAGCTACAAGCGGTTGATCCCGGGCTTCGAGGCACCGGTTCTGCTGGCCTATTCGGCTCGCAACCGCTCCGCCTCCTGCCGTATTCCCTATGCGACCAACCCGAAGGCCAAGCGGGTCGAGGTCCGCTTCCCCGATCCGGGCGCGAACCCCTACCTCGCCTTCGCGGCGATGCTGATGGCCGGCCTCGACGGGATCAAGCACAAGATCCATCCTGGCGACCCGATGGACAAGGACCTTTACGACCTGCCACCGCAGGAGCTGAAGGGCATCCCGACGGTCTGCGGCTCGCTGCGCGAGGCGCTCGGCGCGCTGGAAGCCAACCACGACTTCCTGCTGGCCGGCGATGTCTTCAGCAAGGACCAGATCGAGAGCTATATCGAGCTGAAGTGGGCCGATGTGTATCGCTTCGAGCACACGCCGCACCCGGTCGAGTTCGAGATGTACTACTCGGTCTGATAGGCCAATCGCCAACAGCAAAGATCAGGGCCGCGCCGCAGGGCGCGGCCCTTTTGCTTTGCCCACCGCCACACGAGGGGCGCGGCGGGCCCGCGCCTATCGCACGCTGCCACTTGGCGCGGGCCGGTTCAGGATGAACAGCGTGACGGTGGCGTAAGATACCCAGATGGGCTTTTGCGCCAGATAATCCCGGCCAATGATCGCATCCGCGACGCGGATCGGCGCCGCCACATAGGGTATGACCGGGTCACGACCCCGCGCCGGACCAATCAGCACCTCGCGGAAGCGCAGCGGCGTCCCCTGCACGGTATTGCCGCTCCAATCCTTGGCCAGCCCACCCTTCGGCGCCTCCGCGACCCGGCTGCGGATGCCCAGGCGATCAACCCCCGGGTCGAGCAACAGGGTGCCGCTCGCCCCAGTATCGACCAGGGCGAGGAGCGTCGTGCCGTCCAGCGTCATCGGCGCGAAGAGCAAACCATTCGGCGCCTGCTGCAGGCGAACACCCACCGTCGGCCCATCGAAGGGGATGATCTGTTGGCAGCCAGGGGCCACTGCATGGAAGCGGACCCGCCCCTCGAAGGGATTAAGCTCAAGGTCCTGCCCACCCAGGATACGGGCGCCGATCAACCCATCCCCGAAACCGGCCAGCGTGGTGTCGGGCGCGATCGCGACCGGGCCGGTCTGGGTTGGCAAGCCTTCGACCTCGACCCGCACATTGGGCACGACCGGGGTTTGCGACGGGCCGGACAGCGCGACATGCGTCCGGGCCGAAGCGGGGTCCACCGTCAGGCCAGCCCGCTTGGCCGCGCTGGCCGATAGCAGGCCGATCCCGGTCGCGCCGGTATCCACCAACAGCATCAGCCGCGTACCGTTGACACTGACCGGGATGCGGATCCCGGTGCGGTCGAACTGGGCCGGGATGTCCGCTAGCAACCTGGTCGGGCAACCGCCTCTCTCCGCCGAACTGCGCGGCGCCGGACCGGCGCAGCCGGCGAGTAGAGCAAGCCCGGCAAGGGCCCCGAGGACGCGCCGCCTCACGGTATGGCCGGTTGGCGCGCGACGTAGACCTTGCTCGTCGCGGGGGAAATCCAGATGCGCTGGCGCAGCAGAAAGTCATTGCCCAGTACCGCATCGCCCGCGAGCGGCACCTCGATCACCAACATCCGCGGCTCCTGCAGCAGCATGTCGCCGAGTTCGAGGCGCCGGAAGGGCACAAGGCCGAGGCGCGGCGTCCCAGGCTGGATCGGCGGCAGCTTGGCGCCGGCCCGCTCGGCGCCGGCGCGGCTCAACAGGGTCGCGTCGGACCCGCTGCTGAGAACCGCGCGCAACGCCGTTCCATCCAGCGTCACGGGCACGAGGAATTGGTCCTGCGGACCGCGCCCCAACGGCAATGCGCCGTGGGCTTCGGCAAAGGGGATCAGACGGTCGCCGCAGCCGCGCACCGCGTAAAGCCGCAACCGGCGCGCGGCAGGATCGATATCGATATCGAGGCCCTGGGTCGCGGCGAGGCCCAAGAGCCCTGCCGCCGGCGAGCCTGGCGGCAGGACGCCCTCAGGCCCGCGGATCTGCGCGAGCGCGGGCCGTGCCGGCAAGGCGGCGACCCGCAAGGCATCGACGCGAACCTGGGGCAGGCTCTGCTGCCCGATGACGAGTGGCGCGCCGGGCGGCAGTTTGAGCTGCGCCGCCGCTTGTGGCGTGAGGGTCAACTCCGCTCCCAGATCAGTGCGGAACTCCAGCTTGACCGTCTGCCCATTGACCTCCGCCGGCACGATCAGCCGCCGCAAGCCCTGCTCCAGCGGCAGATCCGCCCGCTGCGTCACCTCGCAACCCGGGGGCTGGCCCGGCACGCCCGGCGCGGCGCACCGCACGAGGCCCAGCGGCAGGAGAAACAACAAGCCGATCCGCAACAGCAGGCGAGACATGACACCTCCGGCATCGCTCGGGCAGTCTACCATGGCCGCGGGCCCCGCGCCCATGCGCAAGGCTTGCTCGGACCTCGTCTTGCGTTATGTTATATCGTGATGGCGTGGATTCTCTCTGACCCGCTGGCGCTTTCGGCCGGTACCCCGGCACGCCTGGCATTGGCTTTTGGGCTGCTCGGCCTTTTGTGGCTGGCAGTTGCCTGGGCGCTGGCGGCATGAGCCCGGCGACCATCCGCCTTGCGGAACTAACCCTGAGCCACGCGCGGCACCCGGCGGTCCATCACCTCTCTGGCAGCTTCCTGCCGGGCAGCCTGACCGCCGTGGTTGGCCCGAACGGTGCCGGCAAATCCACCCTGTTGCGTGCCCTCGCCGGCCTGCATCCGGTGCATGAGGGGCGGATCGAAGGGGCGGCCGGACAGGTGGCCCTGCTGCCGCAGGCGGCGACGCTCGATCGGCATTTTCCGCTCAGTTGCCTGGATGTGGTGCTGTTCGGCCTATGGGCGGAAGGCGGCGCCTTTCGGGCACTGCCGCGGGATGCCGCGGCGCGGGCCCGTGCCGCATTGGCGGCAACCGGCCTCACGGGATTTGAGCGGCGGCCGGTCGGCAGCCTTTCTGCCGGGCAGTTCCAGCGCCTGCTCTTCGCCCGCTTGCTGCTGCAGGATGCGCCTGTGCTGCTGCTGGATGAGCCGTTCACCGCGCTTGATGCGCGGACCGCCGCCGATCTGCTCACGCTGATCCGCCGTTGGCATGGCGAGGGTCGGACGGTGATCGCCGTGCTACACGACCTTGACCTGGTCCGTGCCGAGTTCCCCGAGACGTTGCTGCTGGCGCGCGACCCGATCGGCTGGGGGGCAACCGCTGAGGTTTTAACCGCGAGCAATCGGCTGCGGGCGCGGATGATGGCGGAGGCCTGGGACGATTCAGCCCCGCCCTGTGACGGGCGGGCCGTCGCCTGATCATCGAGCCGTTTCTCGAATTCGCCTTCCTGCGCCGGGCGCTGATCGGCTGCCTCGCGCTCTCGCTGGCCGCCCCCCCGCTCGGCGTTTTCCTTATGCTGCGGCGCATGTCGCTGACCGCCGATGTGCTCTCGCATGGCGTGCTGCCCGGAGTCGCGGCGGGCTTCCTGCTGGCCGGGCTGTCACTGCCGGCGATGGCCTTCGGGGGCCTGCTGGCCGGGCTGGTGGTCGCGCTTGGCGCGGGCGCCCTGTCCCGCGCGACCGGCGGGCGGGAGGATGCCGCACTGGCCGCGCTCTATCTCGTCGCGCTGGCAGCCGGCGTGCTCCTGGTCTCGCTGCGCGGCGGACCGGCCGAGTTGACGCACATCCTGTTCGGCTCGGCGCTCGGCATCGATGACGACGCGCTGCTGCTGATGGCCGGCACGGCGAGCGTGACATTGCCCGCCCTGGCCTTCGCCTGGCGGCCCTTGGTCCTGGAATGCTTCGACCCCGACTTCGCCCGCGCCGTAGGGGCACGCGGCGGGATCTGGCATCTGGGCTTCCTGGCGCTGGTCGTGCTGAACCTGATCGCCGCCTTCCAGGCGCTGGGCACGCTGATGGCAGTGGGGCTCATGATGCTGCCGGCGATCGCCGCACGGCATTGGGCGCGTAGCATCGGCGGCATGGTCTATATCGCGGTGGGCCTCGCCATGCTGGCCTCGATCGGCGGGCTTCTGCTCTCGGTTCAGCTGGATGCGCCGACCGGCCCGGCGGTGGTGCTGACCGCCGGGCTGGGCTGGGCCATCTCCGTTCTGTTCGGCCCGGTGGACGGCTTGGCCGCGCGCTGGTGGCGCCGGCCACATCTGGCGGGCTGATACCAGCGGCCAAAATGCTTTGGCCGCTGGGCTAGAGCATGCTGCGTTCACATACGTTCACGCAGCCCGTTCTAGCATGTGTTGGATCGCGCGATTCAGCGCCTTCGGCGATTCCGCCTCAACGCATCGCACTCTAGATCGCTATTTCCGCTTGATGTTCCACATCACCGGGAAGCCGAAATCGATCACCCCTTCCAGCTCCGTCCGCCAGACGGCGGGCGAGGTGAACTGCCCACCCAGCGGGAAGGTGACGAATTCATAAGCCAGCTTCTGTAAATCCGCGGCCAGGGCCTTGCGCTTGGCCGGGTCGCTTTCGGCGGCGAAGGCATCCAGCACCGGCGTCATCGCCGGGTTACAATAGCCCCAGGGCTGATTGTTTGAGCAGTTATAGCCGATCGCCACATTGGACAGCGGGTCGGCCATGTCGAAGCCGGTGTAGATCACCGGCACAAGGTTCCAGCCACCCTTCTCGATCGGCTCCCGCGCCACCCAGCGCTGGGCGATCGAGGACCAGTCGGAGGTCGAGACCTCAAGGTTGAAGCCCGCGCGCTTCAGCAGGTCGATTACCACGAGAGCCATCGGGTTGATCAGCGCGGAATCGGCCGGCTGCAACAGTACGATCTTCTCGCCCTTGTAGCCGGCCTGTTGCAGTAGTTGCTTGGCGCGCTCGATGCTGGGGCTGCGGATGATGTCGCCTCCGGCATCGGAAGCATAAGGCGTGCCGCAGAGATAGACCGAAAGGCAAGCGGGGTTGCGCATCGCCTCCGGCAGCCCGTGGGCCGAGACCACTTCCTCACGGACCAGCGCCGCCTGGAGCGCCCGGCGCATGGCGATATTGTCGAAGGGCGGTTGGTTGAAGTTGATAGAGACGCCGCCGACGATCTGGGCGATGCCGCCTGGCTTGGCGATCACGATATTGCGGTCACGCTGGAACCTCGGCAGGTAATCGAAAGGCGCGTATTCCAGATAGTCGACCTCGCCCTGCGTCAGCGCCGCCGCACGCAGGGAAATGTCCGGCATAGTAAGGAACTCGACCCGCTCCATCAGCGCGCGCTTGCCACCCGCCAGCCCATCGGCCGGCTCATCGCGCGGCAGGTATTTCGGGTTGCGACGGAAATGGGTCCGCTCGCCCGGCACCCATTCATCCTTCAGGAAAAGATAGGGTCCGCTGCCGACCACGTCCTTCACCGCCTGGGTGGGCGGCGTCGATTCCGCGATGCGGGCGGGCATGATGAAGGGCACATGGACGGAAGGCTTGCCCAGCGCCTCGATCACGCCGCCGAAGGGCTTGGCGAGTTGGATGACGAAGCTCCGTCCATCCAGCACCTTCATCTCGCCAGTCGCGGCCATCAGCCGCCGGCCGATCGAATCTCGCTGGCCCCAGCGCTTGATGGAGGCCACCGCATCGGCCGCAGTCACCGGCGTACCGTCGTGGAATTCGAGACCGGGGCGCAGGGTGAACGTCCAGCTCAGCCGGTCCTCGCTGGTCTTCCAGCCCTCAAGCATTTGCGGTCGGAACTGGCCCTTGCTGTCCATGGCAACGAGGGTGTCGTAGACCATGTAGGCGAAGTTACGCGTCACGAAACTCGGCGAGGCGATCGGGTCGAGGTTTTGCAGCCCGACATTGACCACCAACCGCAGTGGCTTCTCCTGCGCCCCTGCCGGCATCGCCGACAGGCCAGCCGCCATCGCCATGGCGGCCATAGCGCCTCGCATCCATCCTCGCATCACGCGCTCCCCTCTATGCTTCCACTGCGGCCCAGGCCTCGGCGACCTCCGAACCGGTCGCGAACCACACGTCCGGAAACTCCCGCATCCAGGCGATCATCTCCCGCAGCAGCGCGATCCGGCTGGGCCGGCCACTGACCTGCGGGTGCATCACCAAATTATAGAGCCCGCCCCAGCGATAGATCTCGGCGAACTCGGCCTGGAAGATTTCCTTGATATGGCTGTTGGGGAAGATCGGCCGCGGCCCCTTCATCGAGAACAGCGCATAGACCGCATCATCGAGCGACCAGTGCCAGGGCAGCTCGATCGGCCCCGGCCGGCCATCGGGCAGACGGTGGCGATAGGGGTTGATGTCATCGAGCATCGAGGAGTTGTAGAGGAAGCCGTGCTTGTCGAGCAGCCGGATCAGGTTCTCGCTAGTTTCCCCGGCGGGGGAGCGGTAGCCGCGGGGCACCACGCCCAGATGGCGCTTCAGGCAATCGAGCCCGCGCTCCATCTCCTCGACCTCCTTGGCCACATCGTCGAGGGCGATCCATTCGTGCGAATAGCTGTGATGGCCGATCTCGTGGCCTTCTCGCAGGATCATCTCGCAGCGGCCGGTATGGTTCTCGGCGGTCCAGCCGGGGATGAAGAAGGTCGCCTTCAGCTCCGCATCCGACAGGGTCTCCAGAATCTTCGGCACGCCAACCTTGGCGCCATATTTGCCCTGGCTGAGGATCCCGGGGCGGCGATGGTTTTCCGGATCGCGCGCCATCCACAGCGTCTCGGCGTCGAAGTCGAAGGTCAGCATCACCGCGATGCGTGCGCCGTTCGGCCAGCGCACGCGCATATCGTGCTTCAACGGCTCTCCTCCCCTGGCTTGGGGGGATGCCGGCCGGTGACGAAACCGCCATCGACGGCGACCACCTCGCCGGTGACGAAGCTCGCCTCCGCCGAGGCGAGGAAGGCGATGACGGCGGCGACTTCCTCCGGCCGGCCAGCGCGGCGGAGCGGTGCCGGCTCCAGGATGGCGCGGCGGTAGTAGTCGTCCTCCAGGTACTGCTCGGTCATATTGGTCTCGATTACGCCCGGCGCGACGGCATTCACCCGGATGCCGCGCGGTCCGTATTCCGCGGCGAGCTGGCGGGTGAACTGCGCAACGCCCGCCTTGGCCACGGCATAAGGCGTGGTCCCCGCCACCCCCGCAATCCCGAAGGTCGAGGCGACATTGACGATCGCCCCACCCGGGCGCGGCAGATGCGGCAGGATGGCGCGCGTCACCCGCACCGGCGCCGCGAGATTGATCGCCAGGAAGCGGTCGAGCAGCGCATCATCGGTCTCGGCGATGGGCCGGGAGCCGCCGATACCGGCGATATTGGCCAGGATATCGACCCGGCCGAAGGCCTTCAGCACCGCCGCCGCAAGCGCCTCCCCGGCCCCCGGCGCGGCGATGTCCTGCACCAGCGCCGGCATGCCAAGCGCAGCCGCCGTCTCCTGCACCTGGGGCAGGATATCGGCCAGCAGCACCCGGGCGCCATCAGCGACCAGCCGGGCGGCGGTGGCGGCGCCGATCCCGCGCGCCGCGCCCGTGACGATGGCAACCTCATCCTGGAACCTAAGCAAGGCGACCTCCATCAACTGGCAGGGCGACGCCGGTGACGAAGCCCGCCTCATCGGACAGCAGAAACAGAACGGCCGCGGCCACCTCATCCGGTTCGCCGAACCGGCCCAGGGGATGCCTGGCCCGGTAAGCCGCGGCGCGGGCGGCCTGGGCCATCGCATCGCCGGCCTGGGCGAAGGTGTCGGCGAGCATTGGCGTCTCGATGGACCCTGGGCAGACGCAATTTACCCTGATGCCTTCCCCCGCATGGGCCAGCGCGAGGCTTTTGGTTAACATGACGACCGCCCCCTTGCTGGCCGAATAGGCCGGCAGGGTCGGTGATCCGGCCAAGCCGGCGGTCGAGGCGAACAGGACGATCCGCCCTGCCCCAGAGCGCCGCAAGGCCGGCAGGAAGGCCCGCACGGTCAGCCAGCTGCCCTTCACATTCACCGCAAAGAGGCGGTCCCACTCCGCCTCGGTCACGACATCGAGCGGCTTGGCTGGCCCCAGCTGCCCGGCCGCAGTGACCAGGAGCGAGACCGGTCCGAGCTCATCGGCCATCTCGGCGGCCTGGGCGAGCGCCCCGGCATCGGTGACGTCGCCGACGCATATCCGGCTGCCTGGGGCTAGCTCGGCTGTCTCGGCCAAGCCCTTGGCGTCGCGGTCGAGCAACAACACATGGG
>Ga0114972_10001857_pt1 | contig 15735 bp, 7 predicted proteins | sample M_140807_EF_Meta_FD_87354 | JGI IMG/M metagenome (GOLD analysis project Ga0114972, IMG submission 87354) | Freshwater microbial communities from Lake Montjoie, Canada to study carbon cycling - M_140807_EF_MetaG | ecosystem: Environmental > Aquatic > Freshwater > Lake | place: Lake Montjoie... | reverse complement strand
TTGCAACCCAAGCCGTAACCGAGGACCTATCGATTCGATACCCCAAGCAGGTTCCCGGGTGGTTCAACATCGGGCTATTGCACACCAGTTGCACGGGACGCGATGGGCATGAGAACTATGCACCTTGCACCATCGAAGGGCTCCGGACCCGAGGCTACGATTACTGGGCCCTGGGACACATTCACAAACGCGAAGTCCTAAGCCAGGAACCTTGGGTGGTCTTTCCGGGGAACATCCAAGGCCGCCATGCCAAGGAGACTGGTGCCAAGGGTTGTTATTTGGTCAGCGTCTCGGACGACTCGAAGATCACTGCCGAGTTTGAACCTCTCGATACCCTACGATGGGAAAAAGTTCGCGTCGATGTCCAATCGGCCCGTAGTCTCGAAGACATCCCCGGTCTGTTTTCGACCAAACTTCAAGAGACTCTCGATCAATGCGAGGATCGATTGCTAGCCGTCCGAGTCGAACTCGTTGGAGAAAGCCAACTGCACCGCAAGTTCCGAATTGAGCGAGAGCGGATCGTCCAAGAGTGCCAATCGGTGGCCACCGGATTGTCTGTTGAAGGCGTTTGGATCGAAAAGGTCGTTTGCAGTACACGCATGCCAAGCCTTGAGAACGAGGTGCAAGGGGTATCCGAGGAAGCGATCCAAGCGATCCTGGGAGTGTTTGAAGAATCCAAAACCAATCCCGATTTCCTCAAGAAAATCCAATTCGATATGATGGATTTGAGAGCAAAGCTCCCCTCAGAGTTGCGTAGTGTGGAACTCGATGAATACCTCGATGGAGCAAGCAGCGTTGTCGAACTCGCCAAAGAGAGGGTACTCGAACTGCTCGCATCCCAAGGCGAGGAATCGCGATGAGGGTACGGCAACTGGATTTGATCGCCTTCGGGCACTTCACCAATCGCAGCATCGATTTGAGCCAAGGTCATTATGGGCTCCACATGATCTATGGTCCCAACGAGGCCGGCAAGAGTTCCTCGCTTCGAGCTCTGACCTCGCTGCTATTTGGTTTCCCTCAGCGCACCGACGATAACTTTCTGCATTCCAACAAAGATCTGCGTGTCGGAGCGACGCTCGAGAGTCGCGACGGCAAGGCCGTTGCGTGCGTGCGTCGCAAAGCCAAGACAGCGACGCTGCTGCATGCAGAGAGTTCCCAAGAGCTGCCCCTTGCTCTATGGAATCAGTTCCTGCCGAATATTCAACAAGATCAATTCCTGCGAATGTTCGGGCTCAATCACGTCTCGCTCCGGGACGGTGGCGCCGAGTTGGTGCGGGGGGGTGGAGATTCCGGCCAAGCTCTCTTTTCCAGCGCTTCGGGGATCGCCAACCTGCAACAAAAACGCGAATCGCTCGAGGAACGGATCGAAGAGATTTACGCAAGGAGCGGCAGGCGAGGACGCCTGTACGACAAGCTCAAAGACTACAAGGCGCTGCGAGAAGAGGAAAAAAAAGTTTCGCTGACGATGGACCATTGGCGTCGGCTCGAGTCACAGCTAACCGAGGCCAGCAAGCAGATCGATGATCACAAGACTCAACTGGATTCCCTGCAACGAAGCTTGCTCGAGGCCCAGCGGGTCCAGCGATCGATCCCGACAGTGACCAAGTACCTCGATCGAGAGCAAGCGATCAGAGCCCTTGGGCAGCTTTCGAAACTCCCACGGGACTTTGAAGAACGCGTGCAGAAAGCCTTCAAGAAAAAGGGAGAAAAGCACATAGCGATCCAGGGGATCGAAGCCGAACTGAGCAACTTCCAAATGAAGCTTGCACAAATCCCCGAGAGTATCTGGTCCGACGAGCAGGATTTGCGGGTCAACAAACTGATCTCTGAATTGGGATTGTACCTGCAATCGTTCGACGAGCTACCCAAACTTAAGACCCAGTGCGATCAACTCACACGTCAAGCGACACAGAAATGGCAGCAGATCGGTTCGCTCGATTCGCTCAAACAGCGACTCGAGTCCGAGCGAATTCCGACCTCGCAAAAGAAGTGGGTCGACGCGTTGGCCAAGCGGTACGAGACGATCGAAAAGCAGATTGCCGATGCCCAACTACGGTTAGGTAGGCTGCGCAAGAAGCTCGATGATGACTCGAGTTCCATTGCATCAAAGGCCAGTGATGAATCCCTGAAACTCCTCGAACAGCAGGTACACAACGCACGGCCCTTGAGCAGTCGCCGGCAGGAACTCATGGAGCTAACGCAAGATTCCGATCGAGGCCATAAGCGGATTTGCCAATCGATTCAGAGGTGGAAAGTCCGTGTCGAGGGCATCGACGCTTTGGCTCAGTTTCCACTGGCCAATCCCACATCGATCGATCGTTGGGAGAAGGAGCTCGAGAAACGTTCTGATGCCGTCGAGAAATCCAAATCCGAACTCGATGCGATCGTTCGCAAGAAATCCGCGAAGCAGCGTGAGTTTGAGCGTGAAACCAAAAAGGGTCATGTACCGACTCGTCAGGAGTGGGAGACGAGCATACGGTCCCGCGACGAGGCCTTTGGGTTGCTCGCCGAGCAACGTCAAGCGACCACCCAGCGGTGGAGCGAATGCGTCCAGGCGTATGAGGACAACAAGCAGGCAGCCGATCAGATCGCCGCCGAGTTGCTCGATCAAGCCGATCTGGTTGCACACCGCGAGCAGCTTCAGCAGTCGATCGACGAGTTGCAAGCCCAGATGGACGAAGCCACAGTGGCTCTGGAGGAATCTAAAAACCAATACCGTGCCAGCCAGCAGGCTTGGCAAGCGTTCCTGGCGGAGCACCAGATCGACGTGCAAAGTCCCGAGGCGGCTCAAGAGTGGGTCCAAGCCGTCACTGTGTTGCAACGTGAGGCTCAGGATTTGCTCGACAAGAAACATCGCATCGAGCAAACAGCGTCGGCGATCCAACACGCGTCGGTCGGTTTGATTGAAGGGCTTCAAGCATGCGGCTCTGCGAGCGACCATCACGATGATTTTGATGCGTTGCTCATTCGAGCCGAATCGGTGTTGCGCAAGGCGACCGAGGAGCGGGGCAAGGCCCAAGCGGTACAAAAACAGCGCCAGCTCGATCAGCAAGAGCACGACGAGCAAGCAAGCGATCTTCAGGGTCTTACAGATCAGTTCCTAGAACTGAAAAAGCAATGGTGGGAGGCACTCAAGGCGATTGCGATTCCTCAGGAAGCAACGCCTCTGCAGGTTCAAACCATCCTCGAGCAAGTCAGCGAATTGCAGCAGATCAGCGACCAGATCGAATCGACACAAGGCACCATCAGCCAATGCCAAGAGCAGGTCCGAAACTACGAGGCGGCCGTCTCCATAGCAATCGATTGGTTGGCTAGCAGGAATCCCGAAGCGGTGGCTGAGGTATCGAGTCAAAGCAATGCCGAGTCCAAGGTTCGGTTGCTCGAGAGCTATGGCAAGCAAACCAGCAAGGACAAATCGCAGCGAGGATCCTTGGAGCAGTTCCAGGAGCAAGCCCACGAACGACTTCGCAAGGCAAGTGAGGAGCTTGGGATGCTGGTTCGGGAGTTGCAAGAGATGATGGACATCGCCGATGCGAACTCCGAGGAACGTCTCTTGGAGCTTGCTCGCAACTCCCGCGAATTTCATCTGCTCGATTCAGACCGCAAGGATCTCAGAGAGCGATTGCAAGACGAATGCAACAGCAGGGATATCGAACCTTTCATTGAAAAAGTTCGGCAAGCAGACGCCGATCAGCTTGCGATCGACATCCAGAACCTCGGTGAACAGTTGGTCGGCCTCCAGCAGTCTCGCGAGCAAGCCATCAAATCGCATAGCGCATTGCAGCGGGATTACGATCAGCTCGACACAGGAGGCAAGGCCTCGATGCTGGCAACACAAGCAAGCGGGATTGGGATCGAGATCGAGGAGGCTCTCCAGGAGTTGGCGACACTTCGGTTGGCTTCGGCGGCCCTGACGGCGGGGATCGAGCGGTATCGGTCGGCCAACGAGGATCCGATTTTGAAGCTTGCTAGTGAGTCGTTTAGCCAGATGACTTTAGGCCGCTTTCGAGGGATCGAGATTGCGCTCGATGACGCTGGCAAGCATCTGCTCGTTGGGAGGCGATCGCAGGACGGTCCGGGTTCCGAGGTGCTCGTCGAGCAGATGAGCGATGGGACTCGGGACCAATTGTATTTGGCACTCCGTCTAGCGAGCCTTCAACAATGGAACGCGGCCCACGAACCAATGCCTCTGGTGGTCGACGACATTTTGGTGCATTTCGATGACGATCGATCGATCCAGACGCTCAAACAATTGGTTCAATTGTCCGATCAGACACAAGTCATTTTCTTTACGCACCATCAGCATTTGATCGAACTTGCCAAAGAGAGCTTGCCGGCAGACAAGGTCTTTTTCCACGAGTTGGCTGCGGGTTAAACCATAGGGTCTATGGGCGATGGCAACCCTATTTGAAAAACTTTCTGAGTTCCAAGTACAGGTTGGTAAAGCCGATCAGGAACAGAAGCGCCACGCTGATCCATAGTCCGATCTCGACCCACTTCGCGCCGTGCAGCTCCCGACGCGTTTTGAAATAGCGGAAATACAATGCCGCAAATCCAAGCATCGGTAACATCACCGCTTGGGCCGAACCACTGATGAGGACCAACCAAGCCGGGCTCGGGAGCACCCAATAGACAAGTAAACATAGCATCGGAAACAGTGCACTTAGGAACCTGACCATCCGAGCTTGAACCACCTGGTCGGTGGATATCAAATTCAGCACGGCCATGCCATCGGTGAACGTCCGCGCATGGCTGGCGTTGGCTACATAGTAAGTCGAGTACAGAACCATGAAGGCCCCTAGCAAGTAAATCGGTGGAGCCCAGCTTCCAAGCACAGGCTCGTACATCGCCGAAAGAGTTTGAATCAACTTGGACTCCTCTGGCTGGATCCCCGATCGGTGCAGAATCCCCGCCCCTAAAACAAAAAAACCGATCGTCGCCGTGGTGTAAATGAGCATCGATACACCTATGTCGTAATGCATCACCCTGAGCCAACCACGAGCCCGGTCCAACCAAGCACTGCTTCCATCGTCAGGGCCGGTATGCCTAGCATACCCCTTCTCCAAACACCAATACGGATACTGAATCAGCTCGGCGGCACCCACACCGATAATCCCCACCGTCGCTAGCGCCGTCGTAAGCGCCTTGAGCTTGTCCCCTTCGGGTAAGCCAAACGAGAGACCTTGCAACCATTCGCTAGCGCTGATCGACCAATCGGGCTTGGCCTGCAGTCCAATCACGGTCGCGAGAGTCACAAGCGTGAATATCGCCACCATGGCTGTCGATGCCGATTGCACCAAGGAGTAGCCTCCGTAGAAGAGCAAGCCGGCTGTGATGATGGCCACCGGGATCGCCCAATACCGGTCATCCATAGGTCGTGGAAGACCCGCAACACTCATCGAGGTAACAAGCTCCTCGGTGCTCTGCGACTTGGCAGATCCGGAAGCGTATTTCACGAGGTAATCCCGCTTGAGACTCTCAAGGCTCTCCTCGATGGACTTGGCCTCAAGTCCCATCGCTTCCTTTTCCTGCGGGGTTGCAGATCGAGCCTTGACCGACGCGAGCTTGATCTGTGTCTCGAGATTTCCAATCGTCTTATAATCGGCCCCCTGGGTTGTCAGCGGCTGAACGATCGCAAGGACTTGGCCGACGCTACCGACGATCCCGCCGAGTTGCCCGATGCTGCAAAACCACATGAAGAACCAGTACCAAACCAACCAATTGCCCCGTCCAGCAATACGTGGTCCAGGAACAGTGTTCAAGGCCGAGAGGGTCGGTATCCCGGTCGAAACCGTAAAGCGACCGATCTCGATCTGAGCGAAGACCTTCACCACGCATCCAAGGATGATCAACCACAGCAGACTCAAACCCCCACGCGCACCGGTCAAGGTCGTTGCGATCAACTCGCCACTCCCGACGATGCTCGCCGCGATGATCAGCCCAGGTCCCAAATACGACAGGATCCCGAAGAAACTCGTAGGGGGGGCCAGCGTCTCGGGCGCAGGACTCTGCACCGGAGTTGTTTTTTCATCGATCATCGCAACGTTTCTTCGACGACAGGGAGGGGGCAACTAGCAGTAGGGAAGCTTCGCGTATGGCGTACCGATTGCCAAAACGGTACACTAAAGGGCGGTTTTATTTGCCGTCCATTTTACTCCATCCCCGAAGCACTCCCAGCCATGATCGTCGGCGTTCCCAAAGAAATCAAGGAAGATGAATACCGAGTCGCCATGCTCCCCGTCGGAGTCGAGGAGCTCGTCTCGCGTGGTCACAAGGTGATTGTCCAAGTCGCAGCGGGGCTCGGCTCGGGGCTTGCCGATGAAGCGTATGAGCAAGCAGGAGCTACGCTCGTAAAGACCGGCAAAGAGGTCTTCGAACACGCCGATCTAATCGTCAAAGTCAAAGAACCCCAAGCGGCCGAGTATCCGCTGATTCGCAAAAACCAAGCACTGTTTACTTACTTCCATTTCGCTGCCGACCGTGGACTGACCCAAGCCATGATCGATAGCGGTGCGACTTGCCTAGCCTATGAAACCCTGCGCGATGCCCAAGGCCGACTGCCACTGCTGACCCCGATGAGCGAGGTCGCCGGCCGCATGAGCATCCAAGAAGGTGCCAAGTATCTTGAGAAACCTCAAATGGGTCGCGGGATCTTGCTCGGTGGAGTCCCCGGAGTCCCACCAGCCCACATCACCGTCCTAGGGGGCGGAGTCGTCGGTGCCAACGCAGCCCGTATCGCAGCAGGCTTCCGAGCCGACGTCAATATCCTCGATGTGAATCTCGATCGCATGCGTTACCTCGATGATGTGATGCCTCCAAACGTCAACGTCATCTTCTCCGACCGCTACAACATCAGAGAACAACTCAAACTCGCCGATCTTGTTATCGGCTCGGTGCTGATCCCAGGCGCGAAAGCTCCCTATCTGGTTCGCAAAGAAGACCTCAAACTGATGAAACCCGGAAGCGTCATCATCGACGTAGCGATCGACCAAGGTGGCTGCGTCGAGACCAGCAAACCGACCACGCACCGCAATCCAACCTACATCGTCGACGAAGTCCTTCACTACTGCGTCACCAACATGCCTGGCGCGGTAGGACGCACAAGTACCTTTGCCCTTTGCAACGTCACCTTGCCATGGGTGGTGCAATTGGCTCAGCAAGGCATCGAGCCTGCAATCGCTGCTTCCAAACCGCTGCGAGAATCGCTTAACGTGCATCACGGCAAAGTCACCAACGAAGCGGTGGCCAAAACCTTTGGCTACCCCTACGCAGCCTGATGATATTCACTCAGTACGGAGGGGAATCGTCCTTGCTTGGCGAGGTTTGGTACTCCGAATCACCGTCCCCGACCGGCCCCTGGACCACGGCCAAAAAAATCGCCACCCATCATCAATACTCCTTCTACAACCCAAAGATTCACCCGGAATTTAGCGATCCGGACGGGAAAGTCCTGTACTTCGAGGGTACCTACACGACCTCTTTTTCGGGGAATCCATCGCCGACACCACGCTACGAGTACAACCAAATTCTTTATCGCTTGGAACTAAAAAGGCTGGAACCTATCCATTTCGGGAACTGATCCCGTTAAGTTTTCTAGTCGAGTTTTCTCCTTGAGTTTCCTCGAATTCAGGTTCCCAACGTGCTATCATGGGACCTGCAAAATCCCGCCTAATTCCCCCTTTGGATTGGCTGAAGCATTGGCCTATCCAACTTCAGCTATCTACTTCAAGTTCGTCTTAGCGAGAACGTTCGTGAGCTCCAATCCACTGTTCCGTTGGCTCAAGCCGACCGATATCCAAAAGGTCTCTGCACTGCAGTTGCTCGCTAAAGATGTCGTCGAAGGAGTCACCGGGGGGATTCATCGATCGCGGCACATCGGAGCGAGTGTGGATTTCAAAGAGCATAGGCCTTATGTTCACGGCGATGAGATTCGCTCGATCGACTGGAAGCTTTTTGGCAAAACAGATCGGCTCTACATTCGCCAATACGAAGACGAAACGAATGTTCGAGCCACGCTCGTAGTCGACCAAAGCGGCTCGATGAACTACAGCGGATCTCGCTCCAACCGATTGACCAAGCACGATTATGCGATCCGACTAGCATCCTGCTTGGCTTACCTGTTTGTCTCGCAGCAGGACTCCGTCGGGCTCGTTACTTTCGACACTGCGATCCGCAAGCATATCCCGCCTAGGGCTAGGCCGAACCACTTGCGGGTCTGCTTGGAAACACTCGCCAACTCCGAATGCCAAGCAGAGACCGAGCTTGGAGGAGTCTTGCATCAATTGCTGAGCTTGTGCCGCAAGCGAGGATTTGTGATCCTCCTTTCGGACTGCTACGGAAACGCGGCAGAGCTCTTCAAGAGTCTCTCGATGCTCAGGGCCAATAATCAAGAGATCTTGTTGTTTCAAATCATGGACGACGATGAGGTCGATTTTCCGTTCCAAAACAGAACTCTCTTTCGTTCGCTCGAGCTCAAAGAACAGCAACTGCTGGTCGATCCGATGTCGCTTCGTAAAACCTATTTGACCAACTTCAACAACCATCAAGAGGCGATACAAAATGGCTGTAGGCAAAACCGAATCGATTGGATTCCGGTAAGGACCTCGGAATCCTTCAGTGCCGTGCTATCCACCTACATCGCGCACCGGGGACAAGCATGACGTTCCTCAATGCACTACTTGCCTTTGGTGCCACGGCCTTTTCGGTCCCCTTGATCATCCATTTGCTCAATCGCAGCAAGTACTTGACGATCGATTGGGGGGCGATGCAGTTTCTCGATGCATCGGTGAAGGTCAATTCGAGGCGCATCCAGTGGAAGCAGTTGCTGCTGCTGCTGATCCGATGCCTGATCCCAGTCCTGCTAGCCCTCGCGATGGCAAGGCCGCTGATTCAGACCTGGAAAGACACTGCAGGCTCCACCCCGATGAGCTTGGCCATCCTACTGGACGACTCGCTATCGATGCAAAGCGTCAATGACAAGCAAGGACGAATTGGCGAAAAACGCAATCGAATCCAACAGGCCGTCTCTCAAATCCAAAAGATCCTCGAAGAACTCCCAGCCGGCTCGGATGCTTCGGTGATCCTCGCTGGCAAACCTGTCGAAATGTGGGCCCAGCACCAACCTAGCGAACTTTCCAAACGACTCTTGTCCCTCAACGATAGAACCGAGTCGGCCGGAAGGCTCGATCTGTCCGAAGCAGCCCGCTCGGCGGCAAGCTGGCTCGAGAAAAGCTCCAACCCCAGACGCCATTTGCTCCTGGTCTCTGACTTCCAAGCCTCCGAATGGAAATCTACCCAACAAGATCTATCCCGCGATCTTGCCAAACAGCTCGCCAGCCGGAACGTTCCGATCGCTTGGAGCTTTCTCAATGCCGCAACACCAGCCGAGGCCGCAGTCAAAGACGCCGCGCGCGAATCGAACGTTTCGATCCTAAGCGTCGAATCGATTCCCTCGCAAGTCGTCCCGCAAGGCAAGCTCACCATCAGCGTTACGCTCCAAAACGATTCGCAAGAAGCAGCCCAAGTCCCGATGGTCCTCATGGAGGGACTCGACGAGGTCGAGCGTCAATCGGTAATGATCGCTGCAAACTCGACCTCGACGGTCCGTTTCGTATGGTCGCCGACCAAGGCCGAAGACACACTGATCAAGGTCTTTGCGGACTATGACGATGCGAGCCCTCAGGACCATTCCATGACCAAAGTGGTGCGAGTTCGAGAGCCAGCCAAGGTTCTGATCATCGACGGGGATCGAAAACGCGAAGCGATGCAAAGCGAATCGGATTTCGTCCGACTCGCACTGACCCCGTTCTCGCTGCTACGAGGCGAACCCGGCGATTTGTTCACCACATCAGTCGTCGATGCAAGTGGATGGAACGACGCGATGCTCAAGGATGCCGATGGGGTGATCTGCTGCAACCTGCCCGACCTCAATCCAGACCAGCGCAAGTCGTTACGAGCGTTTGTCGAGCGTGGAGGTGGCTTGCTCTTTTGCCTTGGAGACAAAGTGCAGGTCGATAAGCTCAACGCTTGGGAAAGCATCTCCGAGGGAGGTCTGAGAATCGGTGCATGGACAACCCGAACTGCGTGGGAAGGCTCGATCAAACCGACGTCCAGCCCAGCGTTTGAACTTTCAAAAGCATCCCTCGACTCGTTGAGCTCGGCTCGCTTCGTCGCGAGAAACACACTCAAACTCGATGATGCTCTAACGACCCCACCCGTAACCTCCATCGCTTACCAAGACGATCAGCCGTTTTTGGTTAGTTCAGCCATCGGAGCAGGTCGTTGTTTTTGGATGTCTAGCAGTTGCGATGACGACGATAGCAATCTGCCGTCCCTGCCAGTCTTCCTACCGCTGGTTCAGCGGTTGATGACCACAGCCATCCGGTGGCCTGCCGGTTGGAAGGAAACCCCACTCGGGGAAACCTGGATCGAAAACCCATCTCAAGCGACCAAGCTTTCCGTCCAACTTCCTGGACTCACGACTCGCGAACTGGCAATCGAACCGAACAAACCGATCGATCTGGGTACCGGGCGGCTCGAAGGGGTTGGTCAGGCCATGGCCGGCGAGCGTCGCCTCTACAACGGCTTTGCAACCTCTTCGACCGATCGCAAGCAGGAGCTCGCACGAACGCTGCTCGCTCCTGAGGAACTAGAAACGCTTGCCAAGTCTGCTTCGGCATCGGTCCACAATGACGCGGACCATTGGCTCAATCAAGAACGCTCCAACTCCAACGGCAAGGAACTATGGACCTGGTTCTGGCTCGGGCTCTTGGCGTTGTTCTTCGCTGAGATGTTTCTGCAGCAATCCTTATCGCCGCGAAGCTCCAAAGCTGCCGTGCCATCGGCCCCAAGCAATGCGATAAACACCACCAAGCGAGGTGCCGCATGAGCCGATTGGAATTCAATGGTTTATTACCCGTTTGGCTCCTGGTTCCGCTGTCGCTCGTGGGCATGGCATTTGTATGGTGGTGGTATTACAGAGAATCCCGATTCGCACGGGCCCCCCTCAATTGGATCCTACCTACGCTCCGCGCTGCAGCCTTGGGAGGGATCCTATGGATGCTGGCCGGTCCGGCCTGGGTTCGAGAATGGGTCTCCGGAGAACTCAGCCGCATCGCCGTGCTGGTGGACACCTCGGCAAGCATGGAGCTCAAGGAATCCCAGACAGCCCAGAACATGTCAGCCCAAGACAGCAGGCTCGAGCGTGCAACGCGGTGGCTGAGCAGCTCCTCAGATAAGCAAGCCGGGTGGCTGGACCAGCAGCGATCTCGATTCCATTTAAGACTTTTTCCGTTCTCCGATGCTGCTGACACACAAGGTGAGTCAATAGCCCAATCGATCTGGGATTCGACCGTCGAGCGCTCGACCAAGCCCACACGCGTTGAGTTCAATGCAAACGGCAGCAAGACTGCCATCGGTGAGGCTCTAGCATCGGTCCTCCGCTCCGGAAATTCCGGGGAATCGCTGGACTCTGGCGAACCATCCACTGCACCCGAGAAGCCCTATGCGGCGGTGGTCCTGTTGTCCGATGGTCAGAGCAACTCGGGGGAATCCCCCAGCACCGTAGCCCAGCGGTTTGCCCAAGCGTCGATACCGGTCTTTGCAATCGGATTCGGACGCGAAGCCGAACCTGACGACGTTGGAATTCTGGCCGTCGAGCATTCGCAGAGCATGTTTCGAGCCGATTCGTTCCAAGGAACCGCGACGATCAAACAGCAGTTGCCCGCAGGCCGGCAGTACCGCATCGATATTCGCTCGAATGGACAGATCGTGTGGAGCAAATCTCTGGAATCCGATGGAACTCCAAGTCGGAGGATTGAATATCGTATCGCCGGCGAAAAACTCTTCGCCGCACAGCAATCGGCCTTGCGATCCAAGGCGATCCCATTGGACTTGCAGTTTGAGGTTGTGTACGAAGGCCAAGATGCCTCGGCCCAGAACGATCGCTTTGAATCTTCGCTTTGGGGGGTGATCCGCAAGAATCGTGTGCTGGTCATGGATCGGCGTGGGCGCTGGGAATCCCGATACATCAAAAACGCCTTTGGACGCGATACGGCTTGGGATCTAAAGTCGATCCTCGGTCCAGACGAGGTTGAGTCGAATCCGTTTCCGAAAACCCGAGAAGAGTTGATCGGACTGGATTTAATCATTATGGCCGCAGATAGCCTTTCGGCGATGAATGAAACACAGCTTCGATGGGTGTCGGACTACGTTGCCGATCTCGGGGGCGGATTGATTCTCATCGATAGCGGACGAGACAAACCACTGAGCGTCCTCGGTAACAAAGAAGTCGATTGGTTGCCAATTGCGATTCTCGAAGATGAAACGGCACCTTTGACTCTCACCAACTTGAATCTCGAGCCTGCCGCCGTCGAGCAAAGAGCCTTTGCCTTCGAGCAAGACACCGGCGAGAACCGAAGGCTCTGGGAAGCGTTCCCGGCCCCCAGGTCGGCTCGCCGCGTTCGATCCGCACCGGGTGCCGAAGTCATGGTCAGTGGCAAAACCGAAAATGAGCAGTACCCGATGATCGTTACCCGGCGCAGTGGCCAGGGCCGCGTCGTGTACCTTGCCAATGACGAAACCTGGCGCTGGCGTTACAACGTCGCCGATTTGTACCATCAGCGATTTTGGAACCAACTCGCTCAGTGGAGCATGCAACCTCCCTATGCGGTCGAGAATGATTATGTCGGATTGGATGCAGGGGAACGAGTCTACGATTTTGGCAAGCAGATATCGATCCGAGCCCGATTGCGAAACGCTCAGCAAGAGCCCATGAGCGGAGTGCGTGCGATCGCTGTGATCGAACAGAACGGAGTCAGAGTCCAAAGCCTGCCACTGGTCGAGGAATCCGAGGGGTCCGGAATGGTTTCGGGACTTGCAACCGGACTGCTGGCTGGGCGGTACCAAGTACGCTTGGAAGTCCCTGGTATGCCGACCGAAGCGCTAGACTTGGAAACAGAGTTTATCGTTCATCCTCCGCAAGACCTCGAGATGGAAGTCCTGGCGTCGAATCGCGAGGTTCTCGAACAGATCGCAAAAACCACCGGGGGTAAGTACTACGACGAATCGCAAGCCGATCGGGTGAACGAATCGTTGCAGGCCCTGCGAACCGGTAAAATCGAACAATCTCGAACGTTGTTGTGGCAGAGTTATCCATGGTTCCTGGCCGTGATGACTCTGCTGGCACTCGAATGGTACCTTAGGAAACGAGCAGGGTTCATCTAATGAGTACGACCGTAGCATCCATCGATCCAATCAGCGCCAAAACAGACTCAGCCAACCCCCACCGGCTGGAAATCCAAAACTGGGTTCGCAGCTTCGGACTCCGACAAGCGTCGATCCTGCTGGTCCAAGGCCTTGCCGTTGCGATCCTTTGCTTGATCGCCTGCGCGTCGATCATCGTCTTGCTCGATACCTTGCGATGGATCGACGATCCTACTCGCTATGCCCTGAGCCTGGGCATGTATGCCTTGAGCATCGGTGCAGGTCTATGGCACGGTATCGCTCGAATGTGGCGGAAAGAAGATCCGATCCAGTTGGCCAAGCACGTCGAATACGCAAGCCCTGAGCTTAACGAGAGCCTCCTCTCGGCGCTCGAGCTCGATCAGCTCCCGATCGAAAAAAGGCACTTCAGCCCCGAGTTTCTCACAGCCATCCAACGCAACGTCGCTGGGCAATTGCAAGGATTATCGATTCCCAAGATGCTCCCCTGGTCGCTCGTCCGCTCGATCGTGCTGGCTGCCCTTGGTGCCATCGGCTTTGTAATAGCCCTGTGCGGCTTGCCAGGCTTGGAAATGCCCTCGAGGTTCGCCCGAGCGTTCATCCCCTTCATGGACATCCAACGTCCGTCAAAGTCCAAGATCGTGGTCCTGGCACCAGTTCGCGATGGAGCCACCGTGCCGGAGAACCAAAGCGTTTCCTTCGAAATCGAAATCCAAGGAGCTGCCACCGAGGACGCTTATCTCGAAACACGCTTAGCCTCCAAAGGACGCTTTGCAACTCCAGAGCGAGTCCCGATGACTCTCCTGCAGCACGAGCCTCTGATGTATTCGACCGCCGTGGCCGTTGGCAACGATGCCATCGAGTATCGATTCGTCACAGGGGATGCAATCAGCTCCTACCGCAAGCTATACACGACACCCCGACCCAAGGTGGTGCAGTTCCATCAGACCATCGAGTATCCGGAATACACCAAGGTAGCCACCGCGACGCGTTCGAGCGACCGAGGGGATGCCCGATTGCTCACAGGTTCAAAGATTAAACTCGCTATCGAACCGTCGATGCCCCTAACCTCTGCACGCCTGAGCATCGATGATCTAGACTCGGGCGAGAAACGCTCTGTGCCTCTGGAATACGACTCCCAGACCAAACGATGGAGCGCCGATTGGCCCGCCGAGCGAGATGCTCGCTACCAGGTGAAACTTGCCGCAGAGGTTTCAGGCGCCGATGCACCCATCGAAAACACCTTCAGTCCATTCTACGAGATCGATGTGATCGAAGACCAATCGCCAAGCGTCTCTTGGATGGTCGCTGATCAGACCCTTATGGAGGCTATGCCCAGCCCGAACCAGATGTGGATCGTTTCGCCCCACGAATTGGTCAAACTCGCTGCAGCACTGGCCGACGATCTGCCCAACGCTACCTTGCGGCAGGAGATCTCCATCAACCGACAACCCTATAAAGCCCTCGATATCCCCGCAGAGACGACCAAGGCAAGTGCCCAGCAAGCAAACTTCCTAAGCGGGCTAGTCACCTGGACTCCGCTCGATGGAGTCGCTCAGCCCACACGATCCACTGCGACCTGGACCTGGGATCTGCTCTCCGAATCGCTCAGCTCAGGGGATGTCGTTAGCATCCGATTGGCCGCTAGCGATTCTGGAGGTCATGTCAGCTATTCGATCCCGATCCAACTGAGCTTGGCATCGGAAGACTTCGATCGCAATCGCCATCAGGCGTTGTACCTCCGCTCAGTGCTCGGCCCGGAGTTGCAGAAACTCGCCGATTTGATCCGCACCCAGCGAGCCGATCTGCGGCCCAAGATGCTGCAACTGAAAGATCCCAAGCTAGACGCTCCGACCCGTCGAAACATCTCCGGTGAAGTCGAGCAGTTTGCGAAAGATTGGATGAAATCGACGGTTCGCATCCGCGCACTAGCGACCCAACTAGTTGGCAAATTGCCACGGCCCCTGGATCAAAGCGAGACCGAGTTCGTGCTTCGCCTAGTCTCGAAATTGGAACGTGAGCATGCCACCTCGGTCGCCTTGGCGGCAAACCTCGAAGCTTGGACTCCCATCGATGTCGCTGGCAAAGGGGAAGTTGTCCCTGACAAACTCGCCCAGCTACTCCAGCAGCAGATCGATCGTTCGATCGCAGCCTTGGATGATGCCGAAGGAACCACCGCCCGACTCAGCGAGATCTATCGACAACTCCTTGGCCACGAATATCTCACCGCCATAACCAAGGATCTGATGGTGCTCAAGGACCATCAGCGCAAGCAGCTCGACAAGGCCGACAAACTCGATTTCGCCGCACTTGCTCGGACCCAGACGATCGCCGACCAGTACTTCGACGGAGCATTGCAGCTTGGCTCAAAGATGGACTCCTATCTGGCACAGAATCTTCGGGATCAGTCCAAGAACTTGATGCGTTTCCTAGAACAGAGCCGTCAGGAGATCCGCGACCTTGCACAAGCCGAGCCCACCCCACAAGCCCTAGCACAACTCCGACAACGCATCG
>Ga0114972_10001854_pt1 | contig 15750 bp, 14 predicted proteins | sample M_140807_EF_Meta_FD_87354 | JGI IMG/M metagenome (GOLD analysis project Ga0114972, IMG submission 87354) | Freshwater microbial communities from Lake Montjoie, Canada to study carbon cycling - M_140807_EF_MetaG | ecosystem: Environmental > Aquatic > Freshwater > Lake | place: Lake Montjoie... | reverse complement strand
CCATTCCTTCAAAGCCGGCAGCATGTTGTAATGATCCTAGCGCGGAGATGCCCTCAGGCCAAGCCGCCCTTGTTTATGGCTTGACCTGCAGCGTGCAATCCAGCACTTAAAGCGCTCCTTTTGGCGTCCTCGGCGCCCCGCAACCCACCTACCATGAGCCTGCGCTTCCTGCTCCTGATCGCCGCCCTTCTGGGCATGGCGCTGCCTCTCGCTGCACAGGTGACCCCGCCTCCGACCGCCCCCGCTGGACCGATCGTCAAAGCTATCGTTGTCGAATATGTCGGGCCGGAGACGATCAGCCGCGAGCGGGTGCTGGCCAACCTTAAGACGAAGGTCGGCGACCCCTACTCCGAGCGCTTGGCGGAGGACGACGTCAAGGCGCTCTTTTCCACTGGCGATGTGGCCAACGTCCGTATTTTTGCCCAACCTCAGGATGACGGCGTCAAGGTGAGCGTGTTGCTGCAGGGGCGTTCGGTCGTGTCGGAGGTGCTCATCGAGGGAGCCACCACCATCAGCCCCGACCGTCTGCGCAAGGACCTGACTTTCAAAGTGGGCGACCGGCTGAGCGAGGAGCAGGTGGAGAAATCCCGCCAAGCCATGATGGAGTTGTACCAAGACCGCAATTTCGGCGACGTCAACATCACCTCCCGCATCCAACCCGACGAACGCACCGGCGATTCACGCGTCATTTTTAACGTAAACGAGGGCGTCAAGCAGGTGGTCAAGCGCATCACCTTCGTCGGCAACGACGCGGTGCTGGACAAAGACCTGCGCAAGGCGATGAAGACCAAGACGCAGAACCTCCTCTCCATATTCAACAAGAGCGGCAGGCTGGTTCCTGCCCAATTACAGGAGGACCGCGAGGCCATCCGCGGCGTCTACCAGAACAGAGGCTTTGCCGACGTGCAGGTTGCTGATGTGCAGGTCACGCCGCTCAACGGCAACGCCGTCGAACTCACCTATACTATCGCCGAGGGGGTGCAGTATTCTGTCGCCACGCTCGGCCTGAGCGGCGTCAACGTGGCTGCGCCCGATGAATTGAAGGCCAAACTCAAAATGAGCGACGGCCAACTTTACACGCCGGATGGCATGACGGCGGACATGAAGACCATCCGCGATTTTTACGGTACCCAGGGATATATTGAGGCCAACATCATTCCCGAGATTTCCCCTGTCGGCGCGGGTCGCGTGAATGTCACCTACCGCATTGACGAAGGTACTCAATCCTACGTCAACCTCATCAACATCCAGGGCAACACCCGGACCAAAGACCATGTCATCCGCCGCGAGTTGGCCGTCACTCCAGGCGACGTCTACGACACCGTGCTGGTCGACGTCAGCAAGCAGCGCTTGGACAACCTTAACTACTTCTCGCAGGTGCAGACCGTGCCGACAGACACCATGATCCCGGGCCGCAAGGACCTCAATGTCATCGTCGAGGAGAAACGTACGGGTTCTTTCAACTTCGGCGCCGGCTTCAGCACGATTGACAGCTTGGTTGGCTTCGCGGAACTGCAGCAAACGAACTTCGACCTTTTTGGATGGCCCAACTTCGTCGGCGGCGGCCAGCGCCTGCGCATCCGCGGCCAATACGGCATCGAGCGCGCGGACGCTTCCATCTCCTTCACGGAGCCGTGGTTCCTTGGACAGCAGCTTTCCCTCGGGACCGAGCTCTTCTACCGCTCGGCGAGTTTCCTCAGCCCGCTCTACAACCAGTCGAACTATGGTGGTGCAATCTCTCTGCGCAAGCCGATCACCCAGTTCATCTCGGCCAACGTGGAATACAAGCTCGAGGGAATCAGCATTTACGACATCTCAAACGACGCGCCGGTGCAGATCTCCTCGCAGGAGGGAGATTACACCCGCAGCGCTGTCTCCGGCGGCCTAACCTTTGATTCTCGTGACAACCTGTTCCTCACGCGCCGCGGCACCTACCTGAACCTCAACGGCTTTGTCGCCGGCGGGGGTCTGGGCGGCGACGTGCAGGATTACGGGATCTCGCTCGAGGGAACCCAGCATGTGCTGCTGCCTTGGGACATCATCTTCATGTTCCGCGGCCAGTTGGCCACGGTCAGCACGTGGGGAGATTCGGCAGAGGTTCCCATCTTCGACCGCCTCTTCCTCGGCGGAGCCAACAACCTGCGCGGTTTTGATTTTCGTGATGTCGGTCCCAATGTCGATGGCGACTACTATGGCGGCAACTCATTGGGCTACATGACATTCGAATTTACTGTACCCATCATCAGCCGCGTCCGTGGCGCGATCTTCACCGACGCGGGCTTCGTCAACGAGTCCTCATGGAACTTCGACGGGGCCAGCTACAATGCCGATTACGGGTTCGGTCTACGGTTGGATCTGCCCATTGGTCCTATCCGCATCGACTACGGAATTCCCTTCGTTTCGGACGGCAACAACGGTAGCTCGGGCAAAGTTCAGTTCAACATCGGCTACCAATTTTGAACGAATCCCCGCCTGAGGGGTCTGATCAAAAGTCTTTACACATCAACCTACACGCAGAAAATACCTAGCACTCTATGAAAAAAGCGCCCCTGTTCCTCACCCTCGTCGCAGCCATCGGCCTTCTCGGCACCTCCCCGGCCTCCGCCGAGATGAAAGTCGGCATCGTCGACATGAATAAAGTTTTCACCAGCTACTACAAGACCAAGGACGCCGAGACGCGCCTCAACGACGCCCGCGCCCAGGCCAAGACCGACTTGGACGGCCGCCTCGAGACACTCAAGGCGAGCATGGAAGTAATCAACAAGCTCGAGGCCGACACCAAGAAGCCCGAACTCGCAGCGGACAAGAAGCAGGCCGCAGTCAAGACACGTGACGAGAAGATCAACGAGGTTCGCAATCTTGACCGTGAGATCGGCGAATTCCGCCAGACCCGCGAGCGCCAGCTGCAGGAGCAGTTCATGCGCATGCGTGGCGATATCGTGCAGGACATCATGAAAATCGTGGACACCCGCGTGAAATCGGATGGCTACGATCTCGTGCTCGACTCCTCCGGCCTCGGCATCAGCCAGGTCAAAGTTGTCCTCTTTGCCGCGCCCTCGATGGATTTCAGCGACAGCATCATCACTGAGCTGAACAAGACCGCGCCGGCCAAGAAGGCGAACTAAGGACCAAACTGCGGCGCACGACCGCGCCACACGATGCCGACTGTCGCCGAGTTGGCCGCCCTCGTCGGCGGCGAATATTCCCCCGCCACTGCCAGCCTGGAGATCCACGGGCTGGCGGCGCTCGATGCGGCTGTGGCGGGCGAGATCTCCTTCTTTTCGAATCCGCGCTACGCCTCCGACCTGCGCACCACGGGGGCATCAGCCGTCCTCGTGCCGCTGGACTTTGCCGGCGAGACCCCGGCTGCCTGCATCCGCGTCGACAATCCTTCCGGAGCCTTCACTGCCATCACCGCGGCATTTCTCCAGCCTGCCGTGGCTCCGCCCCCCGGGATCCATCCTTCAGCCGTCGTTTACCCCGGGGCCGAAGTCGCTCCTGACGCCTCGGTGGGTGCCGCCGCTGTGATTATGCCCGGCGCCAAGGTCGGTCCGCGCACCGTGATCATGGCCGGCGGCTACGTGGGCCGCGACGCACGCCTTGGTGCAGATTGCCTCCTGCACCCCCACGCAGTGGTTCGCGAGGAGTGCCTCGTGGGCGATCGGGTGATTTTGCACTCCTGCACTGTGATCGGTTCGGATGGCTTCGGTTACGACACGCGGGACGGTCGGCGCCACAAAATTGCGCAGAGCGGAATCGTCGTGGTCGAAAACGACGTCGAGATCGGTGCCAACACAACCATAGACCGTGCACGGTTCGGTCGTACGGTCATCGGTGAGGGGACCAAGATCGACAACCTGGTCATGATCGCCCACAACGTTGTCATAGGAAAACATTGCATCATCTGTGCCCAGGTTGGCATCGCGGGCAGCGCGCAGATCGGCAACTACGTCGTGCTGGCCGGGCAGGCTGGTATTGTCGGCCACATCAAGATTGGCGACGGTGCCATCGTCGGTGCCCAGAGCGGGGTCAGCAACGATATCGAACCAAAGGCCCTCGTGGTTGGCAGCCCTCCGCGCCCCGCTGGCCAGTGGAAGCGATCCATCGTGCGCATCGACCGGCTCGGGGAGCTTTACGACCGTGTGAAGAAGCTGGAAAAAAAACTGGGCGAAGGCTGATGCTGCTGGTCATCTCCAGCTTCCCGGACGCGGACACCGCGGCACAGATTGTCAGGACACTGGTGGAGGAGAAACTCATCGCGTGCGGTACCATTGTCCCTGGAGCGCGTTCAATCTATGCATGGGACGGCAAGGTGGAGGACAAGTCCGAGGTACTCGTGCTGCTCAAGACCGTGGCGCCCAGCTACGCGAAGCTGGAAAAGCGCCTGCTCAAACTTCATCCCTATGAAACGCCCGAAATCCTCGCTTTCGAGGCGGGGGCGGCGGCAAAGAATTATGCGGCGTGGGTCGATGATGTGACCTCATGAAAAATCCGACCCCCGAAGGATTTTTCCCTGCGAGCCAAAACCGGGGAGCTGATATAATGCTCATATGACCATACTCGACCGCATTCTGCCCGATGTGCGCCGCGAGTTGGACGAGGCGAAGACCGCCGTCCCTCTCGGTGAGATCAAACTGCGAGCTAAGAAAGCACGACCGCCGCGCGACTTCGCCAGTGCACTGACCTCCGGTGGATTCGGCCTGATCGCGGAGTGGAAGCAGCGCTCTCCGAGCATGGGTGACATGCGTCTCGGAAACGTTTCCGCTGCCCCCGGAGCATACGAGGCATCCCCGGTGGTTCGCGCCATCTCCGTCCTGACGAACCGGACCCATTTCGGCGGCACGATGGAGGATCTGGCGCGCCTGGCCGCGAACTCCACCAAGCCGGTCCTGCGCAAGGATTTCATTCTCGATCCTTACCAAGTTTATGCCGCACGCGCGGCCGGGGCGGATGCCGTGCTGCTCATGGCCAATGTGCTTTCGGCGGAGCAACTGCGCGACCTTTACGAGCTGGTCGTCGACCTCGGGATGGAGGCGCTTTTCGAGGTGCACGAAGCGGAGGAAATCGACCGTTTACCCGGCACGGCGCGCGTGGTTGGCATCAACAGCCGTCAATTCAAGTCGCACGAAGGCTTTGTCGCTGCGGGCCTGGGCAGCGAAGAGGATTTCACCTTGGATTTCAGCGCCTTTGAACTGGCACAGAGCCTGACGGCGGGATGCGTGAGGGTGGCGGAGAGCGGGGTGACTCCATCCACTGTGGCGCCGCTGGCCCGGCACTTCGACGCGGCCCTAGTCGGCACTTCGCTCCTGCGCGACCCGAGGGGCGTGGAGGCTGTCTTGGGGGACTTTGCCGCCGCGCTTGCCGACACAGGGTCTTGAGCTTCATTCTGCTCGCACGATGGCAGGCAAAGATTTTCTACGCGAGTCGGCCGAGGCACCCGAGACACCGCTCGACGTCTCGTTGCGTCCACCTCATTTCGCCGAGTTCGCCGGACAGTTGCGGGTGGTCGAGCGCTTGCAACTCATGGTCGACGCAGCGCGCCAGCGCGGCGATGTGCTGCAGCATATTCTGCTTTCCGGTCCCCCGGGTTTGGGAAAAACCACGCTGGCCCATATTCTGGGCAACGCGATGGGCGTGGAGGTGAAATGCACCAGCGGCCCGACCATCGAGAAGGCCGGCGACCTGGCCGGATTGCTCACTACGCTGCCCGATGGTGCCATCCTTTTCATCGACGAAATCCACCGTCTCCAGGCAACCATCGAGGAATACCTTTATCCCGCTATGGAGGACTACAAGGTCGATATCATCATCGACCAGGGCCCGAATGCACGCAGCGTGCGTCTCAATTTACCCAAATTCACCCTCATCGGTGCAACCACGCGTTCAGGCATGATCAGCGCACCGCTGCGTTCTCGCTTCGGCATGACCTGCCGCCTCGACTACTACGACGCGGACGAACTAGTGTGTATTGTCGAACGAAGCGCGGGCCTGCTCGGGGTGGCCATTGATGCCCGGGGTTCGCGCGAAATCGCCAACCGTTCGCGCGGTACGCCGCGTATCGCCAATAATCTTTTGCAATGGTGCCGCGACTACGCGCAGGTGAGGGCAGGCGGGACTGTGACGGGCGAGACCGCGGCCGCAGCGCTGACCATGCTCGACATTGACGGTGATGGACTGGACGAAATGGACAAACGCATTCTCGAGGCCATTGTGTTCCGTTTCGGAGGTGGACCCGTCGGCCTTGGTTCCCTCGCCGTCGCGGTGGGCGAGGAGTCAGGCACGCTGGAGGAAGTGCACGAGCCTTTCCTCATCATGCGCGGCTACCTGCAGCGCACACCGCAGGGCCGCACCGCGATGCCCGCCGCTTACCGTAAACTGGGCGCCACCCCGCCCGCGGGTTCGGGTGATCTTTTTGCGCAGTAAAGGGCCGCCCTGCGCGCCTGGCGCTACCCATGAACGCACCAAGCCGACAAGACAGCATGGCACCCAGTGAACCTCGCCGCATGGCCTTCGTTTTCGCGGGCATGCCGGTGGGGGGGGCCGAGGATTTCGCGCTGTGTGCGGGGACCCATCTGGCGCCCGAATTCGACGCACACTTTGCCTGCCTGCGCGAATTCGGGCGACTTGGCCAAGAAGCGCGCGACGGGGGGCGCCTGGTTCACCTAGTACGTGTTTTTCCCTCGCGCTGGATCACACCGTGGCACATCCGACGTTTCGCCGCGTGGCTGCGACGGGAGAAAATCTCTCTCGTGCATTCACAGACCCACCACGCGCATATTTTCGCCACGAAAGCGGCGCGTCTCGTCGGTATTCCATCGGTGGTTCACCAGCAAAAAACAATCGGAAAACTGCAGCGCCGCCGGGAAAGAATTTTTCGAGCCTGTCTGCATCGCTCCTCCCACGTAGTGGCCTTGTCTGGCCGCACCGCAGGCGAACTAACGTCTATCTACGGAGTGCCGGAAAGCAAAATTTCCACCGTGCCCAACGGTATCGAGCAAAGCGTGTTCCGGCCTGCATCGGACCGCACACTGCTGCGCCGGGAACTCGGTCTTCCTTCCGATGGTCTTCTCGTCGGAACGGTGGCGCGCCTGCACCCGCACAAAAACCATGCACTGACGATCGAGGCGGTGGCGAGGTTGCGCGGCGAAGGTATCACTGTCACAGCGGTGCTGGTCGGCGAGGGGGCGCAGAGGGAGAAACTGGAAAATCTGGCGCGCGCGCGCGGTATCCCCGACGCGGTGATCTTTGCCGGGGGCAGACGTCCTGTCGCACCATGGATTCAGGCACTCGACCTCTTCGTTTTGCCATCGGTTTGGGAGGGACAACCGCTCGCTTTGTTGCAGGCTGTGGCCTGCTGTGTACCGGTGCTGGCCAGCAAGATCGAAGGCAATATCGACGTGCTCGGTGCGGATCATCCCGGATTGTTCGACGCGGATGATGCTGGCTCTCTGGCTAGGTTGATGACGACAGCCTTGCGCAATCCTGATTTTCCTTCGCACCTCCTTGCGCTCCAGAAGAGGGTTGTCATCCCGTGGAGCCACGAGTCGGCTGGACAGCTTGCCAAGATCTACCGCTCTCTTCTCCTGTGAAGCCGCTCCGTATCGCCATCCTCACTCCCACTTTTTTACCGAAGTGCTCTGGGGCCGAAGTATTCCACCACAACCTCGCCACGCGCTTGGTGGGCGCCGGGCACCGGCCGACGATTCTGGTGCCGAAGGGCCGCGCGCGGCTGTTGCGTCGCTCTGGCTGGTCTCTGCCTTATGAGGTCGAATCTTATCCCGATAAACTCTGGAATTTTCTCAAGCGCAACGCCCGCCTCGGTTTTTGGCTCAACCGCTGCGCCTTGTCCGCCCTGCAAAAGCGCCACCGCTTCGATGTCTGGCACTCCGTCGTCCTCTACCCGGCGGGCGTGTGCCTCGCCGACTGGCAGGCCCTCTCCGGTGTTCCGTCAGTGATTCGTCCGGTTGGTGACGACGTGGGTGGCTTGCCCTCCCGGGGACACGATATGCATATCGACCGCGCGCTGCGCGAAAAATTGCCACTCGCGCGGGCCGTGGTGGCGCTCTCCGCAGAGATGTGCGACGAGCTAGCGGGCCTAGGGATCGCACGGGAAAAAATCCGCATCATCCCCAATGCGGTCGACACCAGCCGTTTTGGCGGTGTTTTCCGCGGGCGTTCCGCCGTGCGGGCCGGCATGGGAATTCCTGATGATGCTTTTATTTTTCTCTGCGTGGCCCGCAATCATCCACAAAAAGATTTTCCAACGCTGTTCGCTGCCTTCGCAGAACTATGCTCCGCACATCCCGAGCACGATATTCATCTCGTGATCGCCGGAAGAGATGCGCTGAAGGCCCGCGTGGAATGTGGACAGTTCAGCCCTCGCGTGCATCTGGCGGAGTTCGGGGCCGAGGCTGTTTGCGGAGTACCATCCATGCCGCCAGAAGGACTGATCGAACTCTACCGCTCGGCTAATGCGTTTGTTCTTTCCTCGCTACTCGAAGGCTTCAGCTCCGCAGTGATCGAGGCGATGGCGGCGGGGCTTCCCTGTGTCGTCACCGATGCTCCCGGCATACGAGGGGTGGTTGGCGACAGGCGTGAGGGACTTCTAGTGCCGTGCCGCAAACCCGCCGTGCTGGCGGAGGCCATGGCGAAACTCGTCGGTAGCACCGAACTACGAGAACATTTGTCCCGCGCCGCCCGAGCCACCGCGGCTAACTACGACTGGAATTCGGTCGTCGCCGCCTACGTGTCGCTCTATGAGGACGTGATTGGAAAAAAAGGCTGACCCGCAGACAACATGGAACCATCCACCCAGACCATCATCCGTACCCGAGGCCCGCGGCCAGACCTTTCGCTTTTCCCGAACTTGTTTTACCTCGGTCCACAGCGCACCGGTTCGACGTGGCTGCACGCCAACCTTTCGCGACATCCGGAGGTGCATCTCCACCGGGACAAGGAAACATTCTATTTTTCCACGCTCGGCGAGGCAAAGAATCCCCGCTACCGCCATGATTTTCTAGAGGACTACCTCGCGAATTTCCGCGAATCTTCCGGCCGCCGCCTGCTCAAGCATTACCACGCGCTGCGCCGCTGCGGGCTGCTGTATCGGCCCAAGGTGAGGGGGGATTTTACAGCGTCCTACGGCGTGTTGAACCCTGGCGTGATTCGCCAAATTGTCGCACTGCAACCGGAGTTGAGGGGAATCATCCTCGTGCGCGATCCTCTTGAGCGCGCTTGGAGCCATGCCAAAAAAGATCTTCTGCGCGGGCGCGCCGTGCGCCCCGATGGTTCCCAACTCCTCAATTTTATGCGCTCGCCGGAGCAACTGATCCGCGCTGACTACAGCGGGATCATCCGGCGTTGGCGGGATCATCTCCGGCCCGGACACATTTTTGTCGCTCCCTACGGGCGGATTTCTTCCGACCCTGCCGGCCTGATCGACGACATCTGCGGGTTTCTCGGAATCCGCCGTTTGGGAGGTCCAAGCAGGCGCCATCTCTCCAGCCGCCAGAACGTGACCAGCGCCGAAGCGGTGCCGGAGAACCTCCGCGCCGATCTGGAAAACGTGCTAGGCGAAGCCCAAACTTCTTTTCGTCTGCTCCTGTCGGAACTCGGGCCCGGCAAAATTTACTGAGGCTTCGGCGCGTATAAAATTTTACCAAGCCTACAAAGAAGGTCATCATCACAAGTCACATGGGGATCTACCGCCGCACCCTCGCATATTATCGGCCTTTTCTCGGGGAGACTTCGGTCGCCCTGGCCCTGAGTCTGGTCGTCACCGGCCTGAACCTGCTCAAGCCGTGGCCTTTCAAATACATCGTCGACGGCATTTTGACCACTGACGTCGCGGCGGCCTCCTCGCGCGCTCAATTGGCCTCCTGGTTCGGAGCATCGACGTCCGCCCAGACGGTCATACTCGTGCTGTGCGTCTCCATGGTCGCGATCGCTCTGCTGGCAGGCTTGGTCAATCTGGGCTCGAGCTATCTGCTTATCAACGTGGGTTTGAAATCCCTGCTCCGTATCCGCACGGAACTGTACGCACACCTCCAGCGTCTCTCGCTCAAATTCCACGACACGCGCCGTTCCAGCGACTCGAGCTTCCGCGTGGCTTATGACACGCAATCCATCCAGACCATCTACAACCGCGGTTTCACAAATATTTTTTCATCCGCCCTGATGCTGGCCGCGACGTTTTTTGTCATGGTTCGCCTGGACGCCAAGCTGACTTTTCTCTCGCTGTCCGTCGTTCCGCTCATCGTCTTCGCCATTTATTACTACGCGAAAAAAATACGCTCCCAGAGCACAGCGATCCAGGAGAGAGAGAGCGATCTCCTTGCCACCGTGCAGGAGGGGCTCGCTTCGATCCGTATGGTCCATGCCTTCGGACGCGAAGACCATGAGGTCGGGCAGTTTCACCACCGTGCGAGCGAGAGCCTGCGCGCGAACCTCCGGCTGACCTTTACCAACGTGAGCAGCGCCCTGGTGGTCGGGAGCCTGATGGCAGCCGGTGCGGCCATGCTTTACTATGTCGGTTCGCTGCATGTGCTTTCGGGCCAACTGAGCCTCGGCGATCTCCTTGTTTTCGCATCGTATCTTCTCATGCTCTACGCGCCGCTCGAGCAACTGACCTACACGGCCTGGGCCATGGAGGGCGCTGCGGCTGGGGCGAGGCGATGCTTCGACGTGCTGGACCGCGCCGATGATGTGCGCGATGCACCCGACGCGTGCGATGTTGGACGTGCAGGCGGCGCCATCGAACTCAAGACCGTGGACTTCGGCTACGATGCCGACAGGCTGATCCTTCGGGATGTCTCCCTGCGCATTGCGCCCGGCCAGAGCGTCGCCCTCGTCGGCGGGACCGGGGCAGGCAAGAGTACCCTGCTCAGCCTCATTCCCCGCTTCTACGATCCGACTCGCGGGGAGGTGACTCTCGACGGACACGATCTGCGCGGGCTGAAAAAGAAGTCGCTGCGCGCCAATATCAGCATGGTACTGCAGGATACCCTGCTTTTTTCCACCACAGTGAGGGAAAATATCGCCTACGGCCGTCCGGGGGCAACGGAGGAGGAAATTATGGAAGCCGCACGCCGCGCGCAGGCCTATGATTTCATCATGGCCATCCCGGACGGATTCTCCAGCCAAGTGGGCGAGCGCGGTGGTCATCTCAGCGTGGGGCAAAGGCAGCGCCTGGGCATCGCCAGGGCGTTTTTGAAGGATGCCCCGATTCTGCTTCTCGACGAACCCACTTCGGCGCTGGATGCATCGACGGAGCACGCCGTTATGGAAACCATCGCGGAGCTGATGAAGGGCCGCACAACCTTCCTCGTCACGCACCGACTCAATACTGCGCACCGTCTTGACCGTATCGTCGTCCTCGAGAACGGTCACATCGTCGAAGACGGGGCCGGAGATGATCTGCTCGCCAAGGGCGGGGCCTACGCCAAGATGTTTACCGCGGGTCATTACGATTCATGAAGAGGAAAAAAATCGTTGTCTTGGGTTTCATGGGCGGATGCCCGATCGCCGGAGTCATCTGGCAGCATATCCACTACATAGTCGGTCTGCAGCGGCTCGGGCACGAGGTCTACTACGTGGAGGACGGGCTGCGTTATCCCTACGATCCCGAGGCCTTCACCATCACGGAGGATTTCTCCTACGCCGCTCGCACGCTCTCTCGGCTCGCCGAGGAATACGGTTTCGCGGACCGCTGGTGCTTCTGCGCCCGCTACGGCGACGAGCCGTGCACGGCCGGCCTCGGTCTGGAAAAGTTGCGTGATCTCTACCGAGACTGCGATGCCGCGCTCAACATCTGCGGCAGTCATGACATGAACGAGGATCTGCTGGCGGTGCGGCGGTTGATCTATGTCGAGAGCGACCCGGGCGTAGAGCAGATCAAGATCGACCTGGGATCCGATGACGTACGCAATTATCTGGGAAAGCACGCCGTCCTCTTCACTTTTGGCGAACTGGTCGGAACCCCGCGTTTTTCCGTGCCGCTGCACGGGATCGAGTGGCATCCGACCCGCCAACCCGTGGTGACCGACCTTTGGCACACCGGAGACGCCCCCGCCGACGGGGCCGTTTACACTTCGATATGCAACTGGTCGACCAGCGGCAAGAAGGACATCGAATGGCGCGGCAGCAATTATCTGTGGAGCAAATCCCTCGAGTTTTTGAAGTTCGTGGAGGCGCCGCGTCGCTGCGGGGAAACCTTCGAACTGGCCACCGACATAAAGGACGATGTTGAGCGTGCTCGGTTCGAGGACAACGGCTGGCGTCTTGTCGGTCCGCACGAACTGAGCATCGAGTGGGACCGCTACCGTGACTACATCCGCGCGTCCAAGGGTGAGTTCACGGTGGCAAAGGACCAATACACCCGGCTGCACACCGGCTGGTTCAGCGACCGTTCTGCCTGTTACCTGGCAGCCGGTCGCCCTGTCATCACACAGGAGAACGGATTCAGCGAATTTTACGGCGCTGGCGCGGGACTGCTTCCGTTTACCGATATGGACGATGTGGTGGCGGCCGCTGCGGCGGTTCGAGCCGATTACGCCAAACACTCGAAAGCCGCCCACGATCTCGCCCGCGAATTTTTCGAGGCGGAAAAAGTTCTCGCCTCGCTTCTCGACTCTGCAGGAGTTTAGCAGCATGAAGCGACTTCGCCCTTTCCTCCTTCTCATGGTTGGGTCGGTTCTGCTGCTCCCGGGCTGCGGAATGTTCGGTTTCATGCAGCGCAAGCCCTCGGCCCCCGAGGCCACCCTGCCGACCTGGATCGGCCGCGTGGTCATGGTCGATGCCGAACACCGTTTTGTGCTGGTGGATACGGGAGCGCCCTTGAAGCTGGCCGCGGGGCAAAAGATGATCGCTTTCCGGGACCGCCAACGCACATCGTCTCTCGTCGTCACCCCCGACAACCGTCCGCCTTTCCTGGCGGCCGAGATTTCCGACGGGACACCGGCTTTGGGCGATCAGGTGGCACTCGACGAAAGCCGCCCGCCGGAGGCTCTGCCGGCGGATTGAGCGGCGAAAGGCTTTGCCTGAAAGAGTTAGCGGGGGTTTAATAGTGGGCTCCCGATGAAAGCTTTCCGCTGCATCTTCCTGGCGGTCGCGCTTGCCCTTTTGGAGTTTTCCTCAGGGATGGTCTGGGCGCAGTCTACCAACGCGCCTGCCCCGACCCCTGAGGCATCTCCCATGATGTCCGCGGGAATGCCGACCCCCATGCCTTCGCCACCCGTCTCGGCCGGTGTGATCGCGACCAATGTTCCGGGATTGGATCCCCAGCTTGAAGGCCAGATCGAGGCCGGTATTCCCGACCCGATGAAAATGACGTTTCCAAACGTCCCCCCAGTCGCCGAACCCAAAACGGACCAGTACTCCTCGGCCACGACAATCAAGCTACCGCCTGCCAGCTCGCTTGAACTGAGTCTCACCCCCGATGCCAAGCGTCTCGGGATTGATGACGCCATCCGCACCGCCGTGACCAAGAATCCCGATATCCTCGCGGCTATCCAACAGATTCGCCTGACCAAAGGCCAAGTTGTGCAGGTTCGTGCCGCAATGCTCCCCACGCTTGCCGCCGGCACATCCTACCAAGCGCAATCCCAGCAATTGGCCAACCCCAGCCCGCAAATGCAGTTCGGTTTCCAAAACCAGAACCAGACATGGAACGTGAACATCTCGGTCAACCAGTCGATCTGGTCGGGTTGGAAAAATCAGGCGGACTTCTCGGCGGCACGCCTGGCCAACGAAAGCGCTTTCTACTCGCTACGCCAGACGATCGACAAAGTTGTTTCGGACACCAAAAAACTTTTTTACGACGTCATCTTCAACCGCGCGCTCATCCGTGTCCGCGAGGAATCAGTCGCCGTGCTGCAGTCGCAGCTGCAGGACCAGCAGAGTCGTTTCGAGGCCGGCACGGTGCCTCGGTTTAACGTGTTGCAGGCTGAAGTGGCGCTGGCCAATGCGATTCCGCCGGTCATCCAGGCGCGCAATGCGCTGCGTATTGCGCAGTTCTCCCTCGTCAAGCAACTCGGGCTCAACTACCCGAGCAATCCCTCGCAGGTGCCGGTCGATGTGACAGGGCAGCTTGACTACAATCCGATCGATATCAACCTCGGGGGTGCCGTTTTTGCCGCGCTGACCCGCAACCCCTCGCTCAAGATCCAGCGCCAGAACATTCTCATCGATGCGGAAAAACTGAAATCGGCCATGTCCGGTTTCCAGCCCACGCTCAACGCGACGGCTGGCTGGCAGACCTTTAATATTCCCACCTCTTCCCAATTGGACGACACGGTCAACGGCTGGTTTTTCGGTGTGACGGGCAACTGGAATATTTTCGACGGGTTGGCCACGGTTGGTGCCACGCAGTCCGCACGCGCGGCGCTGGAACAATCCAAGATCAACTATGACAATTCGGCGCGCGGTGTGGAGCTCGATGTCCAGCGTGCGGTTTCCAACCTCATCGAGGCCCAGGAGGTCATCGACAGCCAGCGGGCCAACGTCACGCAGGCGACCGAGGCGCTGCGTCTTTCGCGCGAGCGACTCGATGCCGGCGCGGGAACGCAGCTCGATGTCCTCAACGCGCAGGTTTCGCTCCTGCAGGCCCAAACGACCGAGCTTGAGGGCCGCTATCGCTACATCACAGCCTTGGCCGAATACAGCCGTGTACTCTCCCTGGATACTGTCTACGCCGATACCTTTGACGACCCGATGCTCACTGCCCGCGACCGCCGGCGCAACGACGCTCTGAATTCGACGGACAATCCGAACCCCGGCGTTCTCGAAGGCGCCGTGCCCAAAAAGAACGAAACCTTGCGCAGGACTAAAAACAAGAAGGCGGCTCCGCCGCCGTCGGACAAGAAACAGACGGTCAAGACCCGCTGATCACGGCGGCAATGACCGATCCCTTCCATCCCCTAGCCGATGTTCCCGGCGTGCGCGCCGCTTTCATCCCTCGCATACCCGGCATCGATGTCGTCACCGATCGCGCAACCGCCCTCTCGCGACTGGCATCGGTGCATGAAGAATTTTTGCGCGTGCGGGGATTTGATCCGGCGCGTCTGGCCACCGCAGAGCAGATCCATGGCGACACCATCGCGATCGCTGGGCAGGCGGACTGCTATGCTGGGGCGGACGGTCTGGTCACATCCATACCGGGTTTGGTGCTAGGCATCTACGTGGCTGACTGTGCGGCGGTCTATCTCGCCGACCGATGCGGCCGCGCTGTTGGTCTCGTTCATTCCGGCCGCGCCGGCACGGAAAAAAACATTACCAAGCACGCTATAGCGCTCCTAAAAAAAGAATTCGGCGTGGAACCGCATGATCTCGTCGTGGAAGTGAGCCCCTGCATCCGCCCGCCGCAATACGAAACTGACTTTGCCTCCCGTATAGCCCAGCAGGCCGGCGAAGCCGGGGTCACAGAGATCCGGGACACGGGGATTTGCACAGGAAGAAACATGGACACGTATTATTCCTACCGGATGGAGCACGGGCAGACAGGACGCATGTTGGCTTTGCTCTCGCTCGTCCCATGATCCGACGCTTCGACGAGGACCGTCCGGAAATGATGGATGTGGCCACGGAAGCCTCGCCCGCCCTTAACCGCGATCTGCGTAACCTCGCATCCCTCAACCGGCGTTTCGGAGCCACGCGCGCCGTGCTAGGACAACTTGATCACCTGCTGCGAAGCCGCACACCGCTCCGTATCGTCGATTTCGGCACAGGTGGAGGGGATATTCCCCGAGCTATCGT
>Ga0114972_10001853_pt1 | contig 15753 bp, 18 predicted proteins | sample M_140807_EF_Meta_FD_87354 | JGI IMG/M metagenome (GOLD analysis project Ga0114972, IMG submission 87354) | Freshwater microbial communities from Lake Montjoie, Canada to study carbon cycling - M_140807_EF_MetaG | ecosystem: Environmental > Aquatic > Freshwater > Lake | place: Lake Montjoie... | reverse complement strand
TCGAGCCAGACCCAGCAGCACGCATTGGCGGCTGACGCTGAGATCGGGGTGGTCGTGATCGACCAGCTTGCGCAGTTCACGGGCATCAGAGCAGCTGAGACTTTTTTTGAGCCACTCCAGCTCCATCTGGAGCCGGCCGATCTGCTGGAACAGCTCAGCCTCCTTGGCCTCCCCTCGTCCTTGTCCTTAGTCTGCTTACCCCTGATGAACAGCTCGCTGGCTGCATCGACCAGCTGCCGCTTCCACTGGCTCACCTGGATTGGGTCGCACCGAAAGGTGTGCTGCATGGCGCAATCCCGATGGCATGCTCGGCGGCGATCTCCTGGATAGTCGTGCGGCCACTGATCGCCTCCATGGCGACCTTGGCCTTGAACCCGGGACTGTGGGTGTGGCGCTTGCTCATCGGTGGGAGCCCCTTTCAGGGGCGGTACCCCGCCTCAGAGGTTAACGATGGGGACTGTCCAGAAAAGCCAGACCACCTCACTCTACAAGTTGCCTTCTGTATTCCCGCATTAAATGTCCACTGAAACACTCGGCTGTAGTAATGTTAAAGATAATTAATGTCAAGTCGCCCTAGGCATTCAAATGGTCAGGTCTCTCAAGGGCACCTCGAAAAATTAACAAGGCATTTGATTCCGGCATGATTTCGATTATGATTGGTTGATTGATTTGCATGGCAGTAGTGGGTCAGAGAGGCTTCTGAGGAGAACAGCAAAGAATCACAAAGCTCCAGGATAAAAAGCCGGGTCTCAAGCGTCTGGCTGATTCAATCCCATGGGAATCATTTCGCCTACCGCTGACCAGGGCCAAGCGGCCGGGGGCAAGAATCATAGGGGCCCGAAATGTTCATTAACAGAGACCCACTCCAAAATCGAGCCCCGCTCATTACGAACATTTAGATACAAAGATAGGCACTCTTGCTTTCGTGACTCACTTGTGCTAAATTAAATTTTTGAGGAGAGTTATGGGAACTAAAAAATTGCTTAGAAAAGCAATGACACTTTTTAGGAAGAAGGAAGTAGTGGCATCAGCTGACCCTGAGACGTTTTTTAGCCAAGATGTAGCGGAAATGCTTATTAATGGCACGATTTTGAATCTTCCATCGCGCCACCCGCTGCTAGGCATGACAAAGCAGCAGCCTTACCGTGACGAATGCATATCGCATGCGGCAAAGAATTACTGTCGAAAGTATCCAGGCAAGCCTGTCTACGATATTGGGGCAAACATTGGAGATAGCTGCGTCAGAATATCGAGTTACTGCTCCAGCCCAATCTATGCGATCGAGCCAAGTGACTTTTTCTTTCCGTATTTGGAACAAAATGCCGCCAAAATGCCGAATCCTGTTCACTGCATCAAAGCTATTGTATCTTCAGATCCAAGCCCAATATCCGGCAATCTCGTTCACTGGGGAGGCACGGCATATATTGACGAATTTGTCCACGAGACAAGTTCGATATCTGATTTGCCAACCATTACGATGGAAACAATATCTGAAACACCCCCTTCTTTCATCAAATGTGATACTGACGGCTTTGACCTGAAAATTATTTCAGGCGGTCTTGGGTTTCTTTCTGCTAATCATTGCGGGCTTTTGTTTGAGAACACTATTAGGGATCATTCCGATGTGGAAGAATCAAATAAGATTCTAGGGGCTCTTCACGAGATTGGCTACTCTGATTTTATCGTTTGGGACGATCCGGGTCGTCTCATGCTCCATACAAAGGATATTGAAAGCCTATATCAACTAAATCGCTACATGTATGAATGCTGGGATGGGACAAGTCGCTTTCCTGAGCGCAATGCTGTGAGATATATCTGCAACTTTGATATTTTGTGCATTCATCGTGATGACGAAGAGCTTGCTGAGTATATCGTAGAAGACCATTTAAGGATGGTAAGCAGTCGCCGTGCTCAGCCCGACTAGCTTATTAGAAGAAGCCATTCTACGGTCTCGTGCATTAATAGCAAGGGCTTCAAAAATGTATAGTTTTATGGTTTAAATTTTTCCATTTTATAACGGAGCGATCGAATCCATGCTCGCTCAAGCTTTGTCTGCAGCTGAATCGCGAAAGGGTCTATAAAGCTAGATGAAATTAAAAGCTCTTCTTTTAAATCTCGTTTAAAGGCAGGGTCTATTAGATGTCGCTTAAATTGAGCCATTACTCGCTTTGGCGAGTAGCGATTCGAATAACAGTCCCATTTGCCGAGTCTCTGGTAGTCCCTATTAAGACTGATCAAGATACGTACCAGCGAATCTTTATCCCAGTAATAGAGCCCCTTGCTCCTGAGCACATGAATATGATGACGCTCGGGACTGTAAAGATAGGTAACAACTGGTCGATTGCTAATGGAAAACTCTGCACATGCGAGCCCAAAGCTTTCACCTCTAAGCCGAGCATGCAGCATTGCATCCGTTGTGTTTATGAAAATCTTCTTCTCTCGTAGGCTAGTCGTGCCAGGTAAGAAAATACATCGCGGATGATCGATAAATGGCGTGATGTTAAGAAATAAAAAAAACAAGTCAGTTCTTTTTTTTAGCGCTTCAGGAATGGCGATCTTAGTTACAAAAGGTATGTCGATGCTGTCCTTGCCTCCGTAGGAGCCAATGACAGTAGCATCCATCGGTATATGAAGTTGTTCCCGTAAATCACCATCCGCCGCAAGTAGGTTCACAATGTGGGGAACAGCGGGAATCTTATAGTTTGAGCAGGACCTGCTAAGCCATTCAGAAACAAATGCATATGAGGATCCATGAACTTCCTTCAGTGGCTGGGGAAATACAGCATGAATCATTGTGGGGATTTTTTTAACAAGTGAAGGATCTTTTTCACCACCTTTAATCATATAAACTATGTCAGCGCCTAAAAACATCAAGGTCCTTTCAAGGTCGGCATTACCTGCATAGGTGATTGTTTCAAAACGTTCAGAAAATTTCTTCACTACAGCGGGCAGTGTGACCGGGCTATCGGCTGGATGTAAAATATATGATTTATGACCAAGAATATGCTCTGCATAATGGGCGTAATCGAATAATGCAACCTCAGTTCCTCTTTCGCAAAGTTGGTTTGAATGGAATGCAATTTTCATTTCAGAATCTCACATAAGGTTTGCAACATGGACGATGAAACTTAGGCTCAGCCTAGCTATTAGCCCGAAAAAACTCACCCCTTATCTTAAGCTGAGTGGGGACATCACACTCAATTCCCTCGCAAGAGCCTGGTTCACGCTTGGATGCAATAGCATGAAGGTATGTTGAGTCAATTGGAGCTGATCCAATTTTCTCTAATCGCCTTGTAAGAAGATTTTCATTTAAAATGGCCAATACTTTGTCTTCAAATAGTGGGAGATTGTCTGTATTAAGATCAAATCTAGAATGCCAAACTACTCCTTGCCCGGTGCCTTCTCCAGTTAGCCAATTAGTCACATATTGCTGTAGACGAGCAGAGAGGGGGGCTTCCCTGGAAAAAGGTTTGGCCGGATCGCCCGAAAATAAAACTGGTGCAAAGGATCGAGGTATCGAAACGAACGAACCAAGTCGTAATACTGTGGCTGGGAGCAGAAAGAAAAATGATGTTCGAATCCAGTAATTAGCAGACTTGCCAAGCAAGAAAACCTCATCATCATATGAATCAATATGTCCCAGAAAAACGTCTCTTTTTAATATTCGATGCAACATGGAAGTTGTAATTCGTTCAATATAGTCCGTGTAGTGCCTCCAGAATGCAGATGTTACAACATGGATAAAGTCATATTGCAAGATTGTGTCTCCTTCGTATTTTACGGCGTCGTCAATGGCGGAAAACTCCCATTCGGTGTTCCTGCCACCAATCAAGACGCAGTCTGAATAAAGTGCTTCGGATCCTGGCTCCAATGCGTTGTCAACGATAATGATTTTGTGATCTACATGTGGGTGACATTGCTGATAATACCCAATTAGTCTTTCGAATGCGTCGGTGTATTTGGAATTGCCATGACGGATGAAAACAACAAGAACTTTAAGGCTGGGGTCTTTCGACCGGAGCAGAGGAAAAAGCCCCCTTAATCTTGATAGCATTGCACGAATTGCTTTGTTTTGATTGACTTGATTCATTTTGAACGGATTGCTTTGCAGCTCTCTAGCTTCCTTGTTGCTGAATTCTTCCGATTATATAAGAAGCTCATCTTTAAGGCTTGGGTGAATTGCTCATAACAATGATATGCACAAGCATAAAATCTCGAGTTGCATGCTACTGCTGCATCTTGATGTGGCATCGCCTTCTGCCCTCAGCCGCTTCTTCCAAGTATGGCACGCTTTTAGGTTATTTTTACTGGGATACAACCTGATTGCTTCAAGCGTATGCATCCTATACTCTGCATTGCCTCATCCATCTTGTCAATCTGATCCAGCTGAGACCAGTGTAGAGAACTGGATGCCATGGCTGAACATCTATTGGCGATGACCGGCCCCAGTAAATCCTAAACTCTCTTCCCCAATCCAATGATCAACACTCAGGCTGAACCCAATCCCATTAAGGTCGGCATTTTGATTTCCTACGACGCATCACTAGCGCTTACTTGTCTTCGGCAAATCTATTCACAGTCAGACAAGATTGTTCTTGCTATCGACAAGGATCGACGTACTTGGAGTGGCGACAAATTTGTACTTCCCGAGCTCTTCCTTGATCAGGTTACGCAACTTGACGTGAATAATAAAATAGAAGTTTATGAAGATGATTTCAGTATTCCAGGTCTTGCCCCCATTGATAATGATACCCGTGAACGAAGGCTTCTCGCTGATCGCCTTGGTCCGGGCGGGTGGCATGTCCAAGTCGACGCCGATGAATATTTTATTGACTTTTCTGCATTTGTTGCCGAGCTTCGAAAGCTAGAAGACCAATATGGCGATGAGGCTGTTGAAGTTCGCCCTCAGTGGGTCACCCTTTTTAAGCAGGATGAGACTGGGTTTTTTCTGGTGCATCCACTTTCTGAGACTTTTGCGGCTGCGACAAACAGACCAGACTACTTGTTTGCCAGAAACTGCAACGAAGATGAATACCATGTTGTCCGGAGTGGTCAGCTTGTGTTACACCAAAGCTGGGCCCGCACTAGAGATGAGCTTGAAAAGAAGATTTCAGCTTGGGGTCACCGAAATGATTTCGACGGTAAATCTTATTTGCGTTTTTGGGACTCTGTTTCTCTTGACACATGCCGCTACATTTCAAATTTTCATCCAATTTATGATCAGATGTGGATGAACCTGAGTTATTTTTCTGGTACAATTGACGAATTGATTCATGGTCTTGCTTCTGGCCAGATTGTGGTGACATCCGAGCAGGTTTCCGAGTCCAGCCATGAGGAGGTTATCCAGGAATCACCTTTGCCTAATGAGCGATTCGGTATTTCTTTTGGGAAACGACTTTTCAGAAAAGTTACCCGTTTTCTCCCCCTATAGTTTGTCTCTATGGGGATTCTTGGCTTGCATTATTTGGTAGAGATAGCGGCATCAAAAATTAGCATTTACATTCGCCTCATTTTTATTCCTTGTGTAAGTAAACTCTTTTGTGTTTTTCTTATTTAGAGAGATGGTTGCTTTACTGCATTTCTTTTTCATGTCGATCTTGTTTCGTATGCCGACGCTGGCTCATGTGCCTTCAGGAATCCTGACCACGGCGAATGAGAGTCTTGTTCGCCCAGGCTGGGCCATTGGCCTCCACTAGGCAATAGCTCCGTCATATGCGTTTGCGGATGGATGTAGATTGACGTGACCAAGAGTCAATGGCTTTTGTAGATTTGCGGATTACTTCGTTGATGGCAGTGCTGTTGCCCAAAAAAATCCATAAACTCGATTATCATGGAAAACCCACTTTCTTTTTACCCCGTTGCCGAATGGCTGAGCGCTTGATTCTTTGCGTCTCCCACGTCGCACCCTGGCCCGCTACCCATGGCAATGAAATTCGCCTGCAGCGCCTGTTGCTTTGGTTGAAGAGGCGTAATTATCGTATCATTTTGGTGCTCACTCAGCCCCTTTTTGATGCTGAACATCAAGCCTTAATCCGATCCCATGTGGACAGACTTGAGATTGCTTCGCCGCAGCATCCTTTGCTCCAGTATCAAAGCCGCAGGCAAAAGCTTTTTGTCTTACTGCGCAATCTTTTTGCTGGACCAAGGAGGCCTGCTTCAGCAGAATCTGGTGCAATGCAGAAATTTGCCAATGAGATTTGCCCGCCTTACGTAAATACTCTGGTTCGGCGGCTGGTGGAGCAGGAATCGATTGAGGTGTGCCTGGCATATTATGCCTTCACAATTCATGCTTTTGCTGGTCTTCCAGTTTCGAAAAAACTCATTTGCGACACTAATGAGGTTTTTTCCATGGACCGCTTTAACGAATTCGGCAGCTTGATCAAGCCTGTCTTGTCATTTTCTGCTCATGAGGAGAAAGCTATCTTGCTACGGAGCGATTTGGTTCTTGGTATTCAAGCTAATGAGTCTGAGTACTTGGCAGAGCTTTTGCCAGGTAAGCGCATCGTCACCGTAGGGATTGATGCTGATTTGCCCCAAGAGCCAGGCTTGCCCTCCATGGCCTCTGAAACTATTGGGATTATCGGATCTGACAATCCAGCCAATTGTGAGGGGCTTGATCTCTTCTTGGAGCATTGTTGGCCTATCATCCTTGCCCAGCAACCACTGGCTCGTCTCTGTATCGCCGGTAAACTAGGCATCGCCCTGCAGAACAAACTCGCTGACAAACTCCCGGATGGCGTCGAAACGCTTGGTTGGATACCTGATCTGGCTCTTTTCTATCGCGATTTGCGTGTGATCGTGAATCCTGTGGTGCGGGGTACTGGCCTGAAGATCAAATCCGTGGAGGCGATGGCCCATGCTCGGCCCCTTGTTGCATATCCAGTGGGATTGGAAGGGATGGCGTGGTCTTCCGACCTTCCCTGGATTGAAGTTGGCGATCCCCAAGCGATGGCTTCTGCTTGCATAGCCCTGCTTTCGGATCCCGAACGCTGTGATGCCATGGGCGAATCGGCCAACCAGTACGCGACTCACACACTTGCTGATGAGCATGTTTATGCGCCATTGGCTAAGCTGCTTAACTGATGGCTCGTTACTAGCTCGTCTATTCTTTTTTTAGTACATAGGTAATCCCGAAAATCCCATAATCATTGCCGTCGCCATATTTTTGCCTGAGTTGTCGCAATATCTCCTCTGGCACGTCGTCTCGCTGTACATGGGCTTCGAGAGTTGTCAGCCCTGAGTTTGTATAGGCTTCAGATATTTCGCCAAACGAAAGGCGATTCACCTCGTCGGAGGTGTAAATCCAGTGGATAATGCAATCGATATCTAGTTCGGGTATAGACTGATCCCTGAGCCCTTCTTCGCTGAACAGCAGATGTCCCCAGTCTGGGACTGGATTGGAGGAGACAGTCCCCGCAAATTCACTAAATAAGTAGTTGGCAGAGGTCTTGTTCATGTAGTTGCCGCCCCAGGAAGCCACCCATAAATGATGGCCCTTTGGTGACGACCAGAGTGGATTGCCCCCAAAGTATGCAAGCCCTCCTGGCTTGAGAACGCAGTGGACCTGTTCGATGAAGCGCTTTGGGTTGGGTATGTGCTCGATAATCGATAGACCATAGACAACGTCAAAGCTGTTTGGCGCAAAGTGCTCCGTTAGCTCTAGGCCATTGACCCTGGCAATCTTGATCCTTTGATCAGTTGATATTGCTTCTTCGCTAACATGATCTAGGCCTGTAACCGTTACGGATTTGGCACCATCTCGGAGGAAGGCATTGGCTGAGATGCAGGCCTGAGATCCTCCAATCTCTAAAACCTCTTTTCCCTTTAATGAAATATAACGCCGGAGAGACTTCTGTGGTGTTTCCTGGAAAACAATGTATTCGGGTGTCTCAAGTGTTGGCAAGGGATCTTGGTTGATGTTAGGGCTTTGATCGCCTTCCTTCTGGAGTTGATCTTTGCTGCCGATTAATCGTCGTACAATTGCACCCGGCAATCCAGCCAGGCCTTTCTGCTTTATCTTGCTTCGGATGCGGTTTAGCATTGATTTGTCGTAGATTTGCTTCATTGTAGCTTTTGTATTGCTGATTGGGGTTGCGAAAGGGGTCGCTTGTTCTTGGAAATTCAAGAGATCAAGCTCTCCATCATCCTTGCAACGACTGCTTCCAGTTTTAGGTTTGCTTTCCAGCCCAAAGCTCTTTTGATCTTACCAGGATCAATCGCCGAATAGCTCAGATCCGTCGGTCGCATCAAACCGCTATTCACCTCCAAGCGTCTCTGAGGATCAAGGCCTGCATGCTCAAACGCTGCATCAACAAACTCTCGCAGTGAATGCGTCATTCCTGAAGCGATCACGTAATCCTGGGCCTGCTCAGCCTGCAGCATCCTATACATCGCCTCCACATACTCCGGCGCCCAGCCCCAATCCCGCCAGATGTCGAGATTGCCTAGTACAAGCTTCTCTTGTTTCCCCTCTGCAATCGCCTTCACCCCCTGGATGATCTTCTGGGTCACAAAGCGATTCGGCCTGAGCGGTGATTCGTGGTTCGCCAGGATCCCGGTGCAGGCAAACAGGCCATAGGCCTCGCGGTAGTTCGCCACCTGCCAGAAGGCCGTGGCCTTGGCAACGGCATAGGGGCTGCGGAGTTTGAACGGGGTGTCTTCAATGGCCGGTTCGCGGCCCGTATCGCCGAAGCATTCCGAGCTGCCGGCATTGAACAGGCGCACCGGAGCCCCCAGATAGCGGATCACCTCCAGCAGGTTCAGGGTGCCACCGGCGATCGATTCCATGCACTCCACCGGCTGCTCAAACGACAACCCCACGCTCGTCTGGCCCGCCAGGTTGTAGATCTCATCGGGTTTCACGCCGCTCACCACCTTCAGCACACTGCGGAAGTCGTTGGGCGCCAACGACACCACCTCCACCTCTCCTGCGATCCCCAGCCGCTCCAGTCGGCTGGTGTTGGCCATCTGGGCATCGCGACTGCTGCCCACCACCCGGTAGCCCTTGCTCAGCAGCAGATGGGCTAGGTAGGCGCCGTCCTGCCCGGTGACGCCGAGGATCAGGGCCGTTTTCACCCTTTCCTCGAGGGTCTTGTGCTCAAACCCATCATGGCTGATAACCAGCTTCTTCGATCCGCGCTCCCGTAATTCCACGGAAGCCAGCCCCGTAGGTACACGCGTACCATCGCTGGGCCGCTTCGGATTGTGCTCGCTAGCGTGATGGCAGAAAGCAAGCATCTCGCTATAGAGGAGCCATTCCCGTGGCTGGATGAATCCGGCCTTGCTGCCTTGGTGGCCGGTTCATTGGTTGTTCTCATCACGTTTTTCACCTCCTACAGCCATGTCGATCCCCTCCCACGAGAGCATCACGGTCAATCAGCAAATCGGAATTCCTCTCTTCCTTGCCGCCCTGGCGGCGCTGGTTGGCGAAGCTAAATTGGCATCCAACAATCGATGCGCAGATCAACGCGATCGAATCGAGGCGAGAATTCGAGCGGCTGAGGAGCGAAACCGCTCTGCTGTAGACGAAGTCGGCCGGAGGTCAAAGAACGAAACCGAGCAAATGAGGGAAGAATCAGAGCAGCTGAAGCTCGAGAACGCTCGGCTCGCCAAGCTCGAATCCAAGCTCGACTCGCTGCTGCTCAATGCCGATTCCTCCTCGCCGATTCCCCCCGCAACCGACTGCAACTGAACCAGACGGCGACATCACCTGCCCACTCTGGACGCGCCGGTGCCATCGATCGGGGCGACTCACCTGAGGTGCTACCCCAGCAGACAGGCGACTAGAGGCGCTGGGATGGCCCAACTCGGATGCTCCAGATCCAGAATCGATTTGGTGGCCATCACGCCACGGCCGTAGCGCCCCTCAAGCACGAGCGCTTCCCGGCGCCAGCCGTGATCCACCCACTTCGATTCGATCGGCGTGGTCAGGCCTGCTCCCGCCTCGGTAGGGACCCGCACCGGGCTGAAGTCGATCTCATTGCCCGAGCTTGTGCGGCTGTAGCCGATCGTGTCGTCGGCCACCCAGCGCCCCTCTTCCAGCCCATCCACCGCTCGCGCCAGGGTCACCGCCAGGGCCATTTCGCTCAAGTTGGTCATCGCCGGCCTGGCCAGGCCAGGGCTCAGGGCACTCGGCAACCAGGCCAGCAGTGGATCGGTGAGGTACACCTTCGCCTGGGCCTTTGGCACGGCCCGGCCATCATCCAGCCGCTGCCGGCACCGCAGCAGGGCATGGGAATTCACCAATCGCTGCAGCCGCAACCCCAAGGCTTCACGGCTGCCATACCCGACCACTGCAGCCGTCTTCTGCTGATCCAGCGGGCTGGTCATCCGCTCCATCAAGGCCACCAGCAGCTGGGGCACCGATTCCAGCGGCGCATCAGGATCCACATCCGCCCGCAGCCAGGCGAGCAGGTCGCGTTGATAGGGCCTTCCCACCGCGCCCATGCGGTGATACTCAGCTACTGCCCGGGGAAAGCCACCGGAACCCAGGTAGTCCTGCCAGGCCAGGTCGTAATCGTCTACGCCATAGGCCAGAGCCTGCAGGTCCTCTGCCACCGACGGATCCAGCAGCCGCGAGGGATGGCATCGGCCCGGCAGCGCTAGGTCCGGCCGGGTGACCGAAAGGAAATCGCGGAACCCCATCGGCAGGAGCTGCCGCAGGCGACGGCGCTCACTGCTGCCTGATCGGCCTGCCAGCAGATTGGCCTGGATGTCCTCCTGGCTGACCCAGCGGCTGCCCGTGGCCACCACCGTGTCATCTCCGAAGGCGGTGTTGTCGCGGGCGGCCTTGAAGACGCTCGTCCAGTCGTGGATGCCCGAAACCTCATCAAATAGCCAGACCCGACGCCGCGGCTGTACGAGATCCACCGATCGGGTCAGGACTCGCGCCAGGGTCAACACCCGGCGTAGATCCCGTGCTGCCATGCCATCACAGGGCACATGAATCACCTGGCGTGGATCGATGCTCCCGCAGCCACAGAGTCTCAGTGCTGCATCGAGCAGGGCCACCGTTTTACCGGCACGCCTCGGACCCGTGAGGATGACCAACGATCCATCCGGAGTTCCTGAGGCGATGTCGTCCAGAATGCCGCTGCGATAGCCCAGATCAAACTGACGTCGATCGCGCAGGGTTCGATTGACCTCTTGCCACGCGGTGGGATCTTGGCCAGCCGCGGCTGCGGCCCACCAGGGATTGGCATCGGAGAGGGTGCGCCGCAGCTCGTCATCACGCATCTTATCGCTGGCAGCACCTCACAAGGATAGGGGGTATGGGCATTTCAGGCCTCACGAAGGCGGGGGGTTTGCGGGGTCGATGGCAGAAGGGGGTGGGGGGTATGGATTGCCCTTTGGCCAGCGATCAGCTCACCTAGCCCTGCTGGACCAAGCTGGGGTGATGACCCTATCCCCCATCCCTGCTGCACCGGTAGCCACCTCTGGCGCCGATGGCCTCGCGCCACTATGGCTTCCGCCTGAGCTGCGGCTCACACCTGAGCAGTTCGCCCTGGTCTGCGCCGAGAATCGTGAGGCGGTCCTGGAGCTCGCTGCCGACGGCAGCCTGGTCGTGATATCTCCCACAGGCAGTGAAACAGGAGCCCGCAACACCCGGCTCGAAATGCGCTTGCTTCTCTGGGCCGATCAGCACGGCGGATGGAAGGTGTTCGGCAGCTCCAGTGGGTTCCATCTGCCCGACGGTTCGGTGCTGAGCCCCGATGCCTCATTGGTCGCCCTCGATCGCTGGCAGGCGCTCAGCGCCGAGCAGCGGCGTGGTTTCGCGCCACTCTGTCCGGATCTGGTGGTGGAGCTGGCGAGTCCCAGCGACGAAGGTGTACGCGGTATCGCGGCTTTGCGCCGCAAGATGGACCTCTATCAACGCAATGGAGCTCGCCTCGGCTGGCTTCTGCTGCCCGAGCAGCGGGCTGTGGAGGTGTGGCCAGCCGACGGTGAGCCCCAACGGTTCAACAGTCTCCAGCTGCTGGAAGCCGGCGCCCTATTCCAGGGTCTCCAGCTTCAGTTGGAGGAGATCTGGGCCGCCTGAACCAGCGCAGCGGGCCATAGAGGCGGAGCAGGCAGCGCTGATCATCAACCGCTGCTGCCCAACGAGGATGGCATTCGTTGTCTGCCGTGTGAGAGCGCTTCGGATCACGCTCGCTACGGTGATGGCAGCAAGCAAGGGGCTCACGACAAGCGAGCCAATCCCGTGGCTGGATCGATCTGGCCAGGCGGCTCTGGTGGCCGGCACCTTGGTGGTCCTGATCACCTTTTTCACCTCCTACAGCCATGTCGACATCCCCACCCATGCCAGCATCACGGTCAATCAGCAAATCGGAATTCCTCTCCTCCTTGCCGCCCTGGCGGCGCTGGTTGGCGAGGTTAAATTGGCATCCAACAATCGATGCGCAGATCAACGCGATCGAAGCGAGGCGAGAAACCGCTCAGCTCAAGAACGAGAATGCACGGCTCGCCGCGCTCGAATCCAAGCTCGACTCGCTGCTGCTCAGTGCCGATTCCTCCTCGCCGATTCCACCCGAAACAGACTGCAACTGAGCGAAACCCTGGCCCTGCTGCTGGAGGATCTGGATTTTTCAGGGTTCCGTTGATACCCCATCACCGCGAGCGCACCGCTGCGTCGACGCTGCTCCCTTCTACGTGAAGCAGCCCCACCAGCCGCTTCTAGACCATCGGCCTCTGCTGTTTTCAGTCGGCCTGGGCAAGGCCGATCGCCACCGGCAAATCTGACCAGTATTCTGGCCATATTCCATGTCGTTGTGCCGTGATGGACACTGTTTCCCTCTCTGATGCGAAGTCGCGCTTTGCCCATCTGGTCCAGGCGGCAGAAGCTGGGCAAGTGGTGCACATTTCAAGGCACGGCAAGCCCGTGGCGGTGTTGCTCTCCGAGCAGGCCTACGCGGCATTGCATCAGCTGGAGTGCAGCCAGGCCCTCGGGGACACCATTGATCGCTGGCGCCTCGCGGGTCGCTCTGGTTGCGACGAAGACTGGCCGTTGGCCTCAGATCCATCCGCGGATCAGGAGGTGGCCTCGTGGCGTGATCTCACCCCGGGCCGGACTGTGGAACTGTGATCCGTGTTTTGCTCGATACCAATGTGCTTTCTGAACCCCTGCGGGAGCACCCCCATCCATTTGTGCTCGATCAGCTGCGGGGGGAGTCTTATCAGTTGCATACAGCAAGTGTCGTGATCCACGAGCTGGCCTACGGCATACAGCGCCTGCCGTCTGGCAGAAAACGTCGACGTTTGACTGTCTATCTCGATAGCCTGTTGGATTCGGGATTGCGTGTGTTGCCCTACGACAGGCAGGCAGCGCTTTGGCATGCCGAACAACGGGCTCTCCTTGAGGCTGAGGGTCGACGGCCAGCGTTTGTGGATTCGCAGATCGCGGCGATTGCGGCAACGAACGATCTCGTGATGGTGACTCGCAATATCAACGATTTTGCTGATTTCAAAGGATTGCAGCTGCTCAATTGGTTCGCTTAGAACTGCTGTCTCGACCCCGTGACTCTGCTGGCCAGCAGCCTGTTCATCCAGATCACCTTCTTCACCTCTTTAAGCCATGTCGACATCCCTTCCCACGAGAGCGTCGCGGTTAATCAGCAGATCGGAATTCCTCTCCTCCTTGCCGCCCTGGCGGCGCTGGTTGGCGAGGTTAAATTGGCATCCAACAATCGATGCGCAGATCAACGCGATCGAATCGAGGCAAGAAGCCGAGCGACTGAGGAGCGAAACCGCTCAGCTCAAGAACGAGAATGCACGGCTCGCCGCGCTCGAATCCAAGCTCGACTTGCTGTTGCTCAGTGCCGATTCCTCCTCGCCGATTCCCCCCGCAACCGACTGCAGCTGAGCGAGACCCTGGCCCTGTTGCTGGAGGATCTGGGCTAACAACGCTTTCGCTCATTCAAACGTCATCGCCAGCGGCGCTCGGCCAGTTGTTGTGGGCCATGGCGGTAGGCCTTGGCGGCGGCCTTCCTTGCAGCGCAGCCCCGCCATGCCCCGAACCGCGGCAGGCGGTGATGGCAGAATGGCGGCCTAAACGCCGAAACGGCTGCTGAAATGGCGGTACTGAGGCGATTTCTGCTTCCTCCCGCAGGTAGCTTCTTTCTCTTCGGGCCCCGTGGCACTGGTAAATCCACCTGGCTGGCCCAGGTGTTTCCCGAGGCCATCAGGCTGGATTTGCTCGCTCCCGACGTGCTGCGCACCTACCAGGCCAGGCCCGAGCGGCTGCGTGAGCGCCTGGCCGCTGAACCCGCAGCCTCCACCGTGGTGATTGATGAAATCCAGAAGGCGCCGCAGCTCCTCGATGTTGTGCATGCCCTGGTGGAGGAGCGCCCCCGCCTGCGTTTCGTGCTCACCGGCTCCAGTGCCCGCAAGTTGCGGCGCGGTGCCGCCAACCTGCTCGGAGGTCGCCTGCTGGCCCTGCAGATGCCGCCTTTCCTCGCTGCTGAGTTGGGTGAAGCCTTCGATTTGCAGCGCGCCCTCCACCAGGGTCTTGTGCCCTTGGTGTGGCAGGCGGCTGATCCTGAGGCCACCCTTGCCGCCTATGCCTCTCTCTATCTGCGGGAGGAGGTGCAGGCTGAGGCTCTTGTGCGGCAGATCGGTGATTTCGCCCGCTTCCTGGAGGTGATCAGCTTCTCCCACGCCAGCCTGCTCAACCTCGCCTCCCTCGCCCGCGAGGCCGAGATTCCCCGCAAGCGGGCCGAGGCCTATCTCGAGATCCTCGAGGATCTGCTGCTCGCCTTTCGTCTGCCGGTGTTTCAGCGCCGGGCCGCCCGCCAGTTGGTGCACCATCAGAAGCTCTATGTCTTCGATGCCGGGGTGTTTCGTTCGCTGCGCCCCCGCGGCCCGCTCGACGCTCCCGCCGAGATCGAGGAGCTGGCGCTCGAGGGGCTTGTGGCGCAGCACCTACGCGCCCTGTGCCAGCTCAGGCCCGGTGGCGCCAGCCTCAGCTTCTGGCGCACCCGAGCCGGGCTGGAGGTGGATTTCGTGCTCTACGGGCCCGGTCTGTTTCAGGCCATTGAGGTGAAGCGCCGCCGCCGCATTGATCGGCGCGACCTGTCGGCCTTGCGGGCCTTCGCCGAGGACTATCCCGAAGCCGACTTGCTGCTGCTCTCGCTCTGTGAGGAACCGCTCCTGATCGATGGCATTCGTTGCCTGCCTCTCGAGAGCTGGTTGCGCGAGCTCAGACCCTGATCGTCTCCCGTCTCCTGGGGTGCCACTTCGGTACTTCCACGGATGCCATCCCCACGGGTACAAACGTATCATCGCTGGACCGCTTCCGATCGCGCTCGCTACGGTGATGTCAGAAAGCAAGGGTCTCACTACAGAGGATCCATTTCCGTGGCTGGATCAATCCGGCCTGGCGGCTCTGCTGGCCGGCAGCTTGGTGGTTCTGATCACCTTCTTCACCTCCTACAGCCATGTCGACATCCCCGCCCATGCCAGCATCGCGGTTGATCAGCAAATCGGAATTCCTCTCCTCCTTGCCGCCCTGGCGGCGCTTGTTGGCGAGGTTAAATTGGCATCCAACGCTCGATGCGCAGATCAGCGCGATCGAATCGAGACAAGAATCCGAGCGACTGAGGAACGAAACCGCTCAGCTGAAGAACGAATCCGCTCAGCTGAAGAACGAAACCGAGCAGCTGAAGAACGAATCCGAGCAGCTGAAGATCGAGAATGCACGGCTCGCCGCGCTCGAATCCAAGCTCGACTCGCTGTTGCTCAGTGCCGATTCCTCCTCGC
>Ga0114972_10001852_pt1 | contig 15759 bp, 14 predicted proteins | sample M_140807_EF_Meta_FD_87354 | JGI IMG/M metagenome (GOLD analysis project Ga0114972, IMG submission 87354) | Freshwater microbial communities from Lake Montjoie, Canada to study carbon cycling - M_140807_EF_MetaG | ecosystem: Environmental > Aquatic > Freshwater > Lake | place: Lake Montjoie... | reverse complement strand
CTCAGCCAGTTCATGAAAACCCTCATCCAACGCATGACCCGTTGGTACAATCGCAGCCATGAACGCAGCGGCACCTTGTGGGAGGAACGTTACAAAAGCGTGATCGTGGAAAGCGGCGTCGCAGCGCGGACGATGGCGGCCTACATCGATCTCAATCCTGTGAGAGCGGGCATGGTCAGCGACCCGGCGCAATACCGCTGGAGCAGCTATGGCGAAGCCGTGGGCGGCGGGACGAAAGGCAATGGGAAAAAAGCGCGCGAGGGCCTGGTGCGCGCCTGCTTGAGCCATCGGGGTGCTGGATTTGAAGCGGAGAAATGGAAGGAAGCGGCAAAAATCTACCGCAAGATGATGGGGCTGGCGTTGGAACGGAAGAGTGGTCGGGCGAGTGAGGAAGTCACGGCCGCGAAAAGCAAGCGACTGCAAGCCGTGACGCGGAAATCTATCAAACCCGGCGCGAAGCCAGACCCGAATGCCGTGAAGCAAGAAGACAACAACACGGCATTGCCCGAGCTAGAGATGGCAGAGATGCTAGGTCACCGCATCCGCTACTTCACGGCAGGGGCGGTGATTGGCAGTAAAATCTTTGTGAACGAGGCATTCGCGAATGCACGAGAACGATTCAGTGAGAAGCGCAAAGACGGTGCAAGGAGAATGAAGGGCAATGCAGCGCACGCAGCACGAGACCAGCTATGGAGCATGCGAGATTTACGATTGGATCGAGCATAATGAATCCACCCACAGTGAAAGCATAGACCCAATCGTCGCTGATGAGGGATTGCTCCCAAAGAAAAACTTACCTTAGACTCAATGCCCGTTAGGATAATGGCTCACTTCGCATGTAATCTTTCATTTATTGAGTTATATGAACTGCAAAGACACGAAGAGCGCGGAGGGTTGAGTTTTTAGTGTATTTTTGATGAAGAGGGCTGGGAGGCGAGACGCTTTCGCCACGGTTTGATGGCGTATCATTCACTAGAAAATCTGTCGATTTGTTGTAAGTTTGAACAAGCGACTTTCTTTCAAGGCGTTGTGTCTAGACGCGGGTTTGCAAGCGTTAAGGTATCGGCCGGAATGACGGTTTCGGAATCGCAGTCTGTCGCCGAATGAAACTTGACAGCCTGCATTTTGTGGGCATTGTTGCCGCCGCAAAATCTTTGAACATGAAATCCACCATTCTCCCACTCGCCCTGATCGGCATCACTTCATCGGCTCTGTTTTCCGCCGCCGGTGAGGAAGCCAAAACCGCTCCCTTTACCATGACCACTGACACACCATCCGATGTAAAAGCCGCTCCGGAAGATGCCGCCAAAACGAGCTCCGGCCTGGCTTCAAAAGTATTGAAAAACGGAACGGGCACCACCAAGCCGGACGCCGCGGACACCGTGACCGTGCACTATTCCGGCTGGACCACCGATGGCAAGCTGTTCGACAGCTCGGTGAAACGCGGTCAGCCCACGAGCTTTCCACTCGCCAACGTGATCAAAGGCTGGACCGAAGGGTTGCAATTGATGACCGAAGGGGAGATCCGCCGCTTCTGGATTCCCGCGGCCCTTGCTTATGGCGAAAATCCCGGTGGCGGAAGACCCGGCGGCCTGCTGGTGTTCGATGTGGAACTCATTTCGATCAAAGCAGCTCCCAAGGCTCCGGCCGATGTCAAGGAAGCACCTGCCGACGCGGAAAAGACAGCCTCTGGACTGGCCAGCAAGGTGCTCGCGAAAGGCAAGGGGGAAACCCATCCGGCTGCGACGGACAACGTCAGTGTCCACTATTCCGGCTGGACAACCGATGGTAAATTGTTCGACAGTTCGGTGACCCGTGGTCAGCCGGCGACCTTCCCTCTTGACCAAGTGATCAAGGGATGGACCGAGGGCGTGCAACTGATGGTGGAAGGCGAAAAACGCCGCTTCTGGATTCCTGCGGCTCTCGCCTATGGAGAAAATCCCGGTGGCGGCCGACCCGGTGGCGTGCTGGTGTTCGATGTCGAACTCCTCAAGATCGTCAAGTAGGCTCACTTGCCATCGATCGACTTCGGTCGCTTTTCTTTCAGCGAGATTTCGAGGAATTCGATGATCCTGTCTGCGACGTTTTTGTTCGTGGACTTTTCGATGCCCTCCAGCCCCGGAGAGGAATTGACTTCGATCACCAGCGGACCGCGGTTCGAGCGCAGCAGATCCACGCCTGCGAGGTGCAGGCCCATGACCTTGGCGGCCTTGATCGCTGTTTTCCGCTCTTCGGCGGTGATCGAGATTTTTTTCGCCACCCCGCCGCGATGGAGATTGGAGCGGAATTCGCCGTCGATGCCCTGACGCTCCATCGCCGCGACAACACGTTTGCCCAAGACGATGCAACGGATGTCGGCCCCCTTGGATTCGGCAATGTATTCCTGAACCAGAATGTCGGCGCGCACCTCCTTGAAGGCTTCGATCACCGATTCGGCCGCCTTTTTGGTCTCGGCGAGAACCACGCCCATGCCCTGGGTTCCCTGCAGGAGTTTGACGACCAAAGGAGCACCGCCGCACATGCTGATCAACTCATTGGTGGCATCGATCGAGTGGGCGAATCCCGTCACCGGCAGGCCGATGCCTTTTTTTGCCAACAGTTGCAGGCTGCGCAGTTTGTCGCGCGATCGGGAAATCGCCACGCTGTCATTGAGGGTGAAGACTCCCATCATTTCAAACTGGCGCACCACCGCATTGCCGTAGGCGGTGTGTTGCACGGCGATGCGGGGAATGATCGCATCGGCCTTCAGTTCCTCGCCTTCCAGATAGATGCGCGGTTTGCTGGAAGTGATGTTCATGTAGCAGCGCAGGTAGTCGACGACCCGGACGCTGTGTCCGCGGTCCTGGGCGGCCTGCACCAGGGCCTGGGTGCTGTAGAGTGCGGCGTTGCGCGAGAGGATGATCAGGTTCATGGGGAAAAATTTCAGGGTTTGGGCGGCATCTCGTTCCAAGCGCCGAGGAGAAAACTGGATTGCGGGTCGATCATGAAGAAGCCGGACAATGCACGGCGGCCCAGCAGTGCCGGACAGCGCATGTTCGAGCGGTCGGCCAAAGTGATTTTGATTGGAATGGAAAGACCGCCGGCGAAGAGAGCCGTGGTTTGGATGACAATGCGTTCACGACTGAAGCCGCCGGAGTTTTTGATTTTTTTGCTGTAGATGATTTCGGCGCGGCAGGAAATCAGTTGATGATCCTGGGAACGGGTTTCGAAGGTTACCGTGTTGTCGTCGCTCTCCACGCGGATGTTTTCCGCATGGAGCGAGGAAGTGCGCGCGCCGCTGTCGGACTTCGCAATGATCGGCCCCACACCCAGCAATGGGAAGGAAATCCATTCATGTCGCCCGAGCAGCAGGCGGGTGCTGCTCCTCCGCTCGTGGGAGAGTTGCAGATTTTCCGCGGCGGTTTTTGAAAGGTCGCCATGAAATGTGCGGGTGACCAGCCACGTGCCATGCTGTTGTTTCATAGAATGCCTTGCCATCGTTAGCACGAATCCTCCGGCAGTGGTATGATTATTTTTTGACGTTTTTGTCAAGCGTCGGGCAACTAGGCATTGCCACACGGGGGGAGGATGCGCTACACCTTGCCCGTTGAACGAAGGCATGGGACAATGGCGGCGCTGGATCACGGCAGGGTTGATGCTTCTGCTGGGTTTGCTGCTGAGCTATCATTATGTTCCTTTGGAGCGCTTGAGCGTTGCGGATCACATGCGCGGTTTTCCGGATGCCGATCTGCGAAGTCACGGCTTGCGTCCGCTTGTTCTCGCGGCCATGTTTTTACTGCCTTTTTTCGGCAGCATCGCCTATTCGTGCTCCGGAGTGCTGAACCGCTGGCTGACGCGTGAATTCCTGCGTTCCTTTCTGATTTGCTACGGCGGAATTCTGCTGGTGTTCATGCTGATCGACTTCTCCGGAAATGCATCGCGCTTCAGCGACGGCGAAGGGGTGTTGGAAGGCGCCTGGTTTTTTTATTCCCGCATGGCAACGCCGATACTCTGCGTGTTGCTGCCTTTGGGCACATTGCTTTCGGTGCTGTTTTGTGTCAGCAGGGTGTCGCGATCACGCGAAATCGTCGCGGCCTTGCAAAGCGGTCGGGGCATGACCCGGTTGATGATGCCGGTTTATTGCTGCGGGGCGATGCTGGCATTGTTTTACATGGGCTGTAACTTTCATTGGGCTCCGCGCGCCGAGGGCATGCGCTGGGCGAACCTCAATCAGGCCAGCGGCAAGGCCAGCATCCAGGCGACCAACATTGTGTTCTACCATGCCAAGGGCCGCCGGATGTGGATGGTAAAGGAATTTCCGCGCGAATATGCCAAAGGCGCGCCGCTGCGGGGTGTGGAAGTGACAACCCAGAACGTCGACGGCTCCCTGCAGTCGCGGCTTTATGCGAAAGAGGCGCAGTGGATCGAAAACAACCAAAGCTGGTCATTCACCGGTGTCGAATTGTCGGATCATCACCGCAACGAGGCTCCGATTTTTGTGAAACCACCTTCACCCTACATCATGGCGGATTGGGGGGAAACACCGGCACAGATCATCAAACTGGGCGTCGACGTGAGAAACCTGAGCGTGCCGGACTTGATGGACTTGATGCGATCGGACATGAGTGCCGAGTGGCAGGGTCGCGATCCGGTGCGCTATGCGACGCAATGGCACTACCGCTGGGCTCAGCCGCTGAGCTGTCTTGTGTATGTCATTCTGGCGGTGCCTCTGTCCTTGTTCGTGACCCGTCGCGCCAGCGGCGGCGGCCTGGCGGTGGCCATCGGTCTGGCCATTTTGATGGTAGTGATGACCACGGTTCTGCTTGCGCTGGGCGAGTCGAACAACATGTCTCCGGCGCTCGCCGTATGGTCGCCTGTCGCTTTGTTTTCCCTTGTCGGCGTCTGGTTGATGAAACGCCGAATTTCAGGGAGACCCCTGTGGCCCTTGATCGGCTGAAATCAGGCCTTCATAAAGTCGGCAGGTTTTGCCTTCACAGACGATCACCTGACCTGATCCACGTGAACGGACAAACACGGCGCGGGGTTGATGCCGCTGATGAATTTCCGCCCTGACCTCCGCGGCGATCTCTCCTTGAAAATCCCATTTGACGATGCCCCGGCGATGGCAATCCCATGCCGCCAGCAAAACCGGAGCGCTGAACGGCTGATGCTGGATAAGCTCCGATCCGTGAAGAAGCAATGCTTCGGCTCTTGCCTGGTATTCATCGTTGGACTGCAACATCGAAAGTTTCAGCAGGTTCGTCGCGGCGACGTGGTTGGGGGAGGGCTCGGCCCCGTCGTGGTCATCGCGAATGCAAAGCAATTCCCTTCCTGCAATGTGCGGACGCATCACGTAGCCACGCTGTGCTTCGCTCCAGAAGTCCTGGTCCAGTTGACCCTGTAGTTCCAGTGCGAACTCCAGCCAACCGCTTTCCGGGAAAAATCCGTTCAGTTCGATCAGTGCATCGATGAGACACGCATAATCGGCGGGCCCTGCGGAGCTGCGCGATTTTTTCCCACGGTAGCTGCGGGATAGCGTCATGCCATCCCACAGGTTTTTTTTGATAAATGCCATTGCCGCCGACGCTGCCTCCGCGAGATCGGGACGATCAAGAATCCTGGCCCCGCGAACCAGGCTGGAAATGACAAGCCCGTTCCATGCCGCGATGATCTTGTCGTCGCGGTGAGGCGCGGGGCGCGTTGTCCGTTTTCCTAACAAAATTTTTGCGGCCGATGACAGCGTAGCGCGGATGTCCTCGGAACTTGTGGAGAATTTTCCGGCCAGTTCCTCGATGGCAACGGCCCGGAAAAGGGTGTTCTGGCCTAACAACTCCTGATGGGGGTCGCTTTCCGGCGCAGCGTTGCCTCCGGCTTCGACACCGTAGGCATGGGAAAAAATCAGCGCAGTTCGGGGATCGAGCAGTGCGGAAATTTCCTCCGCCGTCCATGTCCAGAAGGCTCCCTCACGTTTTGCGGCACTGGATTCGTTAGGCAGGCTGTCGGCATCCTCAGCGGAATGGAATGCCCCGCCGGAGTCCTGCATTGTCCCGATCAGATAGCGGAAAATTCCCTCGGCCGCCTCTTTGAACAAAGATTTCCCGGAGATCTGCCAGGCATCGAGACAGGCGTCGGCAATCTGGGCCTGGTCATAGAGCATTTTTTCATAGTGGGGAATGTGCCAGCGGCGATCCACGGAGTAACGGTGAAACCCGCCGCCCAGTTGATCGTGAATGCCCCCGCGGATCATTGCCTCGAGAGTGCGCTCGACCATCTCCCATGCCTTGCCGCGGCTCTCATGCCCCAGCTCGGGATGGTCGATGACCTGCATCAGTGTTCGCAATACACAAGGACGCGGGAATTTCGGTGCGTAACCAAATCCACCGAAGCCGGCATCGAACTGCGACTCACAGAGTTGCACGAAACGGGTCACGACCTGCTCATCTTCCCGCATCGAGCTCTCCGGCAGCGCTGTGACATCCGCCTGCAGTTGGCCCAGCATGCGTTCCGCGTTGTCGCGCATTTTCCGAGGGTTCTCGCGCCAGAGCCGGGCGACTTCGCGGCAAATGCGCGGGAAGCCGGCTCGACCATGGCGATCCTCGGGCGGGAAATAGGTCCCTCCGAGGATGGGCTCCGCAGCCGGAGTGAGCCAGAGACTCATCGGCCAACCTCCCTGTCCCGTGCTCGCCTGCACAAAGGTCATGTAGGCGGCATCGATGTCCGGCATTTCCTCCCGGTCCACTTTGACGTTGATGAAACATTCATTCATCAGCGCGGCGGTGTTTTCGTTTTCAAAGGACTCGTGTTCCATGACGTGGCACCAATGGCAGGTCGAGTAGCCAATGCTCAGAAACACCGGTTTGTTTTCCCGGGTGGCCCGGGCAAATGCGTCGTCGCTCCAAGGCAGCCAATCCACCGGGTTGTTGGCGTGCTGCAGCAAATAGGGGGAACTTTCGTGAGCCAGGGCGTTCGGCATGTCAGGGGAGGTCGGATAGCTGGCGCAGGTAGGCGAGGGAGTAAATTCCCGTGGAGTGACCGTCGTGCCAGAATAGTTGCAGGCCGTATCCGCCGACCGGCTCGATCCGCCCCAGTTGCATGGAATTTTCCGTTAGATCGACTTGTGGTCGAACGACCCGGCCGAGGGCATCGGGCTCGCCCTGGCAGGCGGCACACGGACAGGCCCGGCGCAGCATGGGCAAGGGCAGGTAGGCTTCACGGCCATCGGCGAAGGTCAGGCAGAGTTGCTCCATGATCACTGCGATGTTCTCAAGTTGCAACGCGTTCATGCGGGAGACTAGTGCGGTTGTTTGCAGGCGCAATGGTGAATTTCCAGGCATCAAGCGATTTCCGGCCTTGGCCGGTCGGCCGGTGCATGCTTATTGTTCTTTAATGCCCTGCGGTCTCTCGCTTTCGTCGGGGATTTTTGGTTTGGGCAGCGGCGGTTTCGGGGTCTCCGAGTTGGAGCGGGGGATTTCGGGAGCGGAATCCGATCCTTTGATCACCACAGGTCTGTTGGTGCGGGCGGGTGGATTGGTTCCCGTATTGGTTTCCTCGTGTTCGGAATCCAGTTTGTTCAACACGTTGGGGTCGCGGAGTTCATTGGCCAGCTCGCCATCCCCCTGGACTTTGGGCAGCGGCGGTGTTTTTTCCCGCAAACTCTGTTTTTTTGCCACCGTTGGTGCTGATGCCGTTGCGGGTAGGGGCGCGGGATCCGCCTTGCGAAGGGAGGGGAATAGTGATTCGAACAAAGGCGTCGGCTTGCGCGGCGGAGTGGGTGCCGATGACGAGTTCGAAGCAACAGCAGGAGCGCTGGTTGGTGGTGTTGCGGGTTTGGGAGTATTGTTAGAACGGAAAAAGCCAGAAAACAAAGGAGTCGTTTTGCGTGGCGGAGCGGGTGCCGGTGACGAGTTCGCGGCAACAGCAGGAGCGGTCGTTGAAGAGGTTGCGGGTTTGGAAGTCTTGTTAGAACGGAAAAGACCCTCAAACAATGGTGTCGGTTTGCCAGGCGGAACGGGCGCGCTGGATGTGTTGGCGGAAACAACAGGTGCGGCGGCAGGTGGGGTAGGTTGCGCGGGAGAGGTCGCTTTGTTGGAACCAAAAAGACCGTCAAACAGAGGTTTCGGTTTGCTGTTGCGAGCGGGCAATGTCGCGTTGCCGGCAACTGGCGGTGAGGCAACTGCTGTTTTTGGCACCAGCACGGGGGCCGCATTGGGCGTGGGATCGGACGGCTTGAGGGCACAGGACGAGGATATCAGCGTCAACACAACTATGGGATTGGGAAGGCGAATCACGAAGGGATTTAAAGGGATAAGAGCCTGCATGGAAAGAAAGAAATGCGCGGGGCTGATCGCTAAAACCTTGTGATTGCGCCGTCGTTGCGCATAGTATGTCCGCGCATGCGGGGTGATGCATCAACGGTATTGAGCTATCATGAGGGACGACTTTGGTTGGTATCCTTTCTGATCGCATTGTTGATATGCGTGATGGGATTTTTATGCGCGGGGGCACTCTCGCTTTCTTCCATATCCCTTGGCCTGCAAACTCCCCCTCGCAAGATGGAAGAAGAGCGCCGCGTGCTGATTGTCGTTCCGCCGCGGAGCAAAGCGGCTGACGCAGCACCCGCGGAGACCGTGGCTTCCGAAAAAACGCCGAAACAGTTTGCCCGGACCTCGGCGGACCAAAACTCGCAGGTTCCGGAAAAAGCAGATTTCATCGGCAACAGGGATACGGTGGCCACGAGTGACGCGACAGCGGCGACAGGAGCGCCGGAATTGCCCAGTCTCTCGGGAAAAGATCCGCTGCGGCCCCAAGACATTGAAACAACCGAGAGCAGCATTCAGGACGGGGACCTGGCTCACAATGCGCTCGCCCGACCGAAAGCGGCGGAGATGGTGAAATCCACGCCGACGACGCCCCGCGAACAAACCGCCGAGACCGCCACTTCGCAGGCCGCCCCGGCGGAAAAACAAACGGCACAGCTGGATGATCCGCCCGTGCCGTCCGAGGAGCCGATCACGGAAAAAGAGCAGGAAAAAGTTGCGGAGAAAAAGATGATCGAAGGCGATCGTCCAGTCGAGCGTTCGCTGCCGAAAGAGGAGGTGAAGGCCAGGCAAGAGCAGGTCAACCCCAACAAAGCGGCGGAGGAGAAAACAGCGCAACTTCCCAAACCGAAAGAACAGGAGGCACCGAAAAACAACGATCCTGGCTTTCGCGGCAATCAGGAAAAAACCCGCCTCAGTGGCTCGTTGTCCCGCAAGGGCGTCGCCGCCCTGAATGTGGCCAACACCGCATTGGGGCGCTACCATGCCTCGCTCAGCCGCGCCGTCGAGGCCGAATGGAGCCGCAACTGCACGAAGTACCGCGATTTCATCACGCCGGGAATTCTCACCCTGCGGTTTGTGATCGATGAAAAAGGCGGCGTGCGATCGGTCGGAGTCGTGGAAATGATCGATGCGGGTGAAGTGCAGAAAGGATTCACCCTCAACGCGATTCGTCAGGCGAAAATCCCCCCGATGCCCAAGGATTTGTTAAAGGAGTTGGATGGCGAACCCCTGGAACTGATTTACAATTTTTATTTTTAACCACACACATTTTTCATGATCGCAAGCAACACAACTATCAGCATGGCTTTGCAAAAAGTCTGGGAAAATTTCCAGGTCGGCGGTCTGTTCATGTGGCCTTTGCTGATTTGTCTGCTCACCGGTATCACGGTGATCATTTTCAAACTGCTGACACTGCGGAGACTGCAAATTCTTCCTGCCGACCTGTCCCAGCAGGTCGATCAGTTCGAACATCACGTCGAAAGCGGTGCCGTGGAACCTCTGCTCGAAGAGTTCGAAAAAGGCAAAACCGTGCTCGCCCGGCTGGCGGCCGTGGCCGTGCGTCATCGCGGCAGATCGCAGGCCGATATCACGGATGCGGTTCAAACTGTCGCGCGACACGAGATCCTGCATCTCAACGCGGGCATGACAGCCCTCGATGTGATCATCATGATCGCCCCCCTGCTCGGATTGCTCGGCACCGCCAGCGGACTGGCCTCGATGTTCGCGAAAATCGACGACAATACCAGCCTGAGCGGTGTTACCGCCGGGATTCACGAAGCCTTGCATGCGACGATTTTCGGCCTGGGCATCACCGTCATGGGGATCATCGCGCAGAGTTATTTCAACCGCAGGATCGACGTTCTCACCACACAGCTCGAGTTGTTGCTGGGCAAACTCGTGCACGTTTGCCACAAAGCCCGGCCACCACGCAACTGACCACCCCATGCAATTTCCCCGACCTGCAAAGAAAACGACCAACGTGCCGATCATCCCGATGATCGATGTTCTTTTCGTGCTGTTGATTTTCGTGGTCGTCTCCACCAATTTCAAACGTCCGCGTCACACCATGCAGATCACGTTGCCAGTGGCAAAAGATGTTCCCACGGAAAAGGTGGTGGGCGAGATGTCGGTGCTCGCGGTGGATGGCAAAGGCATGCTGATGCTGGAGGGGGCCGGGGTGCCCGAGGGATTGCTCGATTCCTATCTGCAGGCGTGGAGGAAAATCAATCCGAGCAGGAAACTGGAAATCGAGGCGGATGAAAAAGCCCCGTTCGGGAAAATGGTCGAGGTATGGGGGGCCTTGAACCGTTTGGGAATCGAGGTAATGCCGACCCGGGCGCGACTTTCGGAGCCGGTCCCCACACCATGAAATGTTGAACGTTGTTAGAAAGTATGATCCTTGATATTGTCCAGTTGGGAAATCCCGTGTTGCGGGAACAGTGTGTTGCGGTTGCCGAGATCAATGAGGAAATCTCGCGCCTGGCGGAAGACATGCTGGAAACGATGTATTATGCCCATGGGGTGGGACTCGCCGCCCCGCAAATCGGCAGGGCATTGCGCATGGCGGTCATCGATGTCTCGCACGACCCCGAGTGCGTTACTTTTCTGAAGATCAACGGCGAGGAAGTCGACATGATGGAAAACATGCCCCTGGTAGTGATCAATCCGGAGCTGACCCTGGACGGTCCGCGTTCGATCGAAACCGAGGGATGCCTGAGCATTCGCGGGGTGCGAGCGCCGGTGGGGCGTCCGTCGCGGGTGCGGGTGAAATTTCAACAGCTGGATGGACAAACGGTGGAACTGGAGTCGGACGGTTTGCTTGCCCGGGCCTTTCAACACGAGATTGATCACCTGGATGGTGTGCTGTTCATCGACCGGCTTTCTCCTGCCGCAAAAATGGCAATCCGCCGGGAAATGCAGAAATTCGAGGAATAAAGAAACTTCCGGTTCTCTCGCGAATTTTTGAACTTCACGAATCATGGAATTGCCCAACTGGGGAAGTTTGCCGTTGTATTGCCTGATTTTGAGGTATAGTATGCGAACTCGCCATTACGATCAACATGAGCAACAATCGTGGAATTTTTGAATCATTGCCTGCGTCCGAACAAAATGGAGGAGTGAATCCTTTTTCGTTTGCAGGGGAGGGCGTTGCCGCGACGAACCCGCTTGCGGCAACAGCGGAGGCTCATTCATCATTTGGCTCCGGTGACGAGAGCGACGTGCCTGAGCCCGGCAAGCCTGCGAAAATTCCCGCTCCACGCCTGAGGGCCACGGAAAATCCTTTTCAAATGACCGCCGAAACCGTGCCGGCCTATGGCTATGAGGCGCCGGAAGCATCCCACGCGCAAGCTTCGCCGTTTTCCGCTGTCCCGCTGCGGGCCGAAAAAATTACCCTTGCAGTTCCGCAGTTGAAGCACAGCCCTTTTTCCGCGCATCCAACGGAAGTCGCTGCCGAGCCCGACCCCGCGCAAGCGCGCGGAGTCTGGCCGCAAGCCCGTGAGGCTTCTGCAGTCGAGCCGTTTGCCCCTCAATTGACTCATTTGCAAGCCCAGGCTTCCGCCTCACAAAGCGCCACCCCACGTCAAACTGTGCCCGAACGATCTTTCGCCGCCGCCGTGAACGTCGCCGCGTCTTTGCCGAGGAACGAACCATCGCCCGTTTGCAAACAATTGGAACTGCGCGCCATTTTCGGCGTGGATCGGGACATGAGTGGCGAGGAAATCCTGCAACGCGCCCGTTCGCTCCCGGGGGTCAAGCTCGTGGCCCGCATCAGCACCAACGATGTCATGGCATTGGAAACCCTCAAACACACCCTTGCCAAATTCGGTTTCGGGGGTGGCTCCATCCGCCTCTTCAGCGGTAATGTGCCGATAGAATTCATTCGCGACGGCAATACGGTCCTCGCGGTTCAGACCGATGGCGGCTTTGCTCCTGGGGTCAGGGAGGCCATCATGATTGTTGCTCGCGAGCTTGAAAAAATGAGTTGATGATCCCGGTGGGGGAATGATGCCCCGACCTCGATTTTTCAGCGTCAGCGATTTTGCCGAGGTTCCATTCACCGGATATGAAATGGCGGTTGAGGAAACCATGCGACGGATGTTCGCTCCGCAAACTGCCTGAACCGCAATTCGGACAGCCAGGCAACTCATTTGCGCGTGCTGTGGACTCATTGTTTCGGTGAGATGAAATGCTGCTTCCGCGCCGGTTTTTGCCACAGGCGAAGAAATCACGTTGTCGCCGGTTTTTAAGCGTGACGGATGGCTGGCTGGGTGTCACAAGCGTGTGCCGCGAGGCACGGATCGCTATGTCGGGAAAATTGACTTATCAGCAAGCAGGTGTCGATACACGAAAGGCAGCCGCGATCGTGGGGGACATCAAGAGTCATGTGAAGCGCACCCAGAAGCAGCGCCAGTTGTGGGGGGCTTTCGGCTTGTTTGCCGCGTGTTATGATTTGAGTTCCTACCGCGCTCCGGTGATCATGACCGGATGCGACGGCGTGGGCACGAAACTGGAATTATTGTTAGAAAGGGGCATGTATGAGGTCGCCGGCAAGGACCTGGTGGCGATGAATGTGAATGACATTCTCACCACCGGTGGCGACCCGTTGATGTTTCTCGACTACATCGGCATACCGGCGCTGGATGCCGTGAAAATCGAACGCCTGATCGCCGGTATGGCGGATTATCTGGAGGACTGCCACTGCATTCTCGCCGGGGGCGAGACGGCCGAAATGCCGGGCATTGTTCCGGAAGGGGTGATCGAACTCTCGGGTTTTTGCATTGGTTGTGCGGAGAAAGAAGACTTGATCGATCCGACAACTGTTGCGGTCGGCGATGTGTTGATCGGGTATGCGTCCGACAGCATTCACGCGAATGGCTGGAGTCTGGTGCGACGGGTGTTGCGCGAACATCCGGACCTGGTGACGGAGCAGGAGCTTCAACAGTGGTTGCAGCCCACCCGGCTTTACCATGACGTGGTGAACGGACTGCGTGCGCTCGGCGTCAAGCCCCGTGCGATGGCGCACATCACCGGCGGCGGCCTGCCGGAAAACCTGGAGCGTTTGTTCCAGGGCTTGGGAGCCGACCTCACCATTCCGCCCTGGCGCTTGGCGGGCGTGGAGAAACTCTTTGAACACATCGATGCCACGGATCGCTTTCATACCCTGAACATGGGTGTCGGCTGGGTTGCCATCGTCGGTGCCGATGATGTGCAAAAAGCCTGTGCCGCCGGACCGGGAGGATTTGTGCTGGGAACGATGCGTCCGGGCGATGGTGTCAGTGTGAAGATTTCCCATGAGTGATTTTCTAACACATGAATGCGGAATCGCCGCCGTCCGGCTGAGAAGGCCGCTGGAATACTATCAGGATCGCTATGATACTCCCCTGTGGGGCTTTCAAAAGCTGTTCCTGCTGATGGAAAAACAGCACAACCGCGGGCATGATGGCGTCGGGATTGGCTGTGCCAAACTCCACATGCCGCTCGGGCATCCCTACATTTTCCGCCGTCGCGATGCCGAGAAGGACTCGCTGTCGAACTTGTTTCGAGATGAAATCAAGTCGTTTCACAAGATGGCCCGCAAGCAGATGTTGAATCCGGACCTGCCGTCGTCAGTGAAGGAAAAGTTCGACTTCGGCGGCGAAATCCTGATCGGTCACCTGCGCTACGGCACCTCCGGCGAGTTCGACTCAGGCTCCTGCCATCCGTATCTCCGCCGCAGCAACTGGCCGACCCGTACCTTGATGGTGATGGGTAATTTCAACATGACCAACACCGCCGAGTTGAACACCAAGTTGATCGACCGCGGCCAGCATCCGGTTTTCGGCACCGACACCCAAACGGTGCTGGAGGAAATCGGCTTCCATCTCGACGAGGCACACACCGACCTTTACAGGAAACTGCGCGACCAGGGAGTCAGCGGGAGTTTGATTCCCGACATGATCTCCTCGATGCTGGATGTCGAGAGCATCGTCCACATCAGCGCGCAGGCCTGGGATGGAGGATATGCCATCGTGGGCGTGATCGGCAACGGCGACATGTTTGCCATGCGCGATCCCCACGGCATTCGTCCCTGCCACATGTTGCTGAACGATGAAGTGATCGCCTTCGCCTCCGAGCGCGTGCCGCTGATGACCGTCTTCGAAGCCGATGCCAACGATGTGCAGGCCTTGGAGCCGGGTTCGCTGGTGGTGATCAAGGCCGATGGCGCGATCAAAGTTAGCAAGTTCGCGCCCGAGGCCGAGCACACCCCGTGTTCCTTCGAAAAAATCTATTTTTCCCGCGGCAACGATCCCAGCATCTATCGGGAACGCAAGGCCATGGGCGCGGCGCTGGTTGATCAAATCGTGCGCAGCATCGACAACGCGTTTGACAACACCGTTTTCTCCTTCATCCCCAACACGGCGGAAACCGCGTATTACGGAATGATGGATGGATTGCGTTTGTTCCGCAGGCGCCAGGTGCGCGAGGAAATCCTCAGCGGGTTGCGGAACGGTTCGCTGACCGAGGAAAAGGTGGACGAGTTGATTTTGCAAAACTGGCCCTGTGGTGAAAAAATCGCCCACAAGGACATCAAGTTGCGGACATTCATCACCCAGGAAAAGGGCCGGGATCTGCTGGTCTCCCATGTGTACGACATCACCTACGGCGTGGTGAAACCGACCGACAATCTGGTGGTGATCGATGATTCCATCGTGCGCGGCACCACGTTGAAAAAATCGATTTTGAAAATCCTTGCGCGCACCAATCCGCGGAAGATCGTGGTCTGTTCCACCGCACCGCAGATCCGCTATCCCGATTGTTACGGCATCGACATGTCCGAACTCGGCAAGTTCATCGCCTTTCAGGCAGCCGTGGCGTTGCACCGCCGCGCCGGTCGGCAATTTTTGTTAGATGAGGTTTGTTCGCAGTGTCGTATCGAATTGAGCAAGCCCGCCGGTGAAATGCGCAATGCCGTGAAGCGAATTTACGAAGATTTCACCCACGAGCAGATCTCCGCGGAGATCAGCAGGATGGTTTATCCCGAGGAAATGAACTGGCATGGCGACGTCGAGATCATTTTTCAAACCATCGAAAACCTCCACGCGTCGATCAACGAGCCCTGCGGCGATTGGTATTTCACCGGCAATTACCCCACCAGTGGCGGGTATGCCACGGTGAACCATTCCTACATCCGCTGGCATGAAGGTGTCGGTGGCCGGGGTTACGAATTGCCGCTCTAACGGGAATCGCCTTGATCACCGATGTGGCTTTCCCTGAATTTTCGTGGCAGTCCCTTGCATATCAGATCGAAGGAATGGCGGATCAACCCGGCGATTGTTTGTGAAGGAACGGAGCCATCGAGCAGCACCGAATTCCAATGTTTTTTGTTCATGTGATAAGCCGGAGTGATGCCTTCGTGCTGATCGCGCAGCAATGCGGAACGTTCGGGATCGCACTTCAGGTTGATGAACGGCGGATGATT
>Ga0114972_10001851_pt1 | contig 15761 bp, 14 predicted proteins | sample M_140807_EF_Meta_FD_87354 | JGI IMG/M metagenome (GOLD analysis project Ga0114972, IMG submission 87354) | Freshwater microbial communities from Lake Montjoie, Canada to study carbon cycling - M_140807_EF_MetaG | ecosystem: Environmental > Aquatic > Freshwater > Lake | place: Lake Montjoie... | reverse complement strand
TTCCGGCAGCCGACGAGGTGCAAAAACAGGCCATCCGCGCTCCGGCCGAAGAACTGGATGCCCTGCGCAAAACGGTTCTGGACGCCCACGAGCATTTGACCCTGACCAAGCTTTACAACGTGCTTGAAGAGGTGAAGGCAGGCACAGCCCCTGCGGATCTGTCGCCTGTCAGCCGCCGCATCTATGATGACGGGCTGGTCGGGGTTCTGGCAGAATTGCATGACCGGATCGACCGCGCCGTGTGCGACGCCTATGGCTGGCCTGCAAATTTGACCGTGCAGGAAATTTTGGGTCGCCTTGTCGCGCTCAACGCTCAACGCGCGAAGGAAGAAGCGTTCGGCAAGGTGCTGTGGCTGCGGCCCGATTACCAGATTCCCCGCCTTGGCACGCCGCAAGAGCTGGCAGAACTCGATCTTGTCGGCGGCTCGTCGGGCGGCAGCGACATGGCGGCCAAAGGGGAAAGACTGTCGTTCTCGCCCAATGAAATGGAGCAGACAGCTTTGGTCATCGCGCTGTTGCAGATGTCGAACGAGGCCCTGTCTGCCGATGCGGTCGCCATGGGTTTCAAACAGGGTCGCAGGATTTTACCGAAGGTCGAGGCGGTGCTGGCGGCCTCGGTGCGTATGGGCCTGGTCAGTTCCGGCGACGGCAAACGCTTCACGCTGCGTAAAGTGGCGTGAGGTTTTAGCCATAATTTGAGAGATTTTTAGGGGGGCACCGAAACAATAGCCCTCATTGATGGTGCCCAGGAGAGGACTCGAACCTCCACGTCCTTTCGGACACTGGCACCTGAAGCCAGCGCGTCTACCAATTCCGCCACCTGGGCCCTGTGCGGGACGACACCTCGATGAGATGCGCCTGACAAAAGGGCACGGGCGGTTGTGTATCGGGGGGAAGGCTTTGTGTCAACATTGTCATGTGCGAAAAGAGGGAATAAGGCATCGTTCTTTCAGGGGAATTGATCCTTTATCCAAGCGGGATCGTGCGTGTCGCCTCTATACAGGCGCGCGCGCATTGATTATGACCCATGACGTGAACAGGCGTGGAGAGCGATCATGAACAACGCAGCCGGTCAATTGGTGACAGTGTTTGGCGGGTCCGGTTTTGTCGGACGGCATGTGGTCAGGGCTTTGGCCCGGCGGGGTTACCGGATCCGTGTGGCGGTGCGCCGTCCCGATCTGGCGCATTTTCTCCAGCCTCTGGGTGCGGCAGGGCAGATCCATGCCGTGCAGGCCAATCTGCGCTTTCCCGATTCGGTCGCCCATGCTGTGGCCGGTGCCGATGCGGTGGTCAATCTGGTCGGGCTGCTGGCCGAAGGCGGCAAACAACGCTTTGCCACGGTGCAGGCCAAGGGCGCGAAAGTGATTGCCGAAGCGGCCAAGGCCGCAGGCGTAGCCAGAATCGTGCATCTGTCGGCGATCGGGGCCGACGCGGAGTCGCCTTCCGCCTATGCCCGTTCGAAAGCCGAAGGCGAGGCCTTTATGCGCGCCGTCCGCAAGGATGTGATCGTGCTGCGCCCGTCGATCGTGTTTGGTCCCGAAGACCAGTTTTTCAACCGCTTTGCCGATCTGGCCACCATGCTGCCGTTTCTGCCGTTGATCGGCGGCGGCAAAACCCTGTTCCAGCCGGTGTATGTCGGCGATGTCGCCGAAGTGGTGGCGCGCGCGGTCGATGGCGCGTTGAAAGCCGGTGCGACCTATGAGCTGGGTGGCCGCGAGGTCCGCAGTTTCGAGGAGTTGCTGCGCTTCATCCTGAAAACCATCGACCGTGATCCGGCTCTGGTGCCGCTGCCGTTCAAACTGGCACGGATGCAGGCGGGCCTGCTGGAATTCGCCAAATATGCCACCTTCGGCATGTTGCCCGAAGAATTTCTGATCACCCGCGATCAGGTGGCTTTGCTCGAACATGACAATGTCGTGTCGGCCAAGGCCGTCAAGGATGGCCGCACGCTGGAAGGCTTGGGCATCGTCCCCGAAACCATCGAGGCGGTGGTGCCGAATTATCTCTGGCGGTTCCGCAAGGGCGGCCAGTTCGCGTCGGGCCGTTACGCCTGAGTGTTGCGCACATCGCGATGGTGCAGGGCTTTGTGCACATGCACCATCATGGCGGTGGCAAACAGCGGCGTGAAAAGGTTGAGCAGCGGCACCATCACAAATCCCGCCAGCACCAACCCGCACAGAGTGACGGTCATCGAATGATCGCGCCGCATGGTCTGCGTGGCCTCGCTGTCCTTGAAGCGGCCGGCGGCCAGCGCGAAATATTCTCGGCCCAACAGCAGCGCATTGGCGACAAAAAACACCAGCACATTGACGCCGGGCAGTAACAGCAGCATCAGCGCGACCAGATTGACCCCCAATGTCAGCAGGCCGAAGCGCACGCCTTCTTTAAGCGAACGGCCGAGCGACATCGGCACGCCGACAGGCTCCTCCGAATAGTTTATCCGCTCGATTTTTTCGGCGACCTCGTCGACAAACAGGCCCGACACCAGCATCGAAATGCTCGGCAGCAGATAGAACGAGAAGAACAGCAGGCCGAAACTGGCAATCAGGCTCAGGGCCGAGGCCAGCCAGCTGTGTTCGTTGGCCAGCGACAAGTGCTGGATCCACAGATCGATCAGAAACGTCAGGCCCAGCTTGGCCAGAACCAGCAAGACGATGGTCAGGCCAAGACACCGCCACATCAGAGAGCGGAATTGGCTTGAAAAAATCTGCCTTAAAGCCGTCAGCGCGGCACGGATAATCATATCGGCTCAGCGTCCCGCATCTTCGAAAATCATCTTCGCGCCCTTTTCGGCAATCACCATCGTCGGTGCAGCCGTATTGCCCGAGGTGATAAACGGCATGGCGGAGGCATCGATCACCCGCAAGCCATCCATGCCGCGCAGCCGCAAACGGTCATCCAGCACCGCCATCGGATCACTGTCCGCACCCATCTTGGCGGTGCCGACAGGGTGGAAAATGGTCGAGGCGACCGCGCCCGCGCCGATGGCCAGATCCTCGTCCGAGGTCAGATGCGCCCCGGGGCGGTATTCCTCGGGCTTGAAAGCCGCCAGAGCGGGCTGGCTGATGACGTTGCGGATCACCCGCAAGGCATCGGCGGCCACTTGGCGGTCTTCGTCGGTCGACAGGTAATTCGGGGCGATTTTGGGTTGTTTGGCCGGATCGGCGCCGTCCAGCGTCACAGTGCCGCGGCTGCTCGGCCGCAAATTGCACACGCTGGCGGTAAAGGCCGGGAAAGTATGCAGCGGATCGCCGAATTTATCGAGCGACAAAGGCTGGATGTGGAATTGCAGATTGGGCCGGTCATAGGCGGGCGAGGAGGTGGTAAACGCCCCCAGTTGCGAGGGTGCCATGGTCAGCGCGCCGGTGCGCTTGAACAGATATTCCAGCCCCATCACGGCGCGGTTGAACAGCGATTGATATTCGCTGTTCATGGTTTTGACGCCGGAAACCTTATAAATCGGCCGGATTTGCAGATGATCCTGCAAATTCGCACCGACACCGGGCTTATCGAGCACGACATCCACACCGTTGTCGCGCAGCATCTGCGCCGGACCGATGCCCGACAGTTGCAGCAGATGCGGCGTGCCGATGGACCCCGCCGAAACAATCACCTCGGCTCCGGCTTTGGCAGCAAACACCTGACCCGAGGGGTGGCGATAGCGCACGCCGGTGGCGCGGCCCTGTTCGACGGTGACTTTTTCCACCAGAACCCCCGTCTGTACGACAAGGTTGGGGCGGTTCAGCACGGGCTTCAAAAAGCCGCGCGCCGCGCTGTAGCGGCGGCCGTTTTTCTGGTTGACGTGGAAATAGGCGCAGCCGTGGTTGTTGCCGGTGTTGAAATCCTCGATGCGGGGAATACCGGCCTGTTCGGCGGCATCGATGAAGCGGTCGAGCAGATCCCATTGCACGCGCGGCGGTTCGACCCGCCACTCGCCGCCGGCCTGATGGAAGCGGCCATCGGGTTTGAAATGGTCTTCCTGCTGCTTGTACAGGGGCAACAGGTCATCCCAGCCCCAGCCTTTGAGGCCGAGATCGCGCCAGCGGTCATAATCCTGCGCCTGTCCGCGCATATAGATCATGGCATTGATGGCCGAACAGCCGCCGAGCACTTTGCCACGCGGATAGGCGATGGAGCGTCCGCCCAGACCCGCTTCGGCTTGGGTTTTGAACATCCAGTCGGCGCGCGGATTGCCGATGGCGAACAGATAGCCGACAGGAATATGGAACCAGATCCAGTTGTCGTTGCCGCCCGCTTCGAGCAGCAGCACACGGTTGCGCGGATCGGCCGACAGGCGATTGGCCAGGACGCAACCGGCAGAGCCCGCGCCCACAATGATATAATCGAATTGATCGCCGTCGAATAATGGCCGTTCCGTCATCGTTGCCCCTGTTTGTTTGCCTGATTTCTCTAAGGTAGCCATTGGGAGCGGCGGCGCAAGACCATCAAGCCGGATCATTCGACAAGATTCTGCTGAATCTTGTGCCGAAGCCGTTGCATTTGCTGAATTGTATCCCTATAAAGCGCACTTCCGATCCGACCGGCTGATTAGGGCTGCCGTGGCGGATCGTTTTCGCTCATGACGAGTCGAAACGGTGTCGCAAGACATCGCCAAGCATTGATGACGATGGTGCAAACCATCACTACGGAGAGCAAAATGCCCAAGATCAAGACCAAATCGAGCGCTAAAAAGCGCTTCAAGATCACGGGGACCGGCAAGGTTCTCTATGCCCAGGCCGGCAAGCGCCACGGCATGATCAAGCGGACCAACAAGCAAATCCGCAACCACCGCGGCACATCCGTCATGTTTGATGGCGATGCGGCCAACGTGAAAAAATATTTCCTGCCCAACGGCTGATCGCCCGGGCTTTTGAGACGAACCATCAAGGAGATCAGCCATGGCTCGCGTTAAACGGGGCGTTACATCACACGCCAAACACAAGAAAACCCTCAAAGCGGCAAAAGGCTTTTACGGCCGTCGCAAAAATACCATCCGGACCGCCAAGGCGGCCGTCGATCGGGCGATGCAATATGCAACGCGTGACCGCAAGAACAAGAAGCGCACCATCCGCGCTTTGTGGATCCAGCGTCTGAATGCAGCCGTGCGCGAGCATGGCATCGTGTATTCGCGCTTCATCGACGGTCTCAACAAGGCCGGCATTTCGGTGGACCGCAAGGTTCTGTCCGATCTCGCCATCACCCAGCCGGAGGCTTTCGCCGTGCTGGTTGAAAAGGCCAAGGCCGCTGCCGGTTCTGTCGCCCACGCCTGAGGCGTTGTGACCGACGACGTGATCAACCCCGTGCCTTCGGCGCGGGGTTTTTTGTTGACCGGTGCAGGCTCATCCGAAATGCTGCAACGGTAAGACAAGGGAGCAAGCCGATGATCACGCCTGATTGGGTCCGCATGATGGCCCGCTACAACCATTGGCAGAATCTCAATCTGACCGGCAGCGCGGCGACCCTGTCCGATGACATCCGCAGACAGGAGAGCGGGTCGTTTTTCGGCTCGATCCAAGCGACCTTCAACCATCTGGTCTGGGCGGACCGCTACTGGATGTACCGCTTTACCGGCTCGCCCAAGCCCCGAGGCGGCATGGCTGAATCGCGCATCGTCTATGAGGAATGGGACCAATTGCTGGCCGCCCGCCTTGTCCTTGATCAAACCATCACGGATTGGGCACAAACACTGGACCCCGCGTGGCTCGAAACCGAGATTTCATGGTTTTCGGGTGCCAAACAGGCGGTGGTGACGCAACCGGTGACGCAGGCCGTCACGCATTTCTTCAACCATCAAACCCACCACCGCGGCCAGATCCACGCCCTGCTGACCCGCTTCGGCGCAATGCCCCATGATACCGATCTGGTGTTTATGGAGGGGTAAGGGGCTTTTTCCTCCCCCCTTCCTGCATGTGGTGCAACGCAGTTAATCTCGTTGCCATCTCGACACTGGACCTCATGTGTGGCAAAAGCCCGCATCTATTGATTTTCGCGCATTATGCGCCGGTTTTGCGGGCCAAGCATGAGTGATTTTGCGACATTGGAACATGATCTGACTGCGGCCATTGCGGCTGCGGGCGATGAAGCGGCACTGGAGGCGGTGCGCATTGCCGCTTTGGGCAAAGCGGGGTCGATTTCCGGTCTGTTGAAAACGCTGGGCGGCATGTCGCCGGACGAGCGCAAGGAGCAAGGCCCGTTGATCAACGGCCTGCGTGACCGCGTGACCGCCGCATTGGCCGGACGCCGGACGGCCCTGCGCGATGCGGCGCTGGATGCACGGCTGGAGGCCGAGCGGTCCGATGTGACGCTGCCTTTGCCCGAAAGTCCGGCATCCCGCGGGCGGATCCATCCGATCTCGCAGGTGATCGACGAATTGACCACGATTTTCGCCGATATGGGCTTTGCGGTGGCCGAGGGGCCGGATATCGAGACCGATTTCTATAATTTCACCGCGTTGAATTTCCCGCTCGGCCATCCGGCGCGTGAAATGCACGATACGTTTTTCTTCAAGCCCGATGCCAATGGCGAGCGCAAAGTGTTGCGCACCCATACCAGCCCGGTGCAAATCCGCACCATGACGAGCCAGAAGCCGCCGATCCGGGTGATCATTCCGGGCCGCACCTATCGTTGTGACTCGGACCAGACCCATACCCCGATGTTCCATCAGGTCGAGGGGCTGGTGATCGACAAGGGCTCGCATATGGGCCATCTGAAATGGATTCTGGCCGAATTCTGCAAGGCGTTTTTCGAAGTCGACGATGTCAAAATGCGCTTCCGGCCGTCGTTTTTCCCGTTCACCGAACCCTCGATGGAAGTGGATATCCAGTGCACCCGCAAGGGCGGCGAAATCCGCTTCGGCGAGGGCGACGACTGGCTGGAAATTCTCGGCTGCGGCATGGTCCACCGCAATGTGATCACCAATTGCGGGCTTGATCCGGATGAATATCAGGGTTTTGCCTGGGGCATGGGGATCGACCGCATTGCCATGCTGAAATACGGCATGCCGGATTTGCGGCCCTTCTTCGAGGCTGACGTCCGCTGGCTCGGCCATTACGGCTTCCGCCCGCTGGACCTGCCGACTTTGGCGGGTGGCTTGAGCGTGTAACGGCCATTTCGATTGAGAACAGGGCATTGGCAGTCACACAGCCATCCTCGATTTTCCTCAGGGAACAGACATGAAATTCACCCTCTCCTGGCTTAAAGATTATCTCGATACGTCGGCCTCGCTTGACGAGATCGTCGAGGCGTTGACGCGTGTCGGTCTTGAGGTGGAAGGTGTCGACGATCCTGCCAAGCTGCTCGCGCCCTATATGACGGCTTCGGTGATTTCGGCCGAACAGCATCCCAATGCCGACCGGTTGCGCGTGTGCATTGTCGATATGGGTGACGGCAAGCCGGTGCAGGTGGTGTGCGGTGCGCCCAATGCGCGCGCAGGCATGAAAAGCGTGTTCTCGCCGCCCGGCACCTATATTCCGGGCAAGAATATCACGCTGGGCGTCGGCATGATCCGTGGTGTCGAAAGCGCGGGCATGTTGTGCTCGGCCTTCGAACTGGGCCTGTCGGACGATCACGAAGGCATTATCGACCTGCCGGCCGATGCACCGGTCGGTGTCGCCTATGCCGATTATGCCGGTCTGGATGATCCGGTGATCGACGTGGCGATTACCCCGAACCGTTCGGATGCGCTGGGCGTTTACGGCATTGCCCGCGATCTGGCGGCTGCCGGTCTGGGCACGCTCAAAACCGCTCAGGTCGCCGCCGTTCACGGGCAGGGCGACTGTCCGGTCAAGGTGACGCTGGATTTTGCGGGCGACGAACAACGGCTGGCTCCGGCTTTCGCGCTGCGTCTGGTCAAAAATGTCAAAAACGGCACCAGCCCCGATTGGATGCAGCGCCGTTTGAAGGCCATCGGCCTGCGGCCCATCAATGCTCTGGTCGATATCACCAATTATCTGACCTTTGACCGTGGCCGTCCCTTGCATGTGTTCGATGCCAAAAAGGTCCACGGAGCCTTGACGGTCCGCCACGCCAAAACCGGCGAGCAGATTGTCGCACTCGACGGCAAGACCTATACGCTCGATCACGGCATGGTGGTGATTGCCGATGATCACGGCGTCGAATCCATCGCCGGTGTGATGGGTGGCGAGCAATCGGGCTGTGACGAGCACACCAGTGACGTGCTGATCGAATCCGCGCTGTGGGATCCACTCAACATTGCCCAGACAGGCCGCAAACTCGGCATCAATACCGATGCGCGCTACCGGTTCGAGCGCGGGGTCGATCCCGCCTTCTGCCTGCCCGGCATCGAGTTGGCGACCCATTGGGTGCAGCAATTGTGCGGCGGCGAGGCCAGCGAGGTTCTGCTGGCCGGTCAGGTGCCGCACCCTGCCTTGCACATTGCCTTCCCGCTGGACGAGGTCGAGCGGTTGACGGGCCTGCATTGCGGGGCGGACAAGAAAATTGCGATCCTGCAGAGCCTTGGCTTCGAAGTGACAGGATCGGCCCCCGTGGTCGATGTCGTGGTGCCGACATGGCGGCCCGATGTCGAGGGCAAGGCCGATCTGGTCGAAGAAATTATCCGCATCATCGGTCTAGACCATGTGGCGGCGGTGCCGTTCACGCGCGAGCCGCAGGTCGTGGCCAAGCCTGTGCTGACATTGATCCAGAAACGCACCCGTCTGGCCAAGCGCGCTCTGGCCAGCCGTGGCATGGTCGAGGCGGTGACATGGTCGTTTATCAGCCATGACGAGGCGGTGCTGTTCGGTGGCGGGGTCGATGAACTGGCTTTGGCCAATCCGATTGCTTCCGATCTGTCCGACATGCGCCCCAGCCTGTTGCCCGGTCTGGTGAAATCGGCACAACGCAATGCCGATCGCGGCATGTCCGATGTGGCTCTGTTCGAAGTCGGTCAGGTGTTTGCCGGCGAAAAGCCCGAAGACCAGACAATTGCCGCCAGCGGTGTGCGCCGCGCGCAGGCGCAACCGCAGGTGTCGGGCCGTCATTGGTCCGTGCCGACCCGTTCGGTCGATCTCTATGATGCCAAAGCCGATGCCTTTGCCATGCTGGAAGCCCTGGGCGTGCCGACCGGTGGCTTGCAGGTGGTGGCCGGCGGGCCGTCATGGTTCCATCCGGGGCGTTCGGCGACTCTGCAATTCGGCCCCAAAGTGGTTGTCGGCGCGTTCGGTGAATTGCATCCGCGTGCGCTTGAAGCGCTTGATGCCAAGGGCCCGCTGGTGGGTTTCGAAATCACTCTCGACCGCTTGCCGCCGCCAAAGGCCAAGCCGACCAAAATGAAAGCCAAGCTGGTTCTGTCTGATTTCCAGCCGGTTCTGCGTGATTTTGCGTTTGTTGTGCCCCTGTCTGTCGCAGCGGGTGATGTGCTCAAAGCGGCGCAGGCCGCCGAGCGCGCCTTGATCACCGATGTGACCCTGTTTGATGTCTATACCGGACAAGGGATAGCGGAGGGCCATAAATCGCTGGCTATTACGGTATCCTTGCAGCCACAGGATCGCACCCTGACGGATGCCGATCTTGAAAGCATCAGCGACAAGATCATCGCCGAAGTGGCTAAAAAAACGGGCGCGGTTTTGCGCGCCTAATTGTGGATCTTTTAAAGTTGGTAAGTCGGATGTCTCAATCGATACAGATGAAAAATGACACGACGGTTTCTCGTCGCTCGCTGCTGGCCGGATTTTTCGGCGTGACGGCATTGGGCGTGGCAGGCTGCCAATCGGTCCCCGAACCGACTATGACAACCGCGCCCGAAGACTACGATGACAGCTGGTATATCGGGTCGATCCCCGATCAACCCTTTGATATTCCGCTGGTCGACCGCAGCCGTATGAAGCCGGAGCTGATGCGCCAGACCGTGCCTTATTCGGGTGGCGAGAAGGCAGGCACGATTGTTGTCAATATCGACGAGCGGTTCCTTTACTTTGTCCAGTCCGACAACACCGCTTTGCGTTATGGAATCGGTGTTGGCCGTCAGGGTTTCTCGTGGCGCGGAGTTGCAGAAGTGGGCCGCAAGGGCGTCTGGCCCGAATGGCGTCCGACCACAACCATGAAGCGGATACTGAAAGGCTTGCCCGAACATATGGCGGGTGGTGTCGATAGCCCGCTTGGCGCACGCGCTCTTTATCTCTACCAGAACGGCCAAGATATCTTGTTCCGTATCCATGGCACCAACGAGCCGTGGTCGATCGGCGAACAGGTCTCCTCTGGCTGCATACGCATGCTCAACGAGGATATTTTCGATCTTTACAACCGCGTCAAGACCGGCACGGTTGTCAAAGTCCGCAAAGGCGGCGGCTGGTTCAACTGATTATTTGACGCTCAGGCGGGTGGTGCGACCACCCGCTGATAATGGATGGTGTCAAACCGCATCGACATTGCGTCCACCATCAACAACCGTCCGACCAGATCATCCCCGAACGGCACGACGGCCCTGATCACTTCAAGGGCCATCAGCGACCCCATCACGCCTGCCAATGCCCCCAGCACGCCGGCCTCGGCGCAATGCGGTATAGAGCCCTCGGCAGGCGGGGCCGGAAACAGGCAGCGATAGGTCGGGTTCCACTGCCCTTGTGAGTTCTTCCGATACCCTTTCAGCGTCGTCAAACTGCCGTCAAACCGGCCCAGAGCGGCTGTGACCAGCGGCTTATGGGCCACAAGGCAGGCATCGGCCACCGCATAGCGGGTGGTAAAATTATCCGAACCGTCGGCCACCACATCATAGTGTTCCAGTAAAGCGGGCAGAGTGTCGGCTGTTGCCCTCTCGTGATGACCGGTCACGCCGACATGCGGATTGATGGCGGTCAGAACTGTCTTGGCACTGTCGATTTTCGCCATGCCGACGGTTTTGCTGTGGTGGATCACCTGCCGTTGCAAATTCGACAGGCTGACCGTGTCATCATCGACAATGCCGATCTGCCCGCAACCGGCAGCGGCCAGATAGAGCAGCAAAGGCGCACCGAGACCACCGGCACCGATGACCAGCACGCGCGCCTGTTTGAGTTTAAACTGCCCTTGCCCGCCGATTTCCGGCAGGATGATATGACGGGCATAACGCTCGATTTCTGCCGGTGTCAGTGTCATGAACACAGCCTTTGCTTCAATCGGGCGGTGATGATGATCAGCCGCGGCCGACCAACGGCATTTTGGTCGCCATCACGGTGATGTTCTGCACATTGGCATCCAGTGGCAGGCTGGCCATATAGACCACGGCACTGGCGACATTGGCGACATCCATTACCGGCTCGGGGGCCATGGTGCCATTGGCCTGCGGCACACCGCCGCTCATTGCCGAGGTCATGGCCGAAGCGGCATTGCCGATATCGATCTGGCCACAGGCGATGTCATATTTGCGGCCATCCAGTGAGGTGGTTTTGGTCAGGCCCGAGACGGCATGTTTGGTGGCCGTATAGGGAATGGAATTCGGGCGCGGTGCCTGCGAGGACACCGATCCGTTGTTGATGATGCGACCGCCATGCGGGGTTTGCGCCTTCATGATCTTGAAGGCCTGCTGGGTGCAATAGAACACGGCGGACAGGTTGGTGTTGACCACGGCCTGCCAGTCTTTCGGATCGAGGTCTTCCAGCAGCACGCCGGGAGGGGCATTGACGCCGGCATTGTTGAACAGCACGTCCAAACGGCCATATTTGTCTTTGACGGCGGCAAACAGTTTGGCCACCTGATCGGGGTCGGTCAGATCGGCGGGAATGGCGAACAGGCTGCCCGACAGGCCCTTGCCTGCGGCGACGGTTTCCTCAAGGGCCGAGGCGCGGCGGCCGGTGATGACGACGGTGTAGCCCTCTTTGGCCATGGCCAGCGCGACGGCGCGGCCGACGCCCGAACCGGCTCCGGTGATCAGGGCAATTTTATTGTGTCCGCTCATATGATGTTCCTTCCGGTTCGTAGAGGGGCCGGTATGAGCCGGCTTTATGTGATGACGGGATGGTGATTACGGTTTGACCGGCGTTTTGCGCAGGAAGTCAAAGTCACAACCCTGATCCGCCTGATTAACATTGTTCAGATAAAGCGACAAATAGCCGCGATCCGAGCCCGCATGCGGCTTGGGCGCTGTCCATTCGGCTTTGCGCCGCGTCAATTCGGCCTCGTCGACCAGCAGGTCGATCCGGCGGTTTTCGACATCCAGCTTGATGCGGTCGCCATTGCGCACCAGACCGAGCGGCCCGCCGATGGCGGCTTCCGGCACGATATGCAACACGATGGTGCCGAAGGCGGTGCCGGACATGCGGGCATCCGAAATCCGCACCATGTCCTTGACGCCCTGCTGGGCCAGTTTGCGCGGGATCGGCAGATAGCCCGCTTCGGGCATGCCGGGGGCGCCGACCGGTCCGGCATTGCGCAGCACCAGCACATCGTCTGCCGTAACATCGAGATCGGGATCGTCCATCCGCAGGGTCATGTCTTCCACTGACTCAAACACCACGGCGCGGCCTTCATGCTGCATCAGGCTCGGCGAGGCGGCCGATTGCTTGATCAGCGCACCTTGCGGGGCGAGATTGCCGCTCAATACCGCCATCGCGCCCGAGGCTTGCAACGGATTGGCGCGAGTGCGGATGATGGTCTGGTTGGGTACCTCTTCGGCCCGTGCGATGGAGGCCGACAGCGGTTCGCCGGTCACTGTCAGGGCCGTTCCGTCGATCAGATCGCCAAGTTCTTTCATCAATTTCGGCACGCCACCGGCCCAATGGAAATGCTCCATATAATGGGCGCCAGACGGTTTGAGATCGATCAGCGTCGGCACATCGCGGCCCATGCGGTCGAACTCCGCCATATCGATCTCGATGCCCAAGCGTCCGGCAAGGGCGGCCAGATGCACAAGCCCGTTGGTCGAGCCGCCGATCGATTGAAGCACTGTCAGAGCATTATGGAAGGCGGTTTCGGTCATGATCTCGGACGGTTTCGGCCCGCCGGTTTTGGCCATCTCGACCGCCCGTTTGCCAGACGCTTCGGCAGCGCGCAAGCGGTCGGCATGGGTGGCGGGAATTGATCCGGTGCCGGGCATGGCGATGCCGAGCGCTTCGCTGACACAGGCCATGGTGGAGGCCGTGCCCATCACCATGCAGGTGCCGTTGGTGGGGGCGAGGCGGCCGCTCAAGACGTCGATTTCGTCCTCGTCGATCGTGCCGGCGCGATGGGCGGCCCACAACCTGCGGCAGTCGGTGCAAGCACCCAATTCCTCGCCTTTATGGTGGCCGACCAGCATCGGGCCGGTGATCAGCATGATGGAGGGCACATCGGCACTGGCAGCGGCCATCAGCTGGGCCGGCACGGTTTTGTCACACCCGCCGATCAGCACGATGGAATCCATCGGCTGGGCGCGGATCATTTCCTCGGTATCCATTGCCATCAGATTGCGCAGGAACATCGAGGTCGGGTTGGAAAAGCTCTCATGGATCGAGATGGTCGGGAAGGCCATCGGCAGGCCGCCGGCCAACATCACCCCGCGCTTCACGGCCTCGATCAGCTGCGGCACATTGCCGTGGCAGGGGTTGTAATCGCTGAACGTGTCGGTGATGCCGATGATCGGCCGCTCCAGCGCATCATCGCTGAAACCCATCGCCTTGATAAAAGCCCGCCGCAAAAACAATGAAAAACCGGGATCACCATAACTCGTGAGCCCCTTGCGCATACCTTTGGTCATACCGTGCGTCCACCCCTAAGCCGCCATTGATGGCAGGAATTTTAAGGGGACTAATGAACGACGCAAGCGTGATCCGTGCAAGAGGGAACACGAGCTACGAGGCACCTAAATTGACATCGCAGCCATAACGGGAGCGGTGGGCGGAGAGAAACCGATATTACTCGAATGAAATGCCACCCAGCAAGATAGGGGCAAACACCATGATCAGCACGGTGGGCATCATGAAAACCATGATAATGAAAGAGACTTTGGTCGGCATTTTAAGAACCGCCCGCTCCAGCATCGTCATTTGGTCCGATCTGACCGTGCTGGAGAGCACATGCAAGGCATCTGACATGGATGTTCCATATCGTTCCGATTGCAACACGACCAGCACAAAATCATCGACCGCAGGTGCTGGAATACGGCGCTTGAAATTCATCAGTGCTTTTTCACGGCTGCCGAGAAGGTGAATATCCCGCATGATCCGTGATAATTCTTCGCCCATGACAGGAGAAAGAATCGACGCATCTCGCGTGACGCGCTGCAGGGAATGTTCAAAAGATATTCCCGACTGGATGCAAATGATAAGCAAATCCAGAACCGAGGGGAAGCTCACCATAAATTCGGCAGCACGCTTTTTTGCATCTATCTGGATTAAATAATCAGGCAGAGGAAATGTTGCCAGACCAGCCACAATAGATAGAATGGCCGATATTAAATTGAATTCAGGGCTATTTTCATTAATAATATATCCAAATAATTTAAAATTAAACACAGTTGTTCCGAAAAGAATAGGCATAGCAATCTTGGCTAACAAAATACTGTCAACGGTCATGGTTGTAGACTTTCCTGTATCGCTCAGGATTGTCTTAATTTTTTCAACTTGAAATAAATTTTGCAAATTGAATTGTTCAATTAAGTAATTTATATAATATCCGATGTTTTTCTGATCTGAATTAATTGTTTTTCTTTGCTTCAATGTGCTTGCAAAGCGCATTTTTTGAAATAATTTTAAAAAATATTCATGCATTAAAATATAAATCCCGCCTCCGACCAGAAGCGTGATAAAAAATAGAGCGGTAATAATTATTGTTGAATTGGCCATGATTTAAAATTTAACTCTGATTGTGAAAATAAGTATTGCAATACCACAAGACATCCAGAATATCATGAATAATAAAATCATGTTACCAAAAGTAGTATCAAATAGAAGTTGCATTCTATCAGGATATTGAGAATTAATCATCCAATACGCGGCAAATGGAATTAAAGAAACAATAACAGCGGTCATTTTACCTTCGGTTGTCACTGTTTTCGCACGCTCGCGCATCGCATTGTCGGACCTGATGGAATGCGCCAGACTCCCCAACACCTCTGAGATATTGCCACCTGTTTGCTGCTGGATATTGATGACGAAACTCAGCAGGCGGGTCTCCTTGGTGTTCAAGCGATCAGCCATTGCTTCGAAACTCTCCGACAGGCTCATTCCAACCCGCTGATTTTGAACGACTTGTCTGAATTCCGATTTAATTGGTTCCGCAGAATCGGTTGCGACCAATTGAATGCAATCGCTGACTGTGAGACCGGCCTTTGCACCACGAATGATGGCTTCAATGGCATTGGGCAATTTGTCGCGGAACTGGATCATCCGTCTACGGGTAAGAAATTCAAGGACAAAACGTGGTACAAAAAATATAGAGATCATCAAAAGTACAATATTTACGATGTTATTTTGAAATATGAGATCAACGAATCCGATAAAGAGAAAACTATACAAATATACACGAGAGTAAAATTGATAAGGCGTCATATCAAGATTGGCAGATTTTATCCGGTTCTGTATACGCGATGATTTTCTGATGCCAATCTGATTCCGCTCTTTTTCAGATGTATAAAGCGTCCTTTCCAAATATTCCTTGTAAGCAGGTTCAAATATTTGCTCCCGAAACATGACGATGATCATGACCAGAATACAAAATCCAAGACTGATTTGAATCAGAAAAGCTTTGCTCATGTCACTCTCGCGGCTTGGATTTGTCGGTTTCGGCGTTCAGTGCATCCATGACGTTTTCGAGGCGTGCATCCTCATTGAAGTAGCGGGCGCGTTCCCACA
>Ga0114972_10001850_pt1 | contig 15765 bp, 14 predicted proteins | sample M_140807_EF_Meta_FD_87354 | JGI IMG/M metagenome (GOLD analysis project Ga0114972, IMG submission 87354) | Freshwater microbial communities from Lake Montjoie, Canada to study carbon cycling - M_140807_EF_MetaG | ecosystem: Environmental > Aquatic > Freshwater > Lake | place: Lake Montjoie... | reverse complement strand
TTCGAACTGCCAATTCATCATCGTGAAGTCCCAAAATGGTGGCTGCGATTAAAGGAGTGGAGCCATAGCTCGGCGCAACATTCGTCATCACGGCTAGATGATTCACCGGTCCGATGCCATCCCCATCGAGTGCGAGGTGTCCACCCTTGAAGGGGGCGGTTTGAGCCGCAAACCAGTAGCAAGTACTGGCCAGCACCGGATGCGGCTTCACCGACGGAAATAGCTTCGTGAGGTCCGCCGACGGAATGGCCAGAATCACGGCCGACGCCCCTAGAGACTCACCCGACTGCAACCTAACCCAATCCGAAGCAATCTGACTCACCGGCGCATAGGTTCTTAATCGATATGCGGTCAGCGACTGCTCCAACTGCTTTGGGATTGCTCCCATTCCGTGTTCCGGCACGCTCGCTCCTTCCGCGCTCAGCATCTTGAAAATGAAATTCATCTGTCGCGAAGAGATTTGTAGCCCGCGATCCAACGTGATCCCGCCGTAAAACGGACGCGCAAACCGATCAATGTAAGCCACCGAAAATCCACGCTGTCGAAGAAAATCCTCACCCGTACAGTCTGGTCCGCGCCGAAGATCTCCAACCGAATGCCGTTTCGCCCATCTTTGCCACTGTAGGGTCCGCAACTTGTCCCCGAACCCGAAGAGCGGCGATCGCAAAGTTTCGAACGGATGATTCCGATCTATACGGTGCCACCTGTCGCGAAAGAAAATCTGTGCCCCCGGCGGGAATTTTCTTAGCCGCAAGGCACCGTGATCCAGCACTCGGGCCGCATTTGGATAAGCCGAAAAATACACCTGAAAGCCGCGATCCAGCCGGTATCCATCCACCGAGTCGGACGCAAGCTTGCCGCCAAACCGTCCGGTTGCCTCCAGCAATCGGTAATCAATCCCCGCCTGCTCCAGTTCTCTCGCGGCAGCCAGGCCCGCCAGGCCGCCGCCAACGATAATTACGGGGTTCATGAAACTCATAGCCTACCAACCGTAACGGACGGGCCAGCGGATAGTGGCAATGATGGTTTCATAATCTCGTAATAACAAACCGGGGCCGACAGCAAGAGTCCGCTCCCGTTTGGCAATTCATGTCTAGCCCCGCCGACTGTATCACCCTCACCGAACTTTTACGCAATTGCCCGAAAGACGTTCCCCTGCTGGCATTGGGACAGACGATTTTTTGGGATGAGCCGATGAAAGCCGGAGTTGCCTTGGCGCTACGCGCGTCGGGTTCACGTCGCCCCTTCATCGCCGGGATCCACGACACCGACTACTTCGCCAAGCTGCCCTCGGGCCGACGAGAGCCAGGTCGATTTCGGGCGTTCCCGCATAACGACACCACCACTCGCGGAATTTGGAGCGCGGCGGCCGAGTTCTCCACCTTGTTTGGATCCGAAACCGTGGTCACCCGCGAGGCACTGGTCACTGGAGGCCTCCGCGTTCATGCCCTCATGCTGGCCCGACCCAATATTCTGGACAGCGCCACCGAGGCCTGGGGCTGGCGTGGCGTCGTGTCGCTGGATGAATCGCCACCCATTGCCGCCGAGGTGCCAATGAAGGGACTATTCCCTGTACTCAAAGAAACCCTGGATTGGGCGGTTTCCGATGCCGTTAAGTCCATCGTCGGTCGTGGCCGCGCCGACAGCGAACGCCAGGCCGAAGCGTTGCTCGGGCTGCTAACCGAGCCCGATTCCCCACGCTATCTCGGTGAAACCTACCGCGAGCAACTTCAAGCCGCGTACGATTTTACGGCGGGGGAACCGGTCCCGCTGGAAGCCACGCAAACGTCGGAGTTGATGCGTTTCAATCGGGCCACCTGCCACCTCCCTCGGTTTGAACTACTGGAGCTTTTCATAAATCCGGAAACACACGCCCGCGCCCGCGCCGCCTACGATGAAGCCATCAAGGGTGGAAGCGGTCAATATGAATTAGCGCGATTCGGTAGCGGAGCCATTCCGTTCGATGTCGTGATTCCGGGTCACGGACGCGGCACGTTGCGATTAGGCACCCGGGGTGCGGTCATCATGACTCGCCGGCCCAACTTCCTGACTTTTAAGCGGCCAATCACTCTCCTTTCTGAACTTGCCGCCGCCCTGGAAGACAAATTCGGCCGGGATTGCGTGCTGGTGGGTAAGGCGGTGGCCCTGATTGGCATGTTGGGGCGCGAGTTCAGCTTCGTGTTCCACGAAGGTGCGAGCAGCTACGTAAAGCACTCGCGAAAGATGCACCAGATCATTGCCCGGGACATCCGCCCGCTGGAGCTACATCCCATTTTGCGGGTCCGCTATGCCACCTGGGATTCGCTGGCCAACGTGCAGACATGGTTCAAATTGCCATGGGTTTTCACGGCGGCGTTTGGCACGTCGGAACTCGGAGCCGCGAGTTTTGCCGCTCGTTGGCGACAAGTGACCGAGGAGCAAGCGCGCTTCCTATCGAAACTCGGCGGACTGCGGAGACCCATCGATCTCATCCAGTACCTCGATCAGAAGAAGGGCGGATCCTGGCACGTACTGGCCGATCAATACTCAGACCTGCTCGGACAACTCGTCGAGGTGGTTGCGAAAATCGATGAATATCGCGCCGAACGGAAGGAACTTTATGCGCGACGGCGAGGGCTTAAGCGTGCCCGAGTCGCCGCCGAAATTAACCTTGGCCAACACTGGCGAAGCCGCATTTGGGAGAAAGACCCCTCCAAAATTGATATGGCAGAACGCGCCTCCCGTCAGCAAATCCTAGCCAACATCATTGTCGAACTGCATCAGATTGATCGCCGGATGGTCGAGCTTCGTGTCGCTCAAAACGAAATCGTAAGCGATCCCAAAATTAAGTCCGTACACAAGCGGCGTCAAGAGATTGAGCTGGAAGCTGAACTCAAGCGGCTGACATTGATTCGGGAAGCGGTGGTAACTTCGCGCGGATTGGTGAACGCCGATGCCCGGCCCAGTGCCTGGTGGTTTCCGGTGGTCAGTCCTGATGGAACCTGGTTCCGCGAAACCATGAAGAGCGCGCGCGCTTACTGGGAACCCATTATTTGACGCACACGCTTGACGTCTTCATTCATTTGGACCACCAAATCGTCAAGGCTGGAAAAATTTTGCTCTGGCCGCAGGAATTCAATCACATCTAGCCGAACCACGGATCCGTAGAGCGACTCGCCCGGATAGTTCAGAAGGAACGCTTCGATGGTCCGAGCAGCTCCGCCGACCGCGGGCCGCATTCCGACCGCCAACGCGGCATCAAAATCGCCAAATTTTGAAACCGCTCGTGCGGCATACACTCCATCGGCCAGCATCACTTGGTCGAACGATCGGGCCAGATTTACAGTGGGAAAACCCAGCGTCCGGCCTAGTTTTTGACCATGGATCACCACCCCCGAAACCTGAAATGGATGCCCGAGCCAGCGATTCGCTGCCGACACATTTCCTTCGGCGATGAACTCCCGAATTCGCCGTGAACTGACGCGTTCGCCGTCAATCTCGAACGGCTCTACTCGCGTGGTCGGAATTCTCGCGGCGAGCCATTCCGCGGTCCCCTCGCGATCGTTTCCCAGCGCGAAATCGTGACCTACCACCAAATGTGATGCCGCCAACTGCTCCACCAAAATCTCCTGCAAAAACTCGGATGCCGACATCCGGCTTAGGCTGGGATTGAACGGCAACACGACGGCAGCCGCCACCCCCAATCGCTCGAATTCCTCCAAATCGTTCTCGATAGAGGCGATGTATGCCGGTCGCGTGGATGGGGCAAGAATCGCACTCGGATGTCGATCAAACGTCACCGCGACTGCCGGAATCTCATCTTCTTGGGCCAAATCCACGGCTGTTCGTATGACCTGCTGGTGGCCGCGATGTATGCCATCAAACGTGCCGATGCAAACCACCGAACCGGGCCACTCGAACGCAAGTCGAGCCCGGCCAAAGTGCGTCAACATTAGCGAAAGGTTACCGCCGCAAGCGCGGCGAACGAAGTCGGGCCATATTCATAAGGAGCGATAAAACGACGCTGACGCTGAAAACGATGCTGATCACAGCGGGATTTCGCCAGCCGAACCAGATCTGGATGGGGCCGGAATAAACCTGAACGACCATCTCGTTTTGCACCACCATGGAGATGCCCGCAACCAGATAAACCACAAAGGCGAGCGGGTACAGGAAGCAGCCAACCCAGTTCGGCTGACCATCACCTCTCGTGGCCCCCGCAGCCTTGGCGGTGGTGAATACCAGCATCGCAGCAACCACGATTGGTACAACAGATAAAGTCCACTCGTATGGATTTCTAGGTGCCGGTCCCAGCCAAAGGGGATAAGCCATGCCGCTTGCGATAAGGGCCAAGCTATCGAAAAACCGTGGTGCGCGAATGAGTGATTCCTCGCTAATCGGGCGCATCGCCCGGATCGCCATTCTCATCCGGATGAATCTGGTCGTAAACCTCTTTGCGGTGGACGGATACCGTCTTCGGTGCGCGGATGCCGATGCGTACTTGCTCGCCCCGAACCTCCAGGACCACGACTTCTACCTCGTCGCCAATCTTTATGCTCTGTCCGAGCTTTCGGGTGAGTACCAGCATTCCTGTCGCCATCCTTGGTCGATCCTACGGCCGCACGTTACCAGCCTATGTTTGGGCCTAGTTAGGGAAAGCAATCCGCATCGTCCCTAATGTTGATCCGCCCGTATTATTACCGAAAGTGACTCCTGTCACCTCCGCCGCAATGAGTATACAACCCTTCCGGTAACCTGCCCCATAGAAATGTCGGGCCTTGCGAACGCTCACAGATTTATCACGCTGGAAGGTCCAGAAGGCGCGGGCAAGTCAACCTTGGCTCCCAAGTTGGTGGAATGGCTAGAATCTCTAGGCTACACCGTCATGCTTACCCGCGAGCCCGGTGCCACCGAATTGGGGCGAGAAATCCGACGTCTCCTGCTAAATGGAGGTGACATCTCGGCCGAGACGGAACTATTTCTTTTCCTTGCCGACCGATCTCACCACGTCAGAACGCTGATCGAGCCCGCGCTCGCCGCCGGGAAAATCGTTATTTGTGATCGCTACGTGGATAGCACAGTGGTGTATCAGTCCGTCGCTCGCGGGCTCGATCCCAACGAAATTGATCGGCTAAACCGATTCGCTACCGGCGGTCTGCTACCGGGGTTAACGCTTCTCCTAGACCTGCCGGTCGAAGTTGGCTTGGCGCGGGAAACCAAAGGAGACCGCCTTGACCGAGAACCGCTGGAGTTTCACCGAGCTGTCGCCGCTGGCTATCAAAAAATGGCCGAGAAGAACCCGGATCGCATTCAAGTCTTGAATGCCGAGCTGGATCCAAGGGCCGTTTTTTCGTCCGCCAAAGACAAAGTTAATACATTTCTCGCCATTAGGGCGTAGCATGATGAAGAGTGACTGTGCCGTTAACTACCATTCTCATGCTCTTAGCGCCGGACGACGCCGCGTTAGCTCTTGGGCGATTCGACGCATTCGTGCGTTCTTCCCCTGCCTTCCAAGCGGAAATCACGACTAGTTCGCCCGGCTTTGCGACGGTCTACAGAGCTACTTTTCGGCACGGTCAATCGGGAAGAATGCGGTTAAACGTAGCCTATGCCGGCGGCAGCTTCGCCATGTCCCTCACCGAACGGGGTCGCGTGGATTTAGATGCCAGCGAAAGCTTATACGACGAATATCCGGTTAACTGGCCTAGCCAGGTAGTGCCGTCCCGATTGACCGACGACCTTCAGATCTTCTTCCCGGGATTTCTCACGGCCAAGTCGTCCCGCAATTGGTTTTTCACTTCGGCAAAATTAGCCTACAGCAGGGTCGGGGATCGCTCCGTGGTCAGCGCAAAATCTGAAATCGGCGATGTTAGAGCCGAGTTTCTGCCCAATGGGCAATTAGTCAAGCTTCGCCAGACCCAAATTAGCCAATTGGGGTCCCAAACTTTCGACTATGAGGTCAAGAGTTGGAAGCCAATTCCCGATGCGCTCGCCCAGTTTTCGTTCTCGGTCCCCAGCGGCTACACCCCCATCTCCGTCTCGGATTACGGCTATCCGGCCGATGTCGGCGCGCGGGCACAATTGGGCACATGGATCGAAGGTGGCAAATCTACTAATGTCGATTCCCTCGCCCAAAAAGTAGGCGCAATCCTAGTATTCGCCGATCCATCTAACGCCTCCGGGCAGCTCTTGGCGCAATCGATGGCGAAGGTGAACCCACAGACTGTGCCGGTACTTAAGCTGGCCGACGGAAAAGTGGTCGCTGGTTGGAGCACAAATCCCGACGGAAAGTTTCTGCGCTCGATCAATCCTCCCGGATCGCCGTACGTGGTCATCGTGGGCAAAGACGGCCGGATAAAGAATCAGTGGTTCGGAATATCCGCCGCAAGTGCCGCCAGCTTTGTGCAAGAAGTGGACTTGGCGGTCGAGACGCTACTAAACCCTCCCGCTATTCCACCGAAGTCGAGCAAACCCGGACCGCGGCCGAGTAACTCCGGATCTGGGGAGCCCATCTCCGGTCAATGAGCATCGGTTCGCCAAAGCTATCCACTACGGCTAGGCCGCTCGTCACCTTCGATTTCGTCGCCCAGCATCCGAAAGTTCTAGCGCTGATTGATGGCGCTAATGAAGTGATGGCCGCAATGGGTTACACCGAGCATGGTCGCCGGCACGTGGGCGAAGTGCAGCGAATGACTGGCGAGATCCTTACCGAGCTGAAATTTACGGAGCGGGAGATTGAACTTGCCCGCATCGCTGCCTACCTTCACGACATCGGCAATGTCATCAGTCGTACATACCATCCGTTGTCGGGCGCAAACCTAGCGTTTACCCTCCTTAATGAAGTGGGAATGGACCCACAGGAGATTGCCCCCATTTTAGGGGCGATTGGTAACCATGAAGAGATCAGCGGCACCCCGGTATCCGCCATGTCCGCTGCGCTGATCATCGCCGATAAAAGTGACGTGAACTTCCGTCGCGTTCAGAATCCGTTTGTCGAAAGTTACGACATCCACGATCGCGTCAATTCCGCCGTAAAGAGCAATGCGCTAAAGGTCGATTCCCTCCATGGCACCATCACACTCTCGCTTGAGGTGGATACCGCTCAGGCCACCATGATGGAGTACTTCGAAATATTCCTAAGCCGAATGGTGATGTGCCGGTTGTCGGCCTCTCGGCTCGGCGTTCGTTTTGGCTTGGTGGTCAACGGCACCCACCTTGAAGGAAATTAGACCGTCGAAGAATGGTAAAGCGTCAGCAAGCTCACCTCCGGTGGGCACTGGAAACGGCTTGGTAAGAACGTAGTCCCGATTCCCCGGCTAACGTACAGCGGAGTTTTCGCATTTGGGTAGAAACCCGAATAGTATTTCCGCCCCATGTACGTTCGCTTCGGAGTGATGCCGAACGGCAGGATGAACTGCCCGCCGTGAGAATGGCCGCTGACCTGCAAAGCAGCTCCATCGGGCAAAATGTCCACCGTGTCGGGCTCGTGCCACAGTACGATGGTCGGCTCAATCGGGTCGTATTTTGGCCCTGCTTGCATCGCCCGCTGACTATCACTGACGCCAGCACAATAGCTGTCTACTCCGACCCATCGGACGCCGCGGTGGCTCCACGACTCGTTTCTTAGGAGCTTTACTCCTGCCGTCTCGCAAATAACCTCGAGTGGATCGGCCGGGCCGTATTTGTAATCGTGGTTACCCGGCACCGCCACCACATTTCCGTTCATCTCCCGCAAAGGCAGTAAGACATCGCCGATCAGTCGTGGAATAGTAGGATTCCAAGACTGCACCAGGTCCCCCGGTAGCACCACCATATCTGGTTTTTCGGTCAGAGCCATTGCGATCGCTTTCGCCGCGAAATCCGCCGATTCCGTATCCATCACGTGGAAATCTGCGAGCACCGCAATGGTGAATCCATTCTTTTCAAACGGCCAAAGTGGCAGGTTCAAACGGACGCGATCCAGCGTCAATTGCTTGCGCCCAAACCGATTGCCGTGGGCGAACATGAGGGCACCAACTCCCATTCCGGCCATCCCGAGCAACAATCCCAAATCCCGGGTTCGCACCCCATGGTGATACCCTCCCAATAGCCTCATGGAACCTGAGATTAACATTTTCTTAACAATTTATTGGTAGCTTACGGGACTGTTGGGAAGTATTCATCACATGCTGAAACTCAGAGAATTGACCGTAACCGCCCTGATGATTGGGGCTGCATCTCTCATCATTGCGGGCTGTAATGGCTCCGAAACCAAGAGCTCGGCCACCGGAACAACCGGCTCTGCCGGCAGCACCGCGGATCTCACCGGCACCATTCAAATCGACGGCAGCACTACCGTCTATCCTATCGTTCAACTGATGGCGGAAGATTTCGGCAAGGCAAACTCGGGAGTTAAGTTGACCGTGAACAAGGCCGGCACCGGGTCTGGTTTCCAGAAATTCCTTCGTGGAGAAATTGACATTGCCACTGCCAGCCGTCCCATTGAAACCAAGGAGTTAGACGAAGCCAAGGCCAAGGGTATCGAATTCCTGGAAGTACCCATCGCATTCGATGGCGTCACCGTCCTTCTCAACCCGGCCAACACGTGGGCCACTAACTTTACGCTCGACGAGCTAAAGAAGGCATGGGGACCGGACAGCACGGTCAAGACCTGGAAGGACATCAACCCGGCGTGGCCCGCCGATCCAGTGACTTTCGTTGGCCCCACCGATAATCACGGCACCTACGAATACTTCACGGAAGCCGTTAATGGCAAGAAGAACCAGATCCGCAAGGAATACCAGCCGAATCAGGAGTACACCGCCATCATCCAGGCGGTTGCCGGAGATAAGAACACCATCGGCTACTCGGGCATCAACTACTACGAAGAAAATAAAGACAAGGTGAAGGCCGCCACGGTCAACGGCATCTTGCCGAGCAAGGACACCATCATCGATGGCACCTACAAGCCGCTTAGCCGACCGCTCTTTATCTACATCAGCAAGAAGGCGTTCGACCGACCCGAGATCAAGGCATTCATTAACTACGCATTGGCAGAAGGCTTGTCCGCGGTAGAAGAAGCCAGCTACGTGAAGCTGCCCGATGATGCCTATGCGGCCGTAAAGAAGCGCGTGGACGCCGGTACCATCGGATCAGTGTTCCAAGGCGTAACGCCTGGCACCAAAATCGGTGACATTCTCGCTAAAGAATCCACCCCGTAAACCCAAACGGTAATTCATGCAAGTTCGGCCGGCAGAGCAACCCGCCCCTTCCCCCCGCCAAAGAGGCGGGGGGAAAAATTTGTTTACCGAGCGCTTTGTTCGCGTGATGGCGTTCGCGTGCGCCTTGCTCAGCGTCGTTACCACCTTCGGGATCATATGGGTGCTACTGAGTCAATCGATTCCGTTCTTTAGAATGGTCTCGCCCATCGACTTTCTTACCGGAACCGAGTGGCGACCCACCCGCGAACCAGCATCCTTTGGCGTACTGCCGCTCATCACCGGAACGCTTATGATCACCATCGGCGCCGGGATCGTCGCGGTTCCGCTCGGGCTACTCTCCGCCGTTTACCTGTCGGAATACGCTCCCAAGTGGGCTCGACAGATTCTGAAGCCCATGCTGGAGCTCCTCGCCGGCATCCCAACCGTCGTCTATGGCTATTTCGGACTATTTTTCGTCACGCCCTTGCTGAAGCCAATCTTCCCCGACATCAAGAGTTCCAACGGACTGGCGGGCGCGATTGTGGTCGGCATCATGATTTTGCCGTTGGTTTCGTCTCTGTGTGAGGACGCCCTTCGGTCGGTTCCCAAGGCCCTGCGAGAAGCCTCATTTGGCGTGGGAGCCACCAAGATGGAAGTGATCACCCGCACAGTGATTCCAGCCGCCCTGTCGGGCATCATGGCTGCGTTCATCCTGGCTCTCTCTCGCGCCCTTGGCGAAACTATGGCGGTGGCACTCGCGGCTGGTTCCAACCCCCAGCTGACGTTTAACCCCACCGAAAGTATTCAGACCATGACCGCCTACATCGTCTCCACCGCCAAGGGAGACGCGCCCTACGGCACAGTCAAATACGACTCGCTGTTTGCCGTTGGCGTGACGCTCTTCATCTTCACCCTTGGCATGAACTACGTTGCCAACCGATTGGTGCGTAAGTTTCGGCAGGTGTACGCGTGATTTCATCACCATTCAGCTCCGAATTGGGGAGCCACGAACAGCGTCATCTTCGGCGCCGCAAACAAAAAGATGCCATCTTTCGTGTCCTATGTTTAGCCGCCGCTCTGTGTGGAATCGTTATCCTCTTCGTATTCCTCGGCAAGATTGTCGTTGACGGATTACCACGCCTTTCCCTCAATTTCTTAACCGCTGACCTATCCGGTCGTCCGTCCCGCACCGGCATTTGGCCGGCCATTGTCGGAAGCCTTTACATCATGGTTCTCACCGCCACTCTCTCGGTTCCCATTGGGGTTGCCGCGGCGGTTTACCTAGAAGAATTCAACACCAGAAAGACCAAACTTACTGAGTTCATTCAGCTGAATATCGCCAACCTTTCCGGCGTCCCGTCTATCGTTTATGGGCTACTTGGATTGGCCGTCTTTTCCCGTTTTTTTGGTCTCCGCGATTCCATCATGGCAGGTGGCCTCACTATGGGTTTGCTGGTACTTCCCATGGTAATCATCGTCACCCAAGAAGCCTTGCGCTCTGTCCCAAATTCGTATCGCGAAGGAAGTATGGCGCTGGGATCTACGCGCTGGCAGGCAATTCGCTATCAGGTACTGCCGTCCGCCGTACCGGGAATTATGACCGGCGTTATCTTGGCAATGTCTCGCGCGGTGGGTGAAACCGCGCCGCTAATTGCCATCGGTGCGGCGAGTCAGGTTGGAGCACCGAAAGGATTGCTGGACGAATTCACGGTGCTTCCCATTCAGGTATTCGATTGGTCACTAAACTCTAAGCAAGAGTTCCACCAAACGGCCGCCTCCGCCATCCTCGTACTCATGACCTTCCTACTCCTTCTGAATTCGGTAGCAATTTGGCTACGAGCTCGGTCAACCAAGTAATTTTGCGGATTTTCAGTACTATTTTCCTTCCGGTATAGTCTAGTTCGTGCGTTGTCAGTCACTTGACTTTCTTAAGCTCCTTGTCAATACGCCTTCCCCCTCTGGATACGAAGAGCGAGCCGCTGAAATCTATCGGCAATACACTCAGCCATTCGCCGATGAAATTCGCACTGATATCCACGGCAATGTTGCCGCGATCCTAAACCCTCGGGCCGAAGTGCGCATCATGCTGGCCGGGCACATGGATGAAATCGGATTCAATATCCACTACATCGACGATGAGGGTTTCCTTTACTTCACCGCCATCGGTGGTCAAGACAGCACCGTCGTCGCGGGGCAGCGAGTAACTGTCCTAGGCAAAGAAGATATTCCAGGCGTCATCGGGCGCAAAGCCATCCATATGATGGATGATGACGACCGCAAGAAGCGTCCCGACATCCGCGACATGTGGATCGACATCGGCGCAAGCGACCGAGCCGAAGCCGAAGCCGTCGTGTCGCTAGGAGATGCCGCCGTTGTTGCCTCTGAGTTCCAACTTTTGTTGGGTGACCGCGCCGTTGCTCGTGGATTCGACAATCGAATGGGCTCGGTCATCGTCGCCGAGGCGCTGCGACTGCTGAAGGAAGACGGCGGACTTCATCCGGAAGTCGGTGTTTACTCAGTCGCCACGGTTCAGGAAGAAATTGGCCTGCGCGGTGCCCGTACCGCCTCCCACTGGATCAATCCGCAAACCGGCCTCGCCGTAGATGTCAACCACGCTGTCGACTATCCCGGCGTCGCCAAGGCTCGCTACGGCCAGCTAGATGTCGGTCGCGGTCCCAGCGTCATGCGCGGCGCGAATGCCAACCCCGAGACCTTTCGTATCATCTGCGAAGCCGGTAAAGATGACGGAATTCCATTCCAGGTGGACGTCGCCCCTGGCGGAACCGGAACCGATGGCAACGCCATGCAGCTAAACCGATCCGGCATGGCCGTTGGAATTCTTGGCGTTCCCCTTCGCTACATGCACACTCCCTGCGAGTTGCTGTCCCTCACCGACGTGGAAAACTGCGCCCGCTTAATGGCGGCCTACTGCCGACGTATCACGCCGACGACTGATTTCACGCCCAGAATCCGGTGAAGGCGTACCGAAAGACCGCCGTTCGTTGTAATATCAGCAATCGATGGCGATGAAGCCCCCTGATCCCGCCCGAATTTTTGCGGCCTTCCGGATGCGGGCGGTGGTGGCGGGCTTGCTGCTGACGTTCCCGGCAGTCTACGCAAGCACCAATCAGGGCGTCAGCGGCATCTTCTCACTCATGGTGGCGCCGATGTCGGCGCTGATCTTCATGCTGTTGCTCAACTACCCGTTGCGCAGATTCCTCCCCAAGCTTGCCTTTAACCAGGCCGATCTCATCATCATCTTCGCCATCGTCAGCGTCGCCGCATCGGTGGGTGGCGAGTGGTCCAATTTCAACCACGCCAGTCAGTACAACTACCCGTTCTATTCCAAGTGGAACAACGGCACCTTTAAGGATTATCTCTCCAAGTACATTCCCGATTGGCTGGCCGTCAAAGACTTCGAAAAGGTCAAGGACATTCAGGGCGGCGGCCGGGACATTTTCTACGTCTTCGGCAAGATCCCTTTGTATTGGCCCATTTGGGTGGGCTGGTTCGGCCTCATTGGCTCTATGTGCTTCGCGTTCCTGTGCATCAACTCTCTGATGCGCAACGCCTGGTGCGAGCGAGAGCGACTCACGTTCCCCCTCATCCAACTCCCGGTTGCGATGAGCGAAGGCGGCGGCAGCGGCGGCATCTGGAAAAGCCGTTATATGTGGATCGCGTTCATCGCGATGTTCAGCATCGACATCCTGAATGGCCTCAACTATCTAAACCCCAATATCCCCGCGATCCCGGTCAAAGATCTGTTCTACATCGACCGCGCGTTTAAAGATCCGCCGCTAAGCAACATCGGCGATTTCCGCATCTCGATCTACCCCTTCATGGCGGCAATTGGCATCTTTGTGCCTAGCGACCTGCTGCTGTCTTTCGTGGTCTTCTTCCTAATGCGTAAGGCCACCCACGTGATGCTGGCCTCGCAAGGCATTCCGCAAAGTACCTTCAGTGGCACCGCCATCGCCCCCGGCCCTCCCTACTTTGATGAACAAACCTGGGGTGGCGTCATCGCCCTGTTCCTGGGCGCCCTGTGGGTCAGCCGCGACTACCTGAAGGAAGTTTGGGGCGACATCAAGTCGTACCGGAAATCTACGGACGGTGGCATTCCACACACCGTCGCGTTCGCCGGGCTCATGATCTGCTTTGGCATCATGGTGTGGTACGGGCTGTATGGTGGACTACCCATCGGCTACATGGTGCCGTACGTCACGCTGTTCCTCATCTTCAGCGTTGTCCTGACCCGCCTCCGCGCCCAGTTCGGAACTCCGACCCACGAATTTGCCTTCTTTGGCTCCAGCAGCATCATGCACCGGTTCATGGGCACCAAGTGGCTCACTGACGGTCAGGCGACCTACGTGGCCCAGGTGTTCGTGTTGATGAACCGCATCTATCGCAACCATCCCATGCCGTATCAGCTGGAAGCGATGAAGATGAGCAAGGACGAAAAGCTCCACCAGGGCAAGCTCATGGCCGTGATTGGGGTGGCCACTATCCTCGGCTTCTTCTTGGCTCAGTTCTTCCTTACGGTGAAAGTATATCGAACGGGCGCCATCGGCTGGACCGACGCCGCTGGCTACCTGGAGAACATTCTTAAAGACCGAAAAGGCCCCGATGTCACCGGCATCGTGATGACCGTCGTCGGGTTCTCCGTGGTCATGGTCCTAGACGCCATTCGGTTCCGCTTCCCGGGTTTTCCGCTGCATCCCGGTGGGTACGTCCTTTGTATGAACTACGGGGTCGATTACTATTGGTTTGGAATGCTGCTGGCGTTGCTGATCAAGAACTTTACGCAGAAATACTACGGTCTCAATGGCTACGAGAAGCTAAGGCAAGTGGCGTTTGGCATCTTGATTGGGGAATACGCGGCGGAGACCATATGGATGGCGATGGCTTTGATAACAAACCAAAGCACGTACACCATCTCGTTTAATGACCGCTCGCTCGGGGCTCAGTAACGGTGAACCCGAACCGTAGTTCCCCGGGCGGGCTGCCGCCGATTATTCTGTCCGAGGCTGCCGCGGGAGCACCTGAAGATCCATCCCGGCGTGATTACACCGGCTGGGTTCTGCTGGCGATTTTGTTCTTCATCACCCTGTGGTTTGCCCTTGCCGGAAGCCTGTCGGAGCCAAAGAATGCAAATGCGGTTGGTCATCAGCAGCGAATCTCGACCTTGCGCTCAACCTTCGATTGGGATGCTAGCATCCGCGCGATTCGACCAACCTCCCAAACCGAAAGCCGCAATGAAGCCGTCCAGTCCCTTGTCGATCAGGTTGCTCCGACCAAAAATACAAGCGTTGCCGATGCCGATCTATGGCTCGCGCTGACCTACGAGATAAAAGGAAAGATAGCTCGCGCCAACATTCCCGACGTGGCCTCCGAGCCGTACCAAGCAATTTATGGAAGTTCGAAACTGTCCGCAAACCAGGTGCGAAATTTATCGCGGCAACTGGATCCAACGGATTTTCTCGATCAGCTCGCTTTGGCCCACGCCTCCAAAAAAGCTGGGGATCCGCGTCCGTATGCCCAGCTTGGAAACGCACAAAAAGGATGGTGGCTCATCGGCGGCGTGTTTGTTGGCGGGATTTTTATGCTGGGTGGCCTCATTGCCGGCATCGCGTTCGCCAGCGCCCAATCCGCCGGAAAAATCACCTACCAGGGGCATCCGCAATCTCCCATCTCCCTGCTAACCGCCGATCGCCTAGCCCTCCGTGCGGCCCAGTTGTTTCTCGCCTTTTTCGTCATATCGATGATTCCGGCATTTATGGGTCAGATCCGCTTTGCAGACTTTGCCGTAACCATTGCCACCGGGACAGCGACCATCCTCGCCGCCATCACCCTCGCGAAGTTTCCAATTGGCACCGACCGTTTCTCCCTAAAGGCGCTCGGGATATCCTCACCTAACCTGGGACGGCATATCGGGCTGGGCCTTCTGGCGTTCTGCATCGAGCTACCAATCGCCCTCATCGTTGGCGTGATCGGCACCAAGATTTTTTCGTTCCTTCCCGAGCCGCACCATCCCGCGAGCGATGCGCTTGCGACGGCTTCGCCCGCCGCGATCTTTGCCGTTTTCTTCTCGGCCTGCATCGTGGCTCCATTTTGGGAGGAAATCATGTTTCGCGGCCTCCTTTTTCCCGCCATCAGCCGGGTGGCTCCCAATGCTTCTAGGCGCGTTCTATTTGGCGCCATCGCCAGCAGCCTTCTCTTTGCCTCTATTCACCCGCAGGGGATCGCATTGTGGCTTGCGCTCGGCACCGTCGGCGTAGCCAGCTGCATTCTGGTTCAGTATTCGCGCTCTTTGGTTCCCAGCGTCGTCATGCACGCCGCACACAACTTTACGCTTCTAGTGGTTGGGATTGTAGTGTCTCGCTAGTCAATTGCAATTCCGATCCCTTCCCGAACTGCGACCAGAATAGCGCCCAAATCACCACTTCTACTCCCCCGACCGATGCCTTCACCCAGTCGGGAATGTTCGGATTAAAGCTAAAGAAGCCCTCAATCGGCGCGGCAATAAACATCAAAATCACGCTGGTTGCGAGCAACGTGAGTGCGTCGGGACCCACTTCTCGCAGCGAATCCCCCCGTGAGAATCGGCCCG
>Ga0114972_10001842_pt1 | contig 15809 bp, 13 predicted proteins | sample M_140807_EF_Meta_FD_87354 | JGI IMG/M metagenome (GOLD analysis project Ga0114972, IMG submission 87354) | Freshwater microbial communities from Lake Montjoie, Canada to study carbon cycling - M_140807_EF_MetaG | ecosystem: Environmental > Aquatic > Freshwater > Lake | place: Lake Montjoie... | reverse complement strand
CTCGCGTGGGTCGCGGACGTCCTCGTTTAGCGCGCCGACAGGCCGCACCCGCCGACAGGCCGCACCCGCCGACAGGCCGCACCCGCCGACAGGCCGCTCGCACCGAAAGGGCTACTTGCGCTTCTTCGCGCGGTAGTACACGCGCAGCGGAACGCCCACGAACTCGAACTGCTTGCGGATCGCGTTGGAGACGTACCGCTGGTAGCTGAAGTGGATGTACTCGGGGTGGTTGGTGCTGATCGAGAACGTCGGCGGCGCCACACCCGCCTGGGTGATGTAATAGAAGCGCGGCGCGCGACCACCGCTCGTGGGCGGAGGGTGCGTCATCAGCACGGTGTCGAAGAAACGGTTGAGCTCGGCGGTCTTTACGCGCTTGCGGAACGACTCGGCGACGCCATCGACGACCTTCAAGAGCTTGTCCACGCCGCGTCCCGTCTTGGCGCTGAGGGACGTGAGTTCCGCCCAGGACGCGAACGCGAGCACGTCGCGCGCCCGCTCCTCGGCCTTCTTCATTTCCTCGCGATCGAGAAGATCGCTCTTGTTCAAGCCGATGACGATCGCGCGGCCGCGATCGACGGCGAGCCCCAGGATCTTGGCGTCCTGCTCGGCGACACCTTCCGCCGCATCGAACAAAAGCACGACGACTTCCGCCCGATCGATCGCGCGGATCGCGCGCATCACGCTGATCGCCTCGACGGTGTCGTTCGCCTTGATGACCTTGGACTTGCGGCGCAGTCCCGCCGTATCGACGAACTGGTACTTGCGGCCTCCGCGCTCGACGACGGTGTCGATGGTGTCGCGCGTCGTGCCCGGGCGGCTGTCGACGAGGAGGCGCTCCTCGCCAAGCAAGCGGTTGATGAGGGAGGACTTGCCCGCGTTGGGCTTGCCGATGACGGCGATTGCGAGGGGCTTTTCCTCGCCGTCGTCTTCGGGCTCGGGCTCGGAAGGCGGCAAGGCCTCGACGATGGCGCGCTCGAGTTCGTCGAAGCCGCGCCCGTGCAACGCACTCACCGGAATGAGCCGGTCCATGCCAAGCCGATAGAGCTCGCTCGACAGCGCGTCCTCCCGACCTGTATCCGCCTTGTTCGCGAGGTAAATGACGGGTTTGTTCGCTCGACGCAGCAGCGCGACTTCTTCGCTGTCCGCCGACGAAGGAGGAGTCGTCGCGTCGAGAACGCACAGAATCACGTCGGCCTCGGCGATCGCCGCTTGCAGCTGGCGAATGATGCCCGACTTCATCTCGTCTTCGCCGCCGGGGTCGAAGCCACCGGTGTCGATGAGGGTGTAGTCGCGATCGTAGGAACTCGCGTCGGCGTAGTGACGGTCCCGCGTGACGCCGGGCTGGTCGTGGACGATCGCGAGCGGCCTGCCGACGATGCGGTTAAAGAGCGTGCTCTTGCCGACGTTTGGGCGGCCAATGACCGCGACGATGGGCTTGGTCATGGCGACTCCGTGCGGGCGAGCAGGCCAAAGTCGGCGAGCGCTTCGGTGCGTTCGCGCCAACCCGCGGTCACGCGGACCCACAAGGCAAGGTAGACGCGCCCACCTATCAGCACCTCGATCCGCTCGCGAGCCTCGGTACCAATGCGCTTCAGCATGGCGCCCTTTTCCCCAATCAAGATCCGTTTCTGCCCATCGCGCTCGACATGAATCGTCGCGCTGATGCGTGTGACTTCCTCTTCCGTGGCGGGTTCGGCGTACTCGTCGATCGTCACCGCCACCGAGTGAGGCACCTCCTGCGCGGTGGCTCGAAGGATGGCCTCGCGAACGTACTCCGCCGCGAAGTGACGCATCGGGCGATCCGTAAGGGTGTCCTCCTTGTAGCGAGCGGCGCCCTCGGGCAGGAGTTTCGCGACCTCATCGAGAACGAGGTGAATGCCGGAGGCCGCGAGCGCCGAGACGGGAACCACCGCGGCGAACTCTCGGGTGGCCGAGAGCGTCGCGAGCAAGGGCAACATGCGCCGCTTGTCGCGCACGACGTCGATCTTGTTGACGACGAGCACGACGGGCTTGTCGGTCGGCAATTGCTCGATGAGCGCGAGATCTCCCGCGTGGGGCCGCACATCGCCTTTGACGTTCGGGGGCAGCGCCACCACGAACATGACGACGTCGGCGTCCCGCACCGAATCGCGCGCGGAGCGATTCATTTCACGGCCGAGCTTCGAATCCGCCTTGTGCAACCCCGGCGTATCGAGGAAGCCAATCTCAGCGCCCCCATGCCGAACGATGCCGAGCAAAGGCGTGCGCGTCGTCTGAGGGCGTCGCGAGACCGCCGCGAGCGGGAGCTCGAGCGCCGCGTTGAGAAGAGTCGATTTGCCGACGTTGCTGCGGCCGACGATCGCGACGGTCCCCGCGCGAACGACGCTCTCGTCAGCTTTTTTGCGGCTCGGGCTGCTCGGCATGCGGCGGGGTTACCATGCCTGGCCGTCCCGATCCACTCTCTGGCGGAGCGTGACCCCTCTCAGACGTCGTAAAGCGACGTTGCGAGGCGTAGTGCAAGGACAACGGCCCCCCTTTTGGAGAGCCGTCGCTTCGCGACACCCTTGTCCTCGATCGGAGCATGAAGCGGCGACCAGAGGAAGAGGCCGTATGCGTCAGCCGGCCTTGCAGAGCTTCTTGCAGTCGTCCTTCATGTCTCGGACGGCGCCCTTGCAATCGTCGAGAAGTTTCTTGGCTTTCTTCTCGCAAGCCTTCGACTCGGAGCCACCGAGCGGACACTGCGTCTCGTCGTAGCCCTCCTCGCAGGCCGCCTTGCCCTCGTCCTTCGCCTTGCCACACTCCGCGAGGCAATCCTTCTTGTCCGAGCACGCGGTGCCGCACTTCTCGAGCGCCTGGCCGCACTCGTCGAACTTCGCCTCACCCTTCGCCACCTTGCGGGTGCATGCGCGGAACTTGGCCAAGCAGCCACAGGCTGCGTCCGCCTCGGACTCCGCGACGGTCGTCGAGAAAACAAATGCCGGGACGAGCATCGCGCCCCAAACCAACGAAAGAGCGATCTTCTTCATCGTATCCATGATGATTGTTTCTACCTCGCGTTAAACATCGCCTCGTTTGGCGAATTCAGCCGCGAAGGAAAGCACGGCGCTTGCGGGCAGGCTAGTCGGGCGAACGCCGTAGCCGTGCTTCGACGCCAGAGGCACCGCTGCCCGGTTCGCGCGGCGTATGCCCGACCGCGCGGAGCCATTGCTTCACCCGAGAGCCCGCGGCGTCTGGCCAATTCAGCGCGTCAAAGTGGCGCAAAAGCTGCGGCGTGTGGTCGCCACTCTGCGTCGTATCTCGAAAAGCGCGCCGCGCCGCGTCGAGCTCGCGGACGACGTCGAGCCAGCGTTCTTCGGCAGCCCCGAGCCAGGCGAGCGTAAGGTGACGGTGTTGTTTCGGCTCGGCCTCGGCGAGCGCGATCGCCTCGCAGCGAATCAGGGCATCGCGGGCTGCGGTCGTGTCGTTCCGGAAGAGGCCGACCTGCGCAAGCAGAAGCAACGCTTCGACCTTGCCCCAAGGGTCGTTCAGCTTCGCGTAAAGGCTGCCCGCAGCGCGCGCATGCACCTCGGCGGTATTCGGGTGGGCCCCATCGAGCGCGTTCATCGCGAGCAAACGCTCGCATCCCGCTTCGCCACGCGGATTCTCGATGAGGCGGAACGCCTTCAACGTCGCGGTGGCGCGCTCGTGCGCACGAGTGAACTGCCCCTCGCGATGGTCGGCGTGCGCGAGCGCTAGGTCGCATTGGGCGACTCCAAGACGGTAACCGATGCGCTCGAGGTCGGTGTGCGCGACCATCAAGACTTCGCGCGCACGCGCAGGCGATCCGCCCGACTGTTCGATGAAGCCCTGAAGAATGAAGCACTGCGAGCGACCGAGCATGTCGCCGACTTGAAGGAATTTCCCAGCCGCCTGGTGGAGCGCCTCGAGCGCGCTCGCGTGCTCACCGAGGAGGTAGTCGATCTCTCCGATGAGCACCTCGCACTGCGCTTGTCCTGCGAAGTGGTCGTGTTTTTTGAAAAGCGCGTGCGCTCGGGTGACGAGGCGCCGCCCCTGCGCCGAAGCGCCGAGGTCGGAAGCGATGTGCCCGAGGAGCCGCAGGCACTGGGCCTCGTTTACTTCGTCGCCGTAGTCGCGGAAGGTGCGCCGTGCGACTTCCGCCTCACGCCGCGCTTCCTCAAGAGCCCCGGAGTGACGCGAGGACTCCGCTCGCCAGCGCAGCTGGTGGGCGAGATGGACGCCGGAGAGCTTGTCGTCGAGCAAGGAGAGATCGCGCAAGGTGGCGCTCGGATCGCGCACCTGACTCCACGCTCCCGCGACGTAGCCATGCAGCAGCGTTGCCGCCTGCTCGAGCTCTCCGGCCCGCTCGAGGTTCGTTACCCGGTGACGCACGATGCGCCCACTCGAGGCAGCGGGATGGAGGGAGAGCGCGTTCGACGCGATCAAAAACACCCGACGCGCGTCCGTTTGCTCGAACAGTTGCTGCAAGAGGTACTCCTGCAAGAGCGCGTGCGGCCACTGGAGTTGCTCCGTTCCAGACATCAAGAGCAACTGTGCCCGCTTCAACGCACCGAGCGCGCGGGTCGCGTCGAGTCCGAGGTCGGTCAGCAACGCGCGAAGCACATCCCGGCGAATGTCGCCGCCAAGCGCGGAAGCGGCGAACGCGGCAGGGCGCAGATCCGGCGGCAGCGCGCCGAGCCGCTCCTCCCAGAGCTCCGCGGTCGTCTGCGCCGTACGGCTCATGGCGTCGTCGCTCGCGTCGTAAGCGCCGTCCGAACGCTGTGTCAGCGCGCCGCTCATCGCCCACGAATGAAGCAGCTGCAACGCGAAGAGCGGATTGCCCTTGGCACGCTGCGCGGCAGCCGACAATGCCGTCGCGCTCAGTGGGAGGGTATCGCGCAGCAGCACCTCGGTCTCGCGAAGGTCGAGCGGGTCGATCTCCATTCGCTTGCCGCCAAACTCCTCGAGCAGGAGCTCGATGCGGGCTCGTGCCGTGGGGTCGTTCGCGACGTCCTCGTTGCGCATCGTTGCAACGAACATGATCGGGACGTGCTTCAAATCGCGCTTGATGCGGGCGAGGCGCGCGAACGTGTCCGCCGGTGCACGGTGCAGGTCATCGAGCCAGAAGAGCAGCGGCTTGCCGGCGGCCGTCTTCTCCAGCGTTTTTCGGATCACGAGCCACTTGAGCTCGGGCCTGTCGAGGACGAAGCGCTTCTTCGTCGGGCCGAGAACGTCGGCATCCTCTTTGACGCGGCAGAGCCAAGCCGCCGCGCCCGCTACCCAGGTGAGCTCCTCGTCGTCGGTGGCCGAGACGCGCCACAAGTTCATGAGCACTTTCTCGACCGTTGCCCGCTTGGCCTTCTCGAGACGGTAGTGCTGCACAAGCGAGCCCACGACGCCGTCGAGCGGAGCCGCGATCTTGCGGTAGCGAGCACGCAACGGGCGCATGAGCGCCTGCTCGTGAACCTCCTGGCAGAGCCACTCGGCGACGCGGCTCTTGCCGACACCTGCGGTGCCGGAGAGGAGCACGAAGCGATGCATCGGCTCGGCGCTGTCGCTGAGTTCACGCGCGATCTCGATGAGCTCCCTTCGCTCCTCGATGCGCGCGACCATCGGGCTTGGACGGATGCCGAGAAGCCCGGGCGTCGAGACGGCAGGCAACCCGCTCTCCTCGCTCGCACCCTCGCCCGTTCCGACGTCGCTTATCAGACTGTGGCCGCTGCCATCGGTCTCCGGGCGAACGGTGCCAGGGGGCGGCGGAATCGTGAGCGATACGCCGGTCGGTCGAAACTCGGCCCATGCTCGCCGGGCGTCGGCCCCGAATTCGAAGCGATTCCAGGGCCACTTCTCCAGCAAGCGATGCACGTAGCCTTCCACGCCGGGAGGGACACCCACCGGCAGCTTGATGGCGGGAGGAGGTGAGCTCTTGTGATGCTCGAGCAACTCTTCGTTCGTCCCGTCGAAGGGCTCCTCGCCCGTGAGCAAGGTGTGGATGAGGCATCCAAGCGGGTAGAGATCGGTTGCGGGCCCGACGTGAGGCGTCGCCATCCGAATCTGCTCCGGCGCCATCCAACCGGGCGTACCCGCGCCATAGCGGACCGTAGGAGCGACCTCGCGCGAACCATCGAGCCGATGGTCGACGAGATCGCGGGTGAGCCACGCCAGACCAAGGTCGAGCAGAAACGCACGGCAACGCTCGTCACCCTGCGAACGGTCGAGCAGAATGTTCGAGGGCTTGAGATCCCCGTGGATGACACCGCGAGAGTGCGCGTGCGCGAGCCCCGAAAGCACTTGGTCGATCGTGCTCCAGATGACCGCCCATGGAATCGCGCCTTCGGTTTTCGCGCGGTAAATCCACTCGTGAAGCGAGCGGCCAGGAACGACATCCATGACGATGTAGGGCGCACCGTCCGAGAGCAGCCCGTAGTCGCGTGCGCGCACAATCGTCGGGTGGGACAAGCCCGCGAGCGCCCGAGCCTCTTCGAAGAAGAACCAGGCGTCGTCTTGCCGCGCCTTGCGGCGGGCCTTGGTGTCGGCACCACCCGCACCGCTCCCGTCGCCGTCGTCGGCGTTGCGAGGCATCAGCTTCAGCGCGACGCGCTCGTCGAGTGCGAGGTCGCGGCAGAGGTACACAAAGCCCATCCCGCCGCGACCGAGCTCGCGACGGACCTGGTAGCGACCCGCGAGCACGGAGCCCACCGCCAAGCCGGATGGTTTTGCCGAAGACATGAATGCGAGCCGCAGACTATCAATGCGCCGGAGATGTGGAAGCCCCACGCGCAAGGAAATCGATGCTACCTTTCGGAAGGATGTCCCAGACGGTCAAGGTGCTTGCATTTGCAGGGGCACGTGACGTAGTGGGCGCGGCCGAGCTTGCGTTTTCACTCTGCGAGCCGTGCACTTCCGCGCAGCTTCTGGACGCAATTTGCGAGCAATTCCCCGGATTATCTCCGCATCGCCGGAGCCTCCGTCTCGCGGTGAATGGCCACTACGCCGAGCCCGAAACGACCGTGTCGCCCGGTGACGAGGTGGCGCTGATTCCCCCGGTGGCCGGAGGTTGACGTGATGACGACGAACGTTTTTGACTTCGAAGGGCAAGGTCCCGACCTCAAGCTGTTGCCGCTCGCGGCGCGGCGCGCTTTGGATGTGAGCGGCCTGAAGCTCTCGCTTGCCGGATGGACCTCGCTGTCGGTCCCCTGTCGGCAGGCGCTCGTCGAACTCGGCGCGCGAGAACGCGTCGATGCCGATGCGGTCCGCACGCTCGCGCTCGCAGCAACGCCCGCACCCCTTGCGATTGAGCCGCTCGATGACGCCTTGCTCGACGAGTGCCACGGCGACGCCGCCCGCCTCCTCTACCCATACCGAGTGCTCGCGAGCGCCTGGCCGGGACTGCCGCGCCTCGCCCGCTTCGCGCTGCGCCACCTTTCCAGACGAGGCGATGCCGACAAACTCGCGGTCGCCTTCGATGAGGTCGTCGGACGAGCGCTCCAGCTCACCCACCTCGATGCGAAGGGCGCCGCCCACATGGTGGACGTGTCTTCGAAAACGGCAACGAAGCGGAGAGCCGTCGCACAGGCGCGCGTCACCATGCTCCCGGAGACGGCGCGGCTCGTGCTCGACCACGCGGGCCCGAAAGGCGACGTCCTCGCGTGCGCCCGCATCGCCGCCATCATGGCCTCGAAGCGTACGAGCGAGCTTATCCCGCTCTGCCACCCGATCGCGCTGTCGCACGTCGCGCTCGAACTCGAGGTGGACGCGGACCTTGGGCACGTCACGATCGTTGCGACCACGGAGACGCTCGATCGGACCGGCGTCGAAATGGAAGCGATGGTCGCCGCCAGTGTCGCCGCGCTCACGATCTACGACATGCTGAAGGCCGTCGAACGCGGAATCGCCATCGAAAACGTGGTGTTGCTCGAGAAAGAAGGCGGCCGCTCGGGCCACTACCGCCGCGAGCTGGCACCTTGAGCGTGACCGGGATGCGCGAGCGGGCGCTCTCGCTCGACGAGGTCGTTGGCGCGGTATCCCACGAGGCAGCCGGAGCCGTCGTCACGTTCGTCGGTGCGGTGCGCAATCATAGCGCCGGGCTCTCGGTGTCGAAGCTCGAGTACCACGCCTACCCAAGCATGGCCGAGTCGGAACTCGCAGCGATTGCGGACGAGCTCGAGGCCGAGTTCCCGGGTGCGCGCGTCGCCTGTTTCCATCGCACAGGGGAGCTCGCGGTGGGAGAAGCTGCCGTCGTCTGCGCCGTGAGCGCAGCGCACCGAGGTGATGCCTTCGAAGCGTGCCGCGAGCTGATCGACCGCGTGAAGGCGCGCGTTCCCATCTGGAAACGCGAGCACGGAACGGAGGGCCCGCATTGGGTCGGCTGGGAAGATGCCCGCACGCCGAACGTGAGCCGCTAGCCCCGCAGCATCGCGACCGAACGAAGAAAATTTCCCGCCAAAATCTTCTGGATGCGCTCCGGCGACCAACCTCGCTCAAGCATGCGCTGAACGAGCACCGGCTGCTCGAGGCACGTCGCGATGTCCGGCGGCGCGACGATGGCGCCGTCCCAGTCGCTTCCGAGGGACGCGTGGTCTTCGCCGACCACACGCACGATGTGTTCGAGATGACGAAGGACGGCATCGACGCTTCGGCCGTCCCGTCCTTTGCCGAGAAAGCTCGCCTGGTACATGACGCCGACGGTGCCGCCGGTCTTCGCGATCGCGCGAAGCTGCTCGTCGTCGAGGTTGCGCCAGTGCGGATAGACGCCCGTGACGCCCGTGTGGGTAACGATCAGCGGCAAGCTCGGATCGTGCACGTCGACGGCGTCGAAAAATCCCTCGCGGTTGATGTGCGCAAGATCGACGAAGATGCGCTTTTCATTGAGGCGCCGAACGTAGTCCTTGCCAAAGTCCGACAGTCCTCCGCCCTTCGTTTTCAAAGGCGAGCTGGTGACGCCGATGCGCGAGGACGTCAGGTGCACGAGCGTGATGCGTAAAATGACGTCGTCGGGGATGAGATCGAGCGCGTCCAGGCTCTCATCGAGCGCATTGCCGCCTTGAATGCCGAGAAACGCGCCATGCTTCTCCGCCGCACGCGCCGCGCGGTATTCCGCCACGTTGCGCACCAAAGCGAACCGTTCCGGTACCGCCGCAAGGACCTCACGAAGGCGTGCGACGTTGCGAACGAAGGCGTCGCGGCGCCCGCGGGCGGTGCGGCACGGGTTCGTGGTGATGATCCAGGTCGCACCCGTCAGCCCAGCCTCGAGCGCGCGGGGAAAATCGCACTGCGAGAGAAAACGGGCCCCAAGGACGCCGCGGCCGTGCCGCTTCGCCATGTCGTAGCCGAAGATGCGGCTCCAGATGAAGGTGTCGAGATGGAGGTCGATGACGTCGGAGGTCGCTTGAAGCTCCGCGGCCTCGCGCGAGATCCCTAGCGCATCGACCCAAAATTGAGGATCTCTTCGTGCATCGACATACTCGAGCATGCGCAACACTCTCTAGCGGCGCGTTCGCTGGGCGTCACGCCTGGGAACCGTTGGCAGGTTGGCTCGCCGAAATCGGCGAGCGCGTCCGCTCAACCTGACGTCCACTCCTGAATGCTGCGCACACGCGGCAACTGGTCCGAATTGGCCTCGTCGACGGCCTCGAGGTACTCGATGCCGGCGAATGCAGCGCTCATCGTCGTGAAGTACGGCACCCCGAGCTGGAGCGCATGGCGGCGGATGGCGTAGCTGTCGCGGACCGAACGCGCGCCCCGCGTCGTATTCAGAACGAGCTGAATTTCCTTCGCCTTCAGCGCATCCACCGCGTGCGGTGACGCCTCGGCCACCTTGTTGATGCGCTCGGTCGGGATGCGTGCGCGCTCGAGAGCATCCGCGGTGCCGCTCGTCGCGACGAGCGAAAAGCCAAGCGACCGCAGGCGACGGGCAACGACGCACGCGGCGGCCTTGTCTTTGTCGTGCACACTGATGAAGGCGCGCCCGGTGCGGGGCAAGCGGACCCCCGCTCCCACGAGCGCCTTGCCGTAAGCGCGTGCAAACGTCTTGGCGATGCCCATCACCTCGCCGGTGGAGCGCATCTCCGGACCAAGTTGCGTATCGACGCCGGGAAGCTTGATGAACGGGAAGACCGACTCCTTCACCGACACATGCGTCGGGACGTCGAAGTCGGTTACCCCGAGCGACTCGAGCGACTCGCCCGCCATCACTTTCGCGGCAATTTTCGCGAGCGGTCGGCCCGTCGCCTTCGACACGAAAGGCACCGTTCGTGCGGCGCGCGGGTTCACCTCGAGCACGTACACATCGTTGCCCTTCACCGCGAACTGGACGTTCATGAGACCCACGACGCCGAGCTCGAGGGCGAGCTGACGCGCATGCTCTTCGATCGAAGCGGTGAGCGCCGGCGAGAGCGAGTGAGGCGGCAAAACGCACGCGGAGTCCCCGGAGTGAATCCCGGCTTCCTCGATGTGCTGCATCACGCCGCCAATCACGACGTGTTTGCCATCGGAGATCGCGTCGACGTCCACCTCGACCGCGTCGTTGATGTACTTGTCCACGAGGATGCGGTGGCTCCCAGCCTCGCGCGCCGCCTCGACCGCGACGTGCACGTACGCGTCGAGCTCCCGCTGATCGTCGCAGATCATCATCGCGCGGCCACCGAGCACGTACGATGGCCGGACGAGCACCGGGTAGCGGATCTCGGCCGCGATCGCACGGGCCTCGTCCGCACTCGACGCGATCCCGCCCCATGGCCTGCGCAGATTCAGCTTCGAGAGCAAGTCGTCGAACCGCTGCCGATCTTCTGCTCGATCGATCGCGTCGGCGCTGGTGCCGAGAATCTTGATGCCCGCCTTGGCAAGCGGCACCGCGAGCTTGAGAGGCGTCTGTCCGCCGTACTGCACAATCACGCCGAGGAGTTCTCCGCTCTTCTGCTCTTCGCGACAGATCGCGAGAACGTCCTCGAAGCGCAGCGGCTCGAAGTAGAGCCTGTCGGACGTGTCGTAGTCGGTCGACACCGTCTCGGGGTTGCAGTTGACCATGATGGTCTCGATGCCAAGTTCCCGGAGCGCGAACGAGGCATGGACGCAGCAGTAGTCGAACTCGATTCCCTGACCGATGCGGTTCGGACCACCGCCGAGAATGAGGACCTTCTTGCGAGCGCTGGGCCGGATCTCTGCTCCGCCAGGACCATCGTAGGTCGAGTACATGTACGGCGTGCGCGCCTCGAACTCCGAGGCGCACGTGTCGACGTTGTAGAACGTCGGGTGGATTTCATGGAGGGTGCGGGCCGCCGCGACGTCCGTCTCGGGGATGCCAAGCAGCCGCGCGATGCGCGCGTCGGAAAGGCCCATCCGCTTTGAAGCTCGAAGCGAGGCGGCATCGAGTGCCGCGGCGCCAAGCTCCGCAATGCGGCGCTCCTCCTCGACGAGGCGCTGGATCTGCGCCAAGAACCAGCGGTCGATGCGCGTCAGCTCGTAGAGCTCGTCGACCGAAATTCCCATGCGGAGCGCATCGGCGACGAAAAAGAGGCGATCGCCGAGCGGAACCGGAACGAGCTTCTTCAGCATTTCGCCGAGTTCGGATTGGCTCGGCGGTGGCCTTTCCGTGGGCAAGGAGGGCTCGCTCGGTGCGTCCATCAGCATGTCGCGCGTGGCGTTCGGGTCCTCTGCAAGCTTGCGGTAGTCGACGCGTCCAAGCAGCGAAGCGAGTCCGTCATGACCGGTCTCGAGGGAGCGGGCGGCCTTCTCGAGCGCTTCGACGAACGTGCGGCCGATGCTCATCGCCTCACCGACGCTCTTCATCTGCGTGCCGAGGCGCACGTCGGCTCCGGGGAACTTCTCGAACGAGAAGCGTGGCCACTTCACGACGACGTAATCGATCGTCGGCTCGAACGCGGCGCTCGTCCCCGTGATGTCGTTTTTCAGCTCGTCGAGCGTGTAGCCGACCGAGAGCTTGGCGCTGATCTTCGCAATCGGATACCCGGTGGCCTTCGACGCGAGGGCGCTCGAGCGGGAGACGCGCGGGTTCATCTCGATGACGACGATTCGCCCGTTGTCGGGGTTGACGGCGAATTGCACGTTCGCGCCGCCGGTCTCGACGCCGATCTCGGTGATGACCATGCGAGCGGCGTCGCGCAGGCGTTGGTATTCGCGATCCGTGAGCGTAAGGGACGGCGCCACCGTGACCGAGTCTCCGGTGTGCACGCCCATTGGATCGATGTTCTCAATCGAGCAGACGACGATGAAGTTGTCGGCTCTGTCGCGCATGACCTCGAGCTCGAACTCCTTCCAGCCGAGCAGGCTCTCCTCGACGAGGATGCGGCTGCGCGGCGACTGGCTCAGCGCCCAATTCACGACGCGGGCAAGATCTTCGGGCTTCTCGGCGATGCCGCCGCCCATGCCGCCGAGCGTAAACGACGCGCGGACAATTGCTGGATAGCCGGTACCTGGCTCCCCGTTGGTGCCCTCGACGATCGCGCGCGCCTCTTCGAGCGTGTGGGCGTAGCCCGCGCGTGGAGTCTCGAGGCCGATCTTGGTCATCGCCTCGCGAAACTGCCGACGGCTCTCGGCCTTCTCGATCGACTCTGGCTTCGCGCCGATGAGTTCGATCCCGAGTTCCTTGAGGGTACCGTCCTCGTGCAGCGCGAGTGCCAGATTCAGCGCGGTCTGGCCACCGAGCGTGGGCAGGAGGGCGTCCGGCTTCTCGCGCTCAAGGATGGCGCGCAGCGTCCGGGGCTCGAGCGGCTCGATGTACGTGCGCTCGGCGAGGCCCGGGTCCGTCATGATCGTTGCCGGGTTCGAATTGACGAGCACGACCTCGTAACCTTCGGCACGAAGGGCCTTCGCTCCCTGAGTGCCCGAATAGTCGAACTCACACGCCTGACCGATCACGATCGGACCGGAGCCGATCACTGCGATTCGCTTGAGATCTTCACGACGTGGCATCGCGGGCGAGGTAGCACTGGTGCCCTCGGGTGTCAGCAGCCAGCTACATCTGCGGCGCGACGCTCTGATCGAGGGCGGCTTTGAGGTAGTTGCGCGCACGCAGCGCGTAGAAGCCGTCGGGCTGCGCTTCGAGGTGCCTGCGGAGCGCGTCCGCTGCAGGCTGGTACTGCCCGGTGCGATAGAACAAAACCCCGCGGGCAAGCTCGGCTGGGTAGGCCGGGTCGAGCGCCGCGAGGCGCTCAATCGTCTTCAGACGCTGGGGTGCCACCATGCGCTCGATGGCCATCCGCTCGGTCGCGCTTCGCCCAAGCGCGTCGTTGTTGATGAAGGGGTGAGCCACGAGAAAGCCGAGGCGCACGCGCTCCTCGTCCGCCGTCAGCGCCAACGGCTCGCCGTCCGCACCCACAATGGTGTTCCAGCGCTTCTTGAAGAGCACTCGAAGCTCGCGGTCGCCGACCATCAGCTCGCGCGAGTCGGCCTTGCACCAACGGTTGCGAACGACGGCGTCGATGAAGTCACCGGAGAGCGCCCGAAGCTCGTCGGAAATGCTGCCCGTGCGCTGCCACGTACGGAGTTCCTCGAGGAATCGGAGCATCTGGTAGGCGCGCAGCTGCCTGAGCTGTTCGCCAAACGCCCCCGCCTTCGCGGCTGCATCGACGAGCCGCTCGCGGGCCCGAGCGAAGTCGTCGTCGTCGGCCACCGCGGCGGCGTCGTTGTAGGCGCGGAGCTCGCGTCCCAACGCGCGGACATCGACGTCGAGCTCCCCGTTGGCCGCGGTCCGCGCGAGCTCATCGTCGGCCGCAGCCACCGCAGCCAAGGCGACCGTGTCGAAGCGTGGCTCGGGAAACCCGTCCGGCTCTACGGAGCGCGGCGTTGCGAGCAGAATGCCGCTACCGGCAACGAGGAGAAGCACCAAACCCGCTTGCCAACCGCGCAAGTGCCTTCGAATGCCGTTCGCTGTGGACTTCGTACCCACGAAGGCGAATGGTAGCATCTTCCTGGAGGCGCTCCTTGGCGAACCGAGAACGACGACGGCACGTACGCAAACGCGTGAATCTTTCGACGACCGTGCGCGCCGCCAACGGCTCGGTCCTCGCGGGAAACCTCCGCGACATGAGCCTGAGCGGAGGGTTCATCGAACTCTCCCCCGTGCCTCCCTTCGGTACATCGATCGTGGTCGAAGTCGCAATTGGCGGCGAGACGTTCAACCTGCCGGCGACCGTTCGTTGGAGCAAGAGCGGCGGCGTTGGCGTCCAGTTCGGGTCGCTCGGCGCACGCGCCACGTACCTCATCACCGAGACGCTGGCGGAAGCCGAGGTGGTTCCGGACTCGCGTCGCCCGGACACCGACTGACGCTTCGGCGTGCTGCGACCAGAGCCCGCGGACGCGTCAGTGAGGCGCAAACTGAACGGTAACGCTCGGCTCCGCTCCGCCACCCTCGACGACCCGACCGAGCAGGGGACCCGCGCAGCGTTGCTGCAAATCGGCGCGCACCGGCGGAATGAAACGAACGGTCGCGACGCGCCCTTCGGGGTCGAGTCGGAACCGCACGTCCGTCGAGGCGACAACGCGCAGCGAGGGGTCCACGGCCCCACGCTCCGCGGTGAGACACGCGACGAGCTGGCTTCGCAGCGCCGAGAAGGCGACCGGGCTCGCCTCGGCGGTGGGTACAGCCTGGTCGCTGGGCGCGGCAGCCGCCTCGAGAACCTCGGCGCTCGGCGACGCGGTCGGCGGTTCGTCCGGACGCGAGCCTTCCCGGGGCGGCTCGTGCTCCACGGCCACGGGGCGGGATGGCGGCTTCGCGCCATGCAGCGCTCCAAGGTCCTCCGCGCGTCCCCGTGATGCACCGGACGCGGCCTGCGAAGACGGCGACACGGCCATCACTTCGAGGAGCTCGCCGTCACGACTCGAGAACGCGGCGCGCCCCGGACCGCGCACGAACGCATCCGTGGCGGAACTCGGCTTGCCAAGCGGGCCGACCGAGACGACGCCCTCGACGACCTCGACGAGCACGCGCTCTCCGTCGAGCGCGACCGAAAACGTCGTCCCGTGAACCGCGATCCGCGCTCCCGCGGCCTCGACGACAAACGTGTCGAGCGCCTTGCCGAGCGCGCGATGTGGCGTGACGTTCACTCGGATTTCGCCTTGCTCGAGAACGACCGCGGGCGAGCCGCCCTCGCGCGCCATGAGGCCTACCGCCCCGGGCCCAAGTTCCCAGCTCGCAACACCAGGCCATTCGAATCGGGCTGCATCCTGGCCCGCGACGATGCGAGAGCCTACCGGGAGCGCAGGCGCGAGCCACGCCGAGGGCTCCCCGTCGCGGGAAGCAACGCGCGTGAAACGACGCGCATCCGCACGAGCGCCATCTTCCGCGCGCGGTGCGGACGCCGTCCCTGGGGTAGGGGTGGCGCCCTGCGACGTGAGGAGCATCACGAGGGCAGCCGCAGCCATCGCGTAGCCGAACGCGGCACCGATGCCCAGCTGCCGAGGCGGGAGCGTACGGGAAGCGAGCAGCGTCTCCGCATCGATGCTCGCAAGCGTCCGTCGCTCGAGACCCTGCCAGTCGATGTCCGGGGGCGCCGAGAGCCGCACCTCGTCGATGACGAGACGAAGGGCGCGGATCTCGGCGTCAGAAAATCCATTCATAGTTCCTCCTCGCCTTCGTCAAGGATGGCGAGCGCCTCTCTCGACTGCACGAGGCTGTCCGGCGCGAGCGACGGAGCCTCGAGCGACGGAGCCTCGAGCGACGGAGCCTCGAGCGACGAAGGCGCCAGCGAGGGCGCGTCCGTCGAGGAGGCGGGCCCCTCGCTTTGGGGACGCCCGCTCGACCGGGAGAAGTCGATTTCACCGACGAGCGAGGCGAGCGCAGGCTCCTCGCGCATCAACTCTCCGAGCTCTTTTCG
>Ga0114972_10001840_pt1 | contig 15826 bp, 31 predicted proteins | sample M_140807_EF_Meta_FD_87354 | JGI IMG/M metagenome (GOLD analysis project Ga0114972, IMG submission 87354) | Freshwater microbial communities from Lake Montjoie, Canada to study carbon cycling - M_140807_EF_MetaG | ecosystem: Environmental > Aquatic > Freshwater > Lake | place: Lake Montjoie... | reverse complement strand
CTGCTCTCAATATCAGCCAGCATGTGCACTACTGCAACGTCATTCAATAGATCATCTTTTTCACGCGCCCCCCCAACTATTACGGCAACCACCTTTCCTAGTTTTTCAGCCTCCTCCAGAGCATCCTGGAATTCATCCACTCAGACTTCTTCGGTCACTTTTTGTAGCACCCCTTCAAGGATTGCCGCTACGGAAACCACTAGACAAAATGGCACTTTGTCCACAACGGGAAGTATGTCCCCTTCAGTGACTAGGACTAGATCCACCACACTCTCAACATCCCGCACGCCCAGTGTCACATCTACCACATCTTCCTCCCTCTCTGTAACCCGCTCTCCCTCCATTTCAAGGTCTGCTTCTCGATGCGCCTCTAGTTCAGTTACTCCCAGCCTGTCCATGCGCCCTACGCCCAGTTCTTCCATTTCTCGCTCTCCCTCCATCTCACCCAGTACGAGTCGATGCGCCTCTGCATCAAATAATAAAGTAACACCCACTGGATCCGCCACGCCTAGCCCCTCCCGATCTCGCTCTGTGACAGTGACTAGGTCACCGTCCAGGTGCTCCTCTTCGTCCCCGAGTCCATCTAGATCCGCTTCTGTGAGCCCCAGTCCCTGGAATTCTCGATCAGCCTCAAAATCCCCCGCTCCTTCTAAAAGCCCCAGTCCCTGCAGTAGCCTAAGCTTCAGCCCCTCTTCCTCTCACAGCTTTTCTGTGACTGCATCCCTCAGTATGACCGATTCACACTCAGTTCTTAGCTCAGATTCACCGACGCTTTCTTTTTCGTCTTCCCCAAAGTCGTCGCGATCCCCCATTGGATTTCAAACTCCCTCGATCAATGGTGTGTCTAGTAAGAGTGCGGCGATATCCGAGTCTCTTCCGCCCACAATATCCCGCTCCTCCATGGCTTCTCGCTCTAACATATTGTCGCAGTCACCTTTAAACAAGAGTTCTTTTTCGCCGAATCTTGGTACAATGACACTCTTTGACACAATAACTGTCAGTTTTTCTACCTCCTACACTAACAGTCCACTTTGGGGGGGGGGCTCACACTCTCCTTCAGTTACAGTGCCTCAGCAAACGGGCTCACGAGAGCCAGCACCAACTCTTACTTCTACAGTTTCCTTCGAAAGTGGATCTCGGAATCGTACCATTTCGTCTTCATGGAGCGCTTCTGCATTTTCCAGTGGATCGGGGGGGAGCTCTTTTTCGCCTGGCTTTGAAACACGCTCCCCCACTCCGATTTTGGCATCGGTGAGCGCTAGGCTTACAGCCTCTACAGAATTTTCCTCGTCTTCCTTTACATCTAAATCACCCGCGAACGCCCCCTCTGCAAATCCGTCTAAAAGCACACGTCCATCTCTCAGTGCCCTCAACACGCAGTCCACCAGTTTTTCACTGAGCAGGACCATCCGCGGCTCAAGGTCTGACTCCCACTCTCCTTCATCATCTTCATTATTAAGTTTGAGTGCATCCAATAGCGGAGAGACTTCAGCAACTTGTATAGAAAACACTCCATCATCCTCCCTAACAGCACCCCTTAATACAGTGTCAGCCAGCCTTAGGGCCTCTGCCTCCTCACGGATAGGTTCAAGTGGGACTACATCTCCCAAACCCTCAAAGACTTCATCTACGTCGCCTTCTCAGTCTTTAGCCTCCAGATCTGTGGACCCCTCCTCCACTTCAGGCTTCGTTTCGCAGTCCGCTTCGACCTCTCGCACACCCATGAGTTCAAAACAATCCACAGCATCTCCTTCTGCTTCCCCAACGACGAGGCGCAGGAGCCCCAGTCCATCCCCCAGTGAATCCGGCTGCTCTTCCTCATCTTCCACCCCCAGTGTGACCGCCTCCCTTGTTTCCTTTTCCTCAGACCCCACCAGATCCCTCATTAAACCCACTCGAACCACTACTTTTACTTCCTCCTCTTCGCCCTCAAACGACTTAAACACGCCCTCCATGGAACTCACTAAATCATCCAAACCATCAAATCTTACAACTCTGTCAGTATTTATGACCACTTCTCCCTTGTCGGGTGTTGCCCAGGGTTCGTTGAGTAGTTGGAGATCACTGACTGCGACACACTCTTCGTCTGTTTCCCGCACTCAAAAATCCCAGCCTTCGCTATCGAATTGTCCCAGTTTGAGCTCATCTTCTAGTGTCTCCCCAAAAATTTCAACTTCGTCGACCATGTGTCCATCATCTACCCTCTCAGCTTGCAACTCTGCATCCCCGAGGCGATCGGTATCCACGACGCCCTCACCATCCTACACGCTGAGCATATCTGTGACAGTGTCCTCTTCTCGAAGCCCCTCAGGGACGCCATCCCTCACAAAAGCCACACAGACTCCCATTTTTTTCACTGTGTCAAAGGCTCTTGGCACAACAACTTCGTCCGGTACAATCTCCACCGCACATACAAAATCTCTTTCCCCTGCATATTCAATGTCCCCTACCACGTCGTTGTTTGAAGCTAGAACAAATACAGCTGTAAAAACGAGAAGTAAAACGCCGTTATTCTCCCTGTCTAGCGATCGATCTCCTAGCGCATCCTCAAGCCCCTCACGTACCCAATCTACCTCAAGAAGTGTCAGTGGTTCAGCAACTCCATGCAGAACGCCGTCAGTTACCCCATTCCTCACCATTTCCATTTCAAGTGGAAAGTCTAGAAGTCCACAGTTTTCGACGAGCTCTTTAGGAACTTTCACTATTACAATCACTGCACCCCAAACGCTATCCCCATCTTATACAAACACCCCCTCTCCTTCAGTTTCCCGTTCCTCCACGGGCTCTCTCACAAAATCGCGACCACCAACGGTATCTACCAGTTCCATATCCACCCGATCGCAATTTCTTTCTCAAAGTAGTTTTTCTACGCCTTCCCCCCAAGTGCCATCCACAACTCCAAGTAAATCACCGGACGATGCAACTGAGAGCCCTACGCCCTCTCCTAGCTCTCTCACTACGCGAGAAAATACGTTTTCACGCACTCCGTTTCTTGCGACTGCTTCCATTCGAACCTTCAGCCAACTTTCAACCCTCAGTGTTACTATCTCCTCCACTTTTTATACAAGTGCAACGACCGGAGAAGTTGGGTTTTCTAGCCTCTCCTCCTCCCAGTCGGCATACTTCAGCACGGCAACTCCTTGTGGTAGTTTTACCCCGGCAACCTCTTTTTCCAAATTCTCAACCATGTCTCACAGTGCGACTGAGTCGGGAGGGGAGAGTACACACACCCCTTCACAGGTCGTTGCATCGTCTAGTTCAATGGCCTCCCCATCACTGCTTTTCCCAACAGAATCCCAAAACTTAACAACATCATCAACCAGTACATTTTCGGCTGCAGGCTCTCTAAGTTCAACATTAGTTGCTACGTACTCTTTGTTTAGCACGCCCTCGACTACATTTACTGGGGCGGCCTCCTCCACCCAATCCCCTTCAGCTGCTTCAAGCTCTAGTGGCTCACACACAAACACCTTCAGTTTCAGCAAGGTGGCGAGCCCTTCTAATAATCAATCTGCCACATCACTACTTTCTGTTTCAATGACAGGGACTCCCTCGGGTAGCCCCACCGCTTCTTTGCCCAGGGGATCTGGTTCTTCCTCGGGGGCTAATACACTATCACCCAATGTCGTTAATTCTGTCACTGCACCTCGAACTGTTTCTATCTCTGGCTCCGCCACGCACTCACACTCGCAATCGGGGGGAACGTCATCCAAGTCGAATCTGCACACTCCCTCACTGGGGACTTCACTATCTTCATCAACAAGCAAAAAAATGTCAAGTACAACTCCACCGTCGATGACTTTCAATAGTTCGGCATCTTCCACGAATACAGTAGTAAAGACCGCCACTGTTTCATCTTTCCTGACACCCAGTACAACAATTCATTTTTCCTCAAGTGCATCAGCTCAAACCTCTCCCTCTTTTATGAGCAGTGGAACGCCCTTTGGACGCTCATCGACCCCCATGCAGAGTGTTTCCTCCACTTCTTCGAGCTCATTAAGCGCCACTGCTTGCCCCACAGCCTCTAAATCTGATGGAATTACAGCGAGCCCCCGTCAAAGCGAAAGCTCTTCGGGCACTCCACTTGCCGCTTCTTTTACTTCAACAACTTCAATTTCATTATCCCCGACTACACGCCACCCCTCGTTTTCCATCAACAACATAAATAATTCCCCATCTTCCTTGCACTCCTTGGCTGAACTATCCACGGTTACTTCCTCTGCGACTTCCCTCGTTTCTCTCGTCCCATCAAGGAGCCCCTCCAACTCCCTTAAGACAACTCAAAGTGTTTCAGAGACCCCCACCTTAGCCACATCGGTATCTGCATCCTTTTTTCCTTCGCTTTCAAGTCTAACCTCCTCGATTCCTTCTCTCACAGCTGACGCTGTAACGAGAAGCTCCTCGACGACTTCTTTCAGAACGCATTCTCTCGCAAGTACTCTTACCCGAGTTTCCACTCCCACTGTTCCAGAGTACAGTCAGAGCCCATCATCGTCTCCCCCTATCAGTTCAAGTCCACCAAAATCGCGTTCTGTTGAGAGAACTGCAAGTTCGACCTCAAGGACATCGCTGTCCTTCTGCAGTTCAGATTCTCCCACTCTTTCCTTTTGCTGGTCTACGACCCCTGAACGATTTTCAAAGTCAGTCTCTGGTACAAACTTGGGGTCGCAATCCCCCTCAGTTGCGATAAGCCCGAGCTCTTTAAATTCGGTTTTTCCCAGTCAAAGTACCTTAAATACAAGGACAAGCTCCCCCACGACTTTTGTGTCGCCCACATTCGAATCTTTTACTCCACAGGATTCTTTCACTCACTCACCCACCGCGACCTGGTTTTTCACAAGCACGCCTTGCACAAGTTTGAGTGCTAGTCTCTCACCTTCATTTGTTGCTGCCTCTATGTCGAGCTCGGCTTTCACTACCCCTAGCGCCATTCTCAAGTCTGAAACAACTTCGGCGTCCGCCCTCCCCACTGTATCGCTTACTTCTTCCTCGCAATCCTCGTTTACACCTGTTCGCGCTACACCCAGCCCTGGGTTCCATGAGATGGCTTCCTTCACCACGACACAAAGTCCACAGACCTCTCCGTCAGAATCACCCCATCTTTCCCCCTCAAACTCACTCACTCCAAAGATTTCTAGCTCTTCCAACGCTACTTTAAGCTCCCCTTTGTCGCCTACTCAATCGTCATTCGTTACACGCTCGGTTTCAGCATCAGCGAGTGCCCTTGTTTCACTCTCATCCTCAGGCTCGCCGCTAGGGGCAGGGGGGACCTTGAGCGTAGGGCCCTTAGCGAGTAAAAGTGGCCAACCCACAGTAACGCTGTGTGGGACGGGCTCAGCTGTCACAGAAACGCCCTCCTTTTCAATGTCAGGGTCTCCTTTACCGAGTTTTTCTGCGGTCCATTCATTTACATCAACCTCAACCAACTTGGCCTCTCTGTCTCGCCCTCAGTCTCAAAGTTTCTTGCTTACTCATTCACCAAGCCCCATCATTTCTTCGACGGGTGTCAAGCCTTCTTTTTCTACCACCTCCTCTCCCCTCGTTTCTAAATCTCCAAATGTTTTAAGTTCTTCCAGTTCATCGTCTCCCTCTCTCACCCGCAGTCAGAGCGTTTCCTCAACACCCTCATCAGGTTTAGGCTCTGTCAGTTTTTATGTTTCTTCATCTGTTTCGGCTACTCCGAGCAATGGGGGTGGTAATGGGAGTCCCAGCTCTTTTGAAACTCCCAGTCCCTGCTCATCTATCAGTTTTCTTGACACTCTTTCTCCGATTTCATCTGTGGAGCCCACGCTCTCATCATTTCAAACGCCATCAGGTACACTTTCGCTTTCACAGCCTGCCTCAAAATCTCCCCCAGTGGGGGCTGCCTCAAAGTCAACCAGTTTCACAATAACTTCTACCTCGCACGCTACCTTAACTTCTCTTCCGTCTATTTGCTCCACTGGGTCCCCAGTTGTTTTTTACACCCCCTCAGCTTCAACATCAAATGCTTTCGGCACCTTGTCCTCCTCCTTTTCAGTATCCCGGATTTACGGGACTGCATCCCTCGAAAAAATATCCTCCCCATCCTCCTCACCCTCGTCTCTCCCGGGAAGCGCAACTTCACGAGTGACTCCATCTGGGACAGCGTGGCTATCGGAGACAGGCTGGGAGAGTATGTCCTCCTCACTTTGTAAATCTAACACTGACTCCCCAAGTACATCGGTGTCCCCAAGATTTTCTCTATCTGAGTCCCTAAGTCCTTCCAGCCTCTCTTCAAGGTCCCACTTTGGTCCCACTGGGTCAGTTGGCCCTGCCTCATGGAGCGTTGGGTCATCTCCCAGTGTGGGCTCCTTTACTCCCTCGCTTGAAACGCCCAGTCGCATGGCTGGCTCCTCCACTCCAGCGGCAAGCAATAGTGGCTTTCAAAATGATTCACCGTCTTTTTACTCGACTCCTTCCGCTGTTTTATCCACGCCCTCCTTCATATTGACTAACTCACTCGGTTTCGGCACTGGATCAAGGGTCTCAAGCTCTTCATCCTCGGGAACAGTTTTTTTTTCTGGTTCACCCACCCTGTCGCACGTCCCCACGTTCTCTGGAAGTCTCTCGTCGTTTTCAGTCTCAAGCTCAATAAGTCCCAGCAAAACAGGACAAGCAACAGTAGCCGATTCCGTGACGGCGAGTGCAACATCGGGCGCCAGTGGCACGCTCAGAGGCACAGGGTCATCTGCATTTCAGGGTAGCGCTTCCCAGTTTTTTAGCGCTAGCGATCCATTCAGTAAATCACCCAGCCCTTCGAACCCACTGCAAACGACTTCCCCTTGGCCAGCCTCTTTTTCATCTAGTAGTTCCCTGTCACCCCAATCTGTTTCGAATCCCGGACAAAGCTCAGGGTCTTCTCAGTCTACCCTATCTCTCGGTAGTTCTTTGTCTGCTTTTGCGTCCCGCTCATTTTACCTTGTTGGATCTGCGTCATCATTTACGTCCCTTTCACTATCTCCCGTGCCTAGTGCCTCCTTCATCACAGCTGGTTCATTTAGCACTTCCCCATCTGCTAAGGTCTCCTCATATGGGTCTTCCTCTTCATTAATGTCCAACTCGAATGCGTTTTCGCCCAGCTCCACCGTTTCTTCGTCTATTCTTTTTGTCAGTGAGTCCAAAGGGTCATCTGCTTCTTTTTCAAAGGCTACGCCCAGTTTGAGGTCTAGTCTCAGTAAAACTGCCGCAGAAACCGGGAGCCCAATTGTGCTTCAGTCGCCTAGTCCCCTTTCCAGCGTAATGAGTGCATCCAGTAGCGCCCATGTTGCCTCCATTACTGCTTTCAGCTCCTATTCTTCAAGTATAACTACAAGGGTGAGCCCCAGTAGCCTACCTTCATCATCGCCCATTCAGGTGTCCACCACAAATATGCCATCACGTTCGGGAACTTTTTCACTGACTTCTTCGATATCGTCCTTTAAGTCAAAATCGTCCTCCACAGTTTCCTCACAAACTCCAAGATCCACAATCTCCCCTCTCAGATCTCTCTCAGCGTCAAATACAATGTCCCCCACTTTCCTCTCATCCCTTTCTTCTATTGCTTCAGGCACTTCCATCTACACGAGCAGCCCCCCTGCTGGCTCAGAGAGTTCAATTTGGTCACTTACACCATCAGCTTCACCTCTTTTCCAGACTCAGACGAATTCAATGTCTACCCAGTATACCGCCACTTCTACCTCATCAGTACTTAGCTCACTCACTCATACCGCCACCCAAAGTTATTCTAGGCCTGACACAAACACCCCCATGGCCTCTCAGTCGACATTCCTCATTACCACTTTCAGCTCCTCTGTTTCAGGGACCCCCGGGGATAATGAAGCGACTTTCACAGCAGACTCAACACCCACGCCCTCCATAGAACTTAACACGCGGACGGCAGTCGGATCAACATCGTTTTCATCTCGCGAGTCAACATTCCCGTCTCCGTCAACTCACCCCTCGCTTTCTTTTATTGCATCCCCTTCCCCCAGCATGAGTGGTGTGGCCTCAAACCCCCCCTCGCCTTGCCCCACTCCATCTCAGTCCACACCCATTTCCCCATCGTCAACCGTGGGGTTGTCCAGTGTTTCGCTGAATCCATCAATATCCGCTGATCCATCTCAGTGCCCGAAAAAAAGTTCAACCTTGATTTCAACAAAAAGCCCCTCTCCACCGCTCACTGCGTCCACCACGTCAACAAGCTCTTCACTTTTCACTTCTTCCATTTCTTCAAGCTCCACATCGTCGCACTCCTCTGCAATCACGGAGTCCTCTGCTGGGTCTTCGGCGCAGTCATATTCCCCATCCTCATCTAACACTTCTGCAAGCTCCCCCATTCCTTCACTGTCTTCACTCAGTACGGAGAGCGGGCTGAAGGGAAATAGTGGGAGCGCAACTGTGTCCTTAACGCCCCCCAAGCAATCAATTTCTTCCTCTTCTCTGTTCAGTGTATCTCGTTTTTCCACCCAGTCCACATCGTCAACCCCGCGTCCCACACAACTGGGTGTAACGGGAACAGGGACACTTTCTTTAATCTCTACCGTGTCCATTTTTTCGAGTAGCTCCACCACCAGCTCCCCATTCTCCACCGTTCGCCCTTCCATGTCCTCTGTAGGTACCGGCACACGTTCGTATTCCGCAACGATCACATTTGATTCACCGTCGAACTCCGCCCCCAACACTATCCCCCCTCTACCATCCAAAGCTCAAATGGAAAGTCTTTCAAAATCTCTCGCACCCACTGGTTCGCTCGCTTCTTCGAAAAGCCCCCCCGGAATGTTTGGTTTAGGAACGGCCTCAGCTTCACAAACTCGGGTACTCTCAACGGCTTCTCCTCCTTTCCCCACCACGACAGCCCAGACAAGTGAAAGGCAAACGGGCTCAGCCCTCTCCACCATCACGGAGAGCACGTCCCCGCTAAGCACATTTTCTGGGTCTTCCACACCCAACGAAGTCTCATACTCTGCCACAGGTAGCCAAGATTCTTCTCTTTCATCTTCCGCCTCTCAATCCTCCTTCATTTCTCCATCCTTAACTCTACCGTTCACGACCACCCCCTTATTGTCTTCCAGCGCGAGTCCTTGGTCCACAGTGGAATCTGTAGAAACACAGGGACCCTCCCAGTCTTCCTTCTCTACTCTCAGCATGACCCAGCCACCCATTTCATCCCCATCCTCTGCACGCACCCCGTCAACAACTTCGACAGCATCCCTTTCAAGGACGCCCACAAACTCCCCAACGCCCTCTACGACCCCCTCTCTGGGGATGACGCTCGTGGATGTAGTTGAGGATATCCCCGCCGTGTTTTTGACAATGGTGGTGTCTGGGGTGTCATTTTCCGCCCTATCTTTTTCGGGTGATGTGGATAACAGAGCGCTTTGGTTTATCCGCGGGCTTCGGTCAGGTATGGTCGCAATGGCTAGCAATCGCCTAACCTTTTCTCCGGCCCTAATCATTGACAACGTTTTCATATCAACCGTGGCAGATGTTTCATCTGGGCATTTCGTGGGCGTCAATGACACGGATTTAATAAATGTGTTTGGTAATACGTATAATAACAGCGATGACATGTTGATGGCGCTGAAGTCTGGGTTGACCACGTCAGAGGCAGCTTCTGGAAGAAGTGCGGTTGCACTAAGGAGAATGGCTGGGTCTCGTGAGAGCCTATCTCATCGAAAACACACAATGTCGAGATCGCTACTCCTCCAGCTCGTGCCAGGGAGCATGGGTGGTGCCTCAACTGGCGGTATAGGGGGGGGGACCGGGTTTTCCTTTAACATTCTCACCCCCTCGTCTTCCTCAGCCTCCGCACTGAAAAACGTACTTACTTCGCTTACGTCGAATGACTACAACTCTTTGCTTTCCACGGTCGCAAGCGTGTCAGGGGAGACCAACACATCGATTTCTGCCTCCATCATTACAGACAGCGTACGATTGATCTTCATTCAGCACCGAACGGGTGCATGGGCACTTTTCCTTGATTTTCTCAAAAGGAACATAATGAATGTGGTCGGCAGTGTGGGGGGATTGACCCTCTTTTCCCTCTTGTTGTGCGCTGCAAAGGTTAGAAAGCGGGGAAAGCAAATAGAGACCATGGTGCGTAACGAGGTACTCGAAGAGACCCTGCGGGAGATAAGGCTGGAGCAACGATGGCGCTTAATTAGAATGCACTGGAGAAGAATACTAAGAAAACTGGGTATGGTGCAGATATTTACAAAGCTCCTCAGTGCAATAAGGTCGAGGAGAGATGCGGCAGTTAGGGCGCTTGCAGGTAAAGGTGGGGAATTCTCACTATCCTTGTCCCAAATGGCAGCGAAACGAAAACCGATCGCCTTGGGGAGAGGCGTAGCCCTGGAGGCACGAAAAACGACCACAGAATCAAAAGCAAAGGCTGCCTCGGCGATTCAGCACTCCCGCACAGCACGCGCCAGGGTCCGGGAAATTTTGCAGATTGTCCCACAGAAGCAAAAGAGGTGGCCCGGGGTTTCATTTGAAAAGGGGCCTTCTTCGCAAAGCCCAAAACACACCACAGATACACACACCTCCTTGGATATTGGGGATCCATTCATGGATGACAGCGCCGGAAGGAGGCTCACCTCAAACCCGGACACACTAGCTGCATTTCTTCCCCAGGGCACTCAATGAATGGAGTAAAAGCGGGATACTAACACCATCCACTTTCCGTAGTATTTCAATTTTTAATATTCGCGTTTCAATTTCGCTGTCAAACTCCATCACCGATCGAAGTGTTCCGAACACGTGCACCATGCCAGACGTAGGGAAGTCGAGGGGTGGGATCAACGAAGTGTCCAAGCTCAGGAAAGTCGCGACACCACTCGAACGATCTGCAATCTGTGCTCGATTTGATTCCAAATCCAAAAAACAAAGTTCTCCAACGCACTGAACACTCTCCACGCCCACGGGTAGTGGGAGATCTCTTGCGTTTTGCAAGCTTGTAAAAAGGTAGGGCATTCCAAGCTGACCAACTGTATACCGATTTTGGCTTCTCACAGCCTGTAGATACACTACGAATAAAAGCTTTACACCTCAACAGAAGCCCCTTTCAGGCGCACTATCTTCCCCCCCTCTGTGATGCGAAGAAGTCAGAAGTTCTGACTCAGAACACAATGTCGTGGTCCGGCTGGTCGTAGGTGCAAAATGGAAAAAAAAAAATTGCGTTGGGAGAACACGAGCGAGAACACAAGTGGTAGGGGAAACCAGTGTAGTAGCCCGCGTAAGCTTTGCCACTCGCTGACGCTCTTCTTTCATGCTAAGGGCCTGTCAGTTTTACTCTGGGCGAGCTGTTCGATGCCTAAGCTCAAGTGCCCCAAAGCCTCTTGGTGGTTTTATTGCAACGGTAGCACAGGCAGGGGCGCAAGCAATTCTTGGCAATTTTATTTCAACGGGGAATCGTTTCGACAAGAGCATTGATGGGTTAGTTATAAAGGAGATTGGGAGCGGCCTGGTCGTCTGCGAGCTTACCGTTGAAGAACGCCACTCAAACAGTTACGGAACACTTCATGGAGGTGCCACATCTACGATTGTTGATATCGTTGGGACCATGGCTGCGCTTACAGTGGACCCCTTGCGCCCTGGTGTGAGCGTGGACATGGCGATTTCATTCCTTTCTGCTGCACGCGTAGGGGATAGGGTAAGAATAGAGGGGAGATGTCTGAGAAGCGGCTCCAAATTAGCTTTCACAGAGGTAAAATTGTTTCAAGAATCAGGAAAATTGGTCGCCACTGGAACGCATACAAAGGCCCTATAAAGTTCCGTTTCATTAAAAAAAAAGTTTCCATGTCAGCGGGCGATCTTTATGCCTTACTTTGGCATCAATCCATCCAACTTTGCTTGGAGATCGCTCATGCCGCCAGAGGGAGGGGGGGGCATGCCACCTCCTCCTCCTCCACCAGGGCCCCCGACACCAGGAGGTGGGAAACCACCTCCCATCGCCCCTCCCCCAACCTGACCCCCCCCAGGGCGACCGCCAAACCCTGCATTTCCCGGTTGCATGCCACCCCCAAACCCAGGGCCCATACCCCCTCCAAACCCTGGGTTACCCGCTCCACCAAAACCAGGGGGGGGTCCAAAGCCACCCCCCCCTCCAAATCCAGGGGGCGGGGGACCACCACCAGGAAACCCGATGCCAATCGCCTGGCTTTGCATTGCAGGTGCCATGACCCCAGAAGGAAGGACAGCGGGCGAGTTTTTCGCAAATTGAGCCTGCTGCTCTTGCGTTAGCTTCATAAGCACTTCGTCCACCATTTTATCCTCCAATCCCTCAGATTCAGGGCCATCCATGACATCATCAATGGCCGACTAGAGGTGGAACACACAGGGTAGGGGTGTGGTGGTAAAGAGTGAAGTGAGAGAGATGGCACGGGAGGGCCTTTGGGCGACGCGCGCGCTCGGCGGGTTTTCAAGGCAACGCACTCCTAGCTGATCTTGTAATTCGTCAGCCATACCAACACCCTGGGCAAAGCTTGTTAGGATAGAGTTGAGTTCTGGGATGTTCGTGCGCCGATTCAACTCCTTCATAGCAGTGGCAGCGTTCTTAATGCCATCCTTCAGAGACGTCATGGACTCTGCAGTCTGAATAGTTGTCTGTACGCCCTGTAGGCTCCCCTTTATTTTCGAGTACTTTGTTATAGTACCCTGTGTGCGCACAAGATCCTTCACAAGTATTCTCAGATTAGCTGTTTTCTGTTCCTTCCCCGCCTTGAGAATGTCAGACTTAAGCTTCTTCTCTTGAGTCTCCATCCTGTTTATCTCCCTCTCTATACCCGATATCGCTTTTCTCACCTCCTTTTTATGCAACTTGATCTTTTCCTTCTCCGACATGTTGTTTTCTGGCTTTGACTCAAAGGACCCCATGTTTTTTGTGGGCACGTGAAACAAATTCTTTTTCTCTCTCTTCTCTATTTTTTCTTTTTTTTTTTTTAAACCTGCGGAGGCGGAGAAGTGGGCTCAGCAAGAAAGGCGGGCGCAGATGCGGCAAAGGCGGAGGTGGGACTTAGTGCGGCAAAAGCAGACGGGCGCTGAAGCGGTCAAGGCGGAGGCGGAGCTGGCAGATTCTTGCACACAGCTGGGCGCGGCAGATTCTTGCACGACGAATACAAAAGCCCGCCATTATCCCGCAGCCAACCTACCCCGCCTATCCACCTTCAATTTTTCGGGAAATATCTTGGGATCTTTTACCTGACGGTAAAAGTTATGAGGGCGTCTTGCGCACGTTTTCATGGCCGATACAATGCCTAAGAAAGCACAGTGACCACGCTTTCGATGGATGGGTTAGACAATGTCCGTGCTCTTAATAGATAAGGCAGCATAGGCCCCTGTCATTTGTCCAATTTCCTGTTCGCGTTGGGTCTCCATACGCAAGCTCGCCCAAATGCCGTCAAGGCTCCTGCTCATCGACAGTGATGTTACCTGGAACTCAGGCGAAACGACACACTGCGACTTCTCCTCCTTCGATTGATGCTGCGAGCAACTAGAAGCTACTTTCATGAGCTAGAGAACATTAGCATTCGATTAGGGGGGTACCGATTCAACAAGCAAATAGGCAAAACTCAATGCCCAGGGTACTAGTGGCTTTGCCTGCGGGGGTACTGTGGGCGAGCTCCTTCTTCACGGAACATAACGGGGTGTCGGCTACTGATTAACATAGCTTCTTTATATGTTTATTTTAAAATTTATTTATTACGAAACAACCCAGATAATTGGGTTGTTTAAGCGGACCAGGTGCACACACCGACGCCCTGGATGGCCTGGCAGGCAGTGGTTGAGGCAGAGCCGCAAGAACCGGAGGTGTTGGGGTCACAGATCACCACGCAGTAGGTGGGGGTGGTGGCACCATTGACCTCAAGGACGCACTGGCCCTTGGAGGCGGCGGGCATTCCAGGGGGGTACTTCTTGGGGCAGGCGTTGCCGGCGAGACACTTGGGGGAGCACACGTCACCGGAGATCCCGTTGATGGACACGTTCATCTCGGTGGACATGCAACCGCCGGCGGGGTCACCCTGGTCAACAAGAGGGTGTGGGGGGGGTGTATTCGTGCGTGCGTAAGATAGGCGGGGTGAGGGAAAGGGTAGGGAGGGAAGTCTTCTACGAAAAAGGTGACGCGCGCGAGGAGATCAAATAACGCACGTAGTTGTAGGCGTTGGCGCCAACACGGAGGTTGGCCACGACGGCAGAGGCAGAGGCGAGACCAGCAGCAAAGAGAGCAAACTGTTGGGGAATCGGGGGTGTGCGTGGGATGTATAATTTGGGTGTCAAAGTGTCAGTGAGGGTGGTGCAAATGCGGAGTAGCGATATCTGACGTGCACACTTTGAGATTCGCAGAGGGAGGAGGGAAAACAATTAAAATAAAATGTTCATAACTGAATTCCCCACTTCCCCTTTCTAATCAATTCTAAAAATGAGTCTCACCTTCATTTTAGAGTGCAAAAACGTGGAGTGACGAGGGAGGGGGGAGCTAGGTTGAAGCCGGGGAAACTCATATAATTACCGAGTTCTATTTTTTTAACCCTTTTTTTTTTACTGCGAGTTGTCACTCGCCCTGCACTCGCCTGCTCGCAGTCATAACTAGAATAATCCAACCCTAACCCAGAAAGGGAGAAAGAGAGAGAGAGAGAAGGAAGGAAGGAAGACCCTAACCGTTACAAACACGCACTAACCATAAATGTTTTGGATTTTTATTGCGTGTTTAGGACCGAGTTCAATCTTTGCATCTGCACCTTCTCCCTCTGCATTCAATGTCGAGTGGCTCTCTGCAACTGCAGAGCCAGGGATTACTGCTGGGGGTAAAAGCACGTATGCCGGGGCGATGCCGCTTGGTAATGGCCGAACAACAGCCCTTGCCTGGGCGAATGCGAGCACTGGGGGCGTGGGTATTTATTTGGGCTCTCAAGATGCTATGGGTTCTACCACGGAGCTTTTCAAGCTGGCCCGTTTTGAGGTTTCGGCGACTCCTAACCCCTTTCAGGAGGGCTCGTATTTCAACCAAACGTTGGATGTGAGCAGCGCTACGTTTCACTTGTATTTTGGAGGTAGTAATTTTTCCACCTATGCTCTTCACTTCAAAGTGTATGTGGATGCTAATGCAGACGCATTGCGTGTTTCAGTCACTGCAGGACAGGGCTTCCCTCCATTTTCCCTGCGTGTGGCGTCCTTCTCTACTCGACCCTCCGTGAACTGGACGCACTCCCCTCTTTTTTTTTGTAGCGAATCCCTCACCCTCCCTGATGTGTACGTTGACCCGCTTCCTCCCACTCAGAGCTTGGGGTCTGTTCCGCTACAGAAGGCGAAAGACAAGTTTCGGCACGCTGGCGGTGCGGCCAGGCCCTTGCGCCGTCTGCACGCCCCAGGTTCGCCGCTCGCGAGCCCAGGTGCCCCCACTTCCTTCTCCTTTCAACCCGGTTCACTTCTTGCTTATCACAGAAATTCCCCCGAGGAGTGGAGCACCCTGGCTACGGTGCTAGGGCAGCAGGGTTTGCTTGATCTTCTCCCAAGCACGCCCGACCACTGGACGGACCTTCAGTCAGGGTTTGTTTTAGACGCGGACGACGGACCACCATTACATCGCGAGGATTCTCACACGCTCGTTTCTTCGGCTCCCTCCTCTTTTTTTCTTTTACGCGCCACAGTGTTGGCTGTGCAAACGGAAAATCCAAACGATTGGTTCCAGGACATTGCTGCTCTGATTGCAACCACTGCCCCCTCCTCCGAAGCTCGCACTTTACATGAAGCCTGGTGGAGCTCCTGGTGGGCCCGCTCCTACATTGCTGTCAATGCAAGTAATTTTCCTGCGGTGGAGGGTGCCCATGGG
>Ga0114972_10001839_pt1 | contig 15827 bp, 15 predicted proteins | sample M_140807_EF_Meta_FD_87354 | JGI IMG/M metagenome (GOLD analysis project Ga0114972, IMG submission 87354) | Freshwater microbial communities from Lake Montjoie, Canada to study carbon cycling - M_140807_EF_MetaG | ecosystem: Environmental > Aquatic > Freshwater > Lake | place: Lake Montjoie... | reverse complement strand
GGCCCCTCAAGCGCCGGGCGCCGCGCAGCCGCGCGGCTGGGCTCGCGGCATAAGCCGCGGGCGCCATTCGGCGCCTCGGCGCTGCGCGCCGGTGGTTTTAGGCCCCTCAAGCGCCGGGCGCCGCGCATCCGCGGTTTTCGTGGTGGGGCGGGTCAGCGGCGGGCGGCGAGGATCAGGAAGAAGCGGCTTTCGCCGGGCGGGGCTGGCAGCACGCGACCCGCGGGATCGGCCGGCAGACGACGCAACACCACGAGGTCATCGACATTGCCGCCGATGGCCGCCACCTCCCCCGGGCCGGCGCGGACCACCACGTCGCAATGCAGGGGGCAGCCATGTCCCTTATCGGCCAGCCGCGCCTGCCAATGCTCGTAGGGCGCCTCCTGCCGCCGATCCGCGCAGAGCAGGTCGCCGGGGCGCGGCGGGAAGTGGTCCGGGTCCTCCGGCCGGAAGGCGGCGCCGGCGGGGTCGGCCAAGGCACGGGCCAGGGCGGCGTCGATGTAGCGGGCATGACTCGCTGCGGAGGGCAGGTCAGCGCGGGGGATCTCCGCCGCCCGGGCGACGGCTGAGATAAACGCGGCTGACCAGAAGGGCTGGCCATAGATGCTCATCGGCTCGGGCGCCGTGGCGAGTTGCGGCGCCGCATCCGGCCCGCCGGGGGCGACGAGCGGCGGGGCGAGGAGGCCAGCCCGCTGACGGCGCAGCGCGGCCACGACGCCGGCACCCCCGGGAACCACCGACCAATAGCCAAGCAGGCGTTCGAAGCGCGCCGGGGTCGCCGCTGTATCGGCCGGCGGCGCGGCGGGCCAACCCTGGCGCTCGACATCCCCCAGGCGTGCCACTCAGCCAGCGCGGCATGGGCGAGCGGCGGCAGCGGGCCCCAATCCGTCGCGGCGGGCGGCGGCTTGGCGCAGGCGGCGAGGAGCAGGAACAGGGCAAGCGTACGGGGCGGCATGGCTGGTCCGGTGGCGGGGCATGGCCAGGGGCTCAGCTTGGCGGTTTCGCGCCGGCAGCACGGCGCACATTCTCCGGCGCGCGGCGCATGGCGACCTGCCGCATGCGACGTTGCGCCGGCCCGGAGCGAAGGCCCGCGCGACTCCCGCGCGACTGCCGCGCGACCCCCTCGTGGCTAGAGCATGCTGCGTTCACATACGTTCGCGCAGCCCGCTCTAGCATGTGTTGCATCGCGCGATTCAGCGCCTTCGGCGATTCCGCCTCAACGCATCGGCCCACCAAATCAATGGCTAGTGGTGCGTGCCAGACGATACCATCCGTCTGGGACGCACCACTAGCGGCGGATCGGCGGCCTTCGACGCCCCGTCGGCGCTTTGCCCCGCACCCGGGGCGCCTCCCGGCGTGCCGCCAGCGACCCTGCGGGTCGATGTTCGCTTAGGGCACCACCACGCCGGCCTCGTCCTTGGCGGTGCGGATGGTCTGCAAGGTCTGCACCCGCGCCACCTCCGGGGCCGCGGTCAAAGCCTGGGTCAAGGCGTTCTCATGCCCCGTGTCGCGGGCGACCAGGCGCAGCAGGAAGTCGCCACCGCCCCGGATCATGTGGCACTCCCGCACCTCCGGCCAATCGCGCACCCGCGCCTCAAAGGCAGCCAGAGAACTTTCCTTCTGGCTTTCCAGCCCGACGATCGCGAAAAAGGTGATCTGGTAGCCCAGCGCGGTCGGGGTGAGGTCGGCGTGATAGCCACGGATAATCCCGTCCTCCTCCAGCCGGCGCACCCGGCGCAGGCAGGGCGGGGCGGAAAGGCCGACGCGGCGGGCCAGTTCCACATTGGTCATGCGGCCATCGGCCTGGAGTTCCGCCAGGATCTGGCGGTCGACCTCATCCAGGCGCGGTTCGGAGTCTGTCGTCATCATCTCGTACAGTTTCTTACAGGGCCGGCGCTGGTGGCGTATTATCCTTTCGCCGCGCCGGAACCGCAAGGCTGCCGCTTGCAGCCGGCGCGGTTCCTTCGAATATCATGTCAACACCTGCCGGATTCGCTCCTGTGTCACAGACCCATCAATCCCGCCTTCTGATCCTCGGCGCCGGCCCCGCCGGCTATACAGCGGCGATCTACGCCGCCCGCGCCGGGCTGCGACCGTTGCTGGTCGCCGGCATGCAGCCCGGCGGGCAACTGACCATCACCACCGATGTTGAGAACTACCCGGGCTTCGCCGCCCCCGTGCAGGGGCCCTGGCTGATGGAACAGTTCCAGGCCCAGGCCGAACATGTCGGCACCACCATCGTCCAGGACACCATCACCGGCATTGACCTGGACGCCGCGCCGATCGTCGCGCAGGGCGATTCGGGCGATACCTACCTGGCCGAGTCGCTGATCATCGCGACCGGCGCGCAGGCCCGTTGGCTGGGCGTGCCGGGGGAACAGCAGCTTTCGGGCTTCGGGGTTTCCGCCTGCGCCACTTGCGACGGCTTCTTCTTCCGGGGCAAGCGCGTGGCCGTGATCGGCGGCGGCAATTCGGCGGTGGAGGAGGCGCTTTATCTCTCGAACCTCGCCGCCGAGGTCACCGTCATCCACCGCCGCGACAGCTTCCGGGCCGAGCGCATCCTGCAGGAGCGGCTGTTTGCCAAGCCCAATGTGCGGGTGATCTGGGACACGGTGATTGAGGCGATGCTGGCGACCGAAGGCCGCTTCCCGGCGCTGCGCGCCGTCGCCACCCGCCACGCCAAAACCGGCACGACGACCGAGCTGGCCTTTGACGGCGTCTTCGTGGCGATCGGCCATGACCCCGCGACCAAGCTGTTTGCCGGGCAGATCGAGATGGATGCCGAGGGCTATATCACCACCACCCCCGGCGCCACCCGCACCTCCCGCCCCGGCATCTTCGCCGCTGGCGACGTGCAGGACCGCACTTACCGCCAGGCGGTGACGGCCGCCGGCACCGGCTGCATGGCGGCGCTGGAAGCCGAGAAATGGCTGGCCGCCCAGCCGGCCATGGCGGCGAGCTGATGCCGCTCGACTGGGACAAGCTGCGGGTCTTTCACGCGGTCGCCGAGGCCGGGTCCTTCACGCATGCGGGGGAGACGCTGAACCTCAGCCAATCCGCCGTCTCCCGCCAGATCCAGGCGCTGGAGGAATCGCTCTCGGTCCCGCTGTTCCACCGCCACGCCCGCGGGCTGATCCTGACCGAGCCGGGTGAGACGCTGAACCGCACGGTGCGGGAGGTCTTCGGCAAGCTGGCGATGACCGAAACCCTGCTGACCGAAAGCCGGGAAAAGCCCGCGGGGCGCCTGAAGATCACCTGCACCACCGGCTTCGGCGGGCATTGGCTGGCGCCGCGCATCGGCAAGTTCCTGGATCTTTATCCGGATGTGACGGTGACGCTGTTGCTGGACGACAGCGACCTGGATCTGGCGATGCGCGAGGCGGATGTGGCCATCCGCATGCACCCGCCGAAGCAGCCGGACCTGATCCAACGCCACCTCGCCAGCTTCACCTGGCGGGTCTGCGCGGCGCCCGAATACCTGAAGCGGGCCGGCCTGCCGACGCGGGCGGAGGAGCTTGACCAGCACCGCCTGGTGATCTGGGGGGAACACCATCCGCCGATCGAGGAGGTGAACTGGCTGGCCGAGATGGGCCGCCGCGCCGGCACGCCGCGCCGCGCCCTGGTGGAGGTGAACAGCCTGACGGGGATGCTGCTGGCGGTGAAAAGCGGCCTCGGCATCGCCGCCATCCCGGATTACATGGGGCGGGAGCTGGACGGGCTGATCGCCGTGCTGCCGGAGCTGAAGCAGCCGCGCCTGGATGCCTATTTCGTCTATCCGGAGGAGATGCGCCATTCCAAGCGCGTCTCCGTCTTCCGGGATTTTCTGGTGGCGGAGCTGAACGGGCTGGGCTGAGGCGGCGGGGCGGCCTGTTCGGTCGCTTGACCGGGGCTTTTGCGATGGCTCAAGCGGCATTATGCGCCCTGCGCATGTCTGCCGCCGGGAAATGCCTCAGCAACAGGCAGATGAGCGGCGTATGAAGACGGCGCTTCGGTGCTGAGCATCGAAACAGGGTCACTCGGGGCACCCCCCCGAACCCCTCGTCGCTGAGACGTGAAGCCTCCCTGTAGACTTGCCCCGGCCCGCAAGGACCGGGGCTTTTTTTTGTTTCTGTGAGTCAGCGCCAGATATGAAAAAACCCCGCCGAAGCGGGGTTCAGTGGGCGGATGATCCTGCGGGATGCCCAAGCCTACCCCGGCGCCGTTTCGTGCCGGTGGCGGTAGTGCGGCCGCTTCTGCTGGAGACGGATGCCACGGCCGGTTAGACACCCGGCATGCCGGACCACCCTTCCCTCCTTGTTTATGGCGTCGCGGCCCTGGTGCTGGCGATCACGCCCGGGCCGGGCATTTTCTATGTCGCCGCCCGGTCGCTGGCGGGCGGGCGGGCGGAGGGCATCGCCTCCAGCATCGGGACCGGGTTGGGGGGGCTGGTCCATGTCCTCACCGGGGCGCTTGGCGTCTCAGCCCTGGTGCTGGCCAGCGCGGACCTGTTCACCGCCGCCAAGTTGTTGGGCGCGGCCTATCTGGTATGGCTGGGCCTGCGCACACTCCAATCGGCCCGAAGCGCGGCCCTGGCCGCCGCCTCGGGCGCCGCCGCGCCGCCGCCGGTTGGCGCCTGGCGGGCGCTGCGTGAAGGCGTGCTGGTGGAGGCCCTGAACCCCAAGACCGCCGGCTTCTTCCTGGCCTTCATTCCGCAATTCGTGGACCCGGGCGCGGGCGGGGTCGCCTTGCAATTCGTGCTGCTCGGCTGCGGGTCCGTGGCGCTGAACACGCTGGCTGATATCGGCGTCGCGCTGGCCGCCGGCCGGGTGCGCGAAAAGGTGATGGCGCGGCCGGGGGTGATCCGCCGCCTGCGGGAAGCCTCCGGCGCGGCGATGATCGCGCTTGGGGTCGGTCTCGCGCTGACGCGGCGCCCGGTGGGGTAAGCCCCGTAGCGTAACGGGCTGCCCCCCAGGAATGGCCCCGCTCGGGCTTGGGTATCCGCATCCGGCCAAGCTGCGGTCTTTGAGCAGAATATTTGATTTATTTCATAATAATATTAATCATCGCGATCTGTTGGAATTTTGACTCCTTTTGTTTTATCCTGAAACCCAATCGATCCTGCTCGCCAAGGAGAATGCTGCATTGCTCAACGAAATTGTGGCCCAGGGAGGCGCGCAGGGTCTCACTATAGCCGCCGCAATAAAACGCCATGTTAGGGAAGGCTCCTTTGAGGAGGTTGAGGTTGCAGCAGCTTACGTCACCAAACACGGCGTCGATGCTCTTTTCCGAATTTTAGGTGGTGAGCCACCTCGATCGCGATGGGTTGTAGGCTTGGATGACGCCGTAACGCAGCCTGAAGCCATTGATAAGTTGAGAAAATTAAATAACTCTGAAGTCCGATTGGCAAAATTGTCGCCGAGGTATCGCTTTCATCCGAAGGTATTCCGATTTCAACGCAGAAAGAATAATGAATCGGTGTTAGTTGTTGGTTCAGGTAATTTGACCGAGCAGGGGTTTTCGAAAAACGCAGAATGTGCAGTCTTAATGCTTTCAGAAAATCATGAAGATGTTAGCAAAATGAAGGAGACTTTTGAAAAACTGTGGTCCATGGGACGAACGGCTTCTGATAAAGAAATTTTAGAATACAAAGATATCTACAATTTAGCAAAAACACAACGTACAGCGATTGAGAGAAAAGAGTATGCACCGAAAGAGCGCGCATTAGAGGAAAAAATTGATGAAATTTTCTCTGAAAAAACAACGCCTGAGTCAGTAATTGCTTTAGCGGTGACAAAATTAGCCGCCTCACAGCCGGACAGAGTATGCACTTTAGATTTAGCAAGAGAAATGATTCCAATGATGATTCCATTGACTTCTTCGGATATGACGCCCTATCAGCGGCAGAGCGACCCAAGATGGGTACAAAAGCTTCGTAATATTCAAAGCAATTCGAACCGCCCCGGCCCAAAAAGCACTAACTTCATAGCTCTCGGGTACCTTACCGGTGTCGGCCAAGGCTATAAAATAACCGATTCTGGCATACTGATGCTAGGTACAATCGAGCCGTCGTCGAACTAAATGATTCAGCCGAATAAGTCCATAGATTTTTGATTTTTAATGGTCTTTCTTTCTACCCTCCTTGGGTTGACTATAAACAAATATTCGACATTTTTCACGTGACTAATTTTTCCTACTTTTTCTCCAAGAAGATTATAAATTCCTATTTTCGCGCCGACATATCTATTGTGCTGAATTTCAATTATCTCCAATTCACCCCTCCCCCTCAATAGGGTTTCCATCTGCTCGCGCGAAATGTATGCTTCATTATTGAATGAAATAACCATCGGGGTCCCGTTCAAGTTATCAAAAACTTTTTTCATAGCCTCGAATATAGATTTTTTCCCATTGAATGCGCTTTTACGCGTTCTGCAATCTTCTCTCTTACACGCGATTCCATAAACATTTGGCTTATCCCAAAGAACTAAACTTTCCCAAATGTGATAGTTCCCGAGATAAGAGTGCTGGTTATAGGGAGGATCAATATAAACAACATCAGCATTAATATTCGCCGATACCTGTTCGGCATCAGCTCTAGTAGCTTTACAAGCTCCTCCAGGTACGCTGGGAAGTATTGCTGGCATACGTAGCTCTATTTCATTATAGGCTCGTGGAGCCCACTCCTTCAAGTAAGCCATCTGCACACCTGCCGTAGAGTCAACTCTATCGGCGGCTTCCATGAGAGATACAAGAACAATCGCTTTCAATTCTGGCTCGAGATCTAATTTCTCGATTCGATCCCTCATCGCATCTATGCGTTCGCCATTTTTTGGCTGGAAATATCGTGATTGCCTGCAAAAAGTTTCGGTAAAATATCCTTCTTTTCCAGGGATTTTAGAAATCTCATAAATTACCTTTCTCGCCAACGACTCCCATTTTTCACGATCCGCCTGGACGTAACAAGTAGCAAGTACATGGGCATACGAATTCTGATCGTTTGACCAAACTCTATGGCCCATGTCTTTCAAAGCATGTCCAACTCGAGAAGTACCTGAAAATAGATCGACTGCGAGACCGCCTGGAGGGAGCAGCGATTCTATAACGTTGGTGATGTGACGCAGCAAAGCACGCTTAGAACCGATATACTTAATCAACGGAAAACTCCTCTCGAGTCTCACACAGTTAGCCGAAGATCATTCCCTAACTTGGCTCAAGAGGCCAGGGAAACCTAGGGGAGCTGAGCGATCATCCCTTCAGCCCAAAGCGAGCCATACCAAGGCATGAGCTGACCAGTTTGATAGCCGATGCACTTGATATTATCTTTATATTCCTATATAGGGATACCGTCATTGAGATACAGAGCCCATGCCACGCCGCCTGCCCTCTTCAACTCTCAGCGGAGACCGCCTCGGTAAGGCCCTCAGCCTGGGTCTCGCGCTCCAGCCCCGCTTCGGCTTCGGCGGCCCCCTCGGCCTCCGCCACCGCCGCCGGCACAGCCCGGAAAATCGGCCCCGGCTCGGTCACCAGCTCCTCCCGCCGCGGCAGGTCGCCCAGCGCCTTCAGGCCGAATTGCTCCAGGAAGCGCGGCGTGGTCACCCACAGGCTGGGCCGGCCCGGCACTTCCCGCCGGCCGCGCGTCACCACCAGCCCCAGCTCCAGCAGCGCCTCCAGCGTCGTCTGCGCCAGGGAGGTGCCGCGGATCTCCTCGATCTCGCCCCGCGTCACCGGCTGGTGATAGGCAATGATCGCCAGCGTCTCCATCGCCACGCGCGGCAGCCGGCGCGGCACTTCCACCACCCGGGTGATGGCCGGCGCCAGATCGGGCGCGGTGCGGAAGGCGTAGCCGCCGGCCACCTCGGCCAGATGCACGGGGCGGTCGGCGCATTGCGCGACCAGCGCCTCCACCACCGCCCGCGGCTCCACGCCTGGCGGCAGCGCCTGGGCCAGCCGGCCGAGCGTGACCGGCCGCTCAGCCGCGAAGATCAGCGCCTCGGCGATGCGGAGCGCCTGGGCGAAGACGGCCGGGTCCGGCGGCGCGGGCAGCTCCGGCCCAGGGGGCGGCAGCGGCGCCTCGGCCATCGCCTCGCCCAGGGTCGGGGATTTGTCCGAAACCGACGAAAGCTGGGTTGCAGCGGCGTTTTCGGGCGGTTCGGCCAGGCGGTCAGCCATCGCGGCGCCCAGGGCCGGGGATTTGTCCGAAACCGACGAAAGCTCCGTTCCAGGGGCGTTTGCAGCGGGTGCCGCCGCGTCCTCAGGCTGCCCTTGCATCCGCCCCTCGCTCCGCCTCGGCGCCCGGCGCCGCCGCCAGGGCGCGGACCAGGATCGGCCCGAAGCTCGTCTCCTGCCGCAACTCGATCCCGCCGCCGCGCGCCGTCTCCAGCGCCGCGAGCAGCGTGCTGGCCAGGGCCGCCCGCCGCTCCACCGGGTCGGCCAGCCCCTCCGGCAGGAAACCCTGCAACAGGGTCCAATCGGGCAGCGCGCCCAGCATGCCGGATAGCCGCGCCAGCGCCTCCTGCACCGACCACAGGCGGCGCAGCTTCGGCTGGTAGGGGCGCTGTGCCAGCGCCTTGCGGCGGATCGCCACATAGGCTTGCAGCAACGCCGGCAGGTCGGCGGTCAGGCCAGAGCGATCCTCGATGCGCAGTTGCTCGGCCGCGCCCCGGCCGAAGACCTCCCGGCCCAGCTGCGCCCGCGCGCCCAGCCAGGCGGCGGCAAGGCGCATGCGCTCCAGCTCCGCCAGCCGGTCGGTCAGCAGCGCGGCCAGCGCCTCCGGGTCCTCCGCCGGGCCGGCTTCGTCGGGCACCAGCAGGCGGGATTTCAGCCAGGCGAGCCAGGCAGCCATGACCAGCCAATCCGCCGCGAGTTCCAGCCGGACGGCACGGGCCTGGTCCAGCACCGCCAGGAACTGGTCCACCAGGGCGACGATGGAAATCTTCGCCAGATCCACCTTCTGCCCGCGCGCCAGTTCCAGCAGCAGGTCGAGCGGGCCTTCGAAACCCTCCAGCTGCAGGTGGAGCGTCGGCGTGCGCGCGGGCTCGGAGGTCGCAAGCATCATGGCATGGCCCCATTGCCGGTGGCCCAGATGACGAAGCGGATCGCCTCGCCCAGCACGGATTGCAGCAGCCAGCCTACCGGGTCGATCCCGTGGGTCAGCCGCGGCAGGACGAAGACCAGCAGCAGCACCAGCAGGATGCCCCAGCGTTCCAGCCGCATATACATATCAGCTGCCCGCGCGGGCAGCAGAGCATTGACCACGCGGCCACCGTCGAGGGGGGGGATGGGCAGCAGGTTGAACAGGCCGAGCACCAGATTGGACAGAATGAAAAGCCAGATGAACCGATACAGCACCACCGCCGAGTCGGGCGAGAGCGGCCAGATCAGGGCGCTGACCAGGTGCACCGAAAGGCCCGCCAGCAGCGCCAGGGCGAAGTTCATCGCCGGCCCCGCCAGCGCCACCCAGGCCATGCCGGAGCGCGGGTTGCGCATCGCCAGCGCGTCTACCGGCACCGGCTTGGCCCAGCCGAACAGGAACTCCACCCGCCCGATCGTCAGCACCTGCACGATCAGTAGCAGCCCCGGGACGATCAGCGTCCCCATATCATCGACATGCCGCCAGGGATTGAGGCTGAGCCGCCCCTGGTCGCGCGCCGTGGTATCGCCCATGGCGAGGGCGGCATAGCCGTGCGCCGCCTCGTGCAACGTAATGGCCACCACCGCAGCCAGGATCGCCGCAAGAACCTCCGGCAGCCAATGCGCGCCTTGGATCATCCCCGCCTCAGGCCGCCAAGGCCAGCGCGGCGTCCCGCGCCGCGCGCAGCGCCAGGATATCGAGCGGCCGTCGCGCCCGCGCGACCGCTGCCCGGGCAGCCTCCAGCCGCGCCTCGGCCAGCGGCGAGAGCACAGGACACTCGGCCAGCACCGCCGCCGTGTCAGCGAGCACGCCATTGCAATGGAGCACGAGGTCGCAGCCCGCCGCCAGCGCCTGGCGCGTCAGCGCGGCGGGGTCGCCGGCCAGGGCGCGCATGCAGACATCATCGCTCACCAGCACGCCATCGAAGCCGATGGCCCGGCGGATCACCGTCTCGATCACCAGGGGCGACAGGGTGGCTGGCAGCTGCGCATCGATCGCGGTGTAGAGGATATGGGCCGTCATCGCCCAGGCGCCGGTGCGGGCCAGCGCCGCGAAGGGGGCGCAATCCAGCGCAAGGTCATCGCGCCCCACCGTCACCCGCGGCAATTCGAGATGGCTGTCGGCCAGCGCCCGGCCATGCCCGGGGATATGTTTCATGATCGGGACGCAGCCGGCTTCCTGGAGCCCCTCGATCCAGGCGCGGCCGAGGCGCACCACCTCCCGCGGCTCAGCGCCGGAGGCGCGATCGCCGACGATATCGTGGGCGCCGGGAATGCGGAGATCGAGCACCGGGGCGCAGACCACATCGAAGCCCGCCTCGGCGCAGGTCAGGCCGAGCAGCGCGGCATTGGCGCGGCAAGCCTCGGCGGGCAGCCCCTCGAAGCGGGCGGGGCTGGGGAAATCCGGCCAATGCGGCGGTCGCAGCCGGGCCACCCGGCCGCCTTCCTGGTCCACCAGGATCGGCGCCTCGGCGCCGAGTTCCGTGCGGAGATCGGCGATCAGCGCGCTGAGCTGGCTGGGGTTGGTCACATTGCGGCGAAAGAGAATGACGCCGAGCGGCCTCTGGGCGCGCAACAGCGCCGCCTCATCAGCGGTCAGGACCGGCCCGGAAACCCCGATGATCGCCGCGCGCGGCCGCATCCCAACCTCTACCCCCGCCCCAAGCCGGCGCAGTTTGCCGCAGCGCCCGGATCGCCGCCAGTTTTCAACGAGCCGGCCTCAGCCACCTTGGGCCATGCAGCTGGCGCCCTTGGCCTTCACGATGTCGCAGAGCGCCTTGGCCGCGGCGGCATCAGCCAGACCGGCGGCGCGCACCCGCCAGATCGTCGGCTGGCCCTCTCGCTCCACCTTCGCAATGGCGGGCTTGAAGGCGGCGAGTTCCGGCACGCGGCGGGCGAGTCGCGCCCACTCCGCCTTGGCCGCCGCCTCAGAATCGACGGCGGCGAGCTGGGCAAGACCACGGCCACCGGCCACTGGCTTCGGTGCCGCGGCGGGCGTTGCCGGCACCGCGTTCGGCTTGGCGGCTTGCGGCGGCGTCACCGGCACCGGGGCCGGCAGGCTGGGAGCCTGCAGGGCCGAGCCATTGCTGGGCGGCGCCGCCGGCGGCGGTGCCAAGGGGCTGGGCGCCGGGCGCGCCGCTTCGGGCGGCTGGGTCTGCTGGCGCAGGCCCTCCAGCTGCGGGCGTTCCGGCCCGTCGTTGAAGCGCGGGCTCTGCTGCTGCCGGCGCTCTGCCTCCCGGCGTTCCTTCTGGGGCTGCAGCACCTGCTGGTCCTGGTTCGGCACGATCATCCCGCCGGCCTCGGCCGGGCGGATCTTGATGGGGCGGGGATCAGCCTGGACCACCGGCACCACCCGCGGGCCAGATCGGGAAAAGCCCCAAAGGACAGCCCCGGCGATGGCCGCCAGCGCCAAGGCACCGCCGGCGATGGCCAGCCAGGGAATCTGGCGGCGCCCACCTTCGGGCTGCGGCCGCCAGCTTGGTACGGTAATATCGCTCAACGCATCTCCTCGACGGGTTCGACCCCCATCACCGCGAGGCCCGAGCGCAACACGGTGGCGGTCGCCGCGACCAGCGCCAGCCGCGCCCGGGTGGCCAACGGTTCGTCCTCCCGGATGAACCGCAGGGTCGAGTCCTCTCGTCCCCGGTTCCACAGTACATGAAAGTCTCCGGCCAAGTCATGGAGAAAGAACGCGATTCGGTGGGGTTCGCGGGCGATTGCCGCGGCTTCCACGGTGCGCGGCCAGGCGGTCAGCCGACGAATCAGGGCCAGCTCCGCCGGGTCGGCCAGGGCATCGAGCGGCGCGAGCGCCAGATCGCCGGGCGGCAGGTCTCCCGCTTGACGCAGGACGGAACGGCAGCGGGCATGGGCGTATTGCACGTAGAAGACCGGGTTCTCGCGCGATTGCTCGACCACCTTGGTCAGGTCGAACTCCATCTGCGCATCGGCCTTGCGGAACAGCATGGTGAAGCGCACCGCGTCGCGCCCGACCTCCTCGATCAGGTCGCGCAGCGCGACATAGGTGCCGGCGCGCTTGCTCATCCGCACCGGCTGCCCGTCCTTCAGCACGTGCACGATCTGCGTCAGCACGACATCGAGCGGCACGGTCCCGGCCGAGAGCGCGGCGACGGCGGCCTGCATGCGCTTCACATAGCCGCCGTGATCGGCGCCCCAGACATGGACCAGTTCGGCGAAGCCACGGTCCAGCTTGTGCAGGTGGTTGGCGATGTCGTTGGCGAAGTAGGTGCCGGAGCCATCGGATTTGCGCAGCGGACGATCGACCTCATCGCCAAATTGCGTGGCGCGGAACAGCGTCTGTTCGCGCGGCTCCCAATCCTCGGGCGTCTTGCCTTTCGGTGGCTCCAGCACCCCGCGATAGATCAGGTCCTTGTCCCGCAGCCGCTGCTCGGCGGCCTCCAGCAGCCCGGCCTCGACCAGCGCGGCTTCGGAGACGAAGACGTCATGGCGGACGCCAAGTGCGGCAAGATCTTCCCGGATCGCGTCCATCATCCGGTCGACGGTGAAGCGCCGCACTTGCTCAAGCCAATGATCGGGACCGAGCAAACCGAAGCGGTAGGTTGCATCCGGCGCCGCGAGGCTTTCGCCGAACTCGGCCCGCAACGCCGCGCCGACCGGCACCAGGTAATCGCCGCCGTATTGCAGACCACCGGGGATGAGCTGGGCGTAATGATCCTCGGTCATGGTGGTGCCGAGCGCCTGGAGGTAGCGCCAATAGGCGGCGTAGCCGAGCGCCTGCACCTGCGCCCCGGCATCGTTGATGTAGTATTCCTTGGTCACGGCATAGCCGGCCTTGGCCAGCAGATTGGCCAGCGCATCGCCCACGACCGCGCCGCGGCAATGGCCAACATGCATCGGCCCGGTCGGATTGGCCGAGACGTATTCAACATCGACCCGCCGCCCGGCGCCGGCGGTGCCATCGCCATAGCGCAGCCCCTCCGCCAGGATCACCGGCAACTGCGCGCGGAGAAAGCCCTCCCGCAGGCGCAGATTGACGAAGCCGGGCCCGGCCGGGGCGGCAGCGGCCACTTCCGGCAGGCCGGCCAGCTTCTCAGCCAGCGCGGCGGCCAGCTTGGGCGGTGCCTGTTTGGCCGCCTTGGCCACCACCATCGCGGCGTTGGTCGCCATATCACCATGCGTGGCGTCGCGCGGCGGCTCCATCTGGACGCGGGCGTAGGCATCGGGCGGCAAGTCTGGCAGCAATTCGGCCAGGGCGGCGATGGTGCGCGCACGCAGCGCGGCGAAGATGTCGTGGTCGGGCATAGCGCGGGTTTAGCGCGCCGGCCGCGCCCACCCAAGCGCGCGGCCCGAAACCCTGTTAAGCTGCCGGCGGGAGGACACCATGAAACTGAAGCTGCATCATGTGAACGTAGTCTCGCGCGACGTGCCGGGGCTGGCCGAGTTCTACAGCGAGGTGCTGGACCTGAAGCCGGAGACGCGACTATCGGATGCGACCCGAACCATGAACCAGGGCTATGCCGGCAAGGTCGCCTTCCTGACCGATGGCGAGACGCAGTTCCATCTGGCCGAGCAGGATCTCGGCATCGGCTTTCGCACGCAGCAGGCGGTGAACCCGGTGCTGCGCGGCCATATCGCCTTCCGCACCGATGATATCGCCGCCTTCAAGGCAAGGCTGGAAGCCCGCGGCATCCCCTATTCGGATTTCGGCAAATGGGCGATGCGCGGCTGGCACCAGATCTTCTTCTACGACCCGGAGGGCAATGTGGTGGAAGTCCACCAGGCCGACGAGGGCGCGATCTGAATCGAACACCAGCGATGAAAAGCCTAGCGGCTAGCGGCGTGCGTGTGGATACTTAAGCCTCGTAGACAGGGAAGGGCAAAATGCCCACAAAGATTTTTACCGCTGGGCTCCCCTACCCGCCTTTGATTCGGGTCGACCAAAGCGGACCTTTGGAGCCTGCTCAACTCGCCGAAGTCCTGGAAGGTGCGCGCAACGGATGGAGCATCTGCGTCCGCTCGGAGTCAGGCGAACCTAACCGTGGCGGGTATTTCTTCCACGTTCGAAGAGATGCAGATCATTTTATACTCAGCGATTTCGAAAACATTTCTGTAACAAAACCAGGAGGAGATGTAATAAAATTTGATTTGGAATCATTGTGCGCATTCGTGAACCACTGCACTGGGGCGCTATTTAGTGAGAAAATGCTGTATCTCTCTCAATCAGAAATTAATTTCCGGTCCGATCCAGAGGATGCTTGATTAAGGTAGGCTTTAAGATGCTTCGGCTTCTTTCCTTCTTTGTGCTTATACGGCCTTCCCGAATGAAATACCCATTCGGACCACGAATATTTATCTGAGAAAACGATGAGCCTGTCGATCACACTGCGTTCGAGAATCTGTCGTTGTTTATCTCTTGAACACCGAAATGCCAAGACAAAGGCAGTCCGCCCGATAACAATGCAACCTGTTTGGTCATCCGGCGCCATATCAGCATTAGAACTGTCGGTCAGAAAAATTTCGCTGGCTAGAAGGCGGCATATTTGTATGAAGCCTTCCTCGATTACCTCGCGCCGAAAAGCGATATAGTGTTCAAGCGTTTCAGGAATAAACCAAGAATTCGGCGGGACAGATTCGAATTTTTCTGTCCACATACGCATCAATTTTCCGTAGTTTCTTTCCTCCTCGTTATATGTGCCGTCGCGACAGTTTACTGCGTGCCGGAGATCGAACCCTTGTAGGCCGTCGCCGAGATCAGCCGGAGGTTTATTAAGCCAGTACCAGTCGCGCATATGCGCCAGAGAAGCGGCGTGGAAACAATAGGCCCGGAGGAATTCTGGCGCACGGTCCCAACCCCGCCTGTCGCCGCTTGGGTCAACAACGGCTCCGTCACGCTTCCATTCCCAGAGAAACACCACCACAAAATCGGTACGCGGATCGATGTCTTTTTTAAGGGTATCAAAGTTGGCCGACTTCTCTTCGGCAATGCTGGCAAGGCATTTTATCTCGATACGCAAGCCTCGCCTCCCGTTTTCGTCGCGTAGCTCCAGGTCTGGGAAGCGATTGGCGACTACATAACTGAAGAAAAGGTTTGATAGCCCTCTCTCTTCCAGCAGGCGCGTGGCAACACGCGCCATCTCGTACTCGGCCACCAAGCTGACACGATTTCTTACATCCGTAAGGTTACGCTCATTCTCCGGGATGCGGTCGCCGCCGTACAGGCCAATGCGTCGGCGCACATCGGGGGCATTCATGCTCTTATGCACGGCACTAAGAAAATCTGCTCGCAACCATTCCAGAATCTCATCTGCCGGACACTCGGCCATTAACATAGCCCGCCACATGTGATGCGTTGCGTTCATGGCTTTACCGCTTTCGGTCTAGCGAAGGCCTCCGCAACCGAGGCGACTGCTTCTACCAAAACGTCCTTGGCGCGGCGCTGCGCAGCCAGCGCTTCCTCCTCAAGGCGAGTCGCCTCCTTTTGCGAATTCAGGTAAGCGGCTCGTATAGTAATTTGCTCGGCAATCGGTGGGACAGGAACGAGTACTGCGCGCAGTTCCTTCGGGTTAATCCGGGGTCTACCAATCCCGGCGACGAGATGCACGATCTGCCCGTAAACGAAATCAGATCTTAGGAGGACGCTGAGCACGAGTGGATCCACGATAGGCGTGTCGGCAGCGTCCAGTTTGGGAACCAACACTGCGCATTCGGGAGACGTATAGCCACCCTCCGGGAACTCCATGAGCACG